>Ga0272446_1000911_pt1 | contig 44973 bp, 29 predicted proteins | sample YNPCB0061_FD_194587 | JGI IMG/M metagenome (GOLD analysis project Ga0272446, IMG submission 194587) | Hot spring microbial mat communities from Yellowstone National Park, WY, United States - YNP-CB-006-1 | ecosystem: Environmental > Aquatic > Thermal springs > Hot (42-90C) > Sediment | place...
TGCCGACAACCTTGCCCGTTGTGTCGTTGGAAACCTGTCCTGCAATGAAAATCATGCGTCCCCCTTTGGTCTCGACCACATGCGAATATGTCGGCGGCTTATAGAGCGTTGGCGGGTTGATGAATTTCACCTCTGGCATTGCCCCCTGCGCCTGCACAACTTGATACGCAAGGGGTAACGCGATGAAAACAAGCATTGATGATTTCATTTGACCAGCATCATTTTTTTAGTTTGCACAAACCCACTGGCTTGCAGTTGGTAAATATACATGCCGCTTCCGAGATTATCGCCGTCGACTCGGTATTGATTGTCGCCGAGCCGCGCTTGAATGGTTTGTCGAGACACGACTCGCCCAAGCATATCATAGATGGTTATCGTTGCCGCGCCTGCCGCCTTCATTGTAAATGGAATCACCGTCGTTGGGTTAAACGGGTTGGGATAATTTTGCAAAAGCGCATACTCATAGACTTTCGCTTGCACGGGTTCGCGGACTTCGATGCTGACGGTTTGTGCATGGTCGTGAACCGTTCCATCTAAATCGTAACTGCGCAATTTGTAAGTGTAGGTGTTGCCTGTTTCCACGCCGCCGTCGAGAAACGCATAGCTTGTCGCCGATGTCGTTGTGCCGTTGCCTTTGAGTTCAGGCGAGAAGCGAAACGAGGCGATTTCCGTCAAGGGCGTTGCGGGTTGTGTGCGCGACCTTGATGAGCGCAAGATGACAAACCCCGCGTTGTTGCGCTCCGATGCGGTTTTCCAAGTAAGTTCTATGCCGCGCTCGACCGTCCGTCCTCTGAATTCCGTGAGTTCAACGGGAAGCGGATTATCGCCATCGCCGCCGAAAACGAACTCGGAGAAAGTGTTGGTTGTCGCTCGAACTTCATCGGGAGCAGCACTGTCGAAGGCATTGGTCAAGAGCGAAAATGTGCCTGTTCCGGACGTTGGTCTGCGATAGACACGCACGGTTTGCGGATTAAAAATACCGTTGTTCGGAATTTGGGTTCGATTGAAGCGCACTGTTGCATTGAACGACCCGAGTCCTGTTTGGTCAATGACGAACCTGTATGGACTGACGTTGCCGACGACGCCTGTGGGATTTTGCGGCGCGTCATCATAGCGTTGTACGGTAACCGAGCCTGCGCTCGAGACGCCTGTAAAATTGATGCTGACGCTGGTGCCTGCAAACGACGGTTGGCTGTCGCCCATGCCGACCGAGACGGTTGCCGCCGCGCTGGGAAGGACGCATTGGGAAACATAGTTTGAGGTTATTCCTCCGATGGTTATACCGTTGCCACCTGCGAATGCGGTTCGTCCGCTCGCAGCAATCGCGTTCATTACGCCGCTTGCGCCAACGTCCGTGTTCTGTCCAAGTGCGCTCCAGCCCGCCGCACTGTTCCATCGTGCCAGATAATTTACAGCAATGCCACCGACTGTCGTGAATGCTCCGGCAGCCAGCACATCGTTGTCGCTTGTCGCCAAAGCAATGACCGTGCTGCTCGCACCACCTCCCAACGCTGACCAACCACTTGCTGGCGTCCACCGCGCGAGTCGATTTGCGCTTGTGCCGCCAGCGTTAGTGAAGTTTCCGCCGACAATGACATCACCATTTTGCATTACAGCGATAGCGTTGACAATAGCATCTGTTCCGACGCCGAGCGTGTTCCAACTTACTCCGTTCCACCGCGCGATGTTGTTGGCAGGCGTTGTTCCAGCTTGCGTAAAGTTTCCGCCAGCAAACAGTTCTCCCGCCGCATTGAAAGCAACAGCGCGGACTTCGTTATTTGCGCCGCCTTGTAAATCGCTCCACGCTGTGCCATTCCATTGCGCAATGTTATTGACTGCCGCGCCGCCTGCCGTTGTAAAACTTCCGCCGATGACTATGTTGCCGTTGTTTGGATTGACCGCGATTGAACTCACATACCCATCTGTTCCGGCGCCAAGCGCGTTCCAAGTCGTGCCGTTCCATCGCGCGATGTTATTGACGGTTGTTCCACTTGCCGTTGCGAAACTTCCGCCGACATACACATCGCTGCCCGATATAGCGATTGAATTAACGGTGCCGCTCACGCCGCTGCCCAGCGCTGACCACCCGCTTGCTGGATTCCACCGCGCGATGTTATTGACGGTTATTCCATTTGCCGTTGCGAAATTTCCGCCGACATACACATCGCTGCCCGATACCGCAATCGCCCTAACGATGCCGCTTACGCCGTTGTTCATTGCTGACCATACACCAATGCCTGCAACGGTTTGTCCCGACGGCGGCGGCGCGCTGTTCGTGAATCGATAAATTCTGCCGTTGTTGTAACCGATGAAATACAACTCGTTGTTCTGGTCGACGCCAAATCCCGACACGTTGATTCCACTCGTGTTGAACAGCAATGTGTTCGACAGCGTATTCAAGTTCAGCGCCCAAACATTCCCGAAGGCATAATCAGCGTAGAGGTAAAGCCCGTCAAGGCTTGGAACAGCAGTGCCTCGATAAACGTGTCCGCCTGTGATTGAGACGCCTTGCGAGCGCCCATAGGTTAGAATCGGGAATGTTGCGCTCGGGTTGGCGGGAACAGGATCGCTGGCGTTGAAGACACCATTGCCTTCGTATTTCCTCCACCCATAATTTTTCCCGTTCTCGATAAGGTTAATCTCTTCAAAAGCGTTTTGTCCTACATCGCCGCCAATAAGCCGTCCGGTTACATCGTCGAAGCTGAAGCGCCACATATTACGAATGCCCCATGCAAAAATTTCAGGGCTGCCGCCGCCTGTGGCAAACGGATTGGTTGCGGGAATTCGATAATTGCGGTCGCCATCGAGCGGGAAATCGTCGCCGTCGACATCGATGCGCAGCATTTTCCCGAAGAGATTGTTGCGGTTTTGTGCGTTGTTTTGCGGGTCGCCGCCGCCGCCGCCGTCGCCGATGGAAGCGTAAAGAAATCCGTCCGTTCCAAAAGCAATCTTTCCGCCGTTGTGGTTCGAGTTGTTTTGATTTTTAACGAACTGTAACAGCCGAACTTCGCTGGTCGATAACGCTTCGTTTGGATTTGAGGGGTTCGCCTCGAAGCGCGAGAGTGTCATTTTCATACGGGTTCCGACGCTTGCAATAACCGTATCGCGCGTGTAGTAGATGTAAAAATATCGATTGACCGCATAGTTCGGGTGGAACGCCAAGCCCAAGAGTCCGCGCTCGTCGTTTGTGCCGGGATTTTGCGGCACAATGCGCGTGCTCATGTCCAAAAAGAGCGTCCGCGTCGAGACCCCGCTTTGATTTTGGAACACATAAATTCTTCCCGATTTTTCAACGACGAACAAGCGGTTCGTGCCATCAGGCGATGCCACCAACTCGACCGGTATCGAGAAACTGGGCAGCGACGGAAAGGCGTCTGTGTAGCCGACCTGCGCCAGCGTTGTAGAAGCAGCTAATAGGAGAGAGAGCACCGCGAGTTTTTTCATTGTAACTACCGAAGGTTTCGATTTGCGAGATAATTGCAGGTTATGCAATCAACCGTGAACCCGAAGTGATTTAATTCACAGCAGACCGGCGTAAAAAACCAAACGGCTTTATTTACTTCACAAGCAACATCTGTTTCGTCTCTACAAATTCTTGCGCTCCCGACGAGCGAGCCAGCGCACTCGATGGGCGAACAGACAGCCGATAAAAATACGCGCCGCTCGCCAGGTTCTGCGGTCTGAACTCGACCTGATACAGCCCTGCCGCTTGCCTTGTCTTTACAAGCGTCTGCACTTCTCTGCCCAACACATCGAATACTTTTAGCACCACCTCGCCATCGACAGGCAATTGATAGCTGATGATGGTCGACGGGTTAAATGGATTCGGATAGTTTTGCGCCAATCGATACGAGGCAATTGTTGGCGCCTTATCGTTTGCCGTTGAAAGGGGCGTGCGCGTGAGCGCAGGAAGATTCGCCGCCGTGATATTGGCGGTATAAACGCCGTTGCCGTGCGTCGCCACCGCCACCAGCCCATCCGATTCACGCGCTTTAATCATATCAATAACGACGTTGCCAATCGTCGACGCGCCTTGCTGAATCCATTGCGTTCGTGCGCTGTCGAGCCGCGCCGTTGCGTAAAGTCCTGTCGTTGTTCCCGCCAAAAAAACGGTTTGGGTTCCGACGGGCAGCATTTCCACCCATTTGACAGCGGGACCATTGCCCGTGCCGTCCGGATTTTGTTCCAAGTTGCCGCTCACGGGCGTCCAGCTTGCGCCGCCATTTTCGGTAAAGTAAATGCTGATGATGTTGTAGTTCGAGAGCGAGACCATTACACGGTCGGCGTTGCGCGGGTCAAGGGCAATTGCACTCACATAGCCGATGTTCTGCCCTTGTGCATTTTTCGGAAAATTCGTTCCAGTGATTTCTCTCGGCGATTCCGTCGAGACGTCGGCGTTGTCGAGTCGATACACTCTGCCGTTTTGAGTGCCGTAATACAGTCGGTTTGCTGGTGTCTTCGAGACGGCAAGTGCAGTTACATTCGCCGAGTTGATGTTGCGCAATGAATCCCACCGCTGCGATGCGCCGCTTTGATTTAAAACTCGATTGCGCCAAACGACGGTGCCGCCCGCAAGGAACATGGCGTTGCTGTTGTTCGGGTCTAAGACAAAGGGGGTAATGAACAAAAATCCGCCGGCGCTGGGCGGACGCACAGAGGTTCGACCGAACACGTTTCCGCTTGCGTCAATTGTTTGTCGCACCACATTGCCTTCCTGAGACGAGACATAATACGCCGTTTTGCCGCTGGCAATCTCGCAGTAGCCCCCGTCGCCGCCGTTGATTTCACGCCACGCAGCCGTTTGGGAAACGGCGTTTACGAAATGCGTGCCGTTGTCCTGCATTCCGCCGATGATTACATTATCGTTTGGCGTTGTCGGGTCAATAGCGATGGAATAGAACTGCGTCGTCAGATAGCCGTTGGATAAATCGTCCCATGCGACGCTTGACGCAAGACAGTTATTGGTTCGGCTTACACCGCCGTCGTGCGAGGAAATCAGCACGTTTGGATTTGACGGCAGAAATGCGAGTCCGTGTTGGTCAGGGTGGTGATTTGCGTAAATCGAGACGTTGTTTGCCGTTGCATAGCCGCCCACCCAAGTTGTATTGCTTCGCGTGCTGAATCCGTCGGTCGAGCGATAGAGATTCGTGCCGCCAATAAAGACGACGTTTTCATCGTTGGGCTTGACTTTAACGATGAGATTATACGAGGCTTGCGAGTTGAAATTGCCGACTGCGCCACCGAAGTCGGGCAAGTTTGCCGAGAGATTTTCCCAACGTCCGCCGGCGCCTGTGCCATCGCCTGAAAGGTAGGTATATCGCCAGAGGCTGCACCAATCGGGCGTGTCGCCGACGAAGCCACCTGCAAACCCGCTGTTCGGCGTGTTGCCCAAAAAGTAAACCACATTGGGATTGGAGGGCGAAATGCCAATGACAAAACGGTTGTAGACGCTTGGAAATGTGGGCGGCGTGATGTTCGTCCAAGCAATGCCGTCGGTCGAGCGCCACAGTCCGCGAGAAGCTGCGGTAACCACCGTTGTGCTACTTGTTGCTTGGCTCATGGCAGCATAAACAACGCCGTTAGGTGCGACCGCGACGTCGGTAAAGCGCGACGCGTTCGCCGCCGTTGCAAATGTTCCGCCTTGCGGCAACACCACTTGCCATGTATTGCCGCCGTCGACGCTACGATGAACCGCACCGATGGTTGCCACATAGAGTTCATCTTCCGAGGCATTAGCCACATCGAGCGCAATGTTCCAAGTCCAATCAAAATAATTATCGAAGGCTTGCGGGACGTCGGTAAAGGTAGATGGTAAGCGCGCCCATGTTCTGCCGCCGTCGGTGGATTTAAAGATGCCGTCGCCACGAAAGACGCCGTCGCCAATGGCTCTGCCAGCGCTGTTGCCGCGCAGTTCGCCCGTGCCATAATACCACACGTTTCTTTTTCCAGCCCGCGTATCTTGTGCAATGCAACTGACGCTGTGCAGTTGGTCGGGCGTAGTTACTTTCGTCCACGACGCGCCGCGATTTTCGGTGCGCCACAGTCCGCCAGAGACGCCTCCGGCAAGGTAGATGTTCTCATTGCTGACATCAATTGCCAATGCCCTTGTTCTGCCACCGACGTTCCACGGTCCGCGAGAGCGCCACTGCACCTCTTGCTGAACGGCTTGAAGTGAGAAGTCTCCGCGCCGACGTGCCTCTGCCCTCCGCTCACCATCGTTTGGCAGCGCGGCGGCGTATTCAAGCTCCTTGCGCCGAATGTTCGGCGGCAGTTTCCCGGTGCGTGGGTCAATGAGTTTCGAAAGTTCCCACTCGGCGCGTTTTTCAGGGTTCTCGCGTTTTTCGGGGACATCTTTTCGCGTCAGTTTTTCTGACGCCAGAACTATCGTTACCACGCTGATTACCGCAAGTGTCCATCTTATCCAAACGTGATTTTTCATCCTCAACTGCCGAGATTAAGGTCTTTGAGAAAATCCATGCCGCCGCCCTGCATCAATCCGCCGGTTATTTTCACCATTTCTTCTTGCGCAACACGCGTTGACTCCTCGAGCGCTTTATTGACAGCAGCGACAATAAGGTCTTGCGCCATATCGACCTCTTCGGGCTTCAAGAGGTCTTTTTCAATATCAATTTTTAAGATGCGTTGCTTGCCATTGGCGACGACTTTGACCATGCCGCCACCCGCTTCGCCCGACACCGTGATTTTTTCAAGCTGGCGCTGGACTTCTTCCATTTTTTGGCTCATCTGTTGAACTTGCTTCAACATTCCTGCCATGTCTTTGAGTTGCATAAGAAATGATGTTAGCTATTTAAGAGATAAATTTGGTCATTGGTCATTGGTCATTGGTCATTGGTCATAGCCTTCGCTGATGTTCGCCGACATAGAATCCGCCGCTCTGACCAACTGCAATCCAATCGAACGCTTGCTGAATGGGTCAAATGTTTCTGTTGTTTTCCAAACGGTTTCTCCAATATTGATTGCCAACTGGTAGACTTTCAAATCGTCCAGTTTGTTCCTCATCGTCGTTTTCGCTTCTTGGTACCCTCTCTTTTTGCTGCTTTTTCTTTCACCTTTTCATTCTCTTTATCCACTTTCTTCAATTTACTTTAACTTATCTCAAACGAACATCTCTTCCCGATGACCAATGACTAAATTAACCCTTTCGCAAACCCAATCACGTCATTCACACGCTGCTCCGAATTTGCTTCGGCGTAGAGCCGCACTACGGGCTCAGTGCCGCTAAACCGAACTAAGAGCCAACTGCCGTCGTCGCATATCAGTTTTACGCCATCGCGTCTGTCTACTCTTGCCACCGATGTTCCTGCCACGTGTGTTGGCGTGTCGTTTTGAAGTTTGGCGAGCAGGGCATTTTTCTTTTCGTCTGTCAGTTTCAAGTTTTCGCGTATGGTGTAGAAATGCCCGTATGTGTCATAAAGCATTTGCAGATACTTTGAAAGCGGCTGCTTGGTTCGCGCCGTAATTTCAACAAAGAGCAAGCACGCCAAGATACCGTCCTTTTCGGGAATGTGCTGATAGACCGACAGTCCGTTAGATTCTTCGCCGCCCACAATCATATCTTCGCGCATCATGATTTCGCCGATGTATTTGAACCCGACCGGCACGTCGTAGAGTTTCACGCTCTCTTTCTCGGCAATGGCATCGATAAGGTGCGTCGTCGCCAATGTTCTGACCACACAGCCTTTCCACTGCGGCTTATGTTTGAGCGCATAATGAAATAAAATCGCTAAGAGTTGATTGGCTTGCAAATATGTTCCTGTTGAATCAACGACGGCGTATCGGTCGGCATCGCCATCGTTAGCAATGCCAATCACGAACTCACCGTTGTCTCCAAGGTATTTGACGCGGGCAATGAGTTCAGGAATGCGGCTTTCCGACGGCTCTGGCGCGCGTCCGCCGAAATAGACATCACGGTTGGTATGCATGGCGTCGACAGCGACGCCAAGATTTTTCAAAAACTTATCCGTGTAATCGCGCGCCGTGCCATACATCGCGTCATAGACAACTTGAATTCCCGACGACGCAATCACGTCCGAGTCTACAATTTCCGCCAACCGCTTCAAATACGGTTCATTTGGATTGATGCGTTCAATCATTCCCGACTTCAATAAGTCGTCAAACGGCGTGTAAGTGTTCGGAGTTGTTTTGGTTGCGTAAAGCTGCTCGAAGTAGTGCTCGAATTTTTTGGTGATGTCGGGCAAGGCGGGCGCGCCGTCGTCAGTTGAAAATTTCAAGCCTTGATACTCTGGCGGATTATGCGACGCGGTAAAGTTCAGCCCGCCGCCCGCTTGTCGACGCCTGATTTCATAGCTGATAACGGGCGTTGGCGTATCGCGCTCACATAAAAAAGCCTTGATGCCATGCGATGCCAATACCTGTGCCGCAAGGCTTGAGAACTCCTCGCCGAGAAACCGCGTATCGCGTCCAATCACGATGCCTTTCTTCGATAGGTCAGTCTCCTTCAGATAACGAACAATCGCTTCGAGAACGATGATGAGATTATCCACCGTAAATTCATCGGCGATAATTGCCCGCCAGCCCGATGTGCCAAATTTAATTTTCATGGTTTTGATGGAATCGTTTTTTGAGAACCCTTTGACTTGATTGGATTAACAAACATTAGGCTTCTTGCGAGCGGTGCTTGTTTTGGTCATTCCCGCAAGCGTAGCGCATCGGGAATCTGTATTGCAAAACCTGCTGTGGTGAAAGACGGCTTGCGGACACCTGTCTGCCTCCGCCAAAGGCGGACAGGTTTGGCGGAAGCCGAAATGACCACTCGCAAAGGTTTATTTGCTAAGCTGCATTTTTACATCACGAGAATTTCCACAGGCACAAAGAGGATTTCCATATCTCCTCAGCCTTTGCGTTTCAACACTGCTTTCGCTTTTTGAACAATGTGTTCGGTTGTCAAGCCATATTTTTCTAAGAGTTGCAGGTGTGTTCCAGACTCACCGAATTTGTCCATCACCGCGACCGACTCTATCGGCACGGGCAAGGTTCTGGCGCACACGCCTGCGACCGCATCGGAAAGCCCGCCATTTAATTGATGTTCTTCCGCCGTTACAATCGCGCCCGTCTCTTGTGCTGCTTTCAAAATTGCCGCGTCATCGAGTGGCTTGATAGTGTGCATGTTCAGCACACGAGCGAAGATATTTTCTGACGCCAATTGATACGCGGCTTGTAATGCTCGCCACACCATTACGCCGCAGGCGATTATCGTTACATCGTTTCCGTCGTGCAGCTCGATTGCTTTGCCGATGTCAAATGGCTCGTCGTCGCTTGAAAAATCGGGCATTGCTGGGCGACTGAAACGCAAATACACTGCGCCTCGATGTTTTGCAACGGCATGGACTGCGCGTTTGGTTTGGCTGAAATCGCACGGCACAACGACCGTCATATTCGGCAGAGAGCGCATCAAGGCAATGTCTTCCAAAATTTGGTGCGTTGCGCCGTCTTCGCCGAGTGTCAGTCCGGCGTGCGAGGCGCAGATTTTGACGTTCATTTCGGAGTAGCACACCGATTGACGAATTTGGTCGAAGCTGCGCCCAGTGGCGAAGTTGGCGAATGTGGCAATGAAGGGAATTTTCCCCGCTGCTGCAAGCCCAGCGCCGATGCCTGTCATATTGGCTTCCGCGATGCCCGCATTGAAGAAGCGATGGGGATAGGCTTTCTCAAATTTTTTCATGCTGAGCGATTCGGTCAGGTCGGCACAGAGACCGACGATGCGCTCGTCTTGCGCGGCCACCTCGAGCAAGGCTTCGCCGAAGCCAGCGCGCGTGGCTTTATCGCCGCGCGATTCGTATTTGGATTTAGTCATAGCGTTGATGCTTAATTCGCCTCGCGCAGTTTGTCGGATTGCGATTCCAACTGCCGACGAATTTTTTCGGAAACTTTTTGAACCATTGTTGGAAGGTCGTCTATCTTTTCGGTTTGCTCGACGGCGGTGGCAAGGTATTGATTGCGAATCGGGTCTACCGCCTTCATATCGACCGAGTAGACGTGTCCAAACTTTTTCACCAGTGCGGTAATTAAGACGTCGGCGTGGGTTTGTTTGCAAATCTCCAACGCAAGCGCTTCGTTGACGCGTCGATTTTTTTCTTTTTTGAGCAACTTCAATTCTTCATACATTCGCGGGCGGGTCATCACGGAGAGGTCGGGCGATTCTTCAATCACGGCGCGGCTCTTATCGCCTAACTGAATCTCCAACTGCCTCACATCTGTCTCATTCACGAAATCCGTTACGACCACCAGAATCTGCCGTTTCTCGCTTTTGCCCAACATCGTTTGCGACACCACTGCAATAAGCACCAGACACGCCAGCGCGGCAAGCGCCATCGTGCGCGTCCGCCTTTGTTTAACGACAAAGCGCAGCCGCGCAAGCACATTTGCAATGTTCAGCGGCTCAACGGTTTTCGGCTCGACTTTGTAAATCGCCACATCAGTTTTGATGTTCTTCAATTCGCCTTTGCCAAGTTTGGTAAAGCTCGCGTCAATTTTATTCTGCACCTGCCGAAACACGTCTTCCGACACAGCAATGCCGCCCGGCTCAGCAGTGGCTTCAACGCGCGAGGCGATATTGACGCCGTCACCGTAGACATCGCCTTGCCGATGCACCACATCGCCTAAGTGAATGCCGATGCGAATTTTGATTTGCACTGTTTCAGGAGACGCTGCGTTGTATTCCGAGAGCGTGTGTTGAGTTTCCAGCGCGCACAGCACGGCGTTGAGCGTGTTGTCGAAAGAGACCAAAAATGAATCGCCGATAGTCTTGACAATCACGCCGTTGTGTTTTTCGAACATCGGCCTGAGCAAGCGCCGATGCTCTTCCAATAGCTCGAGGGCAAGCCGCTCGTTTTTTTGTGTAAGCGAACTGTAGCCGACCATGTCCGTGAACATAATCGCCGAGAGCCGTCGTTGTTCGCCTTGCACGATGAGTTCTGCCGCCATAAACGTTTCGAAAAATCCACGTTTGCCGTTTTGGCAATTTACATAAAGATACGCGAGATTCGTCGTCTGCGAAACGACAAGATTCAATCAGTAAAAGCCGACAAATGACCTTAGGTCGTGTCGCCACATTGTGTTTCATTTGGCAACCATCGCAGGAGTCGTTCCGAGCGCTGCCGTCCAAGATGACACACACTCAATCTGATACTAACCATGACTTTAAACGCCAGAGGGCGGTTTTGCTCCGCCCTCTGAACTCTAATGCGTCGACGCTTAATTCCAGCGCCGCATTGCCTCGACAAGCAATCGCACGCCGAAGCCAGAACTGCCTTTGCTTTGCGCGCCGCCCATGCTTGGAAATGCGGGTCCGGCGATGTCGAGATGCGCCCACGACTTATGGTCGCCGATGAACTTCTCCAAGAACTTCGCTGCTGTAATTGCGCCCGCGCCACGTCCGCCCGTGTTTTTCACATCGGCAACGTCAGACTTGATTTGCTTGTCGTAGTCGTCCCAAAGCGGCATGCGCCAGACTTTTTCGCCGGAGCGCAGTCCTGCGGCGAACAGCAACTCGGCGAGTTTGTCGTCGTTGCTAAACAGCCCTGCGGTCGGATTTCCTAACGCAATTACGCAAGCGCCTGTGAGCGTGGCAAGGTCGATGATGGCGTCGGGTTCAAATTTTTCTTTGGCGTAGGTCAGCGCGTCGGCGAGAATCAATCGCCCTTCCGCGTCAGTGTTGTCAACCTCGACGGTGATGCCGGAGTAGGTTGTCAGCACGTCGCCCGGATTTTGTGCGGTGCCACTCGGCTTGTTGTCGGTCGCTGGCATAATGCCGATGACGTGTATCGGAAGTTTCAGACGTGCCGCTGCCTCGACCGCACCGATGACGTCCGCTGCGCCCGACATATCGGCTTTCATATCGCCCATATTTTCAGATGGCTTCAACGAAATGCCGCCCGTATCGAATGTAACGCCCTTGCCAACGATGGCGATTTTCGCTTTTACTTTTCCGGTTGGTTTGTATTCCAAAATCGAGAAGGTCGGCGGGTTTGCACTGCCGGCGTTGACGCCCAAAAGCCCACCCATGCCTAATTCTTCAAGTTGCTTTTTGCCGAAGACGGTTACTTTGTATCCGTATTTTTTGCCGGAGGCTTTGGCGGCGTTGGCAAGGTCGGTTGCAGTCATGTAGTTGCTCGGCGAGTTAATGAGGTCGCGCGTCATGGATTGTGCAGAGCCGATGATGTCGCCTACTTTGGCGCCTTCGGCAACATCGCTTGCAGCGTCGGCAAGGGTTGTAAGCACAAGTTCTTTAAGCTCGACTTTTTTCTCGTCGGCTTTTTTGCCGTTGCTGTTTTTGAGCGCCTCGATACGGTTTGTTTTAAGTTGGTCGTAGTCGTAAGCCCCATACCAAACGCCTTCCACGACGGCTTGCGCGACGTAATCGACGCTTTCGCTGATGTGTTTTGCAAGTGTTTCAACGGCGGTTAAGTCTACGCCGATTTTTTCGAGCTTCATCTCGCGCGCTTTGGCAGCGAAAGCAGAGGCGGCTTTACGAACCGAATCGAGCGTTGGCTTCTCGCCTAAGCCGAGCAGTGCGGCGCGCTTCGGCTCGAACTTTCCGTTTTGCGGATACAGCAGATGCAGGTCGGCTTCTTTGGCTTTGAAGTCGCTGCCAATGCTGGTCGCCGTTACGCCGATGAGCGATGCAACGTTGCTCACTGCTTTTTCGCGGTCTGTTCCGACAACGAAGAACGCTGCCGCGTCCAACGAGAGCGTTTCCGTCGCGGCTTTTGAAATTGAGATTTTCATTTGTCTGTATTGGAAATTATGTCCGAAAAGTTATGTCGAAAAAATGCGTTTGGTTTCAGGCGGGTCGGAAAAGTTCCGATGCTTCTTTAACGACTCGGCTAATCGTCTCGTTGAGCGGCATGGGTGCAGTGCAGCCAGCGGCGTTGCGATGTCCGCCGCCGCCGTAGCGTTTAGCGATTTCATTCACAGCGTAGTCAGCGCGAGAGCGAAAACTGATTTTCGTTTTGCCATCGGGCAGTTCAATGAACATCATGGCAATCATCGTTTTGGACATTCCCATTAGATATTCCAACAGCCGCTCCGTGTCGGACAGCCCGACGCCTGTCTCTTGCAACATCGCTTGGGTTACAGACAGATATGCAATCGCGTTTTCTTCGAGTATCTGAATGTTGCCGATTGCCAAACCGATGAGCTTCAACGCGCCGGGCGTGAGCGTGTTATAGACACTGTCATAAATTTCCATCGGCGCAACACCTGCTTCCAAGAGTTCTGCCGTGAGCCGATGAATGCGCGGCGATGTCTTCGGCAGTTTGAACGACGCCGTGTCGGTCATCACTGCCGTGTAAAGTCCTGTTGCAACAGTTTTGTTTAGAAGCGGTTTTTCAAAGTAGCGTTCCATTTCGCGCACCAGTTCATAAGCCAGTTCGCCCGTCGCCGCTGATGCGCTGATGCAGACCATGACATCAGCAAAGTCCTGCGGGTCAAGGTGATGGTCAATACAGACGATTTTCAGTGTTCCCGCATCGCGCAGTTCCAAGACATGGTTTTTAATTGCCCGCGTGCGCCCGATGTTGTTTGTGTCGAGCAAAATGAACAAATCCGCGTCGTGCAGTCTTTGAATATGAGATTCATTTTGCTCATCGAAGACGGCGACCGTGTTCATAAACGGGAGAAACTGATAGTTCTTCGGGATGACGGTGGGGTTGACAAGATGCACATCTTTGCCGAGTTGTTTGAGCGCGGCGACGAGCGCGACCTCACTGCCTAAGCCGTCGCCGTCGGAATTCTCGTGCGTTGAAATCACTACGCGCTTGGCGCCGTCGATGAGTTCAATGACGGGCATCCAAAGCGATTCCAGCGTTTGAGCATCAAGGTCTCGTTCCATGTGTGCGAGTTGCGAGTTCATCGTGCGACAGGTGTTTATGGCGTTGAAGACGCGAGCATTGAGCGTTAAAGGCGCGAGCATTTAAAGCGCGTTGAGAATGCGAGCGTTCCGAAGTGGCACAGTTGTGCGTCAAGCTAAGTTGCAAAGTTACGACAATCGCTGCTCTTTGCAATAAAGAAACGTCTCTACACAGAACACCCTGAACGCATGATTCATTTTTCGCCGCGCGCTCACATCACTTTGTTGAAGTTCACGTTTAACTTTGGCGAGCGCGTCAGACCCCTTAGGCAACCGCCTCGCTGGCTTGTTTCTTGCGCTTGGTTTCTCTGGCACGCGCGTTTTCATCGAGAATTTTTTTCCGCAGGCGAATCGACTTCGGCGTTACCTCGACCAGTTCGTCGTCGTTAATGAACTCCATGGCTTCTTCCAGCGTGAGTTTTCGAGGCGGCGTAATTTTCAACGCTTCGTCCGACCCTGACGCGCGCATATTCGTGAGCTTCTTCGTTTTGCAAATGTTCACCACCATATCGAAATCGCGCGAGGCTTCGCCGACAATCATTCCTGCATAGACAGGCGTGCCGGGTTCAATGAAAAAGATGCCTCTGTCATCGAGCTGCGCCATTGCATAAGGCACGGCTTCGCCTTGTTCGGCTGAAATGAGCGTTCCCGACGAGCGCGAATTGATTTCGCCCTTGTATGGCTCGTAGCTTTTGAAGATGTGCGTCATAATGCCCTCGCCCTTCGTGTCCATTGTAAATTCAGTCGTAAAGCCGAGCAAGCCGCGCGTCGGAATCTCAAACTCCAAGCGCGTCATGCCGCCGTCGAGCGCGGTCATATTTTTCATGTCCCCTTTGCGTCGTCCCATTTTTTCAATCACGACCCCGACGAAATTCTGCGGCACATCAATCGTTACGGATTCGTAAGGCTCAAGCAGTTTTCCGTCGTCGCTTTTTTTAATGATGACTTCGGGGCGCGAGACTTGTAGTTCATAGCCTTCGCGGCGCATTGATTCAATTAAGACCGATAGGTGCAACTCGCCCCTGCCCGAGACTTTGAACTTATCCGCGCTGTCTGTGTCTTCCACGCGCATCGCCACATTTGTAATCACTTCTTTGTAAAGTCGGTCGCGGATATTGCGGCTCGTTACCAACTTTCCCTCTTTGCCTGCAAACGGCGAATCATTGACCGAGAAAAACATCGAGACGGTCGGTTCAGTAATGCTGAACGATTCCATCGGCACTTGATGCTCTGGGTCGGTCAGCGTTTCTCCGATGGTAGCGTCTTCGAATCCTGTAATCGCCACAATGTCGCCCGCCGACGCCGCTGTAACTTCCGTTCTGCCGAGTTTTTCAAACAAAAATATCTTCGTCACTTTGCCTTTGACGAGTTTGCCCTTGCCATCAAGCGCCACCAGCGCATCGCCGACTTTAACTTTGCCCGTCGAGATTCTGCCAATGATGATTTTGCCGAGGTAGTCGCTGTAATCGAGCGAATTGATGAGCATTTGGAATGGCGCATCGACGTCGGCTTTCGGCGCAGGAATTTTATCTATTATCATATCCAAGAGCGGCGTGATGTCTTTTTGCTCGTCTTCGAGTTTGTATTTCGCCCAGCCGTCTCTGCCCGACGCGAAGATATACGGGAAATCAATCTGCTCGTCGGTCGCGCCCAAGTGAATAAAGAGATCGAGCACTTCATCGATAACTTGCAACGGTCGTGCATTCGGACGGTCGACTTTATTGATGACGACGAGGATTTTCAGCCCAGCTTCGAGGGCGCGACGCAAAACAAACTTCGTTTGCGGCATCGGGCCCTCGAGCGCGTCGACGAGCAAGAGCGCGCCGTCGACCATTTTCAAAATGCGCTCGACCTCGCCGCCGAAGTCGGCGTGTCCGGGCGTATCGACGATATTGACTTTATGATTTTTGTAAAAGTATCCAGCGTTCTTCGCGAAAATGGTAATGCCGCGCTCGCGTTCCTGCGGGTTGGAATCCATGATGCGCTCTTCGACTTTTTGATTGTCTCGGAACGTGCCCGTTTGTTTGAGGATAGCGTCAACCAATGTGGTTTTTCCATGGTCGACGTGTGCGATAATAGCGATGTTGCGAATATCGTCTCGGCGTAAGTCAGACATAGCGATTTTGTTTGCGATTGATTATGCTTACAGAAATTGTATCTTTACGGTTTGCAACTACGGTCTAAAATTCGGGCGCAAAGATAGCGTTTTGAGAACAGATATTCTAACGCCGCCCAACATCGAAGAAGTTTTGACGATTGTATGGGAAACTCGCTCTCTTTTTTCACGCTGGCCTTGCCGATTTCTTACTTAGCGGCAACGGCGGCGTATTCTCTGAATTTTTTCTCGACCACCGCGTCGTTCAAGCAGCTCACTCGTCCCGCGCTCTTGGCCGTTACGCTGCTGCACTGCGCGTATCTGCTTGTGATGACGTTTCACCAAACATTTCCACCCATTGCCTCGCTGCACCAAATCATGAGCATGATTGCTTTTACGCTGCTGACCACATATCTCTTCATCGAGCTTACCACCGATGAGGTCAGCACGGGCGCGTTTGTCTTGTTTGCGGCATTTTTATTTCAGCTGTGTTCGTCGGCGTTTATTGCCGAAACCCATACGCTTGACACCTCGTTCAAAAATCCGATTCTGGCAACGCACATTTTGGCGGCGTTGCTTGGATACAGCGCGATTGCCGTCGCCGGCGTTTATAGCTTGCTTTATATTATGATGTTGCGCCAAATTCAAACGAACAAGTTTGGAACGCTGTTCGAGCGATTGCCAAACTTAGAGACACTCGAGACAATGAGCCTGCGTGCGGTTGGATTTGGATTTACTTTTTTAACCGTTGCGTTCATTTCAGGCGCAGCGTGGATTCCGCAGTCGGACGGTCGGTTTACTTTCGGCGACCCGAAGCTCATCGGTCTCATTATGGTTTGGGTAATTTACGGCGCGAGTCTCTTGCTCCGTCAGCGATTGGGTTTGCAGGGCAAGCGCATGGCAGTAACGCTGGCGGCTGGGTTCTTGTTCTCGTTTCTTTCAATGACGGCGATGAACTTTTTTTCGTCGCGGTTTCACGCGATTCAATAACACACGTTGCACTAAAATCTTCAGCTATGGCAGCAGTTTCGCACAATAGCACGCCGTCTGCGTCAATGAACCTCATTGCCGTTGGCGCTACGCACAAAACCGCCTCGATTGAGCAGCGAGAGCAACTCGCATTCAGCGAAGACGAAACCAAAACGCTACTCTCGGAACTTATTGACGGCGGACTGCTCTCCGAAGCCATGCTCGTCTCGACCTGCAATCGCACTGAACTTTACGCTGTTCCTGCGCTGCCCGAAGTCGATGCCAATTACCTGAAAGACTTTTTGATTGAGCGCAAGCACGCGCGCAAAGACGTGCGTCGCGACCATTTTTTCAGTTTAATGGCGTGCGGCGCGGCAAAGCACTTGTTCGAGGTCGTCTCTGGCGTCGATTCTATGATACTCGGCGAATCCCAAATTTCTGGTCAGGTCAAAAATGCCTATCGTATCGCGGTGGAATCCAAAGCGACGGGCGCGCTGCTCAACAAACTTTCTCACGCCGCATTCAGCGTTTCTAAGCGCGTCAAGAGCGAGACGAAGCTTTCCGACGGCGCGATTTCCGTCAGCTATGCCGCTGTCGAACTTGCCCGAAAAATTTTCTCCGATTTGTCGTCCAAACAAATTCTTTTAGTTGGCGCGGGCGAAACGGCGGAACTTGCGGCCATTCACTTGCGCGACAAAGGCGCCCGACGCATTTTCATCACGAACCGCACCGCCGAGCGCGCCGAAAAACTCTCGCGCCAAATTTTAATGAAAGAGACCGGCGGCGTGATTGCATTTGAGTCGTTCAAAACGCGCTTGCATGATTTTGACATCATCATTTGCGCCGTCGGCGACGCTGGCGAACTCATTTCCGCCGCCGAACTCGATGCCGCCATGCGACAACGCAAACACAACACGCTCTTGCTCTTAGACTTGGGCGTGCCGCGCAACATCGATGCCAAAGCCGCCACGCTCTATAATGTCTTTCTCAAAGATGTCGACGATTTAAAGCTCATCATTGATAAAAACGTCGAACTTCGCCGCGCCGAACTGCCCAAAGTTCAAGCCATTGTCAATGAAGAGCTTATCGCGTTTGAGCAGTGGCATAACACGCTTCAAGTTGCGCCGACCATTCGCGAGTTGCAGGCGAAGTTCGAGGACATTAAAAAGTTGGAGTTAGAGCGCATACGGCACAAAGTCAGCCCCGAGCAATTTGCGATGATGGAGCAACTTGCCGACCGCATTCTTGGCAAAGTGCTCCACTTGCCGATTAGCGCGCTCAAGTCGCCCGTCGATACCGCGCAAACCTTGATAAGCAAACTCAATTTGGTTCGCAGCATTTTCGAGCTGGGCGAAGCGGAGAAATAAACACTATGGTGCAGAATTACAGCCGTCTCTCTCTTTCTACTTTTTCGCTATCTTTTCCCATTCGCGCCAAAGTTCGTCGGTTTTTTCAGGCGAAATTCCGTGCGAAATGCTTACGCCGAACTGTTCGCGCAGAAACTGCTCCATTTCAATCCACCGCTCGCCGCGCTTGACTCTTCCTGACCATGCGCAGACTTCCAGCATCTCTTCCAACTTTTTCACTTTCGACAACGCTTCTTGCAATTCCGCGATTAAGTTTTCCTTCTCGCGCTCCATTTGCTTACGCTCCGTGATGTTGCGCGTCATAACAGCGACTTCGCCTGTTTCGGGCAGCGCGTTCATCCACACGTCAGTAACGTGCTTGGAAACTTTTCCGTCTTCATTGACTTCATATTCATATTCCAGCCTAACGCTGCCTTTTCGACGCGCTGCGCTGTATAAACTTTTCAAGAGTTCACCGTCTTCTTCCAGCAATACTTCCTCAATGATTTGACCAATGACAACGTCGATTCCCCAAATGGCTTTAAGCCGCTTCGGCACATGTTTATTGAAATGTCCTCGAACCGCTCAATGTGCATTTTTGCTTTGAAGTTTTAACTCCATTTTCTCGTTACTTCGTTCAACGCTTGCGTGAAGCTCTTCCGCCAGCATTTCAATCAGCCTGAGGCTCAATCTTCGTCCGTTCATTTCGTCGGGCGTTTTTTTGGCTCGTCGTTCATCAGCGGATTTTTTTTCAATGCGAATTGTTGCCTCACCTATGTCGTTCAAGTTTGCATCAATCAAAATTCTCATCGTTTCACCTTTGCTGACGCTGTCGAGCGCCTCCAGCAACGCTTCGCAGGTGATTAACCCTATCAGCGCGGCGTGTTCGCCGTCAAGCGAGACTTCGCCGATTGTGTTGTCTTGCACAACGTCGGGAGAGATATTATACAAGTCGCAGAGCGCGTTGATAAGCAGCGTGAGATAGTTTCCAAAATTCAATTGCGGGAGGGATTTATTTTCGGCGAGTTGTTCGTAAAGCAACGCCAGCGTTTTGATTCGCGCGCGGCTGCGGTTAAAAATTACTTCGGCGCGTTCACGGTCATCTGTTTGTTCAAGCTCGCGTGCTTCCAAAAAGAGCAAACTTGACACAATGCGCAGGTCGCTGTTGATGCGTCGATAAATTTGCATCGGCTCTATCCTTGTCCCGCTCCGCGAGTCTTCTTCTTGGCGCGGCGGTTGAGCAGTCGAAATAATTTCGTTTGGCTTAATTGCGCGGTATGTCTCTTCGTGTTTCATCAGGTTGAGCGGCGCGCCGCCCTTCTCGAGATAGCATTGGCGCATCAACGACGCCAGCGGCTCATAGTCGACCGGTGTGATGAACATTGCGGCGCCAGCAGCGAGGCAGTCTTGCGCGGCGCGCTCGTCTTTGGCATCAGCAAGCATTACAAACGGCAGCGTTGGCGCAAGGCTACGGGCAAGTTGCAACGCGCTTAATCCATCGTATTCGGGAAACAGACATTGGTTGAGCAACAGGTCAGGCGACGGCGATTCACGCAGCGCCTCAATAAATTCAGGACGGGTTTTAATTTCTTTGGTGGCAAACGGCACGCCCGCTTTTTGAAGTTCGCGCTCAATCGGCGCGCTGTCGGCAAGCGACGTGTTCAGGATTAAAACTCGAACATCAACGGACATAGCCTTGCAGGCGGGATTTGGTCTTTGGCGAATATAGTCAGATTTTGTTCTTTTCAGGTTACCGCCGTTTCAGCCGAACTGATTTTGCGATGCACGAAGACGCCGAACTTGAACAAGCGCCGAAAAAACTGACGCTCATTGTGCCAAACATTCATGAGCGCGAGCGCATTGATAAATTTCTTGCGCGGCAGGTCGAGAACGCGACGCGCAACAAGATTCAAACTGCGATTGATGAAGCGCGTATTCTCGTCAATGGCAAAGCCATTAAAGCCAATCACAAACTCGCGCCCGGCGACGTGATTGACATTACTTTCACTCGCCCGCCCGCACCTGAAATGAAAGCCGAGAACATTCCGCTCGACATCGTTTATGAAGACGAGTTTTTGATGGTCATTAACAAATCTGCCGGCATGGTTGTGCATCCCGCGTTTGGAAATTGGACGGGAACACTCGCCAACGCGGTGCTTCATCATACGCAGAACGCGCTTTCCGACCTAAACGACGACGAGATGCGTCCGGGCATTGTGCATCGCCTGGATAAAGACACATCGGGCTTAATCGTCGTCGCCAAAGACAACAACACGCACCACATCTTAGCGAAACAATTTGCGGCACGAACCACCGAAAAAATTTATCTTGCGCTTGTCTTCGGCGTTCCAAAACACGAGAGAGGAACAATTGAAACCAACATTGCCCGCAGTAAAAGAGACCGTAAGGTCATGGCGACGTATCCGTTCAACAGCGCAGATGGCAAACCCGCGATTACCGATTATGAGGTCGTCGAGAATTACGGTTTTTTCTCATTGCTCTCGCTCACGCTGCATACGGGACGCACGCATCAAATTCGCGTTCACTTGCAGCACATTGGTCACCCAATTTTAGGCGACGAGGTCTACGGTGGCAGAACGATTCGCCCGATGGGATTTCCGCAAAGCGATGCGTTCTTAAAAAATCTGCTTATCCTTTTGCCGCGTCAAGCGTTACACGCCGCACAGTTGTCGTTTGTGCATCCGCGCACGGCGAAAAAAGTCTCATTTTCTGCCGCGCTTCCAAACGATATTACTCAGGCGATTGAAAAAATTAAAACCATTACTCGATTCTCGTGAAACCACTTTCCCTTGTTCTTCTCGCGCTGCTTTTTGTCGGCTGTGGCGGCTCGCAAGCCGTTCAAAAATCCGTCTTTGAACTTGAACCGACTGACCGACCTGTCTATGAACGTTTGATTTCACAAGCAGATTCGGCAGTTCGTTACTTCACCACGTTCGACCTGACGCGCATTGCTTACCGCGTTGTTCTGCCGAGCGACGGCGAGACGAAAACCGTCGTTGCGTTTATTCACGGAACGGCAGCACAATCCAAACTTTATTTGCCTCTTGCCGATTCGCTTCGAGAGCGCGGCATCGGCACAGCGCTGATTGACCTTCGCGGACATGGACTTTCGGGCGGGACACGCGGCGACTCACCGACCGCCGATGCACTGGTGCGCGACGTGAAGCTCTTTCTTGACACGCTTCGACGCGAGTTTCCCAACGCGAAAATCGTCTTGGGCGGACACAGCCTTGGCGCAGGCTTGTGCTTGAAATTCGTTGACTACTTTGCAGAGAAAAAAAAATTGTATCGCCCGCCCGATGGTTTGCTCTTGATGGCAGGCGGCTTTTTGCCCTCCGACACATGCAGCACGGTGGAAGTTCAGGAACGACGCAAACGCTTATCGGGACGCGCCTTTGCGCGCATCGACGGCGCGACGTTTGCCGCCGTGCTTCCTGCGTCAATTTTTAATCTTCGCCCACAACCGATTGAAATCTTGCTGCCCAACGACTCGCTGGCGCAAGTTGCTGCCCGCAATGGACTCTTGACTGTGCGTTACTCAATGCAGTTTTTGCTTGCGGCGTTTCCCGCCGACATCGCGCAAGTGTATCAAAAGTTGAAATGCCCAACGCTGCTCATCGTCGGCAGGCAAGATGAACTCGCTCGCACATGCGACGCCGAATATGCCTTCAAGCGCCTTTCCGTTGAGCCACGAGAGTTGTTCATCGTTAGCGACGCCAATCACATCAACGTAATTTGGAAATCCGCCGGCGCAATTGCCGACTGGCTCAAAGAGACAGTCAAATAATTTAACAGGCGGTCATTGTGGAAGCATAGTGTTGCTTTTCATTGAAATTTGCTTCACTTTTAACAGGTCAGCGTAATTTACCTCCGCTCACTGCTATATAATGACAATAGTTGGTCAGTTGAACGCTTGCAGAACCAAACCGACCTTGTCATTCTGAACGAAGCGTAGCGCAGTGAAGAATCCAGACAAGCCAATGAGAGCAACACAACACACGGTTAATCCACAATCTTCTAACAGTGATTTTCAGGGAAAGCCGTGCTAAGTCAGCAATCAAATACGACATTAAGCCAGCAAGAAAGCAATCTATCAACATCAGCAAAAATTGGATTTCAAAGTATTCAATTTCTTTGTAAAACACAAAAGCCTGCGATGTGCAGGCTTTCGGTGATACGATGGCGGAGTTTGACAATTCTCTGGCTGCTGCCTCACTTTGAGTTCAGCTTGAAGGCAATCGGAATGACCATCCAGACCTTGACAGGTCTGCCGTTTTGAATGCCGGGCGAGTAGCTGGATTGCATCACGGAGGCAATTGCCGCTTCGTCGAACACATCGGTTCCCGGGTTTTTCATAATTGTGGCTTTGACCGGTTTGCCGTCTTTGTCAATCAAGACTTTGAGCACGACTCTGCCTTCCATGCCCGCTTTCCGTGCGATTTCGGGATAGACCGGACGAATTTGGTTGATGAACTTCGGCTCTTGTTCGACTGCGACGAAATCCGGCGGGTCTCCGTCTGATTCTCTCACTTCGACGGGACCTGAACCACCGCCACCGCCCATGGTAATCGGTTTGGCGTCGGCAAGGCCGGTGGTATCGTCGCCAGTCGTTACGCCTTTTTCAATCATCTTTTTGAGGTCTTCTTGCGTTTTGACCGTTTTGTTCGGCGGCGCTTCTTCGTCTTTTACTTTTTTGACTTCGCCAACGTCGGGCGCTTGCGGCGGTTTGACTGCTGCTGGCGGCGGCGGCGGCGGTTGGTTTTGGTCCATCGGCGGCGGCGGTTGCAAGTCGTTGATGCTGGTGATTTGCCGCGCGACGGGTGCATCGTCTTCCTCATTGGTTTTCAGTAACTCTTTGATGAAGCCGTAGCTTAGATAGAGAACGAACACTCCAATAAAAATAGACGCAGAGATGGCGACGCCGCGCGCCATAAAGTTGTGCCGTTCTTTGCGCAGCACGAGATTTCCGTAGTCAATATGGCGGAACTTCTCGGTGTCCAAGTAATCAAGCTGAATAAAGCCTTTTTGCTCCATATCGCATGTTCCTCCGTTATTACGAATTGGGTCGTTTCAATTTTATTGCGGATTTGCCACTGGTGCTGGTGTTGCCGCACCAAGCTTCTGGATTTCTTCTCGGTCGGCGTCGGTGAATGGCGCAAGACTGAACCGATTGACCTTCATCAAGTTGAGTTCATCAATGATGTCGACCATGTTTCGGTATTTCGCCGTTTTGTCGAATTTCAACACAACGACCATGACATCGTCATTGACGCGGGCGCGAACTTTTTCTTTTTCGCCCATGACGAGTTCTTTGAACTTTTTGCTGATGGTTGGCTTATCGCCGCCTGTTTCATAGAGTTCAAACGGAATCGGCGGCTCGAAGCCGATGTTCCAATATGCTTTGTTGCCCTCGGTTATGCGAAGCGTAAAGATGTTCGATGCAGCCACTTCCACGTCTTTCATCTCTTGCGACGGAAGGTTGATTTCCATCGTATTGGGTTTCGAGAACGTGGTGGTAAGCATAAAGAACGTCAGCAAAAGAAACGCGACATCGACCATTGGTGTCATGTCCAAACTGAATCCCATGCGTTTCGTTTTTCTCTTTTTGCCTTTTTTCGCGCGCGAACTGGATTGTTCCGGTGCGCCTACGCCGCCGCCCATAGTATTTTTCGTTTAGAGATTGATGTTCTATTCTGCTATTCTGCCGGTTTAGCTTCCATGCTCGTAATGAGATTGAAAGTCGGCATATTTGTTTTCTTGAATGTTTGCATCACCATCTCGACCGTCTCGTAATTTGCGTTCATATCTGCTTTGATGACAGGACGCAAACTCGGGTTCGAGAGCCGTGCATCAATGACCAATCGTTCCAAATTTTCTGCCACCTGCTTGATGTCGTTGCCTCTGACGGGCGTGCCTTCTGCCAAGCGGAATTTTTTAAGCGAGTCCTCTATCGCGCCCGCCCCTAAGCCCGCAGCTTCAAGCGATTTGCGAATGGTTTTGGCGAACATCGCCTCGCGCGTTGGCTGTGCGTCGACGCCGATAAAGACTTCACCTTTTTCGCCGATGACGACCATCAAGATGTCCTTATCGGGCAACTTGCGGTCAGCGGTGGCGTTCGGCAAATCGATTTTCGCCAGTTCCGGCGGCTTGAATTGCGTAGTCAGCATAAAGAACGTCAGGAGCAGGAACGCAACGTCGACCATCGGCGTCATATCCAGCTTAAACCCAACGCGCTTCGATTTAACTTTCGACATATCTTTTTCCCGTTTTGAAATTACGCGATTCTTTCGTCTTTGACAGCAAGCGTTTGGACGATATAGAATGCGGCTTCATCAATTTGATACGTGAAACTGTCGATGCGTTTGGTGAAGACGTTGTAAGCAATAATGGCGAAGATACCTGCGCTGATGCCGCCTGCCGTATTGAAGAGCGCTTCCGAGATGCCACGCGAGAGGCCGACCGCGTCGGGTGCGCCGCCCGTTGCAAGTGCAGCGAAGGCGCGAATCATTCCGATAACTGTCCCGAGCAACCCAATCATCGTCGAGGTTGAGGCGATGGTCGAGAGCGCCACGAGGTTTTCTTCGAGAAGCGGCATTTCCATCATGGTGGCTTCTTCCATTGCTTTTTGCAATTCGGCGGTGCGTTTATCGGGGTCAGTAATGCGGCGTGCAACCAGAGTCTTGTATTTGTCTAACCCAGCACGAATGACCGCAGCAAGCGAGCTCTTGTGGTCGTTGCATTTTTCAATGGCGGCATCAATGCGACCAGCTTCGATTTCCTGCTCAACTTCCTTAATGAAGGTTGAAATCGCGCCTTTTCCTTGTGCCTTGCCGAGCGCAATCGTGCGTTCAATCACGTAAGCAGCAATCATAATGAGCAGTGCAATCAGCACGCCGACAAGCGGTCCGCCTTCATGAAGCGCATGGAAGGTAGATTCCTTTGGTTGCGTGCCGAACCAGACCCAAAATGCAATCCCGATGACGAGCGCAACAATAAGCAATATCAAGGTGAAAGTCCCCTGTTTCATAAAATTGTGTAGTTTTTAAGTATGTGTTTGTGTGAAAACTGCCGCTTTGTTGTTTGAACGACAAGTATACGAAAAATTAGAATAATCAAAAACTCTTTAAACGTTTCTTAATGCGCGTCTTGCTTTCACCTAAAAAAATTAGGCGTGTTGCTTGGCGATTCGTCGGAACACTTTTCTTCGCGCGCCTCGGCGACGGAGTCGTCTGTGCAGCGCCCTAACGCTCAAGCCACTGGTCAAACAACCTTGCCTACTTTTACGATAAATTTACATAAGCAGCGCAGATCGCCCAAAAACCCTTGTGCTGACAAGGGTTTTCGGGCGACGTCCGCAAAGTTTATCCAAAAATATCTTTGGCTTTATCGAAGAAGTTTTTGCCATTTTTGTTCGGCGAAATGTTCTCCGACTTTTGCAGTTGCTTCAAGAGTTCTCTTTCGCTGGCGGAAAGTTTGGTTGGAATATGGATATTGACGCGCACGATTTCGTCGCCGTTGCCGTAACCATTGAGATGCGGAATGCCTTTGCCTTGCAAACGAATTGTTTTGCCAGCTTGTGTGCCCGCTGGAATGTCAATGGTTTCTCTGCCGTCAAGCGTTGGCACATCGACTTTGACGCCGAGCGCAGCGTCGGGGAAACCGACAAACAAGTTGTATAAAATGTCGTCCTCTTTGCGCGTGAAGTATTGATGCGGCGCTTCTTCGATGACGACGAGCAAATCGCCTGCCGACCCGCCGCGCACGCCTGCGTTTCCCTGTCCACGCAGCGGAATGTAGTTACCTTCAGCGACGCCTGCGGGAATGTTGACCTTAATGGTTACCTCGCCTTGCACTCTGCCCTCGCCCTGACATGTCGCGCATTTATCTTTGATGATGCGCCCTTCTCCTTGACAGGTCGGACAGGTCGAGACGCTGACGAACTGCCCGAACATCGTGCGCGAGACTTGGCGCACTTCGCCCGTGCCTTGACACGTCGGGCATACATCATACTGTTTGGTTTTTGAGCCAGACCCGCCGCATGTCTCGCACTTAATTTGCTTTTTAATTTTGAGCGTTTTTTCGACGCCTGTGGCGATTTCTTCGAGCGTCAGTTTGAGCTTGATTTTTAGGTCGGAGCCCGGCACGCCTTGGCTGCGTTGGCGTTGGCGGGTGCGTCCGCCAAATGACTCCTCGAATTGTGTGCCGCCGAAAATGTCGCCGAAGGCGCTGAAAATGTCGCTCATGTCTCTGCCTGCAAACGGATTGCCGCCGTCCGACGCTGCCGATGTGCCAACGCCTGCATGTCCGAATTGGTCGTATCGACGACGCTTTTCGTCGTTTGAGAGAACTTCGTATGCTTCGTTGATTTCTTTAAATTTCTCTTCGGCTTCTTTGTTGCCCGGATTGCGGTCAGGGTGATACTGCATTGCCAGTTTGCGGTAAGACCTTTTCACGTCGTCTGAGCTTGCGCCGCGTTTGATGCCGAGAACGTCGTAGTAGTCGCGTTTTGCCATTTTTGTTTTGACCATAATTTTGCGCCTCCAAAATTTTCACCTCAATTTCAGAATCGCTTTACGAACAGATGTTAAAAAAAGTTGATTTCGTCGCGCGCCGTTACGGCGTCGCAGAAACCGCTTATGCCGACCTGTGATAAGTAACTTGTCGCGTTGCTGTGGTCATTCTGCTTCTTTGGCAATCACCACTTTTGCGTGCCTGATGACATCATCGTGCATCGTGTAGCCCGCCTCAAATTCCTCAATGATGGTATCAGGGGCGACGTCCGATTTCGGCACTTGCGTCAAGGCTTCGTGAAAATTGACATCAAATTTTTTGCCGAGCGCCTCGATTCTTTTCACGCCGCGTTGCTCCAAAGTTTTGAGCAATTTCTGATGCACCAGTTTGACACCGTCGACATAGATTTTCGCGTCGGGATTGCCCTCTAAAAATTTATCCGCGTTTTTGATGACGCGCTCTAAGTCGTCAAGGTTCGGCAGCAGGGCTTTAATGAGTCCCTTTTCGGCGAACTTCAAATACGCCGCCGCTTCTTTTTCTTTTTGGCGACGGAAGTTCTCGAAATCGGCAGCTTTGCGGTAGAGCTGGTCTTTGAACGCATCGCGTTCTTTTTCAAGCTCGGCGATAATTTCTTCAAGCGTTTTTTCTTTGACATCCTGCGCCACATCGGCGGTTGTCTCGACGGGCTGCTGCGCGTTGAGTGCTTCTTGATTAAGTCCTTCTTGGTTGAGTTCTTCTTGCATAGCTTTCTGTTTAGAAAAAGTTTTAAACTTCAAGTTATAGTTGAGTCAGCGCACCCGACAAACTTTTGGCGACATAGTCGATGACGCGGACGATTTTGCCGTAGTCCATGCGCGTTGGACCAATGACGCCGACCGTGCCGACCGCATTGCCGACGCTATACTGCGCCGTGATAATGCTGCAATCTCGGATTTTGCTTTCTTGATTTTCCTTGCCAATTCGAATCGTTACGCCGTCCACCGCCTCGACGACTTCCAACGGTTGGCGCGACTCTTCCAAGAGATGCACAATGACATTTTCATTTTCGATCAGCTCGATGATGCCGCGAATTTTCTCGCGCGTTTCAAATTCGGGATGCTCGAAAATGTTTTCTGTTCCCGCAATGTGCAAGCGCTCCGTTTCGGGCGGTTCGTCGAAGAGCCGCTCGGTTGATTCGACGAAGAGCCGAATCAAACCTGTTTCATCGCTGTAATCGGCGACACGCTCGGCGAAGGTTTGCCTGATTTCTTCAAGCGTCAGTCCCGACAGCCGCTCGTTGAGCACTTGCGCGAGCAGGTCGAGATGCTGTCGCGGAATTTCGGAACGCACCTCGAGCATAATGGTTTTGACGAGTCCCGATTGAATCGAGATAATCACCATCACTTTGCTCGACGAGAGCGGCACGATGTCCAATTTTTCAAAGATGCCCTTCGAGAGCTTCGGCGAGAGCGCGATGCTGATTTGCTTCGAGAGCTTGCCGAGAATTTTCGACGACTCGCGCAACACTTCGTCCGAGGTCGGCGCGGTTGCGGCAAGTTGCAAAATGTTTTGGTCGATTTTCAGCCGTTCGCTCTGCGAGAGCGCGCCGATGCGCATCATGGTATTGACATAAAACCGATAGCCTTTGTCGGTCGGCACCCGTCCCGCCGATGTGTGCGGATGTGTGATGTAGCCCTCGTCTTCAAGGTCAGCCATGACATTGCGGATGGTCGCATCGGAGAGCCCCAAATCACAACGCTTCGCAAGAAAACGCGAGCCAACGGGCGTCGCCGTCAGAATGAAATTCCGAATAATAAGCTCGAGAATTTCTTTTTCTCGGTCGTTGAGTTCTCGCGGCATGATGTGCGATTACAGTTTAATTATCGAGTTTGTCAAACTTCGTGCCGATTCGCTCTGCTTGTAACGTTGTCAGTGCCGTCGGACGTTTCCGCCCGACAGACTGACAGGAGTGCGACAAAATGTTCGGTCGATTCCATTTTTCCACGTTACATGTAAAATACTTCCGATTCTTCATTGTCGTCTCAAAACGGGTGAAAATACAACAGGCGAGCCTCGTTTGAAACTCGCCTTTGCCTTCTCTACTTTTCGAGCCTATGGTTAGTTCTCGCCGACGGCGCTTTGCGGTTTCTGCTTTAGAATCACGCTTGGCACGCCTTTTTGTTTGACAAGGTCGTTGAACGCCGCCACATCTTTTTCAAGCACGGTTTTAAGCGACAACAGTTCTGCATCGATTTGGCGTGTGATGTCGTTGCGCACGGCAATCATCTGGTCGGTCGGTCGATAGTCGCCGCGTCCGGCAAGGCTGCCGACATAGCTCAATTTGTTGTTCAATCGAATCGGAAAATTCAATGGGTCTTGTCCACTTCGATTTTTCGTTTGGTATAAGGCTTCTTCAATCTTGGTTAATTTTTCCGTCAAGCCTTTTGCCGCATCAGCGATGTCCTTTGCGTCGTCTTTGCCCAAGCGTTTGGTCAGGGCACTCACTTGTGACTTGACTTCGCGGATTTGCTTAATCGCCTCGTGTGTCTCGGAGAGCTTATCGCGCACCGACATCACAAAGTCGAACTGCGCTTGCAAATCGGCTTGGGTCGATTGCGCCCTTGGGTCTTTGAGCACGTCAAACGCGACGGTTTGTGATTTGCCTTCGTAGGACAGCCGCGCTTTGTAAGCCCCCGGCACAACCAGCGGTCCTTGCGTGCCGCCGCCCCAGAGAATCAATCCGTCGAACTTTTCCGCGTCGGCGTGGCGCATATTCCAAGTAAAGACATTACAGCCTGCTTTGACGGGGTTCAATTTGTCTTCGCGCTTGTCTGCCCTTGTGCTGAACTTGCGAATGAGCTTATCGCTCGCATCGAGGTATTCCAGCGTTACCGGCTTGGAGCTATCGGGCGCGGTCTTGAAATAGAAATATGTTCTCACACCAGCTTGCAAATTTTCGCCCATGCCTTTCGGTGTCTTTTCGGGGCGCGAGCCGCTCATGCGATAGGTCGGGCGCGGCTTGTAGAGATGCATCTCGCTTTTGGCAACCTCGCTTGACAGTTCTCGCAGCGGCGAGATGTCGTCGATGAGCCAGAACGAGCGACCTTGCGTGGCAACAATTAAGTCGTTGTCTTTGATGGTCAAGTCTGTAATCGGCACAATGGGCAAGTTTAATTGAAAGCGTTTCCACTCGTCGCCGTCGTTGAACGAGACATACATGCCGCTTTCTGTGCCAGCAAAGAGCAAGCCTTTGCGTGCAGGGTCGCATCGAATTGCCCGCGTGAAATGCTCCTTGTCAATTCCCTTTGTGATTTTTTTCCATGTCTTGCCGTAGTCCGATGTTTTGTAGAGATACGGCGCGAAGTCGTCCGATTTGTAGCGCGTTGCAGCAATGTAGGCGCTGCCTCTTTCATGCAGGTTGATGTCGATGCAATTAATCATTGACCAATCGGGCAGGTCTTTCGGCGTGATGTTCGTCCATGTTTTGCCGCCGTCGCGCGTGATATGCACCAGCCCGTCGTCGCTGCCCGTCCAAATCACGCCTTTTTCTTGGGGCGATTCGGCGGCGGCGAAAATCGTGCCGTAGTATTCGACGCTGGTGTTGTCTTTGGTAATCGGACCGCCCGATGGGCCAAGTTTTGTTTTGTCATTGCGCGTCAGGTCTTGGCTGATGGCTTCCCATGATTGTCCCTCATTAGTAGTTTTGAATAAGACGTTCGCGGCGGCGTAGAGCGTGTTGGCGTCGTGCGGCGAGAAGAAAATCGGGAAGTTCCATTGAAAGCGGTATTTGAAATCTTCTGCGCCGTGTCCCATTGGATTATCGGGATAGACATCAATCATGCGTTGCTCGTTGGTGGCGTGATTGACGCGCTCCAGGAGTCCATCGTATGAGCCTGCATAAACAATGTCGGGATTTTGCGGGTGCGGCGCGATGTGTCCTGATTCGCCGCCGGCGGTTTCTTCCCAATCGCGTTCCGTAATTGCGGCGCCCTCGACGCGATGTCGAATCCGCACCGTGCTGTTGTCTTGCTGCGCGCCGTAGATTCGATACGGGAATGAGTTGTCGGTCGTTACGCGGTAGAACTGCGCTGTCGGTTGGTTGTGATACGTCGACCAATTTTCGCCGCCATCGACCGAGACTTGCGCGCCGCCGTCGTCGCCGACAATCATGCGTTCAGGGTGATTCGGGTCAATCCATAAATCGTGATGGTCGCCGTGTGGGGTTTGCAAGGTGGTGTAAGTTCTGCCGCCGTCTTTGGAGCGATGAAAATTCACGTTCATCACATAGACCATGTCCTCGTTTTTGGTGTCGGCGTAGATGCGCGTGTAATACCAAGCGCGTTGGCGGAGGTTGCGGTCTTCGGAGAGCTTTGTCCATTTTTTTCCGCCGTCGTCGGAGCGAAAGACGCCGCCATCTTCGGCTTCGATAATCGCCCACACACGGTCAGGCTTGACGGGCGAGACCGTTACGCCAATAATGCCCAGCGTGCCTTTCGGCAGCCCGTCGTTTCGGGAAATGTTTTCCCACTTGTCGCCGCCATCGACGGATTTCCAAAGCCCGGAGCCTTCGCCGCCGCTTTCAAAAAGATGCGGTGAACGACGCACGCGCCACGTGCTTGCGTAAATGACGCGCGGGTTTGATGGGTCTAAAATCAAATCGACTGCGCCTGCGTCGTTACTGACGAACAGAATTTTCTCCCATGTCTTGCCGCCGTCTTTGGAGCGAAAGACGCCGCGTTCAGGGTTTGGACCGAATGCGTGTCCAATCGCGGCGACATAGACAAGGTCAGGATTTTTCGGGTGAATGCGAATGCGCGAGATGTGGCGCGTCTCTTCGAGTCCCATTGATTTCCATGTCTTGCCTGCGTCGGTAGATTTCCAGACGCCGTAGCCGTGCGAGACATTGCCGCGCAAGGTTTTCTCGCCGCCGCCCACGTAAATCACATTTGGGTCGTCGACGCTGACGGCAATGGCGCCGATAGAACCGCCGAAAAATCCGTCGGAAATGTTCGACCATGTTGCGCCAGCGTCAATGGTTTTCCAGACGCCGCCGCCTGTGCCGCCAAAGTAAAACACGTTGGGCTGACCGACGACGCCCGTTACCGCGCAAGACCGCCCGCCGCGATACGGCCCGATGGAGCGGTATTGCAAGCCGTTGTAAAGCGATTCGTCGAAGTCGATTTTGGATTGCGCAAGCAACTCTGTTGCAGTGGCAGACAACAGCAGCAGCAGCACCCATTTGACGTGATTGAATACTCGATGAGACATCTCTTACTTCCTCCGTTGATTTGTTGATTAAAGTCCGTAGGAAGAAGATACGCAACTGCGGCGAGAAAACGATTTGCGTTGGCTCTTGGTAAGACGGGCGGGCGCATCAGACACTTTGCGCATTGACCGCTCAATCGCTATCTTGCTTCGCTTAGTTTTCCAACCGTAACTATTTTCAGGAGTTGTAATATGAGCAATCCGCTTGTCCCGCCGCGCGAATGGATAGACCTTCCTAACTTTTTATCTGCTGAGGACTTCAAGCAGTTGCCGCCAAACGCCAAGACCTGCATCATCGTCGAGGGCATGACCTATGCTGGACGGCATACGCAAGCCGACGTGATGAGCAAAGAGTTCGACCTGCCGAAGTTCGCCTTTTCCGAATGGGTTCAAAAATATCCGGCCAGTAATGAAATCGAGGCGGCGACGATTCAGTATTGTTTGAAGAACGGTGTCTATTTGCCCGACGAGTTGCGCGTCAAGATTGCAGATTGGGCATTAGAAGAATTTTTCAAGCTGCATGCCGAGGGCGACCCGTTTTACACGCGCCCGTTTGTCATGGTCGGCTATCCGCGCACGATTGAACACGCCAAGCATTTTCAACAATTTTTGCAGAAGCACGAGATTTACGCGATGGTCGTCGTCATTGAAATCAACGCCGCCGAAGCGCAGCGTCGAATGAGCCAAAGCGCCGTGCAACGCATCGGGCATGAACGCGACACATCGCCCGACATGCAAAAAATCCGCATCAGCGAGTATTACCTCAAAACACATGGTTACCTGAAATGGCTGATTTTCACAGGCAAAGCCACCGTGTTTAAAACATGCCTTAGCAAAGCGGATTACGAAAAGCGCAAGGGCGAAGGGATTTCCGTCGTTGATAGAGGCGACTACGTGGTTATGTACCGAGAAGATGTTACCAAGATGATTATGCAATTTCTCAATATGTTCCACTTTGTGCAAAACAGCGGCGCATGATGTTTGCCTCGTCATAAGCGTGCGATGCGCAATGGTGTTCCACTTGCAGACCCTACCACTGCTCCTGCCGTTGTTTTTGCAGAGCCCCCATTCAACTGCACGCCCATAGGCATCGTCGCCAGCAAGGCACTGTGGATTTAGTATGTCTTGAGCCGCATGAGCTATTTCAAGGTAATTTCTATTTCTTATATTTGGCTTAATTACACGTTATTCCAATTCAACGTCTATCAACAATGACAAGCAGATTACCTATCCGCATTCTCGCCATGTGTTTTGTGGCATCTTTGATGCTCTCTTCTTGTGGCACCGACTCGAAGGATAAAGCGTCGGGCAGTGCCACACCCAGCAAAACCTACACATGGAAACTCGTTACATCGTGGGCGCCGAAATTTCCTGTGTTGGGAGAAGGCGCCGAAAAATTCGCGCAGTGGGTCGACAGTGCCTCTGCGGGTCGATTGCGCATCAAAGTGTATGGCGCTGGCGAATTGGTGCCGGGGCTGGAAGTGTTCAATGCCGTCAGTGCTGGCACGGCAGAAATGGGACACAGCGCGTCTTACTATTGGGTGGGCAAAGTGCCGTCGGCAGCCTTGTTTGCCTCATTCCCCTTCGGCTTGAACGCACAACAGTTCAACGCATGGTATTACGGCGGCGGCGGAAAAGACCTGTGGGAAGAAGCCTATGCGCCACACAACGTGGTGCCACTGCTCTGCGGGAACACCGGCGTGCAAATGGGCGGCTGGTTCAACAAAGAAATTAAATCTGTTGCCGACCTCAAAGGCTTAAAAATGCGTATCCCGGGCTGGGGCGGAAAAGTTATCACGAAAGCCGGCGGCTCGTCCGTTACACTTGCCGCACCTGAAATTTACACCAGCCTTGAACGCGGCGTCATTGACGCGACTGAATGGATTGGACCGTATCACGACTATAAACTGGGACTGCACAAAGTTGCCAAGTATTACTACTATCCCGGTTGGCACGAGCCGGGCACCGCCTTTGAACTGCTTGTCAACAAAAAAGCCTTCGAGTCTCTGCCAAGCGATTTGCAAGAAATTGTCCGAACCGCAGCAGCACGCGCAAACATTTGGGTGCTATCCGAATTTGAAGCGCAAAACAACACATATTTGCAAAAGCTCATCAATGAAGAAAAAGTCCAGCTCAAAGAATTTCCAAAAGATGTGTTGGTGGAATTGAAAAAGCTCGCCAAAGAGGTCGCCGAAGAGGAAACGGCCAAAGACGCACAAGCCAAAAAAACCTACGAAAGTTTAATGGCGTTCAAGAAGAATATCTTGGAGTGGAACAAGAAATCGGAAGATGCCATGCGCCCCTACTTGGAATGATACGAGCTTGAGATGCTTAGCTTCACAATATGCGTCGTTTAACCCGACCACGATTCATGTTCTCGTTCATTTTTGAGCGAACTTTCCAACGGCTACGACACTGAACAAGATTGAAAACCAACCGGCGATGCGCATTTGCATCTTGCCAAATTAAAACAGCTATCAATACGCATGAGAAAAATTGCTCAATTGATTTCATCGCTCAATGAGCGCATCGGCAATGTGGTGTCGGGATTCAATGTGGTGCTGGTGATGCTGGTCTGTGTTGATGTTGCAGTGCGTTATGTTTTCAAACAATCCAGCGCGGCGTTTTATGAATTAGAGTGGCATCTGTTTTCATTGATTTTTTTGCTGGGCGCTGGCTGGACACTTCGGCACGACCAACATGTGCGCGTCGATATTTTCTATGCCAAATCCAGTCCGCGCCTTCAAGCCCTGATTGATTGCGTTGGCGTGTTGATACTGCTCATTCCGTTCTGTCTGGTGCTTCTCTTCACCTCAATTCCTTACACGCTTGTGGCGTTTCAGACCGCCGAGGCGTCGCCCGATACGGGCGGGCTGCCGTATCGCTGGATTGTAAAATCATCTATTGCAATTGGCGCCCTCTTGCTTTTGTTGCAAGGCATTGCGATGCTGTTGGAGAAAACGCTGTTTTTGATAGAGCGAAAGGAGCCGTCGGACTATGTCGGCTGACCTGATTACCGTGCTGCTCTTCATTGGGCTGGTGGTGCTGTTGCTTATGGGCTTTCCTGTGGCGTTCACGCTGGGCGGCTTATCGGTCATTTTGGGATATTTCGTCTTTGGCTTTGAGTTTTTCAATCTGCTGCCGCTACGGGTGTTCGGCATCATGACGAATTATGTGCTGATTGCCGTTCCGCTCTTCGTGTTCATGGGCACCATGCTCGAAAAGTCCGGCATTGCCGAGCGATTGCTCAACACGATGTCGCTCTTGCTTGGACGGCTCAGAGGCGGTCTTGCCCTTTCGGTTGTCGTGGTGGGCGCATTACTCGGCGCAACGACGGGTGTGGTGGGCGCAACTGTGACGACCATGGGGTTGCTTAGCCTGCCCACGATGCTCAAACGCGGATTCAGCAAGTCGCTCTCAACTGGCACGATTGCCGCCGCTGGAACTTTAGGGCAACTGGTGCCGCCCAGCGTCATTATGGTGTTGCTCGGCAGCGTGATGAATGTTTCTGTCGGCGATTTATTTGCCGCTGCCATTGTGCCGAGTGTGCTACTTGTAGGCGTCTATCTGATTTACATCTATGCCATCGCCTTGCTTAAACCAGAGCAAGCTCCACCAATTGATGCTGATGAACTTGCTGACTTCTGGCGTCAAGGCATGCTGGCGCGCGTCTTTCGTGCGTTTGTGTTGCCGTCTTTCTTGGTCATTGCCGTTTTAGGGTCAATTTACACTGGGATTGCCACGCCAACCGAAGCGGCTGCGGTCGGCGCGCTGGTTGCCACAGTGCTGACTGCCCTTGAAAAAAAACTCACTTGGAACGTCGTGGTCGATGTCTGCAAACAAACGACGTTTTTGACATCGATGGTGTTTATCATTTTGGTCGGCGCAACGGCATTTGGCTTAGTCTTCAGGGGAATTGGCGGCGACGATGTGCTTGTGCGCTTGCTTGAACGCACAAACTTAAATCCACAATTTTTTTTAGCGGTGGTGTTAATTGGAATTTTCATTGCCGGCGCGTTCATTGATTTTATTGAAATTATCTTCATCTTCGTGCCGGTCATCATGCCGTTGCTGGTAAAGTATAATTTCAACTTAATTTGGGTCGGCATCCTGATGACAGCGTGTTTGCAAACCTCTTTCCTTACGCCGCCATTTGGCTTTACGCTCTTTTACCTTAAAGGCGTTGCGCCGCCAGAGATTTCAACGGGCGATATTTATCGCGGCGTCGTGCCGTTTATCGCCCTTCAACTTTTGATTACTTTTTTGTTGCTTTCTTTCCCCGACATTTTATCGCTGATTCCAACTGGGGCGCGGCGTTGAGTGGAGATAAAGCAGTCGTTGTTGGGTTCAGTTACATACGCCACCTTTCGCAAAGCACATGGTGAACGCATTTTTGGACATCGTCGCCAACATCATGGACAGGAGTGTCGCCTTTGTTCGGGCTACGGTCAAACGGCTAAAATTTACTTGGGGACTTCGCCCAGTTATGGGAGCGCTCTTGGGACTGTGCTTGGTTTCACTGTTGATTTACATTTTGTTGCCGATTCCCGCCGACCACCGCGCGAGCGCACCGCGCCACTCCACTCGTCTGCTCGACCGAAACGGGCTTCTCCTACGTGAGGTTTTAAGCGACGCCTTTGGCTCATCGTATCCTGTTACGCTTTCGGAATTACCAGCGCATTTTGTTCAGGCAACGCTTGCCGCCGAAGACAAGCATTTTTATTCGCACATCGGCATCGACTTTCCTGCAATTGCACGCGCGGCTTGGCAAAATCTGAAAGCGTTGCGCGTGGTATCGGGCGCCAGCACCATTACCCAGCAAACGGCAAGACTTATGCTCGGCGCGGAGCGCGGACTTATCGGAAAAATTTGGACAACGCTCTACGCGCTGCGCTTAGAACTGCACTTATCGAAGGACGAGATTCTCACGGAGTATTTCAATCGAGTGCCTTACGGCAATCAAACCTTCGGCATTGCCGCCGCCGCGCACTGTTATTTTCAGAAACCACCCTCGCAATTGACGCTCGCCGAATCGGCTTTGCTTGCAGGGCTACCGCAGTCGCCTTCGGGCTACGACCCATTTCGCCATTTCGAAAAAGCCAAACGTCGCCAAGCCGAAACGCTGCGCCGCATGCTTGCCAACCAGATGATTTCCGAACAGGCACAGAGCGATGCGCTCGCCCAAACGATTGACCTAACGCCAGCCAAACGAACATTTCTTGCGCCACATTTTTGCGACTACGTCTTGCAAACCGAATTGTCGTCCGACACCGCACGGGCATCGAGTGTTACCACGACGCTCGACTTGCCACTTCAACTCGAATGCGAGCGATTTTTGACCGACCATCTTCGCCGACTTCGTGGGCATCACGTTCAGAATAGCGCGTTGGTGGTCTTGGACAATCACACGGGCGACATTTTGGCGATGGTCGGCTCGCCCGATTACTTCAATGCGAAGATTGACGGCGCTTACAACGGCGCCACCGCAACGCGCCAGCCCGGCTCCGCGCTCAAACCCTTTACCTACGCGCTGGCACTGGAAAAAGGCTTGGGCGCATCGAGCATTGTTCCCGACTTGCCGCTCCCGTTTCAAATTGCGGAGCATGAGGACGGCGAGGCGGAGCGCGGCATGTTTTTTCCGCAAAACTTCGACCGAAAATTTCATGGACCGGTTCGGCTGCGTCAGGCGCTTGCCTGCTCCTACAATGTAACGGCAGTAAAGCTGTTGGAATGGGTCGGCTATGAAAATCTCTACAATCGCCTGAAACAGCTTGGATTTACAACGCTTTCGAAGGAGGCTGGGTTTTACGGCTTGGGCTTGACGCTCGGCAACTCGGACGTGCGCCTGACGGAAATGGTTCGCGCTTACTCGATTTTCGCGCGCGGCGGACGGCTGCTCCGCGAGCGGAGCATCTTATCAAAACAGTATGCTCCCTTCGACACCCTCTATGCTCCCGCGCCGAAACCCACCAAAGAGCGGTATTTTTCGCCCGAAGTCTGCTACCTCATTTCAGATATTTTGAACGACAACGCCGCTCGACGCCCGTCGTTTGGTCCGAACTCGGTGCTGCGCTTTCCCTTCGCTGCCGCCTGCAAAACCGGCACCACAAAAGACTACCGTGATAATTGGTCGTTTGCCGTTACCGAAGATTTTACCGTCGGCGTCTGGGTTGGGAACTTCGACGGCGCGCCGATGCAGAACGTTTCCGGCGTCGATGGCGCCGGCCCCATCATGCGCGATGTGCTGATGTATCTGTTCAAGCAGTATCCGACTCGACCGGGATTTTTGAAAACGAAATTCGATATGCCGCCCGCCATGCGCATTGTTAAAGTATGCCCGCTTTCCGGCGATGCCCTCTGCGACGACTGCCCAATGTCGATGGACGAAGCGTTCATCATCGGCAGAGAACCAAAGCAACGCTGCTCGCTGCACCGCAAAGTTTGGGTAGACACACGAAACAATTTATTGGCGACGCCCAACACGCCTAATGAATACAGAGCGCAACGCTTGTTTGAACAGTATGCCCCCGAATACGCTGACTGGGCAGTCAGTCAACACAAGCCGCTTCCGCCGACAGAATACTCGCGCCTTTCCGACTCGCTCGCGCTTGCCGAACACGTTGAATCAGCAGCAGCGCCGCTCATCACCTATCCGAAGCCTGATATGATTTTTGCGATGGACTCACACTTGCGACCAGAGTTTCAAGCCATGGCGTTCACGGCGATTGCGCCCAACGCGGCGACCGTCGAGTGGCGGCTCAACGGAGAGCACATCGGTGAGACAAGCGGCGACCGACATCGCTTGATATGGCGGCTTCAAAAAGGCACCTATCGCTTGCAAACCGTCGCCAACGGACAAGCAAGTCCCGTTGTAAAGTTTGCGGTTGCTGACTAAATTTGTTTCTCACAGTCGCACTTAACTTGTGCTTGACGCTTATCGGAGAATAACTAAACCACCTCGTCATGCGACGCCTAAACGCTTTTCTCGCCGTATTTTTCGCTGCACTTTTTTCGCTCAGTTGCTCAAAAAAAGAATCGGACTTCCCACCGTTTGAAGTCGGTCAGCTCGGCACTCTGACCACCGAAGAAAAAGAGCCTGCGCCTGCAACCGACGATGTTCAGGTTATTTCTGCCGCGCCGATGGGCGAAGTCAACATCATCAATGAAGCCCTAACGGTGTCGCTTGTGTTCAATCAACCGATGGTCGTTGTTGATGATGCCTCGCAGAGCGCGTCGGAGAAAGGCATTATCCAATTTTCACCGGCGATTAAAGGCAGTTATCGCTGGCTCGGCTCGCGGACGCTGCTGTTCACGCCAAAAGACACGCTGCCCTTCGCCACCGTCTTTACGGCAAGAATCCCCAAGGAAACCAAGTCGCTGACGGGCAAGACGCTCAATCAAGATTTCACGTTTAGCTTTTCGACGCCGAAACTGCGCCCAACGGAACTGCGCCCGAGCTACGACGCCTCGCTGCAAGACGAGTTCATTTTGAAGTTCAATCAGCGCATCACGCCAGAGATTGCCAAGAAAATCTCGATAACAAATTCAAAGGGAGACGACGTGAAATTCGCCGCGCGACTGCTCTCCTCCGCCGAGATACAAAAGAAAATCGATGAGTATCGCAAGGACAATCGTTACAGCGAATTGTATTTGCTTCAAGGTAAGCCCGCCGATGAATTTCTCTTCATCAAGCCCGCCGCGCTTGCCATCGGAGAAAACTATTCGGTTAAGTTCAACGACTCGCTCAACACGCACACATTTCCATTTTCAACCCACAAGAAATTCGCCTACACCAGTGAATTGACGCAAAAGATAGCGCCGGGCGAAGGATTTTACGTGCAATTTTCAACCCGCGTCAGCCGTAAAGACTTGTTGCAGCACTTATCGTCCAACACGAAAATTGATTCGGCGTATTTGGCATCCAATTCGGACACGTATGCATCGAGTTCGCACTACCTTTACCTTGGACTCAAAGCTTCAACCACATACGAATTCACTATTTCAAAAAACCTTACCGATGTCTTTGGGTATAAGTTAGGAGACGACGTGAAGTTCACCGTCAAGGTCGGCGACTACCCCGCCAGCGCAGCGATTGCGACAGGCTACGGGCTGATTGAAAGCGATAACCCGTTTTTGGAAGTTCGCGGTATGAACCAAGCCGATGCCGACCTTGAGCTTGCCTTGCTCTCCCAAGCCGACATGATGCGCTATGAACCATACAGCTACGACGAGAAAGCCTACGCCGGACTTTCGTTCAAAAAAATTCCGGTTCAATTCGAGAATAAAAAGAACAAACTGAGCATCAAGAAAATTGATTTACGCGAGGTGCTTGGGGGGTCGTCGTCAGGGTTCGTGCTGGCGCAACTGCGCACGTCGTATTACGACAGTTACGACAAACGCGAGCGGTTTTATTATCAACGCGCCTTATTGCAAATCTCGTCGATGGCGGTTACGATGAAAAGCTCTTCCGAAAACACGTTGGTGTTTGTTACGCGCCTAAAAGACGCTTCACCCGTTTCGGGCGCGACGGTCACGCTTTACAACGACAAAAAAGGAATATGGTCAGGCAAAACCGATGCACAAGGCATTGCCACGGCGGCGGCGCTTTACGACGCGCCCACCTACGCCTTTGTTTCCAACGGTTCAGAGGTCGCTTACGCAAAAAGCAGTTTCAACGAAGGCATTCAGCCATATCGTTTTGAACTCACCGACGACTACGATGATTACAATGCGACCTCCGATGTGCGCGGCTCGATTTTTACGGAGCGCGGCTTATATCGCGCAGGCGAAACCGTTTATTTCAAAGGCACGCTGCGTGAGTTCAGAAAAAATGCGTGGCAAATTCCTAACGATAAAACTTATTTTCTTTTCGTTAGGAACAGTCGCGACGAAACTGTTTACAAACGCGCCATTGCGATTGACAATCAATTCGGCTCTTTCTCCGATTCGGTGAAACTCGCCGCCAATGCACCGCTCGGCTCTTACTTTATTTCGCTCAAAGAAAATGACAATGCAGAAAGTTACCGTTCCGTCGCCAGCGAAAGTTTCCGAGTTGAGGCGTATCGACCGGCGACCTTCGGCGTAAAGGTGATTCCGATTACCAAATCCGTCGTGCGCGGCGATGTGTTGCAAGCCAACATCGAAGGCAGATACTTGTTCGGCGCGCCGATGTCGGGCGATAAAGCCACTTGGTCTATTCAGCGCGCGCCGCTTCCCAACCTTTCCTTCGCCAATTACGACGGCTACGTTTGGCAACAGTCAGGTTACTTCGAGCGCAGCGACGACCGCACGACCGATTTTAACGCAAGCGGGTCGGGCAAACTCAACGATTTGGGTCTGCTTACGGTCTCGCAAACAGTCGACATCAACTCGAGCGAGCCGTCAATGCTCACGCTCGAAGCGGAGGTAACCTCTCCCTCGCGCCAAGCCCTCTCGGAACGTGCAGCAATTCAATTCCACCCAGCGGAATTTTACATCGGACTCAAACCGAAAACAACCTTCTCGGAAGAAAACAAAATGCTGCCCGTTGATGTCGTTACCGTCAATCCCGAAGGCAAACAGCGCAGCGATAAAGTAACCGTCTCGCTCGTGCAGCGTCAATGGATTTCGGCAAAACGCGCAGGCGTGGGCGGTCGCTACGAATGGTTCTCGGAAAAAATCGATACAACGATTTTCAAGAAAGAGGTCTCGACGAGCGACAAGTCGCCGGCGACCATTGACCTGCCGCTCAAAGGCGCAGGGCTGTATTTCATCCACGCCGAAGGCAAAGATTCCAAAGGCAATATCGCCCGCAGCCGCACCTATGTCTATGCCTATGGCTCCGGCTATGTCGCGTGGGAACGGCGCGACGACGACCGCATCGACATCACGCTCGATAAAAAACTCTATAAGCCCGGCGAAACCGCCTCGCTCTTGGTTCAATCGCCGTTTGAAACCTCGACCGCACTGCTCACCGTCGAGCGCGAAGGCATTATCGAGCATCGGCAGTTCGAGCTAAAAGGCACGGCGACGGCGGTTCAGTTGCCCATCAAGGCGGAGTATCTGCCCAACGTCTTTGTCTCGATTATGCTTTTCAAAGGACGAACCAACGCACAACCAACGAGAGACGGCGACGCGGGCAAACCCTCGTTCAAAATTGGCTATGTCCAGTTGCCCGTCGATGTCGAAGGCAAACGCTTGAACGTCGCCGTGAAAACGAACAAAAAAGACTATCGAAATGGCGAAACCGTTGAGGTCGAGCTTCTGACAACCGACACCAAAGGAAAAGGCGTGCGTGGCGAAATCACGCTGGCGGCGGTCGATGCCGGCGTCTTGAACCTCATCGGCTACACCTTTCCAAATGTGTTCGAGCAGTTTTACAACAAACGAACTTTACGTGTGCGCACCGCCGAAAGTTTGATTCACCTGATTGAGCAGCGCAACTACGGCGAAAAAGGCGAAACGCGCGGCGGCGACAAAGGCGGCGACGGCACAGGCGGATTTGCCTTCCGAAAAGATTTCATCACCACGCCCTACTGGAATCCAAGCATCATCACCGACGCCAACGGCAAAGCCAAAATCACCTTTAGACTGCCCGACAATCTCACCACCTTTCGGCTGATGGCGTTTGCACAAACCACCGATGCAATGTTCGGCAAAGGTCAAACGGACATTTTAACCAACCAACCGCTCACGCTCACCGCCGCCCTGCCGCGCTTTGCACGCATCGGCGATAAATTCGAAGCAGGCGTCATCGTTACAAATTACACCGACAAAAAAGCCACCATCAAAGTCACCGCCTCATCAAGCGGCATTAAGTTTCTTAGCAATCCTACCGAATCGCTCTCGCTCGAGGCCGGTAAGTCGCAGGAAGTTCGTTTCAAGTATGAAACCGAAGCCGAAGGCACAGCGACCTTCAAGTTCGCCGCCGAATCCGACGCAGGCAATAAAGATGGCGTCCAACTCTCGATTCCCATTCAAACGCCTTACACCAAAGAAACCCTTGCGCTCACTGGCTCGACCGAAGGCAGCCAGACTGAAATCGTGAAAATTCCCAAGGCAGTTTATCCGGGCGTCGGCGAGGTCTCGGCGCAAGTGGCCTCGACCGCGCTTGTTGGCTTGCGTGAAGCGGTGCGCTATGTCTTTGACTATCCCTACGGCTGCTTGGAGCAGCGTTCATCGGGCATTTTGCCCTACATCGTCGCCAATGATTTAATTCAAACTTTCCAGTTCAAAACGAAAGCAGATACGGCAAAGGGCGGCTATGTCGCGGTTGTCAACAAAACGCTGGCGGACTTTGAAAAATACATGGTGCCGTCAGGCGGCTTCGATTATTGGCCCCAACCGTATCGCCCCAGCGACTATGTGTCCGTCTATGCGACTTACACGATGCTCATGGCGGAAAAACAAACGTTCAAAGTTACGCCGTCCGTTCGCAACCACGGCATCGCCTACTTGAAGACCATTCTCCGAAAAAATCCGCAGGGCTTTTACGGCGAGTATCACGAGCGCGTCGTCAAGGCTTACGCGCTCTATGTGCTTTCGCTCGCCGGCGAATTTGACAACAGCGTTGCCGAACAGCTTTACCAGCAGCGCGAAAAATTGCCGCTGGACTCGAAAGCCTATTTGATGCGGGCGATGGTCGCAAGCAGCGCATCGCCTAAATTAGCCTCGCTCGGCGGCGGCGCGGGCAGCAATAAATTTCAGCCGCGCATCGATGAACTTGCCCGCCAGCTGATGAATCTCGCCAAAGTTCAAAACGCAACGCTACACTTCGAAGACGGCTCGAAAGACGACTGGATTTGGACATTCAGCTCTCCCGTCAAAACTACCGCCATTGTTTTGCAATCGCTCACCGAAGCCGGCTACGGCAAAGACATCGCCGATAAAGTCGTCGCATGGCTCTTGCAAGCCCAGCGCAACGGACGCTGGGAAACCACACAAGAAAACATCTTCGTGATGGACGCCTTGAACACGTATTTCAGAACGTATGAAAACGTTACGCCCGACTTTAAAGCGAAAATGACGCTCGCCGCACAAACGCTTCTCGAGGAAACCTTCAAAGGGCGCTCGCTCAACGCAAAAGTCTTTACCGAAAGCCTCGATAAATTCGCCAAAGGCGACAACCTTTCGCTCACCATTTCCAAAGAAGGCACGGGAAAATTGTTCTACGGCGTGCGGCTCTTTTACTACCCAATGTATGCGCTTAAAGCCAAAGACAACGGCATCTCTGTTCTCAAAACCATTGAGCGCACAGCGCCCGACGCCCGCTTGAAAGGCGAATTTTCCGGCGGCGACATCGTGAAAATCACCCTTCGCATTGCGGTGGCAGACGAGTTGCACTTCGTTGCCGTCAACGACCCGCTTGCCGCAGGCATGGAGGCGCTCAATCCCACCCTCAAAAATTCGCCGCGCATAGCCGCACGAAACAACGACGACGACAATTACGACAACGACGAGGATAATTACGACACCAACTACTCATTTGATTTCATCGAACTGCGCGACGACCGCGTTACGCTTTTCGCCGAGCGGCTCTCGCCCGGCCTGCATACTTACACTTACTACGCACGAGCGACGACCTACGGCAATTTCGTCCTGCCGCCAAGCTACGCCGAAGAAATGTATTCACCCGAAGTCTTCGGCAGAACGGGAACGGAACGCATCAAGATCTTAAATACAGGAAAATAAACAGGAAAGTAACTTTCGCTCGCCAAACTCATCCGAGAGGCGCTTGGATTACAAGAAGCGCTGGTCGTGGGTTAAATATCTGTTGTGTTGCTTTTTTAGGTTAGATATGTTTAGTTGATAAGTGCTATATTTCGTCAAAAAACGACGATGGCAAAACTACCTGTGTATGTATCCGAATCCGACTTTGAGGAATATATTCTACCGCATTTGACGCATAAACCGAATCA
>Ga0272446_1000912_pt1 | contig 44967 bp, 34 predicted proteins | sample YNPCB0061_FD_194587 | JGI IMG/M metagenome (GOLD analysis project Ga0272446, IMG submission 194587) | Hot spring microbial mat communities from Yellowstone National Park, WY, United States - YNP-CB-006-1 | ecosystem: Environmental > Aquatic > Thermal springs > Hot (42-90C) > Sediment | place...
CGGCGGCTGATCTGAATCACAGGTTCGAATGACCTCAGCGCTTCCACAGCCTGTCCATCCATCGCTCCGGGGATCAGCCGGAGAACACACTCCAGGGGGGAGCGTGTCAAGACATAAGCGCTTCCCTCAAGGGCACCCATGCACGGACCGGTGTGGACACCGGCGATGACGGTTCCCTGACCAAGGGGCTTGGGATGGCCGCCGAGGCGATGGAGCGGACGGGCTGATCGGGGGGCCGACCTTTGGGCGCCAGCCGGTGAGGGGCCGGCCCAAGCGCATCAGCTCGCGGAATCGGTCTGCGGGGTGCTCTATGCTTAAACGTGGCGGGGCCCGCGGAGCTGCGGTGTGCAACCCGCGCTGGGTTGCCGAGGTCTCATGGCAGGACCGGCCGGCGCCGGACCTCCCTCAAGCCTTGACCGAGCTGCAATGCGGCTGGCGCGGAGGGAGACAATTCTTGGAGACGACGATGAGCGGGCGCGAAGACTTTACCCAATGGGTCGCATCCATCGACCGCGGCGACTGCGGGTACACCTACATTCGGCTCTACCGGGATGCCCCGGAGTGGGTCAAGCACATGGCCGTGAATCGCTTCGGCAAGGGGACGGTCTTCCTGCGGCCGGTGGCGGCGAGGCCCAAGGCGGCGTGACCAAGCGGCGATACGCCGGGCCGCCTGGCTGGCATCAGCCCGTGACCTCGCTCCTGATCACCTGGCGGTCCACCCCAAGGGCCAGCAGCCCCTCGGTCAAGCGCTTCAGGTCCGGCTCCGGGCCGGCGAGGTAGAAACGCATGCCGCGTGGGTCCGGGTAGTCGGCCGCGATCGCAGAGAGCAGCAGGGCCCCCGACGACTCCCCCGCAACGGCATCGCCGCAGGGGGTATAGCGGAAGTTGTCCAGGGACTCGCTCATGGCCCTGCACCAATTTCCCAGGCGGTGCTCGTCCGCGCCACGGTCGGCCCAGTACAGATGGAAGGCCTCGATCAGGTCGATGGACACGGCATGCTCGAGGATGCTCTTGATGGGGGCGATGCCGTCGTGGACGGCCACGAACACCGCTGGATCTGGCGCCCCCTCGTGTAGCACGAGGTCCCCCATCGGCCCCGTCACGGTGATCATCTGATGTACTGCGAGTTGGGTGAACGCTGCCTCGGCGAGGGCGTCGCCAGAGCTCCGGCGGAGGTAAAATTGTAAATTGCGGCCGTTGCACGGACAGCTAGCGATGTGGACCTCGCCGCTCGCGCCGTTCTCCAGGGTCAGCCGAGCCCGCTGCCCTGCCATGAAGCGCAAGGTGTGGGTGCGGGGGGTCTGGACCTGAACCAGGAGGAGGTCGTCGCTCAGCAGCTCGGTCTTGCGCACGCTGGCGCGAATCTCTTGCAGCGGCAGGTCCGCGGTGCTGAGTGCCTCGGATGCCTCCAGCACCAGGTCGGTGACGGCCGTGTTGGAGCAGGTGAGGATGTAGCCCATCTGCTTTTCGCGCTCGCTGAGGACGTAGTCATGATCGGCGGTCTTCCAGACCTCGCCGCTCACGACGCGCGCCTTGCACGTCCCGCAGTTGCCGCTCGCGCAGCCATAGGCGAGCTTGAGCCCGGCGCGCACGGAGGCATCGAGGATCGTCTCTGTCCCCTCGACGAAGAACTCGTGTCCGCTGGGGATGATCTTGATGTTTGCCGCCATGATGCGCAGGAAGGTGTCTTTGGCAAAGAGCTGGGCACGAGTGTCAGGCTTCGGGTGGTCGGCCCTGACCTGGCGTTCGGCGGCGAGCCAGGAGCGGGCCTCGCTGGCGGCGGAGCGCAGCGCGCCGGGATCGGCACAATCCGCCATCGCGGCGAGACGCTCCGCCACGGCGTCGAGCAGCTCCTCGGCCGCGTCCAGTGCCGTGACCTTCTGCACCAACACCTCCGCGAGGGAGCGCAGGCGCGACATGAGCACCTGGGGGTCGGGCAGCACGGCATCGGACTGCTGATCGCGGGGCACGGCGGCCGCCTTGATCGACTCGACCCGCTCGAAGCCCTTGTCTCGGTCAAGCCGCACGGTGGGATAGAGCCGCAGCAGATCGCTGATGGCCACCTGCCCCTCGAAGGTCTCGATGTGGCCCTGGCGGATGCGCCGCTGCAGCTCGGCGCGGCTGACGTCCGCCAGGCGGGCGGCACGTGACAGAGAGAGCAGCTCATGCATCGGAGGTATCCTCGGTGACCGGAGCGGGCGCTCCCGGCCTTGGGGCGGTGCGCTGTGACGACCAGGGCGGGGCAGCCGAAGGACCAGGCCAGGTCATGGGCACACCAACCGGCCGTTGGGCGCCATCTCGGACCGCGGTGCGGATGATAGCGGACTCTGCGTCACCGCCGCTCAGGCCGACTGCCGGCCGGCGAGGCGTTTCTTGACGGCCTCGCAGAGGCGGGCGTCCTTGACCATGTACTCGCCCTGGACCGGGATGAAGCCGTTGCGGGCGTAGAAGCGTTTCACCCGAGCCACCTCCGCCTCCGTGGACTCCTGGCTGTGATCCTCCCGCAAGGGCAGCGCCTTGAGGGCGATCAGGCAATGGGTGAGGTCGATGGTGGCACCGAGGCGGCGCAGGAGGGTCGTGCCGACTCCACTGCCGCGGAACCCGGGCTCGACCCACAGCTCGGCGATGTAGACGATGCAGTCGCATTCCTCGGCCGCAAGGTCGGAGGGCCCCGCCGCCGGGAGCAGGCAGCGCCCGTCGCTGAGCATGACCTGGGCAAAGTCGGCGATCTCCGGCGTCAGGGAATCCAGGAGTCCGTCTTGTGGGAGGCCATCGTGCAGGGCCGAGACCAGGTCGATGCGGTGCCCTCGGATGTGCCCCACGGGGCGCTCGTCGCCCAGAGCCTCGTCCCAGGTCGTGGCCTGGCCCTCGAAGGCAAGGACATACTGTCCGACATCCGGGTCGGCCTCGGGCCTGAGCGTGAACGCAAACTCGATGTCCCGTGGCTCCTCATTCATGCGGGTCTTGCAACCTCCGAGCCGATGCGCCGTCGCCTGTCGCCGTCATTGTACGCCCTGTGGCGGATGCTCATCGCCCCGCTTCCGCCCCGCCGGGGCGCCGTTTGGCGGCCTGGCGGGGCGAGCCGACACCAGACCTGGGCAGGCCAGGTGCAGGCTCTGGGCGAGCGGGCGCTTTAGGACGCAGCCAAACCCGAAGGGCTCGCCCAACCCGCCATGGCACCCGTGTCGCCCCTTTCGACCAAAAAAATGGCTGTCATGCCGGGTCTCCCTCACCCAGGCCCTGTGCCGGTGGCAGACGGGAACAAGGAGCGCCTGCGGCGCATTTTCGGTAACGGCCTGTTTTCAATGTCAAGTCTTGACTCTTATGGGTTTGCTGGTACCGTTACGCACCCGCAAAACCAGGGCCACCTCAGGCCCAGGTCCCCTCCTCTACCATCTCCCGGCCGCCGGGAACACCAGGAAGCAGCTATGGCAGACCTCTCGCTCTACCGAAACATCGGTATCTTCGCCCATGTGGATGCGGGTAAGACCACCACCACCGAGCGCATCCTGAAGCTCACGGGCAAGATCCACAAGATCGGCGAGGTCCACGACGGCGCTGCGACCACGGATTTCATGGTGCAGGAGCAGGAGCGCGGTATCACCATCCAATCTGCCGCGACGACCTGTTACTGGAAGGGGCACCGGCTCAACATTATCGACACGCCCGGACACGTCGATTTCACCATCGAGGTGTATCGCTCCTTGAAGGTGCTGGACGGCGGCATCGGTGTCTTTTGCGGCTCCGGCGGTGTCGAGCCGCAATCCGAGACCAATTGGCGCTATGCCAACAATTCCAAGGTCGCCCGCATCATCCTAGTCAACAAGCTGGACCGTATCGGGGCGGATTTTTACCGTGTGGTCAAGCAGATCGAGGACGTGCTCGCGGCCAAGCCTCTGGTCATGGTCCTGCCCATTGGCATCGAGGGCGGCTTCAGCGGGGTGGTCGATCTGCTGACCCGCAAGGCCTGGGTGTGGGACGAGTCGGGCAATCCCGACGCCTACACGATCCAAGACCCTCCGGCGGACATGGAGGGTGCCATCGAGGCCTGGCGCGAAAAGCTGGTCGAGGCTGCGGTGGAGCAGGACGACGCGGCCATGGAGAAGTACCTGGAGGGCGAGGAGCCGGACATCGACACCCTCAAGCGCTGCATCCGAAGCGGCACCATCAACCTGGCCTTCTTTCCGACCTTCTGCGGATCTGCATTCAAGAACAAGGGGATGCAGTTGGTGCTGGACGCTGTTGTGGACTATCTGCCCAACCCCACCGAGGTGCCTCCCCAGCCCGAGGTGGACCTGGAGGGCCACGAGACCGGAAACTTCGCCATCGTCGATGAGAACCGCCCGCTGCGCGCCCTGGCCTTTAAGATCATGGACGACCGTTTCGGCGCCCTGACCTTTACGCGCATCTACTCGGGGCGCCTGCAGAAGGGCGACACGGTGCTCAACACCTACACCGGCAAGACGGAGCGCATCGGGCGCATCGTCGAGATGCACGCCAACTCCCGTGAGGAGATCGACTCGGCCCAGGCCGGCGACATCATCGCCCTGATCGGCCTGAAGCAGACCCAGACCGGGCACACGCTCTGCGACCCTAAGGACCCGGCGACCCTCGAGCCCATGGTCTTCCCCGACCCGGTGATCTCCATCGCCATCGCCCCCAAGGACAAGGGCGGCCAGGAGAAGCTCGGCATCGCGCTCTCCAAGATGGTCCAGGAGGACCCGTCCTTCCGCGTCGAGACCGACGAGGAAAGCGGTGAGACCATTATTAAGGGTATGGGCGAGCTGCACCTGGACATCAAGGTCGACATCCTGCGCCGCACCCACGGCATCGAGGTCGTGGTCGGCAAGCCTCAGGTGGCCTACCGCGAGACCATCACCAAGCGGGTCGAGGACAGCTACACGCACAAGAAGCAGACCGGCGGCTCCGGGCAGTATGCCAAGATCGACTACGCGATCGAGCCGGGCGAGACGGGCAGCGGCTACGTCTTCGAGTCCGCCGTCACCGGTGGCAATGTCCCCCGGGAGTTCTGGCCAGCGGTGGACAAGGGCTTCAGGGTCAGCATGGAGCAGGGGACCCTGGCCGGCTTCCCGCTCCTGGACGTCAAGGTGACGCTCCTCGACGGGGCCTTCCATGCTGTGGACTCCTCGGCTATCGCCTTCGAGATCGCCGCCCGTGCCGCCTACCGCCAGACCGTGCCCAAGGCGGCCCCGCAGCTGATGGAGCCGATCATGAAGGTGGACGTCTTCACCCCCGAGGACCACGTGGGCGACGTCATCGGCGATCTCAATCGCCGCCGCGGCATGATCAAGGCCCAGGAGGCCGGCGTTACTGGGGTCAGGGTCAAGGCCGATTGCCCGCTGAGCGAGATGTTCGGCTACATCGGTGACCTGCGCACCATGACCTCCGGGCGCGGGCAGTTCTCGATGGAGTTCTCCCATTATCTGCCCTGCCCGCGGAGCGTGGCCGAGGCCGTCATCAAAGAGGTCCAAGAGCGCCGGAAGGGGTGAGCGAGGACCGGCCTGGCCGTGCCAGCGGTGCCCTCGCCGCGACGCGATGGCTTCCAGAATGGCCTCTGGACAAGGCGGCAGCGGGCTGGAGTGGCCCGCCTGCGCGGCCGAGCAGTTTAGGGATGCGAGCCGGGGCGCCGCCCCATTGACCGCCTTCAGTGGCGGTACATCCACAGGTCTGGGCGATGGTGAGGGCCGCCGCCCGGTTAGCACCAAGAGGCGACACATGCTTTCAGAGCACCACGATATCGACCACGAATTCCCGGAGTACCACGAGCGGCTCGAGGCCCTGGTGGTGTCCGATGCAGCCTTCGCCGAGTTGGTTGCCCGACATGACCGGCTCGACGACGAGATCCGAGAGCTTGAGGAGCGCGGTCTGCCCATTGCAGACGAGAACATCGAGGCGATGAAGTTCGAGCGGGCCGAGCTCAAGGACCAAATCTACTCGCGTCTGCGGCGGGGCTGATCCGCGACGCCTCAGCTGTCCATGGGATGCGCCTGTGGTGGCGCTGCGGCTCCCCGCGCCAGGGGCTGCGGCCTGGCCGCTCGGGATGTACAGGGCGTGCTCGGGAAGGCCGGATGGGGCTCAGGTGCCGGTGGCCAGCTCGCGGATGCGCGCGAGATCATATTTGCCGGACGGCAGGAGCGGGAGGGCGTCGAGCCGGACGACGGCGGCCGGGCGTTGTCGGCGGGGCAGGTGCGCGCGGCACCATGCCGTAAGCTCGGGGCCCGCCAGCGTACCCACATAGACCCCGATGAGGCGGTGCCCCCATACCGCGTCTGGAATGCCGACCACGACGGCCGCCTGAATCCCCGGGGCCTGGGTCAGCCGATCGGCGACCTCCGCGGGGTACACCTGCACCCCTCCGATCACCAGGGCCTCGTCGGCCCGTCCCAAGATGCGGAGGTCACCTTCCTGGGTGCGGCACGCCAGGTCTGCCGTGGTCAGCCAGCCCTGGTCCAGCCCCAGCCCAGGGGCGCGGTCCGGGCGGGCATAGCCGGCCATGACCATAGGACCTCGGACGCGCAGGGACCTCGGGGGCTCGCCGCAGGCGGGACAGTCCAGGGTCAGGCGTGGCAATGGCGCCCCGACGACCCCGGCCTCGGGGACCCTGGTGAGGGGCTCCGAGGTTGCGATCTGGGAGCAGGTCTCGGTCATGCCGTAGGTTAGGAGCAGGGGCCAGCCCGCATCCAACGCCTGGCGGGTCAGGGTCGCGCTCAGGGCCTGACCCCCGATTAGGGCGACCCGCAGGGACGGCGGCGGCGGGGTGCCAACCGCAAGGAGCCCGGCCAGCATGGGGGGAACCAGGGAGACATGGGTGACCGCCCATTTGGCCAGGTCATCCGCGACCGTCGCGGCATCGAATGCCCTGTGCACAAGGAGGGCTGCCCCGGCCAGGGCGCAACGATAGGCGATGACGAGGCCGCCGATGTGGTGGCGGGGGAGGCAGCAGAGCCACAGGTCCCTAGGGCCCAGCCCGAGGCGGGTGTTGACCTCGGAGCACGAGGCCAGGACGGCGCCCTGGGAAAGCATCGCCGCCTTCGGCGAGCCGCTGCTGCCGCTCGTCTCGATGACCAGGGCAAGGGGGTCGTCCGCCCAGAGTGCCGGGCTCCGGTTCGAGCCGCCCGGCGCCAGGCGGGTCAGGGGATGGCGCCTGGCGGGGGACCAGGCCCACTCAGCCCCGGTCAGGGCGGCGAGCTCGGAGCGGCGTCCGGCGCTCAGCCGGGCAGAGATCGGCAGCAGGCCAGCGTCGCAGCGGGCCAATGCATGCTGCATCACGACCAAATCCCAGGGTGGGTCTGTCTCTACCATCACCAACTGCCCTGGGGCGAGCCCTTCGCCTCCTAGGAGCTCCGCCCGTTTGGCGGTCGCCGCCCAGAGTCCGCCATAGTCCCAGCGGTGCTGGTGGGCGACGACGGCAGTGCCCCCACCCGCATGCCAAGGAGCCGACGCGAAGGGGGTTTGGCTCAAGCGGCCACCTGTCGGCCGTCGGTGCCGGCGGGTGGCGAGGCGCTGGTGGTCATGGCGCCCTGGGCGGTACCGCGCCGGCGTAGCTCGGCCTCGATACCGTTCAGGACGATCCACTTTCGGGAGCACCACTCAGGTGCCAGCAGGATCGCCGTGGCCGCGGTACCGGTGAGGCGGTGATAGACGACCCAGACCGGGGTCCGCTCGATCAGGTCAGCCGCGACCGAGATGTACTCACCCATGGACAAGGGGTTGTATTCGCCGCGTCGCCAGTCGAAAGCCAGTTTCGTCTGCTTGACGACGTGCAGCGGGTGAAGCTTGAGGCCATCGGTGCCGAGATCAAGGACCCGCTCGAGGCTCCAGAGGGCCTGCCGCCGGCCTTCACCGGGCAGCCCGACGATGAGGTGGGTACAGATGGGCAGCCCGCGGGCCCTCGCCCCCAGCGCGGCCGCTCGGTAATCGGCGAAGCCATGGCCACGGTTGACCCGGGCAAGGGTTGCATCGCAGGCGGACTGCAGGCCGAGCTCCAGCCAGACCTCATACCCTTGGTCGCGAAGGCTGGCCAAGAGGTCGAGGACGGCGGGCGGACAGCAGTCCGGGCGCGTGCCGACGGAGAGTCCCACCACGTCCGGCTGGGCAAGGGCCTGGCGGTAGAGGTCCTCGAGCCGCCGGGGGTCGCCGTAGGTGTTGGTGTAGGCCTGGAAATAGGCGAGATAGCGTTTGGCCCCAGTGCGTCGCAGGATCACGCGCCGCCCAGCCTCAAGCTGGTCCGCGACGGGAGGGGGATGAGGCGCGCTAGGGCTGAAGGACGCGTTGTTGCAGAAGGTGCAGCCGCCCCGTCCCTTGGTGCCATCCCGGTTGGGGCAGGACAGCCCCGCGTTGATCGCGATCTTGTGGACACGCTCGCCGTAGCGCCGCTTCAGGTCGGTCCCAAAGGTGTTGACGAAGTCTGACAGCGCCATGTGCGTACTCGGCGGGATTCGTTGTCTCGGTCGGCGCGAGCGGGTTCGTGCAAGACAGGATAGAGTTGCGCGGGGCCTGCAGCCTCGCATTGATGGGAGTCAACACGGCTGGTCGGTGCGGCGAGGCGTCACGGTGGCAAGCTGTCGGCCGCCTGTCCGAAGATTCGCAAGAACAGAGGAGCGTGGACAGCGCTGGGTCCTTGGGCAATGGCAGGGGTCGGTTTGGCACGGCTCCCGCTCCAGAGCCATCGGTCGCGGCCCCTGACCTGCACCAAGGTGCGGATCTGTGTACCAATAGGACGGCCTGCCTGGGCATGCCGCGGGTTGTTGGGTGACAATGACGCAGCTCCCCGATATACTCCCCAGGCTTCCTGGCTGAGTGGCAGAGTGGTCATGCAGCGGCCTGCAAAGCCGTGTACCTCGGTTCGATTCCGGGCTCAGCCTTCCCACTCCACCCTTGCCCCAGCACCCCCCGCCGCAGCCGCCCCAACGGTGTAGCGTGCCCCGCCTGCTCCGCGAGGCAGCCCTGCCTCTGGCTCCGCTCCCGTCCCGCCCGGGTGGCGAAATTGGTAGACGCAAGGGACTTAAAATCCCTCGGCCTTGGCCATGCGGGTTCGACCCCCGCCCCGGGCACTCGACGCATCCCGTGCGCCGGTTAGCCCGCGCGTCTGGATGACGGTTTGCCTCCTGGCCACCACCGGTTCGGACGCGCGGGCGCCGTTTCGCCAAAGCGGCGACCGGTCCTGTATCTAGTCAGCCGAGAATGGACTTGGCCGAAATAAGTCCCACGCCGGCCAGGCTGATGAGGCTGCCCGCCGCGCGGCGCAGCTCCGGGCGTTCCTTCAGAACGATCGCAGAGATGAGCAACACGAACAGCGGCTCGGTGGACAGGAGGGTGTTGGCGATCGCCAGGCGCGCGTACTTTAGGGCAAGCAACGAGAGGAAGAAGCCGCCGAAGGTCACGAAGGCAGCGATCGCGGAAAAGGTCATGACGGTGCGCCAGTCGGCCCAAAGGAAGCGAAAACGGCGCTCGGCCGGCCGCGGAACGACGGACAGGATCAACATCACAGCGGCCATGCCCCCGGCGATGCGGATCAGGGTCGCGAACAAGGGTTCGACGGACTCGAGAGCGCCCTTGGCCATGGTCACCGATGCGGCCATCGCGAGGACCGATGCCAGCCCGTAGAGGATGGCCAGCGGCCGGGGGCCTGATCCCGAGTCGGGACGGGGATCACTCAGCACGACCCAGACCCCGAGGATCACTAGGCTGACACCGATCCATTCCGACCAGACCAGGGCCTCGCCAAGGAACGCGACCGCCATCCCGATGGTGACGGCCTGGCCCAAGAGCATGAGCTGGACGATGGAATGTGCGCTGAGGTCCCGGAGCGCCCGGAAGAACAGGGTGTCGGCAATGCCGATGCCCAGGGCACCGCTGGCGAACAGGATCCAGAAGGACTCGGGTGTCGCGCTGTGGGCGCCCGATACCAAGACCGCAGCCCCCAGCACGACGATGGCGACGATGCCCTTGGCCAAGGTGAGGGTCGAGGCCGGGAAGCGCTCTGCATAGGGCTTGAGCAACATGGCCCCGATGGCCCAGCAGGCCGCCGAGGCCAGGGCCGCGAGGATACCGAAGAGCTCTAGGGCCACGGACGGGCGCGGACGCTTAGCGGGGCGGCCATGTGCTGCCGACTTGGACTCCCTGGCAGGCGGCGCAACGGCTCGTAAGCCCTAGGGATGTCCTGCGCCTTGTGAGGGATCGGCCATCGGCTGCCGGCGGGCGGGGTGGGCAGGCGCTCAGAGCGGACGCCGCAGGCCGGGTTCCGCGCAGGGTGCGCGAAGACCCGGCCCAATGGCGTGCAGTCGGGCCACCGGGCAGGCCGGCCGCGAGTCACGCGAGTCAAATGGGTCAAGACCTGATCCAAGCCTGCCGTCCGGGGTTGTCCTACCTGGTGGTCGTCAGGAGCTGCTGGCGTAGCTCGGCGACGAGCTCGGCCGCCGTCCGGGGGGCCTTCGGGGGACCGCCGGTGGTCGGCTCGATGATCAGGCTGTCGCCATAGTTCTGGGTCAGATCGTCCAGCAAGGCGGCGGCATCGTCGTACCGGCCCTGGTCGATGTACTGCCGCGCCAGGAAGGCCTGGATGTTGGGGAGTGCCTCAACCCCCTGGTCGGTGACGATGTCACCATAGGCGGCGCTCTCTTTGAGCGTCTGGAGATAGGCCTCCACCTGGCTGGCATTGCCGTCGAGGGCCTCGGTCAGGGCCTGCTCGGCGACGGCGACACCCGTGGCGTAGGCCTCCGGGAACTGTTCGACCATCTTGCCGAGCGCTTCGGTGCGTTTGGCCTTGGACTCCTCGCTGTCGTTGCCGCGGCCAGGGCGTGCCGCCTTGTACAACGCATCGAGCTCCCCGTAGCGCTCCGCCCCATAACGCGCGTAGTCCTTGTCGCGACTCAAGGCGGCGCGGCGCGTGAGCTCCTCCCGCCGGGCCTCGAACTTCGCGCGCGTTGCGGCCTCTTTGCCCAGTTGCTCAAACAAGGGGCCGGGTGTGCCGGCACCCTCGCCCCACAGGGGTACAGCGGTGTCCAGACCGGATGCGCGCATGAGCCGGTTCAGACCATCGAGCCCCTTCTCAAGACGCGCCACCTTGGCGGTGAGCTGGGCAGATGTCTCGGTGAGCTTGGACTCAAGCTCGGCGGTTGCCGAATTGGCGGCATCCGCGCCTTGGGGCTTGGCGGGGGTGGCATCTTTGCTGGCGGCATCGGACGTCAGGGCGGCGAGCCCGGCCGCGCTGCGATACTGCACGTCCCTTCGGACCTGAAGGCCAATGCTCACCACCGCGAGGATGATCGCTACGATACTCAACGCCGTCGGCAAATGGATATTCTTCATGGGGTACCTCGATTGCACGGTCGCTGCGCTGTGACGTTAATGGACGGGGCTAGACGGTGGGCGCTCGAACACCAGCATGTAGCGCTGAGGGATGATCTGGTGGGTCTCTTTCAGCACGAATCCATAGGCTTCGAGCTGCGCCTGGACCAGCTCCTTGCGAATGTAGGGTCCGTGGTAGGGCAGTTGTTGCTCGGGTACGGGGCCGTTGTCGACGATGACCAGTTTGCCCCCTGGTTTGAGTGCCTGCCAGATGCCGGTGATCATGCCCTCGCGCTCTTGCAGTGAGGACACGCCGTAGATGATGTGGTAGAGGGAGCACATGTAGGCGACGTCCGCGGCCACCTTGTCGTCCAGGCCAAGACTATCCGTGGCCGAGACGATGGGGGTGACGTTGGTGGTACCCCACTTCTTGATGAGACCCTCGATGTAGTCGATGTGCGGCTTCTTGGTGTCGAGGGCGTAGACCCTGCCTTGGTCGCCGACCATGTTCGCAAACTTGAAGGTGAAATAGCCGGGCCCGCTGCCGATGTCCAGGACGGTGTCACCCGCCTTGATCGGCATCTTTTCCAAGATGCGGGACGACTTCTCCCAATTCTCCCGCTCCGGATTGTTGAACAGGATGAAGTCCTCCATGGATTGGCGCTGTACGATACCGATCTTGCGGGTTTCCTCATCGGCGGCCTCTTCTTGGGAGAGCTTGGCGGTGCCCAGCTTGTACTTTCGACCCAGGAAGAATTTGAGTCGCTCCCAGTCGTTCTCGGAGAGGTAGGCCAGGTACTCCGCAACCAGGGGGTCCTTGGTCATGGCCTTGCGGGATTCCTCGGAAGCGGTCAGGTACTTGGCGACCCAGCGCAAGGCGGTGTACTCACCGCCAAAGTTCTCTTTTGGAATGAGCTGGTCGTAAATGCCAATCGCGGCTGTTGCTCCCTGCGGCGCGCTTCCGTCGAGGGCGCCATACAAGGCCTTCGCGGCGTTGATGCCTGCGGGGGTGATGTCGAAGGAGTCCAGGCTTCCGATGTGCACGACGGACCTGGAGTCGGAGACGGCGATGGTCTTGGCGCCTGGCTCGGCGAGGAAGGTCGGCGGGGCGGCATTGCCTCCGGGCGCCTTGCGAAGGACCAGGACATAGCGCGTCTGCGAAAGGGGCTGATACTGAACGAGCTCAAAGCCGTAATAGTAGAGCTGGGCGATGACGTAGTCCTTGTCGATGTAGCTGTTGTGTAACTCATGTCCTGAGTTGAACTGGTTGTCGAGGATGACGAGATAGCCATTGTCGCGTAGCGCCTTGCTGACCGATTTCAGGAAGGGATCGCGCTTCGCGTGTTGGCTCCAGGAATAGATGACGTGATAGAGGGAGGAGATGAATACCAGGTCGACCTGTTCGGGGGCCTTGATGTCATCCTCGGCCGACACCACCGGCTGGATGTTGCCCAGGGTATAGGTCTGCACCAGCTTCTGGAGCTGCTCGATGTAGGGCTCCGAGGTGTCTGCCGCGTAGATGACGCCGTCGCTGCCGACCATCTGGGCGAGGCGGTAGCTGTAATAGCCGAAGCCTGCTCCGACGTCGACCACCCGGTTGATACTGGGGCCGAGATTCCTGATCACATCCATGACCTGCGAGACGCTGTCCCAGCTCGGGCGGTCCGGGTTGTTGAACATGATCATGTCGTCCAGGAACTCGGTGCGCCGGACGTGGATCTCGGGGTCTTCCGGTTTGAAGTCGTTGACGCCGAATTTCCTTTGCAGGTACTCCTTCAGATTGGCGTTGTCGTTGCCGAGGAAGAAATCGACATAGGCCTGATCCAGCGGGCCACGGATCAGTGCGGCACGGCTAGCGGCGTCGGGCGCCAACATAACGCCCAGGAGCCAATGCATGGCAGAGTCCCCGCCGCCCAGATTGTCCTTGGCCATCAAGGGCTCGATCTCCTGGCGTGCGGCGAGCAGCGCCGCTTTGTCCCCGGCTTGCAGGCCAGCCATGATGCGCCGTGCGATGTCGCGGCGCTGGTCGGTGACCGGGTCCGGGATGGCGCCCACGCGGAGGATCGATTGCTTTCCGGGGATCGGGATAGCCAACGGCTCCGGGGCAGCCTGCACGGACCAAGGCAACAGGAGGAGGCAGAGGTACAGGGCTGGTTGCCAAGGTGCATGGCGCAAACTCATGCTTGTGCTCCAAGAGGTGCGGACATCAGTCGGATTGGACCCGATGTGGCGACTGACTGGGTTGGAAGACCGAGTTGCGGCGAGGTCCATGGCTCGGGGGCGCTCGGGCGCTCTGCACCTCGGCAATGGGACCTGGGCCAGGGGGCGAATCGCCCGTCACGCGCTCGTACATCTCAGCGTGGATCCGCAGTGGCCATGGTCGCGACCTCGACCTGGCCAGAGCGGCGATGGGGCCTGCCAGGGTCGCGCCGTTGAGCTCGTATCAGTTGCCTTGGGAGGAATCTGGCGCAGAGAGCCTTTGACCCCCGGCTCTGACCTGGCTATTGGCGGAGAGAGAGGGATTCGAACCCTCGATGGGCTTTTGACCCATACTCCCTTAGCAGGGGAGCGCCTTCAGCCTCTCGGCCATCTCTCCAAATCGAAATCGGTCCTTCCTCGGGCACGGGCGCTGGGGTTAGCAGAATAGGCTAGCGGCGGTGGCCCCATAGGGGTGTCGCGGGCCGGACGCAAGACTGCGCTTCAGTCAGTGTTCAAGAGGAGGGGCAAGAGTATACCCCGCCCCCTCCCCGCGGTCACTCAGTCGTCTTCCGTGTTGTGCTCGCCGCCCAGGGGACGGTCTGATCCCTCCGTCTGCTCCCTTTTGATGCGTTCGTAGATTTCCTCGCGGTGCACAGGAACGTCCCGCGGCGCGTTCACCCCGATGCGCACCTGATTTCCCTTCACGCCGAGTACGGTGACCGTGACATCATCACCGATCATCAGGGTCTCGCCAACCCTTCGCGTCAATATCAACATGGTCTGAAGCTCCCTACCTTCCTTATTCCGCTCAATGACGGCCCGGTCACTGCCCGCCGAGGCCGACAGGTCCGGCGGCGCCTATGCCTGAGGCCGCACCCAAATGAGACCTGGCCCCGCGCCCGAGCCGAGGCCGCGATTCTAGCAACAGGATAGGACAGCGCCAAAGCCCCTTTGCTCCCGCCGGGCGCGGGACTCAGGGCGCGCTAGGCGTGCCCTGCGCCTCAAGAGGGCTCGCCCAAGCCGAAGGCGTCGTGCAACGCTCGCACCCCCAACTCGAGGTACTTGGCATCGACGACCACGGAGATCTTGATCTCCGAGGTCGAAATCATCCGGATGTTGATGCCCTCCTTGGCCAGGGTGCCGAACATCTTGCTGGCGATTCCCGCGTGGGAGCGCATCCCAACGCCGACCAGGGAGATCTTGGCGATGGCGTCATCGCCGGAGACCTGTCTCGCGGATAGCCCTTTGGCGGTCTCTTTGAGGATCTCCAGGGCCCGCGGGTAGTCGTTACGGTTGACGGTGAAGGTGAAGTCCGTCGTCGCCGAGTCGGCGGCCACGTTCTGGATGATCATGTCGACCTCGATATTGGCATCGGAGATCGGCCCCAGGATCTTGTGGGCGACCCCCGGCTGATCGGGCACCCCCAGGACGGTCAGCTTGGCTTCGTCCCGATTGAATGCGATACCGGCGATCTTGGCCTCTTCCACGGCGTCCTCCTCGAACGTGATGAGTGTCCCCTCGCCCTCGCCGAAGCTGGTCAGCACCCTCAAGGGGACCTTGTACTTGCCCGCGAACTCCACGGAGCGGATCTGCAAGACCTTGGAGCCAAGGCTCGCCATCTCCAACATCTCCTCGAAGGTGATGCGGTCCAGCCTTCTTGCCTTGGGCTCGATGCGCGGGTCCGTGGTGTAGACGCCATCGACGTCCGTGTAGATCTGGCACTCGTCGGCCTTGAGGGCGGCGGCGATGGCGACGGCAGAGGTGTCCGAGCCGCCGCGACCCAGGGTCGTGATGTTGCCGTGCTCGTCGACACCCTGAAACCCCGCCACGACCACGACCCGCCCGGCATCCAGGTCTGCGGTGATGCGCGCCCCGTCGATGTCGCGGATGCGCGCCTTGTTGTGCGCGCTGTCGGTCAGGATGCGGACCTGGCCGCCGGTGTAGGAGCGGGCCGGGCAGCCGATGCCCTCGAGGGCCATGCTGAGCAGGGCGATGGTCACCTGCTCGCCGGTGGACAGGAGCACGTCCAGCTCGCGGGGCTTGGGCTGCTCCTGGATGGCGCGGGCCAGACCGATGAGGCGGTCGGTCTCCCCCGACATCGCCGAGACGACCACGACGACCCGGTGGCCGCGCTCCCGCCAGCCTTGCACCCGCTGTGCCACCGCATTGATGCGCTCGATGCTGCCGACGGAGGTGCCGCCGTACTTTTGCACAATCAGAGACATGAGCCTGCCTTTGTCCTTTGATGAAGCCCGCCGGGCGGTTATTCGGCGCGCGCGATGCGCTCCGCTACCCAGCCGCGGACCAGATCGAGGGCCGCCGGGATGCCCGCTGGATCGTTGCCGCCGGCCTGGGCCATGTCCGGCCGGCCGCCGCCCTTGCCGCCGACCTTGGCCGCGACGGCGCCGATGAGCTCGCCGGCCTTGACCCGATCGGTCAGGTCCTTGGTCACGCCGGCGGCCAGGCTGACCTTGCCGTCGGTCTGGGCGGCGAGCACCACCACCGCCGACCCGAGCTTGCTCCTGAGCTGGTCGAGGGTCTCGCGCAAGGCCTTGGGGTCGGACCCGTCCAGCCGTGCGGCAAGGACCTTGACCCCGCCGATGTCCACCGCCCGTTCCGCCAGATCCGCGCCGGCGGCACTGGCAAGCTTGGACTTGAGGGCGCCGAGCTCCTTCTCCAGTTGTCGGGCGCGCTCGAACAGGGCGACCACCTTCTGGTCAACGTCCTCGCGGCCGCCCTTCAAGAGCTCCGCGACCCGCAGGACCCGCGCCTCGTCGGCTTCGACCCAGCTCAGCGCCGCGTCCCCGGTGACGGCCTCGATGCGCCGGACCCCGGCGGCGATGCCGCCCTCGGCAATGATCTTGAACAGCCCGATGTCGCCCGCCGCCTTGACGTGGGTCCCGCCGCACAGCTCGGTTGAGAAGTCGCCCATGCGCAGGACCCGCACCTGGTCGGCGTATTTCTCCCCGAAGAGGGCCATGGCGCCGGTCGCCTTGGCGTCGTCCAGGGACATGATCCGGGTCTCGACCATGTGGTTCTCGCGGATCTCCCGGTTGACCAGGCGCTCGACCTCGACGATCTGGGCGCGGCTTAGGGGCTCGTAATGAGAGAAGTCGAAGCGCAGCCGCTCCGGCCCGACCAGCGAGCCCTTCTGCTGCACATGCGCGCCCAGGACGCTGCGCAGGGCTGCATGCAGCAAGTGGGTGGCGGAATGGTTCAGCGCGGTGGCCCGCCGGCGCTCCGCATCCACCCGAGCCTCCACCGAGTCGCCGATGGTGATCTCGCCGCGGGTGACACGCCCGACATGGCAGACGACCCCCTCGCCCTGCTTTTGGGTGTCCAGGACCTCGAAGGCCATGTTGGCGCCGATCAGCCAGCCGCGGTCGCCAACCTGGCCCCCGGACTCGGCGTAGAAGGGGGTGAGGTCCAGGACCACCAGGCCGTCCTCGCCCGTGGCGATCTGGTCGCAGGGCGCGCCGTTGCGGTAGAGGCCCACGACCATCGCCTGATCGCTGAGCCGGTCGTAGCCGGTGAACTCGGTCTCGCCCTCGATGTCCAGCCCCGCGCCGGGGCCGGCGCCGAAGGGGCTGCCGAATTGGCTCGCGGCCCGGGCGCGGCTGCGCTGCGCCTCCATCTCGCGCTCGAAGCCCTCCATGTCCAGGTGCAGCCCGCGCTCGCGGGCGATGTCCGCCGTCAGGTCCACAGGGAACCCGAAGGTGTCGTAGAGCCTGAAGACGGTCTCGCCGGGGATCAGGTTGCCCTTCAGCTCGGCGATGGCCGCCTCCAGGATGCGCAGCCCCTGGTCGAGGGTCTCGGCGAAGCGTTCCTCCTCCAGGCGCAGGACCCGCTCGCAGTTGCCCTGGGCGGCGACCAGCTCCGGGTAGGCGCCACCCATCTCCGCCACCAGCGGCTCGACGATGCGAAAAAAGAAGGGCTCGCTCTGCCCCAGCTTGTGACCATGACGGATGGCGCGGCGGATGATGCGCCTCAGGACGTAGCCGCGGCCCTCGTTGCTCGGGGTGACGCCATCGGCGATCAGGAAGGTGGCCGAGCGGATATGGTCGGCGATCACGCGCAGGGACTTGTCCTGGGGGTCGCTGGCACCCGTGGCCGCGCGGGCAGCGTTGATCAGGCGGCGGAACAGATCGATGTCGTAGTTGCCATGCACTCCCTGCATCACGGCCGCCAGGCGCTCCAAGCCCATGCCGGTGTCCACCGACGGGCGGGGGAGCGGGGTGAGGGTCCCCGAGCGATCCCGGTCGTACTGCATGAAGACCAGGTTCCAGATCTCGACGTAGCGGTCCCCGTCGGCATCGGGTGAGCCCGGGGGCCCTCCGGAGACCTCGGGGCCATGGTCGTAGAAGATCTCCGAGCAGGGGCCGCAGGGGCCAGTGTCGCCCATGGACCAGAAGTTGTCCTTGGCCCCGCAGCGGGAAAACCGATGGGGATCGACACGCATCTCGTTGAGCCAGATCGCCGCGGCCTCGTCATCCTCCGTGAAGACCGTGACCCAGAGGCGCTCTGCGGGGATGCCGAGCTCGCGGGTCAAGTAGTCCCACGCGTATTGGATGGCCTCGCGCTTGAAGTAATCTCCGAAGCTGAAATTGCCCAGCATCTCGAAGAAGGTGTGGTGGCGCGCCGTGTAGCCCACGTTCTCCAGGTCGTTGTGCTTGCCGCCCGCGCGCACGCAGCGCTGGGCGCTGACCGCACGGACATAGGGGCGGCGGTCGCGGCCGAGGAAGACGTCCTTGAACTGGACCATCCCCGCATTGGTGAACAGCAGGGTCGGGTCATCGGCGGGGATCAGGGGGCTGCTTGGCACTACCTGGTGTCCGCGTTTGGCGAAGTAATCCAGGAAACTGGCGCGAAGCTGTGCACTGCTTTTCATGACGGCTGACTCGCGTGGCCTCTCGGGCGTGGGGCGGGGGCAGGACCCTGTCCGGTCAATCCTCGGCCCCGCCGCGTAGATACCGGGAGACCAGGTCAAGGGGAAAGCCGCGCTGCTCCAGGAAGCGGACGCGTCGGGCGCGCTCCTTGGCATCGGCCGGGGCGCCCGGGCCGAAGCGCTTGTCGTGGGCCGCGGCGACCCGTCGCAGGAGGTCCTGCTGGGCAAGGTGAATGTGAGGTGCAATGCGTTCGTCCGAAAGGCCCTTGGCGCGCAACTCCTCGCGGATCCGCAGGGGCCCGAAGCCCTTGCGCAGGCGCTCCGAGACATAGGCATCGGCCAAGCGGTCCTCATCGATCAGGCCGGCGTTCACCAGCGACTCGATGGCTCCGTCCACCGCATCGGCGGCAAAGCCCCGGGCCAGCAGCTTCCGGGCGAGCTCCTCGCGGCTGTGCTCGCGAGCCGCCAAGAGGCCGAGCGCCACGCGCTGCATGTCTGGGTCCAAGACGGGGGCCAGGATAGGCTCCAGGGCTAGATGTCAGCCGGGTCCACCAAATCCGTCTCCGCGACGTCGCTGGCGGCGCTCTTTGGCACCACCTGGGCGCGGATCTTTTGCTCGATCTCGCTGGCGAGCGCCGGGTTTTCCTTGAGGTAGACCCGGACATTGTCCTTGCCCTGGCCAATGCGGGTCCCGCCGTAGCTGTACCAGGCGCCGGACTTCTCGATGATGCCGCTGGACACGCCAAGGCCGATGATCTCCCCTTCGCGGGAAATGCCCTCGTTATAGAGGATGTCGAAGACCGCCTCGCGGAAGGGTGGTGCGACCTTGTTCTTGACGACCTTGACTCGGGTCTCGCTGCCGATCACCTCGTCGCCCTTCTTGATGGAGCCGATGCGGCGGATGTCCAGGCGCACGGAGGCATAGAACTTCAGGGCATTACCGCCGGTCGTCGTCTCGGGCGAGCCGTACATCACACCGATCTTCATACGGATCTGGTTGATGAAGACGACCACCGCGTTGGACCTCTTGATGTTGGCGGTGAGCTTGCGCAGGGCCTGCGACATGAGCCGCGCCTGCAGCCCCACATGGGAGTCGCCCATCTCGCCCTCGATCTCCGCCTTGGGCGTCAGTGCCGCGACCGAGTCCACCACCACCACGTCCACTGCCCCGGAGCGCACCAGCATGTCGGTGATCTCAAGCGCCTGCTCGCCGGTGTCGGGCTGGGAGACCAGGAGCTCGTCCATGTTCACACCAAGCCTCTCGGCATAGCCCGGGTCCAGGGCGTGCTCCGCATCGACGAAGGCCGCCGTGCCGCCCAGGCGCTGGGCCTCCGCAACGATGTGCAGCGTCAGGGTCGTCTTGCCGGAGGACTCGGGGCCATAGATCTCGATCACCCGCCCCCGGGGTACGCCGCCGACACCCAAGGCCACGTCGAGCCCGAGCGAGCCGGTGGAGATCACGTCCACATTGCGCGCGGTGCCGACATCGCCCATGCGCATCACCGAGCCCTTGCCGAACTGCTTTTCGATCTGGCTCAGGGCCGCAGCGAGGGCCTTCTTGCGGTTCTCGTCCATAGGGTCTCCAGTGATTCGGCGCCAGTCGAGCGGCCCTGGACAGGCTGAGGGACTGGCGGCTCCAGGGGAGATGCCCCGCCAGGTCAAGGCGTGCCCTTGCATGGTCGGGGCGGAAGGCCGAAACCGCCGATTTGCCCTCCGTCCCGATCTTGGCCGCGCCGCGGACTCGGCAGCGCATTCCGCTGGGCGCGGCGTCAAAGCAGGCCATTATCACACAACGGCGGTCCAGGTGAAGTGCCCTCTAAGGGCCAGGATCGCAGGACCCGATAGCGCGGCGGCGGTCCTTCACTGCTTGCGGCGAGGACGAAGGCCCGCACCGGCCAGTCGAGTCGCCAAGGGAACCTCAGCTCGTCCCCCCTCGGAGCGGCGGCCTTGCGCCTGAGGGTGATGTGGGCTGCGTAGGGGCGCTGCTCGCCCGGGAAGCCACAGGGGCGAAGCCCCTCGGTGAGGCTACGGACCAGGGCGAGCAAGGGTGGAGGGGGCAGTAGGGTCCCACACCAGAGGATGCGCGGCCGCGGCCAATAGCCGACAGTGCTCAGGCAAAGGTCGAAGCCCGCGCCGCGGACGGCCTCCGCGGCCGCCTCGCAGCACGCCCGCCGCTCGGGGGTTACCTCGCCGAGGAAGGCGAGGGTGAGGTGGAGATCGTCGCGGTGGGTCGGTCGGCCGCCCCGACTCGGGAGGGCGTGCTGCAGGCGCACCAGGGCGTCGCGCTCGGCATCCCCTGGCCAGAGGGCGAAGAACAGACGTTCAGCCACCCGCCTCGGCCCGGCCCGGCAGCAGCTCGATGAGCCGCTCCAGGGCCACGCGCACCGACTGGTGGCGGACCTCCTCACGGTCTCCCGCGAAACGCAGCAGTTGGGTCCACACCCGCGGCGTCTCTGCGCCTTCTGCGGTGACCGCGGCCGCGATCTCCCCCAGGGCCCAGGCGAACCAGACCGTACCGACGGGCTTGTCCTCGCTGCCGCCGGTCGGGCCGGCGACGCCGCTAATGGCGAGCGACACCTGGGCGCGGCTGCGCGCCAGGGCGCCCAGGGCCATCTCGCGCACCACGGCCTCGCTGACGGCGCCGTGCGCGTCCAGGGTGGCCGCGGATACGCCAAGCATCTCCTGCTTGGCCAGGTCGCTGTAGGTCACGAAGCCTCGGTCGAACCAGCCGCTGCTGCCGGAGACGTCGGTCACGACCTTCGCGGCCCAGCCACCGGTGCAGGACTCAGCCGTCGCGAGGGTCAGACGCGCCGCCGCCAGCCGCCGGCCTACCTCTGCCGCCAATCCATCGAGACGCTCGCTCATATCCAGAGTGTCCCCCAAGCCCGCGGCGCGGGCAAGGGGCCGCAGCGGGCGAAGCCTCTGCGGCCCTGTCCCTATCGCAAGGTCAGCAATCGATCCTTCACGTCGACGACCTCGCCCTCGGCCACGTCGATGTGGTGCACCACGCCGGCCAGCGGCGCGGTGACCGAGGTGTACATCTTCATGGCCTCCAGCGTGAACAGGGGGTCGCCCTTCTTGACCAGGTGCCCGACGGTGACCGCTACCTGGGAGATCTTGCCGGGGATGGGGGCTCCCACCTCGCGCGGGTCGTCGGGGTTGGCCTTGGGCCGGCTCTTCTCCTCGACCACCACGCTGCGGTCGGCTACCGCGATGGTCCGCGGGACGCCGTTGAGCTCGAAGGTCACGGCCCGCTTGCCCTGGCGGTCCGGCTCGCCGACATGGACCAGCTTGATGAACAGGGTCTTGCCGGGCTCGATCTCGACGGCGATCTCCTCCTCGCAGTGCAGCCCGTAGAAGAAGGCCGGGCTCGGCAGGACGGACAGGTCGTCGTAGGCCGCCCTGGCCTTCTCGAACTCCAGAAAGACCTGCGGGTACATCAGGTAGGACAGGAGGTCGTCATCGCTTGGGTGGCGGCCGATCTGTTCGGCGAGCTTGCCGCGCAGGGCCTCGAAGTCCACGGCCTCGGCGTGTAGCCCGGGGCGGTCGCTGAAGGCGGGGCGGCCATTGAGGACGATGCGCTGGAGCTCCTTCGGCCAGCCGCCCTTGGGCTGACCCAGGCCGCCGGCGAGCATGTCCACCACGGACTCCGGGAAGGGCAGGGCGCCAGGGGCGAGGTTCAGCACGTCCTGGGCGCGGATACCCCGGGTGACCAGGAAGATGGCCATGTCGCCGACCACCTTAGAGCTGGGGGTGACCTTGACGATGTCGCCGAAGAGCTGGTTGACCTCGGCATAGGTCTGGGCGACCTCGGGCCAGCGCTCGCCGAGCCCCATGGCCGCGGCCTGTTCCTTGAGGTTGGTGAACTGGCCGCCCGGCAGCTCGTGCAGATAGACCTCAGCGGTCCCGTGCGGGGCGCTGGTGTCGAAGGGCTTGTAGTAGGTGCGCACCCGCTCCCAGTAGTGAGACAGGGCGTCCAGGGGTGCGCGGTCGACCCCGGTGTCCCGAGCCGTAAACTCCAGGGCCGCGATCATGGAGTTGAGGTTGGGCTGGGAGGTCGAGCCCGACATCCCGGAGATGGCGCCGTCGGCGACGTCCACCCCGGCGTCCGCCGCGCGCAGCACCGAGGCGGCATTGAGCCCCGAGGTGTCGTGGGTGTGGAAGTGGATGGGGATGCCGATCTCGGCCTTGAGGGCCCGGAACAGGACATCGGCGGCATAGGGCCGCAGCAGTCCCGCCATGTCCTTGATGGCGAGGAAGTGCGCCCCGGCCCGCTCCAGCTCCTTGGCCATGTCGATGTAGTAGGCGAGGTCGTACTTGTGGCGCCTGGGGTCGAGGATGTTGCCCGTGTAGCAGATGGCCGCCTCGCAGACGGCGCGCCCGTCGTCGAGCACCGCCTCCATGGCCGGGATCAGGTTGGGCACATCGTTCAGGCTGTCGAAGATGCGGAAGATGTCCATGCCGGACTCCACCGCGTGCGCGACGAAGCGCTTGACCACGTTGTCCGGGTAGTTCGAGTAGCCGACCGCATTGGCCCCGCGCAGCAGCATCTGGAAGCAAATGTTGGGGATGCGCTCGCGCAGTTGCGCCAGCCGCGCCCAGGGGTCCTCGCTCAAGAAGCGCATGGCCGTGTCGAAGGTCGCGCCGCCCCACATCTCCAGGGAGAACAGACCCGAGGCCAGGTGGGCATAGGCCCCGGCGATGCGCAGCATGTCGTGGGTGCGCATGCGCGTGGCCAGCAGGGATTGGTGGGCGTCGCGCAGCGTGGTGTCGGTGACCAGCAGGCGCTCCTGGGCCAGCGCCCAGTCCGCCAGTCCCTTGGGCCCGCGCTCCAGGAGGATCTGGCGGGTCCCGGGGGGCACCGGCTGGGTGCGGTCGTAGTGGGGAACGCGGGCCTCCGGGAGGACGCAGGGGGGGCGGTAACCCTTGGCGTGGGGGTTGCCGTTGACGATGGTCTCGCCGAGATAGGTCAGGAGCTTGGTGGCACGGTCGCGACGCGGTTTGAGCTCGAAGAGGCTCGGCGTCGTGTCGATGAGCCTTGTGGTCGCCGTACCGGCGCGGAAGGAGGGGTCGCGGATGACGTTCTCAAGGAACGGAATATTGGTCTTGACCCCGCGGATGCGGAACTCGTGCAGCGCGCGCTCCATGCGCTCCAAGGCATTCTCCCAGTCGAGGGAGCGCACCGTGAGCTTGACCAGCATGGAGTCGTAGTAGGGCGAGACCAGGGCGCCCGTGGTGGCGATGGCCGCATCCAGACGGATGCCGCAGCCGGCGGGTGAGCGGTAGGTCAGGATGCGCCCGATGTCGGGAGCGAAGGCGTTTTCGGGGTCCTCGGTGGTGATGCGGCACTGCACCGCGTAGCCCAGGCGAGGGATCTCGTGCTGGGGCGGAATGCGCAGCTCGGGGCCGTGCAAGGCCTTGCCTGCCGCCACCAGGATCTGGGAGCGGACCAGGTCGATGTTGGTGATCTCCTCGGTGACCGTATGCTCGACTTGGATACGGGGGTTCATCTCGATGAAGAACCAGTCGCCGCTGTCGGCGTCCACCAGGAATTCGACCGTGCCCGCGTTGTCGTAGCCGATCCCGCTGGCCAGGCGCACCGCGGCATCGCACAGGGCGGTTCGGGTCGCCTCGGGCAGGTTCAGAGCAGGGGCCACCTCGATGACCTTCTGGTGGCGGCGCTGCACCGAGCAGTCACGCTCGTGCAGGTGGACCACATTGCCGTGCCGGTCGCCGAGGATCTGGACCTCGATGTGCTTGGCGTGCTCGACGAAGCGCTCCAGGAAGACGGCCCCGTTGCCGAAGGCGTTGCGTGCCTCGGTGCTCGCCTCGTCCAGGAGCTTGGGCAGGGACTCGGCGTCGCGCACCACCCGCATGCCGCGCCCGCCGCCGCCGTGGGCGGCCTTGATGATCAGGGGAAAGCCGATCTGGGGGGCAAGCGCCAGGGCGGTGTCCCGGTCCTCCACCGGCTCATCGGTCCCGGGCAGGGTCGGCACCCCGGCCTTGCGGGCCAGCTCCCGAGCCGCGGTCTTGTCGCCCATCATGGCGAGCAGCTCTGGGCGTGGACCGACGAAGGCGATCCCGCGGGCCGCGCAGGCACGGGCGAAGTCCGCATTCTCCGAGAGGAAACCGTAGCCCGGGTGAATGGCGTCGACGCCCTGCTCCACGGCGATACCGATGATGCCGGGGATGTCCAAATAGGCCCCCACCGGCCCCTTGGATTTATCGAGCTGGTAGGCCTCGTCCGCCTTGAAGCGGTGCATCGAGAGGCGGTCTTCCTCGGCGAAGATCCCCACCGTGCGGATGCCCAGCTCGGTGGCGGCGCGGAAGACGCGAATGGCGATCTCGCTGCGGTTGGCGACTAGCAGCTTACGGAACGGCTTGAGTGACATGCTCTCGTGCTCCCGGGCGAATGCTGCGTTGCAGCACGGGCGGGTCCCACTATATCAGCGCAGGGGCAGAGGCGTCACCGGCGTCAAGCCCCAGATGGCACGGTTGTACTCGGCGATGGTGCGGTCTGAGGAAAAACGCCCGCTCTTGGCGGTGTTGAGGATGGACATGCGGGTCCAGTGCTCCGTGTCGCGGTACGCATCGGCGGCCTGCTCCTGGGCGTGGACATAGCTGCGGAAGTCCGCAGCGGTGAGCCAGGGGTCACGCGGATCACGAATGGCATGGACGATGGGGTCGAAGAGGCCCGGCTCGAATTGGTTGAAATGGCCTGACTCGATCAGACTCATGACCTCCAGCAGGCCCGCGTCGCCGGCGATGACGGCGTTGGGATCGTAGTGGCCGCGCAGGGCCTCGACCTCCGCCGCCGTCAGGCCGAAGAGGAAGAAATTCTCGTCGCCCACCTGCTCGCGGATCTCGATGTTGGCGCCGTCCAGGGTCCCTATGGTCACGGCGCCGTTCATCATGAACTTCATGTTGCCCGTTCCCGAGGCCTCCTTGCCTGCGGTCGAGATCTGCTCGGAGAGGTCCGCCCCTGGGGCGATGACCTCCATCAAGGAGACGCGGTAGTCGGGGATGAAGGCGACCCGCAGCAAGCCTGTCGTCTCCTCGTCCTCGTTGATGCGGCGGGCGACGTTGTTGATCAGCTTGATGATCAGCTTGGCCATGAAATAACCGGGGGCCGCCTTGCCACCGATCAGGACGCAACGCGGCGTCCAGTCCGCGGTGTCGCCGCGTTTGATCCGGTTGTACAAATGGACCACGTGCAGGATGTTCAGGAGCTGGCGCTTGTACTCGTGGATGCGCTTGACCTGCACGTCGAACATGGCATCCACGGGGAATTCCACGTGACAGTCCCGGGCGACGACTGCCGCCAGGCGCTGCTTGTTGGTCTGCTTGATGTCGCGCCAGCGGGCTCGGAAATCGGGATCGTCGGCCAGGGGGGCAATGCGCTCAATCTGACTGAGGTCCTGCACCCAGCCGAGCCCGATGGTCTCATCGAGCAGATCGCGCAGCCCCGGGTTGCACAGGGCCAGCCAGCGGCGCGGCGTGACGCCGTTGGTCTTGTTGTTGAACTTCTTGGGCCAGAGCTCGTAGAAATCGTGGAACAGACCCTCCTTGAGGAGCCTGGAATGGAGCTCGGCGACGCCATTGACCGAAAAGCTGCCGACGATGGCCAGGAACGCCATGCGGATCTGAGGCTCATGGCCCTCCTCGATCAGCGACATGCGCCGCTGGCGGTCCATGTCCCCCGGCCAGCGCGAGGCCACCTCGCTCAAGAAGCGGGCGTTGATCTCGTAGATGATCTCCAGGATGCGCGGCAGGAGCTGGCGGAACATCCGCACCGGCCAGCGCTCGAGGGCCTCGGGCAGCAGGGTGTGGTTGGTGTAGGCCATGGTGCGGCGCGTGATATCCCACGCGTCCTTCCATTCCATGTGGTGCTCGTCGACCAGTTGGCGCATCAGCTCGGCCACCGAGACCGCCGGGTGGGTGTCGTTGAGCTGGAAGCAGTTCTTGTCGGCGAACTCCGTGAAGTCCCTCCCGTGCAGGCGGATCCACTCCCGGATCACGTCCTTGATACTGGCGCTGGCGAGGAAATACTGCTGGCGCAGGCGCAGCTCCTTGCCGCACTCGCTGGCGTCGTTGGGGTAGAGCACCATGGTGATGTGCTCGGCGGCGTTCTTGGCGGCCACCGATTCCGGATAGCTGCCGGCATTGAACTCGCCGAGGTCGAACTCGTCCGTCGCCGCGGCCTTCCACAGGCGCAGGGTATTGATCGTGTTGTTGCGGTAGCCCGGGATGGGGGTGTCGTAGGGGACCGCGAGGACGTCATGGGTGTCCACCCAGCGTACCACCGTCTTGCCGTGCTCGTTGCGGAAGAACTCGGTGCGGCCGCCGAAGTGGATGCGCTGGGTGTATTCGGGACGCTCCAGCTCCCAGGGGTTGCCGTCGCGCATCCAGTGGTCGGGCTCCTCGATCTGGTGCCCGTTCTCCAGGACTTGACGGAACATGCCGTATTCGTAGCGCAGGCCGTAGCCCTTGACGGGCAGTTGGAGCGTGGCGCAGGAGTCCAGGAAGCAGGCGGCCAGGCGGCCCAGCCCGCCGTTGCCGAGGCCCGCGTCGGGCTCGTTGGCCGAGAGCTCCTCGAGCTGGACCCCGAGCTCGAACAGCCCCTTCTCGGTCTCGTCGCCGAGGCCGAGGTTGAGCATGGCGTTGCACAGGGCCCGCCCCATCAGGAATTCGAGCGACAGATAGTAGGTGCGCTTGCAGTTAGCGGCGTCGTGGGCATGGCGGGTCTTCTTCCAGCGCTCCATGAGGCGGTCGCGCATGACCACCGCGAGGGCACGGTAGAAGTAATAGGTACTGCGCGAGTCCCGGTCACGCCCCAGGGTGTAGGCGTAATAGCGCTGGAAGTCGCTCGCCAAGCCGGCGGCATCCATGGCCAGCGGTGGGAGATCGAACAGCTTGGCGTTGGGCTGGCTCTTGGCCAGGTCCGTGTAGGGGGGAGACATAACAGCGGCACCCGAATATTAGCGTTTCGTGAAGGACGGGGACATTTGCCATGGTAACAACCTGGGCTCAGGTTACCAAGCTGGCGCGGCATCCCTCCAGCAAGAAGGGTGCCTAGCGGCGGCCCTGGCCTGGGCCGCGGGGCAGAGGGCCCCCGGCTTAATGCGAGCGAGGGCGGTCAGTAATAGACGGCCGTGATACGCCAGCGTAGCCCCTGGAGGGTCATGCGGAGATGGACCTGGGCCTGGCCGGGCGGCCCGAGGCGGACCTTGAAGCCGCGCACGGAGTCAAAAAAGGCGTAGGACATCTGTGACAGCAGGCCTTGACCCGCGGCGGACGCGCCGCTCAGCCGTTCGCGCACCCAGTCGAGGGTCACCAATTCATCGAGGGCGTTGGTGCCCAGGCGCCGGATGCCTTGCTCCAGCCAGCGGATGAACGGGTCCGACAGCTTGCCGATGGCGCTCGTTGCGTCCTTGTTCAGCTTGTGGCGGATCTCGTCGCGAACGGCCGCAAGGTCGACGCGGGCCGCCAGCGCCTGGGGATCGGGGTCGGCGACGGCGAGGCTAAGGTCCCAGAGCGCGACATAGGGCCAGGCTAGATAGGCCAGCGCGGCGAGGAGTACCCCCGCGGCCCAGCGCCGCAGCCGTGCATACTTTGGGGCGGTGTGTAGCCAAAGCCTTGGCGCGCGCCGGGGGCTCGCCAGGACGGACCTCATGCCCCGCACTCCTGCATGCGCTCCAGGGCCTCGCTCAGGTCGAGCCAGGCCCCCTCCACCTCGGCGAGCTCGTCGTCCAGGCGGCGCTTCTCCGCGACGATCTCCAAGAGGCGTGTCTTGGCGGATGCCTCATAGAGGTCCGGGTTGGCCAAGGTCTGCTCCAACTCGGTGCGTCTCGCGGCGAGGTCGCTGAGACGCCGGTCCAGCATTTGGAGCTTGGTCCTCAGGGGCTGGGTGCGGCGGCGCTGCTCGGCCTCGATGCGTCGTTGCTCTTTGCGGCCTTGGGCTGCACCGGTCGAGCTGCCTGTCGGCTGGCCAGCACCCGGCTCGACCTGGCGGGCCGCGAGCCAAGCCGGATAGTCGTCGATCGAACCGTCGAAGGGGGTGGCGCCGCCGGCATCGACCAGGAGCAGGGTATCCGTGGTGACACGCAGCAGGTGGCGGTCGTGGGAGACCAGGACCAAGGCGCCCTCGTAGCCCTGGAGGGCCTCGGCGAGGGCGAGGCGCATGTCCAGGTCCAGGTGATTGGTCGGCTCGTCCAGCAGGAGCAGGTTTGGGCGCTGGCGGATCAGCAGGGCCAGGGCGAGCCGCGCCTTTTCGCCACCGGAGAGCGGGGCGACTGGCGCCAGGGCGCGGTCGCCCACGAAGGCGAAACCGCCGAGGTAGTCGCGCAGCTCCTGCTCGCTGGCGGCGGGATCGAGGCGCTGGAGGTGGCGCAAGGGGCTGTCCTGCGGGCGGAGCTGGTCCATCTGGTGCTGGGCAAAGTAGCCGACGCGCAGGTACTCCGCGGCCTCGCGGCGCCCGCCGAGCAGGCCGAGCGCCCCAGCGAGGACCTTGATCAGCGTGGACTTGCCCGCCCCGTTGGGGCCGAGGAGCCCGATGCGATCCCCCGGAGCCAAGGTGAGCGTGACGCCCTTGAGCACGGGGTCCTCGGCGTAGCCCGCGGCGGCCTTGTCCAGTCTGAGGAGGGGGTGGGGCAGCCGCTCGGGTGGAGGAAAGGCGAAGCGGAAGGGCGAATCCACATGGGCCGGTGCGATCAGCTCCAGACGCTCGAGGGCCTTGACGCGGCTCTGGGCCTGACGGGCCTTGGTCGCCTTGGCGCGAAACCGCTCCACGAAGGCGTGCATGCGGGCAATCTCGCGCTGTTGGCTCAGGTAGGCCGCTTGCTGCTGGGCCAGGCGCTCCGCCCGCTGCCGCTCGAAGGCGCTGTAGCCCCCCGTGTAGATGAGGGTGCGCAGCTGGTCGATGTGACAGACGTGCGTGGCGACCGCATCCAGGAAGTCGCGGTCGTGGGAGATGAGGATTAGGGTGCCGGGGTAGACCTTGAGCCAGGACTCCAGCCAGATGACCGCGTCGAGGTCGAGGTGGTTGGTGGGCTCGTCGAGCAGGAGCAGGTCGGAGCGGCACATGAGTGCTCGGCCGAGCGCGAGGCGCATGCGCCAGCCTCCCGAGTAGCTGTCGACCGCCCGGCGCTCCTCCCCTGGCGCGAAGCCGAGCCCATGGAGCAGGCGCCCGGCGCGGCTCTCGGCGCCATAGCCGCCAATGGCCTCGAAGCGGCCGTGCAGGGCGGCCTGGCGCAGCCCGTCCCCGGTCCGCTCCGCCGCCTGCAGCTCGGACTGGATCTCGCGCAGCTCCCGGTCCCCGTCCATCACGAACTCGATGGCCGGCTGAGGCCCGGCGGGTGTCTGCTGCGCCACATGGGCGATCTCCCAGGCGGCAGGGAGGGCGATGTCCCCGGCGTCGGGGTGGAGCTCGCCGCGGATCAGTGCGAAGAGGCTCGATTTGCCGCAGCCGTTTGGGCCGACCAGGCCGACCTTCTGTCCGGGGTGGACCGTCAGGTCCGCCCCCTCCAGGAGCAGTCGGGCGCCACGGCGCAGGCTCAGGTTGCGCAGCTGCAGCATGGCATCACCTCGGCAGACTGGGCCCTGTCCGATCGAGACGCCGATAGCCCACCGCCTCGCCGAGGTGGGCGGTGGTAATGGACGGCGCGCCGGCCAGATCGGCGATGGTGCGGGCAACCTTCAGCACCCGGTGGTAGGCCCTGGCTGACAGGCCCAACCGCTGCATGGCCTGCTCGAGCAAGGCGCGGCCTGGGGTGTCGAGGGCGCAGTGGCGATTGACTTCTGCCGTGGTCATGGCTCCGTTCGGCTTGCCCGCGCGCGCCAGGGCACGGTGCCGCGCGGCGGCGACCCGGGCGCGGACCTCAGCGCTGCCCTCCGTGGTGGTGGAGGGCGAGGCGCTGAGCTGTCCAGCGGGCAGTCGGGGCACCTCCACGTGCAGGTCGATGCGGTCGAGCAGGGGGCCGGAGATACGCGCGCGGTAGCGGGCGACTTGCTCAAGGGTGCAGCGGCAGCGGCCGCCCGGATCCCCGAGGTAGCCGCAGGGGCAGGGGTTCATCGCCGCGATGAGCTGGAAGCGGGCCGGGAACTCTGCCTGGCGGGCCGCCCGGGAGATATGGATGTGCCCGGATTCCAAGGGCTCGCGCAGCACCTCCAGGACCCGCCGGTCGAACTCGGGCAGCTCATCGAGGAACAAGACACCCAGGTGGGCCAGCGAGATCTCCCCTGGGCGAGGGTTGCTGCCGCCGCCGACCAAGGCCACCGCGGAGGCGGTGTGATGCGGCGCGCGGAAGGGCCGCTCCCGCCAGCGTGCCGGATCGAAGGCGTCCAGGCCGGCGACGGAGCGCACCGCCGCCGCCTCCAGGGCCTCGGCCTCGGACAGCTCCGGCAGGATGCCGGGCAGGCGCTGCGCCAGCATGGACTTGCCCGTCCCAGGCGGGCCGATGAAGAGCAGGCTGTGGGCCCCGGCAGCGGCGACCTCCAGGGCCCGTTTGGCGTGCTCTTGCCCGCGCACCTCGCGCAGGTCCGGGCCGCCGTGCCCAGGCGGGACCTCGGCCGGCGGCTCCTTGCGGGGCAGCTCGGCGATGCCGTTGAGATGCTCGCAGACGCGCAGTAGGTGCCCCGCCGGGCGGATGTCCAGATCCGCCACCAGGGCGGCCTCGGCGGCATTCTCGGCCGGCAGGATCAAGGTACGCCGGGCCTCCCGGGCCGCCAGGGCGGCCGGCAGGACGCCGGTGACCGGCCGTAGGTCTCCCGATAGGGCCAGCTCGCCTAGAAACTCACACTGGCCCAGGGTCTGGGTCCGAATCTGTCCGGAGGCCCCAAGAATGCCGAGGGCGATGGGCAGATCGAATCGCCCGCCCTCCTTCGGCAAGTCCGCCGGTGCCAGGTTGATGGTGACCCGCCCGGCGGGGAAGCGGAAATGGCCGTTGAGCAGTGCCCCGCGGACCCGATCCTTGCTTTCCCTCACGGCCATCTCGGCCAGGCCCACGATGGACAAGGCGGGCAGCCCGGAGGCCAGGTGAACCTCCACGGTCACCGCCGGGGCCTGAATTCCCTCGCGTGCCCGGCTGTGCAGAACGCAGAGACTCATCCCGGGCCGGGGCCTTTGCGCCTTAGGCCCCGGGGGAAGGGCCGCCCGCGGCGTTGGTGTTCATCTCCCGCTCGAGCTGCGCGACACGGGCCTCGAGGGCCTTGAGCTTCTCGCGGGTGCGGGCCAGCACGGCGACCTGGACGTCAAACGCTTCCCGGGTGACGAGATCGAGCCTGCCGAGGCTCGTCTCGACGGCGGCACGCAGGTTTCGGCTCAGGTCTGACTGCAGCGCCTGGACTCCTTTCGGGAGGCTGTGCGCGAGCCGCTGGGCCAAGTCATCAAGGGATTTGGTGTCCAACATGTCGGGGTTCCGCAAGGCTGGGGATCAGACAGTCGGGAGTATACCCGCCGTATCGCACGCTGTGCTCGGGAGGGCGCGCGCACCATTGTGGTGCGCCGAAGGATGCCGAGCGGCGCATTAGAGTGCGCTAATAGGCGCGTCCAAGCGTAGCGTGTACACAACGTCCTGGCGATGACGTGGTCTTTTGGTGACATCGGGAGTCTTGGCACGGAGTCTGCATTATGTTCATCGCGAACAACCTCGGACCCTTGGTGCTTAGGCGTTGCACCTTCGCGGTTTCGATACCTGCAACCCCCTTCACGATCGAGCTAGGTACTCAGCATGAACGTAAAGCAACTCGGAACCGCCTGCGCCACTGGCGCACTCTTGGTCGCCTCCTTGGGCACCGCGACCCTGGCCCAGGCGGAGGGCGAATCGCCCCATGTCTTCTCGGCCAACGTGGCGATGACCACGAACTACATGTTCCGCGGCACCAGTCAGACCGGCAACGGCCCGGCCATCCAAGGCGGCTTCGGCTACAGCTACAAGCCGTTCGACCTCAACCTCGGGATCTGGGGCTCGAACATCGCCAGCGAGGGCTTCGGCGGTGCGAACATGGAGACGGACTTCACCATCGGCTGGACCCCGAGCTGGGACAAGCTCGGCCTCGACCTGGGCTATGTCCGCTACCAGTACTTCCAGACGGACAACAATGACAACGACACCAACGAGTTCCACCTGGGCCTGAGCTATGACCTGACCTATCTGACGCCCAAGTTCACGGCGAACTACAGCGACAACTGGTTCGGCGACGGGCCGGCCTGGTACTACGACCTGAGCGTCTCCGTGCCCCTGCCCTACGAGTTCACCCTGAGCGGCCACTACGGCTGGAACCAGTTCACCGGCGATCTCGGCTTCGTCAACTACGACGACTACAAGGTCGCCCTGTCGCGCGAGTTTGGCGGCTTCGGCTTCGAGTTGGCCTGGGTGGACCGTACCGAGCACGACACCTGCATCAGCCCGTTCGACTGCGGCAGCACCGCCGTCTTCACCGTCTCGAAGTCGTTCTGATCCCAAGCACCCTCCGGCGGCCGGGGCAGGGCCCCGGCCGAGCCATCACCCAGGAGTCCTTTTGCTATGAAGCTAGTCGCAGCCATCATCAAGCCATTTAAGCTCGACGACGTGCGGGAGGCCCTCTCCGACATCGGCGTCTCGGGCATCACCGTCATCGAGGTCAAGGGCTTCGGGCGTCAGAAGGGCCACACCGAGCTCTATCGTGGGGCGGAGTACGTGGTCGATTTCCTGCCCAAGATCAAGGTCGAGATCGCCGTGGACGATGGCCTCGTGGACAAGGTCATCGAGGCCATCACCTCAGCCGCCCGGACCGGAAAGATCGGGGACGGGAAGATCTTTGTGTACGACCTGGTCCAAGTCACCCGCATCCGCACCGGCGAGACCGGCCCGGACGCCCTGTAAGCCCAGCCGCTGAGGAATCGAGAGATGCATATCACCCGCAAGCCCATCGGTAAGGCCCTGCTCGGGTCCCTGCTGCTCCTGCCGGCCCTGGCCCTCGGTCAGGAGGCCGCCCCCACGCCCACGCTGAACAGCGGCGACACGGCCTGGATGCTGACCGCCACCGCCTTGGTGCTGTTCATGACCATCCCTGGGCTGGCCCTCTTCTACGGCGGTCTGGTCCGCTCCAAGAACGTGCTGTCCGTGCTCATGCAGTGCTTTGCCATCACCGGCCTGGTGACCATCCTGTGGGCCCTGTACGGCTACAGCCTGGCCTTCTCCACCTCCGGCATGGAAAAGGAGGTCTTGAACCTCAACAGCTTCATCGGCGGGCTGGACAAGGCCTTCTTCGCTGGGCTGACCCGCGACAGTCTGACGCTCGCGATCCCCGAGTCGGTCTTTGCGACCTTCCAGATGACCTTCGCCATCATTACCCCAGCCCTCATCGTCGGCGCCTTCGCCGAGCGCATGAAGTTCTCCGCACTCCTATGGTTCATGGGGATCTGGTTCAGCGTCGTCTACGCGCCCATCGCCCACATGGTTTGGAGCGGCGACGGCGGCCTGATGTGGGATTGGGGTGTGCTCGACTTCGCCGGGGGTACGGTGGTGCACATCAACGCCGGCGTGGCGGGCCTGGTCGCGGCCTTGGTGCTCGGCAAGCGCAAGGGTTACCCGACCACGGCCATGCCGCCCCACAACCTAACCTATACGGTGATCGGCGCCTCCATGCTGTGGGTTGGCTGGTTCGGGTTCAACGCCGGCAGCGCCGTTGCTGCGGACCAGAGTGCCGGCATGGCCATGCTCGGCACTCAAGTGGCCACAGCCGCTGCGGCACTGACCTGGATGTTCTCGGAGTGGCTGGCCCATGGGAAGCCCAGCGTCCTGGGCATCGCCACCGGCGCTGTCGCCGGGCTGGTGGCCATCACGCCGGCCTCCGGCACCGCCGGGCCCATGGGGGCGCTCGTCATCGGCGTGGCCGCAGGTGTCGTGTGCTTCATCGCCTCGACCAAGGTCAAGCGGATGTTCGGCTACGACGACTCCCTCGACGTCTTCGGCGTCCATGCCGTGGGCGGCATCGTCGGGGCGCTGCTGACCGGCGTCTTCGCGGATGCCAGCCTTGGGGGCAAGGGTCTGGCCGAGGGCATGACCATCACGAGCCAACTGCTGGTGCAGGGCAAGGGCGTCCTGGTGACCCTGGTCTACACGGCGGTGATGAGCCTGATCATCCTCAAGGTGATCGACTGGTTGATTGGGCTTCGCGTGACCGAGGAAGGCGAGACGCAGGGTCTCGACCTGTCGGAGCACGACGAGCGGGGCTACATCCTCTAGGGATGCGCCATTGGCCGGGTTCGCCCGGCCGCCACAGCAAGGCGGGGTCCTCGGGCCCCGCCTTTTCGTTTGCGCGTGGGCTACAGCAGCTTTTTGTGGGACCCGTCGCAGAACGGCTTGTCATCGCTGCGCTTGCAGCCGCACAGCCACACCTTCTCGGCCTCGGCAAGATCGAACTTCACCGGGGTGAAGCCTGTCTCCTTGTGGGAGCCGTCGCAGAAGGGCTGATTCTTGGATCGCCCGCAGGCGCACCACCAGTAAGTGCCTGCCTCGAGCTCCAGGGTATAGGGGCCGATCTTGGGTGTCTCTGGCTCACGCATGGGCTGCTCCGGGGGTGCTCCAAGGTTTGGGGGCTTGTTCCGCGGGTTGGTTTGATGCCGAAGTCTCGCCTGGGCTTCCCACGGCCGGCAAGCCCTGGGGTCTTAGGGTCTTTATCAGGGCTGACCCGTTGCGGCGATCTGGCGGCGGAAAAACTCTGGCTGGGCCAGGGCGGCCCGATGGACCTCGGCGTTGTAGTAGCGCAGCGCAAAGCCAGGCTGCGCGGCCGCCTCCTCGCGGAAGCCCGCGATGGGCTGGTCCTTGCGGGCCATGGTGGCCGTCCACCAGCCCGATGGGTAGACGGGCTGGGGAAAGAACAGGGTCTTGACGTCGGCGAAGCCGGCGCCGTGCATGTCGCGATAGAGACGGCGCAGGATGTCCATGTGCAGCAGTGGCGATTCGCTCTGCTGGATGAGGATGCCTCCTGGGGCGAGCGCCCTTAGGCAGCTTGCGTGGAAGTCCCGGGTGAAGAGCCCCACCGCGGGGCCGACCGGGTCCGTGCTGTCGACGATGATGAGGTCCAGTCCATCCGGCTCGGTCTTGGCCACCCAGGCGATGCCGTCGTCGAACAACAGACGCGCCCGAGGATCCCCATTGCTCGCGGTCAGCTCCGGGAAGTAGTGCTCCGCAAGGCGGGTGACCCGCTCGTCGATGTCCACCTGGGTCACCTGCTCGACCTCGGCGTGCTTGAGGACCTCCTGCAGCGTGCCGCAGTCGCCACCGCCGATGATGCAGACGCGCCGCGGGGCCGGATGCGTGAACAGGGCCGGGTGGGACATCATCTCGTGGTAGAGAAAGTTCTCCCTGGCGGTCAGCATGATGGAGCCGTCGATGACCATGAGGTTGCCGAAGGTCTCGGTGGCGTAGATCTCGATGCGCTGGTAGGGGGTCTGCTCCTCGTGCAGCTTGGCGGCGGTGCGCAGGGAAAAGGCGCAGCCCTGTTCCGCCAGGACCTCGGAAAACCAGCCGGCGTTATCGATCAGCATGTCTTGCTCCAGTGCCGGGTGGCGGGGCGCCGTGTCAGCGATGATAGGCGGGGCTCAGCTCATGCACGGCCGCCACCAGGGCGGCGGCATGCTCGGGGGGCACATCCGGGTGGATGCCGTGGCCGAGGTTGAAGACATGTCCGGGACCGCGGCCGTAGCTAGCGAGGACCCGCGCGACCTCGGTGCGGATGCGCTCGGGCGAGGCGTACAGGACACAGGGGTCGAGGTTGCCCTGCAGGGCAACCCGGTCGGCGACCTGGCGCCGGGCGTCGGCCAAGTCGAGGGTCCAGTCCACGCCCAGGGCATCGCAGCCGCTCTCTGCCATGGTGCCGAGCCATTGGTTGCCGCCCTTGGAAAACAGGATCACCGGGACCCGGCGGCCCTCCGCCTCGCGGGTCAGCCCGGCAACGATGCGCGTCATGTAGGCGAGGGAGAATTCCGCATAGGCCCGCGGGTCGAGCGCGCCGCCCCAGGTGTCGAAGATCATCAGCGCCTGGGCACCCCGGGCGACCTGGGCGTTGAGGTAGGCCGTGCATGCCTCGGCGACCTTGGCGAGCAGCGCATGGAGCAGCTCGGGACGGTCGAAGAGCATGGCCTTCGCATGGGCGAAGTTCTTGGTCCCGGAGCCCTCGATCATGTAGGTGGCCAGGGTCCAGGGGCTGCCCGAGAACCCGATCAGCGGAACCCGTCCGTGCAGCGCCTTGCGGATGGTCGAGACCGCATCCAGCACGTAGCGCAGCGCGTCTTCCGGATCGGGCACGGGCAGCCGATCCACGTCGGCTTGGGAGCGCACCGGGCGCTCGAAGTGTGGTCCCTCCCCCTCTGAAAAATAGAGTCCCAGACCCATGGCATCCGGGACCGTGAGGATGTCGGAGAACAGGATGGCCGCGTCCAAGGGGAACCGCTCCAGGGGCTGGAGGGTGACCTCGCAGGCCAGGTCCGGGTTACGGCACAGGTCCATGAAGCTCCCCGCACGGGCGCGGGTGGCTCGGTATTCCGGGAGGTAGCGCCCGGCCTGACGCATCATCCACACGGGCGTGGTGTCCACGGGCTCGCGCAGCAGGGCGCGAAGGAGGCGGTCATTCTGTAGCTCGGTCACTGGGCACGGACTCCCGGGGCTGCGGCTGGGCTGGGCTGGGCTGGGCTGGGATTCTACATGCAAGGGGGCTCGATCCGCAGGGCGAGTCGGCGCCCGGCGGGGGTGGCGCGGCGACGGCCCAGGCGCGGCAGCGGAATTGTTCGAGCAAACAACGTGCTAGTGCGGCTCGCTAGGCCAAGATTGGCTAGGGCCGGCGGATGAGACGGTTTAGAATGCGCCGATGAATGACGATGTCTCGAAGATTCTGGACCCGCTCAATGACGCCCAGCGGGAGGCCGTTGCCGCGCCGCCGGGCAACCTCCTCGTCCTCGCCGGGGCGGGGAGCGGCAAGACCCGCGTCCTGGTCCACCGCATTGCCTGGTTGATCCAGGTCGAGGGGGTATCGCCCTGGGCGCTGCTCGCGGTCACATTCACCAACAAGGCGGCCCGCGAGATGAAGGGGCGCATCGAGGCGATGCTGGGCACCCCAGTCGGCGGCATGTGGGTCGGGACCTTCCATGGCCTCGCCCATCGCTTCCTGCGCGCCCACTGGCAGGACGCCGGGCTGCCCCAGCAGTTTCAAATCCTCGATGCTGACGACCAACTGCGGCTGATCAAGCGGACGCTTCGGGCACTGGAGCTCGACGAGGCAAAATGGCCGCCGCGGCAGGTCCAGGGCTGGATCAATCGACAGAAGGACGAGGGCCGCCGCCCCCAGCACCTGGAAGAGGCCGCAGACGTCTACGAGCGCAAACTCCTCGACGTCTACGGCGAGTACGAGAGGGCCCGTGCGTCGGGCGGGATGCTCGACTTTGCCGACCTGCTGCTGTGCACCCACGAGCTGCTGCGGGAGCGGCCCGACCTGCTGCACCACTATCGGGAACGCTTCCGCCACATCCTGGTGGACGAGTTCCAGGACACCAACGCCATCCAGTATGCCTGGCTGCGGCTGCTCTCGGGGAGCAACGACAACCTGTTTCTGGTGGGCGATGACGATCAGTCCATCTACGGCTGGCGCGGCGCACGGGTCGAGAACATCCAGTCCTTGCAGAAGGATTACCCAGGCACCCGCCTGCTGCGCCTGGAGCAGAACTACCGCTCCACCGCAACCATCCTGAAGGCGGCGAACGCCCTCATCGAGCACAACGCTACCCGGCTGGGCAAGAACCTATGGACAGAGGACGGGGCAGGGGAGCCGATCCGGCGTTACGCGGCCTTCAACGAGGTGGATGAGGCGCGCTTCGTGGTCGAGCGCATCCGCCATCAGGTCCTGGACCTCGGACATCAGCGCAGCGACTGCGCCATTCTCTACCGCACCACGGCCCAGTCCCGGCTGTTCGAGGAGGCCCTGATCCAGGCGCAGATGCCCTACCGGGTCTATGGCGGACAGCGCTTCTTCGAGCGGGCGGAGATTCGCGACGCCCTGGCCTACCTGCGTCTGGTCGCCAACCGCGACGACGATGGCGCCTTCGAGCGCGTGGTCAACACGCCGCCTCGGGGCATCGGGGAGCGCACCCTGGAGCAGTTGCGGGAACAGGCGAGGGTGGCTCAAACCTCCCTGTGGCGCGCCGCTGAGGTTCTTGTCGGGTCTGGGGGGGTCTCTAGCCGCGCCGTCGGGACCCTGCGCGGCTTCCTCGATCTCATCCGTGCCCAGCCTGGGCCGCAGGACGAGCTGGCGCTACCCGATCGCATCGCCATGACCCTGGAGGCGAGCGGCCTGGTGGAGCATTACAAGAAGTCCAAGGACGGCAAAGGGGTAGACCGGGTGGAGAACTTGGAACAGTTGGTCGAGACCGCCCGGCGCTTCGACCAGGAACAGGGCGAGACGGACGACGTCGATGCCTTTGAGAGCGCGCCGCCGGGCACAGATGCCGAGGGCATGCCGGCTGCCGCCGGGGCTGCCCCGGACCCGCTGACGGCGTTCCTCGCCCATGCCGCGCTGGAAGCCGGCGAAGGCCAGGCCGAAGCCTACGAGGACGCCGTGCAGCTCATGACCCTGCACAGCGCCAAGGGTCTGGAGTTTCCGCTGATCTTTCTGACCGGGATGGAGGAGGGGCTCTTCCCGCACAGCATGTCCGCCGGAGACCCGGAGCGACTCGAGGAGGAGCGCCGCCTGTGCTACGTCGGCATCACCCGGGCCATGCGCCAGCTTTACCTGACCCATGCCGAGAGCCGCCGCCTGCACGGATCGGAGAGCTACCCCATGCCGTCGCGATTCCTGCGCGAGATCCCCCCGGAGCTCATCGAGGAGGTGCGTGCCAGGGGATCACGCCTCGCTTCCGGCCAGCGTACGAGCTGGAGCGGGTCTGCCACTCCCGCGGATGGGGCCCTGGGGGGCGCCGGGGGTAGCGACAGCGTGTATCACCTTGGGCAGCGGGTCTGTCATCCGACCTTCGGCGAGGGCGTGATCCTCAACAGCGAGGGCCGTGGCGCTGCCGCTCGGGTCCAGGTCAACTTTGCGGGTGTGGGGGCCAAGTGGCTGGTCTTGGCCTATGCCCGATTGGAGCCGGTCGCCTAGGTGCGTCCCGGCCCAGTCCTCATGCAGGCCGCGAGTCCGCCGCTCGGGCTCTACATCCACATCCCCTGGTGCCTGCGCAAGTGTCCCTACTGCGATTTCAATTCCCATGCGCTCGCGGGGAGACCGCCAGAGGGCCAATATGTCGATGCCCTGTTGAGGGACCTCGCGCAGGACCTCGCAGAGGCCCCCGGCGGGGCCGCCGCGGGCCGGCGTCTGGAGTCGATCTTCATCGGCGGAGGAACCCCGAGCCTCTTCTCGGGTGACGCGATTGCGCGGCTTCTGATGGGCGTGCGTGGCCTGGCGGAGTTGGCCCCGGACGTCGAGATCACCCTCGAGGCCAATCCCGGGACGGCCGACGCGGCCCATTTCGCGGCCTATCGGTCCGCTGGGGTCAACCGGCTGTCCATCGGCGTGCAAAGCCTGGACGCCGCGCAGCTTGGCCGCCTGGGCCGTATTCACGATCCAGGCGAGGCGCGTGCAGCCGTCCGTATGGCTCGCGCTGCGGGCATCGAGAACATCAATCTGGACCTGATGTACGCCCTGCCGGGGCAGACCCTGGCCGCGGCCGCGGCGGATCTGACAGCAGCGATCGCTCTGGGGCCTGAGCACATCTCTTACTACCAGCTCACCCTGGAGCCCAACACCCCTTTCCACCACACGCCGCCCCCCCTGCCGGGTGGGGATCTGGCGGGCGACATGCACGACCAGGGCCTGGAGCTCTTAGCGGCGGCGGGCTACGAGCAGTACGAGGTCTCGGCCCATGCTCGGCCCGGCAGGCCCTGCCGCCACAATCGGATGTACTGGACCTTCGGCGATTACCTGGGGATCGGCGCCGGAGCCCACGCCAAGCTGACCGATCCGGCCACGGGCATCGTCGAGCGGACCGCAAAGCTGCGCCATCCCGGTGCCTACCTGGCGGCCGCGCCGGACGGTCGCTTTGTCAGCAGCCGTCGGACCCTGGACGCAGACGATCTGACCCTGGAGTTCGCCCTTTTCGCGCTGAGGCTCAACGAGGGATTCGACGCGGCCCTGTTCGAGAACCGCACTGGCTTGGGATTCGAGCGGCTCTCAGGTCCGATCGAGTCCGCACGGCAGCGCGGCCTACTCGTCCTCGACGGCCGCCGGGTGCGACCCAGCGCACTCGGGCGGCGATTCCTTGACGACCTGATCCAGCACTTCGGTCCAGGGGGATACAACTGAGAACGGCTGCTGGTTGAAACGGCATCGGGCTCGCTACCACCACCTTGACCAAGGGGGCTGTCCTGGTTAGGATGCAGCGCTTCCAATAATCCCTGGTAGCTCAGTCGGTAGAGCGGGTGACTGTTAATCACTAGGTCGGCGGTTCGAGCCCGTCCCAGGGAGCCATGAAATCAGCGGCTTAGGTGCTTGGTGCCCTAAGCCGTTTTGTTTTCGGTGGCCATGGGTCGCCAGGTGGCGCATGTCGGCACGGTGACGGCCTTCATCGCTGCCGGTGCAGCCCCGTCAGTAGGCTTGGTTTGCCCAGGGGCTTCGGCATCGGCGCCTCCGCAGAGGGTCCGCGTTGCTCGCGGGTACCATTGACTCCTCGCACCGAGCCGCCCATTTCGTCGCCCGAGGTCCGGCACCATGTCCCGCGAGCGCTACGAGGTAACGCTACTGCTCGCCGTTCTGGCGGTCTTGGGCTGGTCCGGCTGGCGACCGCGGGACACCTTCACCTGGGCACTTGAGGTCGCGCCCGCCGTGATCGGGATCTTCGTCCTTCTGTTGACCCGGCGCCGCTTCCCGCTAAGCCGGCTGGTGCTGGGGTTGATCGCCCTGCACATGGGCATCCTCATGGTGGGCGGCCACTACACCTATGCGGAGGTCCCAGCCTTCGACTGGCTGCGCGATCAGCTCGGGCTCGCACGCAACCACTACGATCGGGTGGGGCACTTCGCCCAGGGCTTTGTGCCCGCCCTGATCGCCCGCGAAGTCCTGGTGCGGGCCTCCTGTCTGCGGGCCGGCAGGCTCGTCGGCTTCCTGGCCCTGTGCGTGGCCATGGCGATCAGCGCCTGGTACGAGCTGCTGGAATGGGGGGTGGCGGCGACGACGGGGTCCGCCGCGGATGCCTTCCTCGGCACCCAGGGGGACCCGTGGGACACCCAGAAGGACATGCTGCTCGCCGGCATCGGGGCCCTGTGCGCTTTAGGCTTGATGGCGCGCCCACACGATCGGTCGCTCGCGCGGCTGCCGGATTGAGGAGGGCGCGGGGGCTTGGCACGCCCCGGCCGGAGCTCGACACCGCGGTGCCGGTGGGGCTTGGGGTGAGTCCCTAAGCGGTCGCAGGACGGATGTGCTCGATGTACTTGGGAACGCCCTCCATCTCCAGGCGCAACGCCTCGCCCCGCACGCGGATGCGCACATCGCTGTCGGCAAGCTTCAGCTCGCATCCGACCCGACCTCGTGCATTCAAGGGGATCGGGATCATGTCGCGGTAGGTGTAGACGTTCTCGTCGATGTCGCCGCCGGCACAGATCACCGGCGGCTCGGGGAGGGGGGCTAGGGGCTCGGCCCCCTCGATGACGAGATCGCCGGCCTGCCACCAGCGCGTTCGCTCCGCGGAGCCGGTCATGGACTTGATGATCTCGACGCGGGGGAAGTGCAGGCGCAGTCGGCCATCGATATGCTCGATGCGGTCGATCTGCGCGCCGCGCAGCTCGATGCTGCTCGTGTCCATGGGGTGTACCTCCAGGGGGCTGGGATAGGCGCGAAGGTTGGGTCCCCGCTCGAGGATCTAAAGGCATTGTGTTGACGCCCGTCGGGCTGCCGGTATCGACGGCGGCTTGCTGGCTCAAGCGGCGTCCTCATCCTCGTCCCCAGGTCCACCGTCGACCTCGATCTGCAGCTCCTTGATCTTGCGCGTCAGGGTGTTTCGCCCCCAGCCCAGCAGACGGGCGGCCTCCTGGCGCCGGCCGCCGGTGTGCTCGAGGGCGGTCTGGATCAGGATCTGCTCGAAGGTGGGCAGGGCGGATTCGAGCAGACCGAGGTGCCCCTGCTGAAGGCTCTGTCGCGCCCAGCGGCGCAGCGCGCCTTCCCAGCGCTCGTCGCCGTTCTCGCGCACGGTGTTGAGCTCGGGAGGGAGGTCGTTGGCATCGATCTCCTTGCCGGAGGCCATCACGGTGAGCCAGCGCGCGGTGTTCTCGAGCTGCCGGACATTGCCGGGCCAGTCCAGGCGCTTGAGGCGCTCGGCGGCGCTCGGCAGCAGGACCTTGGCCTCGCAGCCAAGCTCCTGCGCCGCCTGGACCAGGAAGTGGCGCATGAGCAGGGGGATATCTTCTCGGCGCTCGCGCAGGGCCGGAAGGTGGATGCGGATGACGTTGAGTCGGTGGAACAGGTCTTCCCGGAAGCGGCCCTGCCGCACCAACTCCTCGAGGTGCTGGTGGGTGGCGGCGATGATGCGGACATTGACCTTGGTCGGGGCCACCCCGCCGACCCGGTAGAAGGCGCCGTCCGCGAGGACTCGCAGCAAGCGGGTCTGGAGCTCGGCGGGCATGTCCCCGATCTCGTCCAGGAACAGGGTTCCGCCATCGGCCTGCTCGAAGCGCCCCTCACGCCGCGCCTGGGCGCCGGTGAAGGCACCCCGCTCGTGACCGAAAAGCTCCGACTCCAGGAGGTCCCTCGGGATGGCGGCCATGTTGAGGGCGATGAAGGGCTTGTCCGAGCGGGGGCTGTGGCGGTGCAGCGCACGCGCCACCAGCTCCTTGCCGGTGCCGGATTCGCCGTTGATCAGGACTGTGATGTTCGACCGGGCGAGACGTCCGATGGCGCGGTAGACCTCCTGCATTGCCGGAGCCTCGCCGATGATGTCCGGCGTGGCTGTGGGCATTGGGGCCGCGGCGGGCTCCTCTCGCCGGGTTCGGCAGGCCCGCCGCACCTGGTCGACGGCATCATCCAGGTCGAAGGGCTTGGGGAGGTATTCGAAGGCGCCGCCGTGGAAGGCCGAGACCGCGCTGTCGAGGTCCGAATGGGCGGTCATGATGATGACCGGGAGGTTCGGGTAACGGGCGGTGACTTGGCGTAAGAGATCCAGGCCGTCGATGCCGGGCATGCGCACGTCGGTGAGGATGACATCAGGGAGGTCGCGCTGTAGGGCCTCCATGACGCCAACCCCATTGGAAAAGGTCGTGACGTTCATCTCGGCCTTGCGCAGCGCCCGTTCCAGGACCCAGCGGATGGACCGGTCATCATCGATGACCCAGACGTGGGGCGCTCTAGTCATGCTCGAGCTCCATCGGCAGGTATACCAGGAACTTGGTCTGACCGGGACGGCTGTCGCATTCGATGAGTCCGCCATGCTGGTTGATGAGCTCCTGTGCAATGGGCAGGCCGAGCCCGGTCCCACCGTGCTGACCGGAGACCATGGGGTAGAAGATGCGGTTCCGCAGGGTCTCGGGCACGCCCGGGCCGTCGTCCTCGACCTCCACCCGCATCACCAGCCGGTGGCGCTTGTTCCCGATGGTGAACTGGCGCAGGGCGCGGGTGCGCAGGACGAGGGTGCCGCTCGGTCCGGCAGCCGCGACCGCATTTCGACCGATGTTGAGGATCGCCTGGATAAGCCGGTCCTGGTCGGCGCGGATCTCCGGGAGGCTCGGGTCGTAGTCGCGCAGGATGCGGGGACCGCCGGGGCACTCTGCGAGGAGCAGACCGCGCACGTGCTCCAAGACGTAGTGGATGTTCACCGGCCGCGGTTGAGGGATGCGGTTCGGGCCCAGCATGCGGTTCATCAGTGCCTGCAGGCGATCCGCCTCATCGATGATGATGCGGGTGTACTCGCGCAAGTCCGGGTCGGGAAGCTCCGCCTCCAGGAGCTGCGCCGCGCCGCGCAACCCGCCCAGGGGATTCTTGATCTCGTGGGCCAGGCCGCGGATCAGGGCCTGGGTGGCCTGGTGCTGGGTGAGTAGCTGCTCCTCCCGGGTGATGCGCAGCTGTTGGTCGACCTGGTGCAGCTCGACGAGCAACTGCGGGGTCGTGTCATCCTGGTGCAGGGGCAGGACCGTGCAGTTCACGGTGATGGTGCGCCCGTCGGTCAGGGTGATGTTCAGCTCCCGCTCGGTGAAGGGATGGCGGGTGCTTAGGGCGGAGCGCAGGCGTTCCTCGACGTCGTGCTCAGGGCAAGGGACCAGGTCGCAGGCCTTTTGGCCAAGGATGTGTCGGGAGCTGACGTCGAAAAGCACCTCCCCGGCCGGATTGATGTAGATCAGGCGCAGGTCTTGATCGAAGAGCAGCACGGCCGTGTTGAGATTGTCGAGTATGGATTTCTCCGTACCCTGAGGTGTGGTGGTCTGCACCATCATGCATTTCGTCCGAGCAACTGACTTGGCGGTTAGCGCCTGCGCGCGCTGGCGGGCGATGGGTCTCGGTCCGATGGAACCAGGATCTGAGCGGCCGTGCCCTTCCTTGGGTCAGAAGCAAGCTTCGCGCCAGGGTGA
>Ga0272446_1000913_pt1 | contig 44961 bp, 34 predicted proteins | sample YNPCB0061_FD_194587 | JGI IMG/M metagenome (GOLD analysis project Ga0272446, IMG submission 194587) | Hot spring microbial mat communities from Yellowstone National Park, WY, United States - YNP-CB-006-1 | ecosystem: Environmental > Aquatic > Thermal springs > Hot (42-90C) > Sediment | place...
CGCGGGCGTGGCCGAGCCAGCCCGCGACCCACTGGCCCAGACCGCCGAAGAAATCGCCCACCTGCCGCAGGCCGCCAAAGAGCGTGTCCACCACGCCGCCGATCTTTTCCTTGAGGAAATCCCACAGGCCCTTGTTGGCGATCTCCTGCAGAAGGTCCGCCACCGAAGGCGCCAGCCGCCGCACCGCGCCCCAGAAATCACCGGTGACCAGGTCCGCCGCCACGCCGACCGCGGTGGAACCCGCGTCGTACACGGCTTCGCCCACGTCCACGATGGCTTCCCCGATGTCGCTGAGGATCGGGATGCGCTGGACGGCGCCCGCCGGGGCGGGAGTCAGGCGCGCCGCGGGCGGGCCCTGTGGGTGGGCGGCGTTCATCGCCGCGCTTTGCTGGATCGTGTGCGCGGCCTCATGCGCCATCACCGGCGTGTCATCCGCGCGCTGATCGCGGCCTAGAAAGATGTGGCCGCCCCGGGCAAACGCCCGCGCCCGCACCGCCGCGGCCGCGCGTTCGGCAGCCGGTCCGCTGTGAACGCGCACCGCCCGCAGGTCGGCGCCGGTGGCGGCTTCGATCCGGCGTCGCAGCGCGGGCGCCAGCGGCCGGCCCGCGCCCGGTTCGGTCCAGGCGGGCGCCGGTTCCGGCACCGGAGCGGGCCGGGGCCAAACGGCCGGCGGCGCCACTCGCGCGCGGGCCGGAGCGGCGGTCGGCAGTCGCGGCGAGGGCGAGGCGGCGACGCGGGCCACGTGCTCCGCTTCGCGTTCCCACAAATCGCCCGGCCGGTTCACCCGCCCCAGCCCCGGCGGAACGCGGTCGCGGGTACTGGCGGCTCGATGTTTGGCGGTTGCCGGCCGCGCCGGGCGCGCCGGGGCGACGGCGCGGGCAGCAAAACGCGGCAGGCCCGCGCGGGCGCCGGCCGCGCGACGCGTCCCCGCCCGAGCCGCCGGCCGGCCGGTCCGGACCGGGCTCACGCGGTGCATCACCGTGGCGGCGAAACGGCTCATGCGACGGGCGGTTGAGCGGCCGGCGTGCCGGGCGGGGCCGGCAGACCGGCCGGCCAGGGGCGACCGCTTTTGCGATACTCCTCGGCCAGCGCGGCGAGCAGGGCGGCGCGGGTGAGGTGTCCGCCGTTTTCGCGCGCGGAGACGGCGGCGGCGAGGACCACGTTGCGAATCTGGCCGCCGGTCAGGTCGCACAACGCCGCCAGCCGGTTCAGTTCCACCGGCTCCAGCGTGTGCCGTTCGCCCAAATGGGCCGTCCAGAGCGCGCGGCGTTGGTCCGGGGCGGGCGCGGGGAACTCGATCACCGCGTCGAGCCGGCGCGCGAAGGCCGTGTCCAACCGGGCGCGGCTGTTGGTGGTGAGCACCACGATGCCGTCAAAGGTCTCGAGCCGCTGCAGGAGGTAGTTCGTCTGCGCGTTGGCGAAGCGGTCATTGGCGTCGCGCACGTCGGTGCGCTTGCCGAAGAGCGCGTCCGCCTCGTCGAAGAGCAACAGGGCCTCGCTGGCCTCGGCCCGCGCCAGCAACCGCGCGAGGTTTTTCTCGGTGTCGCCGATGTACTTGCTGCTCACGGCGGCCAGGTCCACGCGGTACAGCGGCAGGCCCAGGCGCGTGGCCAGCCAGCCCGCGGCCAGGGTCTTGCCCGTGCCGCTCGGGCCGTGCAAGAGGGCGCGCACGCCGGGCGAATAGCGCGCGCGCGCCGCCGGACCGAGGCCCTCGCTCAAGCCGTCGCGCTGCCGGCAGCGCGCGAGCAGGCCCGCGAGCGCGGCGCGCAGGTCCTCGCTCAGCACCAGCGCTTCGTCCGGCACCGGCTCGGGCAGCAACTGGGCCAGCGCGTCCAGGCCGGTGCCCTCGCCGGTGCGCGCCACGGCGTGGACGTCCGCAAGGGCCACGGTGCTCCGGCGGTGCGCGCGCGCCCAGAGCCGGGCGGATTCGCCGAGCCGGGCGATGCGTTCCGCGCCCTGCCGGTGCGTGGCGGCCAGCGTTTGGGCGAGCGTCTCGTCGCCCAAGGCGCGCCGCCACAACTCCCGGCGCTCCGCGACCGCGGGCACGGGCAGCCGCCAGGTGAGCAGTTCGCCGGAGCCTGCCTCGAGTGCGCCCTCGAGGCCGGTGAGCACCAGGCGCGGGCCGGTGTGAAACGGAATGGGCGGCGCGGCCTTCAGTTCGCCGGGGCCGAGCTCCATCAGATGCACCGGGAGCAAGCGCAACAGGCCCAGCCAGACGCCCAGCCCGGGCGCGGCCGGCGCTTCGGTGAAGAACGGGCGCTGACGCAATGCCCCGGCCACGGCCCGCGCCGCGGCGCGGCCTTCGGCCCAGGAGGCGGCGCGAAGGACCAACGTGGCGGGGCGTGCCGCAATCGCGCGCGCGAACTGCGCCGCCGCTTCGAGCACGGACGGCGGCAGGCTCGGGTCTTCCGGACCATCGAACTGCCCGCCGGGCCACGGCGCGGCCGTGCCTTTCAGCGCCAGGCTCAGCGGCAAGGGCACTGCGACCGGTCGTTCCGGGCAGGGCGCGCCGTCGTGGAGCACGGTCAACAGACCGCAGGCCACGGCGGGGCCCTGGGCCAGGGCCGCCGCGGTCACGCGGTGGGCCGGCGGCAACAGATGGCTCAATTCGGCCAACAGGCCCAGAGTGGGGCGCGAGCCGCCCAGCGGCGCTTGCGCGTAGGCCAACACGCGCCCGGTCATCAGGTCGTCCTCGACCGCCGCCGCCAGCGCCACCGCCAGCGTCTCGAGCGGGGCCAGGTGGCGTTGCCGGGCCAGGGCCGCCAGGGCGGCGTCTTCGCGGCGTGGGTGCTCCAGCGCGGCGGCCAGCAGGGCATCCGGCGCGCGGCCCGTCTCGCGAATCGGCCGGGCCAGCGCGGCCAGCCACGCGGCTTCCGCGCCGCCGTCCGGCGCCGCGTCGAGGCGCCCGGCCAGCATGGCCAGCGCGAGGTCGCGGAGCGCAAACGTGGGGCCGGGAGGACTCATGCGGGCAGGGCTTCGACGTAATGGAAGCGGACCACACGCCCCAGCCACGGCACCCAGCCGGGGTCCAGGTCCAGTCCGGCGCGGCGCACGCGCACGTCCGCCTGCCGGTGCGTGAAGAACAGGTCCACGTGCGTGTTGGTCCAGGTCATCTGCGCCGGCCGCCTCACCAGCGGCCGCCAACCCAGCCGCGCGCGCCGCCAGCAAAGCCGCTGGACCGCCAGGGTCAGCGCGGCGGGGTCGGAGAGCCGCGGCGCGCTCCCGGCGTGCAGGCGCCGGTCAAGGCGCCACGCCGCCGCCCGCCGCGCGGTGAAGGGGCTTTCTTTCACCGGCGCCGCCGGCGCGACACGCTCGCACCAAGTCTCCAGCCAGCGCCGGATTGCGTCGCCGGGGGGCAACGCCAGGCGCTCCGCCAGGTGCCGCCACCAGTTCCCGGCCTGTTGCGCCGCGGCGGCGCGGTCTGCCGGGTCCGGACTGCCGGGCCAGCCCAGGGCGTGCAGCAGGTGCAAGGTGAAGAGCAGCCCGCCCGCCGCCGTGGCACTTGCCCGCGCGGCTGCCGAATCGCGGTCGCCCGCCGGCGGTGCGTTTGGCGTGGTTGCCGCGGTGCCCGGGGCGGGCGGCGACACGGCCACGCGAGCGGCTGGGGCGGCCACGGCGCGGGCGGCCTCGGGCGGCGGGGTTCGCGCGGGCAGCGCGGCCGGTTCGTCCGGGATGGCTCGGCGCCACCAAAGCTCGGCCGCGCAACGGAGCAATTCCGGTTCGTGTCCGGCGTCACGGCCGGCGGCCAGCACGCCGGCCAGCACCCAGCAAAACCGCGCCGACGTCGCGGACCAGGTTCGTTTCAGCCCGGCCAGGCGGACCCGCCACGGAACGGGCAGCATCGGATCAAGCTCCGCTTCCGGGAGACGCGCGGCGGGGGAAGCGGGCGCAGGGCCGCCGGCGGGGCGGGGCGTCCAGGCGCGCAGTTCGGTCGCCGAGAGGCATTCGGCAAATTCAATGAGGCGGTCCGCGCGCGCCAGACGTGCGGCCAGCGCCAGCGTCGCGGCGTCGCCGCCGCGGGCTTCGAGTGTGCGGAAGAGGAGGCGCGCGGCTGCGACCGGCGGCAGGCCGGCGGACCAGCCCGGCACGGCCACGGGCCAGAACCACGCCGCCGGGACGGCGCCCCGCTGCCAGCGCACGGCGAGTTCGATCGGGGCTTCCCAGGCATCGGGAAACCAGACGGCCTCCGCGCGGGCGGCGGCGGGTTCGGCGAAATATACGGCCCGGCTTGCGAGTTGTAGCAGGCGCAGCTCGAGCCGGCGGCTCCAGGCGCCGGCGCTGCTGTGGGGCGAAAGCCGGCCGAGGTCCACGCGCCGGAAGACCACCAGCCGGCCTTGATCCGGCAGGCTGGCGGTGCGCAGCGCGTCCTCGAGCAACACCCGGCCGTGGGCGGCGTGCTCGGGGCGCGCGCACCGCAGGCGCGCGTGCCGGATGCGACGCTGGACGGTGCTCGGCATGCCTCAAAACGGTCGGCCGGCCTCGTGAAAGCGCACGGCCGTGTCGGCGGGAATCTGCCCCACCGGTTGGGCGGGCAGGGTGGTGATCCGGGCGTGCGCCTCGGTGTCGGTGAGGTTGCTCACCACGGCCCGGACGAGCCGGTTTTGGCCCAGGTCCAGCACCACGCCCATGCCGAGGCGGACGCGCGCGGCGTCCACGCGGATTTTGAGGGTGGCCGCGGGCGCGGGCGTGACCGGTTCGGCGAGGCGGCCGGTGACAAGCTGGTCCACCGGCGCATGGCTGGCGAGCAGCAGACACACGCGCACCAGGTCGTCCACCAGGCCGACCGCCCCGGGCTCGCTGGCGTCCACGCGGTCGTACAGCCAGTCCGCGAGCCACTGCATCTGGCGGCGCAGGGTGAACTCGACCTCGTCCCAGCGCGGCAGGCGGCCGAGGTCGCGGAAGGAGGTAGGGGCGTCGAACTGGCTGAACTGCTCGGCCCAGACCAGGCGCAGCGCGCCGGGAGTGTGCGAGAAGTCCCGGTGCAGGGCGGCGGCCACGCGGAACACGCGCTCGAGTTCCTCCGCGGCCGGGCGCGCCAGCGCAGCCGGGCCGTGATCGAGCAAGTCGCGCAGGGTGAACCGTTCGCGGACCTCGCGCTGGAGGTCCTGGAGGCTGGCGGTGAGCGAGCCGGCCGGGAGGGCAAGGCGCCGTTGCTCACGGTAAGTGGCCGCCACGGCCGCCCGCTGGCTCAGCAGCCGCGCCAATGTCGCGCTGTAACGGCCGGCGCTGGCTTTGTAAGTCGCGCCACTCTCGGGGGCCGCCGCCCCGGTCACCCGCACGACCAGCTCCCGCAACTCGGGCAGGCGGTCCAGCGCCGCCAGCCACTGCGGGGCGAGGCGGAACCAGCGCGCGGGCGAATCGCGGAAGACCTCCTGCAAGGCCAGCAGGTCCGGCGGAACGGGCAGGGCCTCGCGCAACGCGGCGGGCACCGGCGCCTCGACGAGCGCGGGATGGACCGAGCGCACCGGGCCGTCCAGCCGGGTCTCGACCGCGCGGGGGCGGTGGAAGACGAAGAACGTGACGTGGGCATCGAGCACGTCCTGCCGGTGCCGGTTGACGGCCGCCACGCGCGCGGTTTCCTCGGCCAGCAGCGCCTTGGCCACGGCCACGTCGTGGCGGGCCTCGGCCAGCGCACCGTCCACCACGTGCAGGCGGGCGGCGAGTTGCTGTTGCTGCGCCTCGACGGCCCGGAGGACTTCCTGGCCGCGGGCGATGAGTTCGCGGTATTGCCGCACGCGCGTCGCCACCGCCCGCAGCGCGGCGGCGGCCATGTCCGCGTGCTTGGCGCCGGCGGCGAAATGCTTCGCCTCGTCGGCATCGGCCGGGTCAAGCACATCGGCCTGGCGCCGGGTCAAGAGCCGCGTGAAGGAGAGTCGGCGCACCGGGGGTTGGTCCTCGCCGGGCGCGGGGTCGGCGTCCACGAACTCGCTGGTGAGCCCGGCCAGCGAGAGGTCGAGCTGTTGGAGGCGGTCGAAGATTTCGAGCTTGCGGTCCTGGACGTCCTGCCGGATTTGCGGCGCCAGCGCGGGCTGCAAGCGGTCCAGCGGCAGCACGCGGATTTGTCGCGCCGTGATTTGGTTGAAGTTTGGCACGTAGGCCTCGCCGAACTGCTTCACGCGGCTCAACTCGGCCACTTGCGCGCGCGCTTCGGGTTGCGCGGCCGCCGCGCCGGCCTTGACCAGGGCGTCGAGCGCGGCGCGCGCGGTTGGGTCGTTGCTGGTGAGGTCCTGCAACTTGGCCAGCCCGGTCCGGCCCGGGTCGGTCTCCAGCACCTTTGCCGCCTCCGTGGCCATAGTGAGGAAATCGCCCAACCGGGCGCTGGTCGCGGACGCGCCGCCCGCGAGGGCGCCGCCCTCCGCCAGGTGGGCGGCCAAGTGGGTGGTGGGCAGCGGGCGGGCCCGGGCTTCCGTGGCGGCGGATTTGAGGCCCGGCGGCGCGAGGTTGGCGACCAGGGTGCTGGTGAAGAGATTGGCCGCGCCGGGGGTGGGCGCCGCGGGCCGGGCCACGGCGCCGGCCAGGGCGTCGGACACGGCGAACTTGGTGCCCAGCGCGTTGGTGTTGAGCAATTGCCCGAGGCGGTAAACGTCCGCGCTCAGCCGCAGAAAACCGCCGTCCAGCAAGTCGTCGGCGCGCCGCACTTTGTCCTCGAGCAGCTCGATGAACCGGCGCAGGCCGAGCTGCCGCAGGGCGGCGGCTTCCGCTTCCTGGATGGCGCGCTGGCGTTTCAAGTAATCGTCCAGCTTGAGGTCGGTCAGCTCCTTTTGTTCGGCTTCGGTGAAGGCGAACAGGTACCGGCCCAGCTCGCGCTGCAGCGCCAGACAGTCCTGCGAGACCAGCGCGTTGGCGTCGCCCAATTCCCCGCCCGCATCCCGAGTGGTGCCGTACGCCGACTCGGGCGACTCCGAAGCGGGCGGCGGGTCCGGCTCGTCCGGGTCCAACTTGCCGGGGTCGTCGAAGCTCAATTCCTGCTTCGTCAGGGACCGGTGCAGCGCGCCGGCCTTGGACCGCAGGTCGGCGCGCCGGCCCAGCCAGTCGTTGCGGATGGCCGAGAGCTTTTTCACCGCCCGGGCGAATTCCGGCGACACTTCCTCGACCTCGAGCAACTGCGGGTCGAACACGGCTTGCGGCACCGGGGCCAGCAGCATCACGCGGTCCGGGTGATCGAGATCAAAGGGGTCCAGGCCGCGCGTGGCGGCGGCGACGGCGTCCAGTTGCTCGAGGGGCGCCACGGCGAGCTGCACGGCGTAGTTGGACGGGAAGAACCGGTTGGGCAGCGTGCGGAACTTGCGGGGCTTGCCGTCCACGGTGACGGTGACCTCTCGCCACGGCGTCTCGAAGAACGCCCGGGGCAGCACGCCAAACGGCGGCAGCCAGCGGAAGCGCGCCGCGCCCGGTTCGACGACGTGGTGGCCGGCCAGCTCCGCGGCAAACTGGTCCACACGCGCCTGCCAGAGTCGGGGTTCGCCCACGCCGCCGCGCTGGCGGGCCAGTTCCCGGTTGGTCAGCACGCGCTGGCGTGGCCGCCCGCCCTGGCGCGCCACGGCATGCCGGTCCAAGAACAGCGGCTGCCAGAATTCGTCCAGCCCCACCAACGCGACGGCCACGCCCGCCGCTTCCCACGGCAGCACCCGCGGCGCCTCCTCCGGCCCGAGCAGGGCCGCGGGCAGGGCGCGCTGCTCGGCGGCGAAGACCGACCAGGCGACTTCGTTGCGCCAGCGGCCGGGCGCGGTGAGCGGCGGCAACCGCCAGCCCGGGAAAACGTCCGCAGACAAGGGCAAGAGGACCAGCCGCGCAGCGTCCACCGTGGTGCGCCGGTAATACGCTTCGTCGGCGGGGTCGCGCTCGAAGGGTTGGAAGTTCTCGGCTTGCCGGTCCGCGGCCTTTGCGGCAGCGGGTACTTCGAGCTCCTCGAGCTGACCCGGCACCAGCAGCAACACGCCGGCGCTGGCGCCGGCCGGATTTGGGGGCAGGCGGCCCAGACGGTCGAAGCGGTCGGGCGCAAGCTCGAGCGGGAAGGCGTCCTCGAGCAGCATCCGGTTCAACCGCTCGAGCGCGCGTCCGGCGGGCCGGCTGGCCAACAGCTCGGTCGTCTCCGCCGACAACGCGACCTCGGCGAACGTGCTGACAGTGTCCAGGCGTTCATCGCGGATCAACGCGTTCAACGCCGCCGCCACCGCCGCGCGCACCGGCGCGGGGTCCGTGGTGTCCGGGTCGAAGGCCGCCAACATGTCCAACAGCGCCCGCGACAACCGGCCCTTCAGCCACGCGGCGACCGCGTCACTGGCGGCGGTCACGCGCCGGGCCAGGCTGCCGGGGCCGAGGATGTCCGCCGGGCTGAAGGCCGCGGAGGTGCGCCAGGGCGCGGTGTTGCCGTCGAGTTTCAGCACGGGCAGCTCGCGCCAGGGCACGCGCAGCACGCGGTCCACGCACACGTCCTGGCCGCTGGCGGTCAGGCCGTAGCCGGTGCCCACCCGGACCACGCTGCCGCGCGCGTCCGTATCGAGCCCGCATTCGAGGCCGGTGACGACGCCCGGCGCCACGCCCCGGGCGCGCAGCAGCAGGCGGGCGACGCGCACGCCCTGTTCGAGCTGGAGCGCGCGGTCGGTGAGGTGGCGGCCGGGAAAGAAATGCAGGCGGCGCAACGGCGCGTCCGGCGCGAAGGCGGCCGGCGGCGGGAGCACTTCCAGCAGCTTCTCTCCGGGGAACGGTTCGATGCGGGTGCGGATGCGCATGGCTTACCTCCCGGTGAATTTGTCCACGGCGTCGCGGATGGCCTGCCGCCGGCCGGTGCTGGCGCTTTTGACCACGCGGTCCATCAGCGCCTGGAACCGGGGTTCCTCGCCCAACTGGAGGCCCAGCACGGCCAGGCGCGGCAGCCGGCGCGTCAGGCCCAGCGCCGTGCGCACGCGCCGGTCGGCCAGCGGGCGGGCGAAGCGCCGGAAGGCCGCGGCCAGGCCCTCGGCCAGGCGCGGGTTCATCACGAGCTTGGCGGCGGCCTCGACCGCCTCCGGCGTCAACACCTTCACCTTCGGGCCGCCCATGATCATCTCGAAGTTTTCCTCGGGGCTTTCCGAGGTGAGTTTGGCGCCGGCCTCCAACTCGGCCATCAGGGCGTGGCGGAGCAGCGGGTTTTGCAGCAGGAGCTCGGAACCAAACAGCCGGGCGAGGAGGGCGTGAATCGCCGGGGAGGAAATGGCCTTGAGCAGCGCGTACCGGCCCCAGAGGTTTTCCTGCGCCAGGGCGGCGAGCATCCGCTCGTCCTCGACCGCCAGCTCGGGCAGGACCACCTCGCCCCCGCCGCCGGGCAGGGTGTCGGCCGTGCCGGGCGCGGGCGGCGCCGCGGACGTGCTGCTCACCGTGACGCTGGCCAGGCCGGCGCCGTCGGGCAGGTTCCGCCGCCGCACGTACCAGAGCCGGGGGGTGCGGTTGACCAGGTCGCGCCAGGCGGCGTCGGCCGCCGCGCCGGACGCCGCCGCGCCGGACGCGCCGCCGCCGTCTGCCAGCGCGGGTTTCCATTGCCGCAGGTAGTCGAGCGGCTTGAGGCGGCTGGTCGGCTCGAGCAACGCGGGCCGCACCGGCAGCCGGCGCGGCGTGAGGCCGGCCACGGTTTCGGCGTACACCCGGCGGGCGACCGGCACCAGCAGCAGCAGCGCGAAGGCGTCGTTGTCCTCCGGCTGGAGTCGCAGGTCTATCGGCGGCAGGTCCAGGCTGTCCTCCATGAGCGCCGGCAATTCGTCCTCCGGCACCACGGCCAGTTCGAGCCGCGCCTCGGGCGGGAAGAAACCCTGAGTGAAATCGGCCGTGTTCACCACGGCGCGCGGCAGCGGCCCGCCGGGCGGCAGGATTTCGAAGCAGTCGCTCGCGGCAAACCGGTCCGGATGGCGCGCCTCGACCTCTTCGAGCAACGCTTGGTACTGGTAGAAATGCGCCTCGGCCAGCGCGCGCGGCGCGAAGGCGAACCCGAACCGGTCGTCGTCGCCGGCCTCGCGCCGCACCAGGTACTCGTCCGCCCACTCGAGCCGGCCGTGCCGCAGGCACACCAGCGCCAGCGGCAGCACCGCGGCCGGCAGGCGCGGCGGCTTTTGTTCGAGGAAGATTTCGCGCGCCACCCGCGCCCGCGCGCGCCCGGGCTCGTCCGCCGTCACGCTCGCGTTGTACGGCACCAGCGTGACGGCGGCGGCCTCGATGATCTCACCGTCGTGCAGCGAGGTCTCGCCCGTCACGGAGGGCGGGTACACCGGGGTCGGGTTCGCGGTGAACTCGACCGCCCGCAGCCCCACGACGAACAGGCCGTTGAGGCTCCGGAACGGGTCCTGCGGCCGGCCCGCCAGGCCAAAGGCGGCGTTGAGTTGTTCGAGGCGCGGCACGTCGGCCAGGTCCACGATTTTCTCGGCCCCCACCACGACCACCTCGCCGGCGGGGGTGATGCCCGAGCCGGCGGTCAGGCGGAGCGAGGCGGCGGCGTTGGCCGCGCCCCCGGCCGTGGTGGCGGACGGCGTCACGCGCAGGCCGCTGATGACGCCGAAGCCCAGCGACTGCGCCAGATCGGCCTGGCGCAAGAGCAGGTAGGCCTGCTCGCGGTTGAGGTCGGCGGCGGTCAGAAACTTGCCGTCGAAGAACAACGGCCGCCGCCGACGGCTGTCGGCCACGATCTCGGGGCGCCGCGCCAGTTCGGTGAAATCGGCGCGCAGGGGGGCAGGGACGGGGTCGGGCATGGCAAACTCCTTCAGTCGAGTGGGGTGAGTGCAAAGAGCACGACGGCGGTGGGCGCGATGCGACGCGGCAGGTTGTCCACGCTCACCGCGCCCGTGGGGTGCCGCGTCAACGCCGTGGCCGGGTGGTCGAGCAGCCGGAGGCGCACCCGCGCGAGGAAAACCGCCGTGCGGTCGAAGTCGGCCGGGTGTTCCGGCAGCGGCGGCAGGTTCGCCGGATCGTCCACCGGCGGTTCATAGGCGGCGAAGAGCTTTTCCAGAAAGGCGGCGCGGTCGGCCGGCGGGGGGTCGAACGGCTTGTCGGGCAGCTTCGGCTCGGTGTTCGCCTCGACCATCCGCGGCACGAGCGCGAGTTCAAAGGCGTCCTCGAGGCGCGACGCCACGAGGGCGTCGGTGGCATCTGCCGCCGCCTCGGGGAACGCCGGGCGCAGGCCGCGGGGCGCCTCCAGGAAGCGCAGGAAGACGTCCGCGAGGAGGTCGCGGCGGTCGTCGGGCTCGCGTTTGGGCGCCAGGTCCGGCTGCGCGGCGACGGTGTGGTCGAACCACCGCGACAGGCGCAGGCACCAGGTGCGGCGCACCTCGATCAGCCGGCCCAGCCGGTCAATCGCCACGCCGGGCCGGACCGCGAGCGTTTCCTCCGCGTGGCCTTCCGTGCCGGCGGGGAAGTGCTTCACCTCGAGGCCGCACACGGTGCCCTGGCCGTGGAGCCAGCGCGCCAGGCGCGCCAACTGGCCGCGGTGGTAGCCCTGCTCGTCGCGGAAATCCTCCGCGTCCAGCAGCATGCCGGTGTGGTAACTGGGCCGCCGGGGCGGCGCCGGAAACGGTTGGGGGGTGAGGCTCATGGGGAACGTCCTTCCATTCGCGGATCGAGCGCGGCCGGCCGGAGCAAGAGCGAGCCGTCGCCGGCGCGGCTGCGTTGCACTGCCACGGGTTCGGGCGCGGACTCGGGCCGCAGATACGTGTCCACGCCCAGCAGGCTGGCCAGCCCGACCAGGAAATCCCGGCTCGCCGACCGCACCCGCAATTCGATATGGGCCGGCGCCTCGCGCGCCGCCACGCGGCGGATCAACTCGAACTCCGCCGCGCTGGCGCTCTCGTGCACGAGCACCGTGGCCCGGTGGGCGAGGGTTTCGAAGAACCGCGCCACCGCCGCCGCGTCGGCCTCCGCGAGGGGAATCTCCGCGCCGAACAACGCGAGGAACTCGCGGCGCCGGGCCTCGCCCAACATCAGGGTCCGGCCCACCTTCGAGTTGCCCGTGAGCACCGGCCCGCCGAACAGCGGATCGTCCGCGCGGTCCAGGTCCACGCCCAGGATCGTGGCGAAGGTGCGGCGGAACCAGAAATCCTCGACTACCACGACCCGCCCGGCGCTGACGCCGCCGCCCGTGGCCACGTCCAGCGCCAGTTCCAGGCCGCGTCGCGTACCGCGCCAGGCAAACAGCTCCGCCGCGCGTCGCACCTGCTCGCGGCGCCGCTCCGGCGGGAACCACGGCTCGAACGCGACGCCGATCCACGCGCCGAGCCATTCCAGCGCCGCCGCCGGCGCGGTGCGCGGGTCCGTGACCATCCAGCTCGCGGCGACGCGGTCTTCGAGCGGCGTGAGCACGCTCTCGAAGTTGGCCAGCAGGCGGCCCAGGAAATCGGCGGACGTGGATTCGTGGTCGGCCGCCGGCGCGTCCGCCGCCGGGCCGAACAGCGTCTCCCGGTACAACGCCGGCAGGTAGCGGTCCTGGTACGAAAAGCGCGGCGCGTAGGCCCGCAACGCGTGCAGGCACGGCGAGGCCCGGCCGGTGCCCACGAGCCGCACGCGCAGGTGCAGGAACCGCCCGCGCAACGTCCGCACCCGCCGCCCCGTGCGCTGGAGCAACACCGTGAACAGGCCGGCCTCGCCCGGCCGGGCCGGTTCGTCGAGGAAACCGTCGTGCCCGGGAATTTCCGAGGCCGCGCGCAGCCAGGCCGCCCGGGGTTTTTTGCGCTGCTCCTCCGCGTTGAACCCGCCCCCGAAATAGTGCGGGAACCACTCGGCGGCGCCGAGCTTCGCCGGCTGGTCCTCGGTGTCCGATGCCGCGGCCTCGAGCACCAACCCCGTCCCGGGCGGAATCACCGCCTCGACATAGACGCGATGCCACGCCGTGCCGTCCGCGCCGCTGTCGAAGCATGTGCGCACCGCCGTGTCCCCCGGGTCGCCGCTCACCTCGCTGTCGCGCCGGCCCAGCACGGCCGCGCCGGCGGGCGCGAAGGCCGGCAGGGACACCGGCACCAGGGGCCGCGTGCCGCCGCCCTGCACCGGGTACTCGACCGGGAGCGAGACCCCGTGCAGCCACGGCCCTTCCGCGGGGTCCCGCAGCGGAAACACCTCGCCCAGCTCGTGAATTTCACCGCGGGCGAACCGGTACACCAGCGCCTCGTTCACGGCGGGGGCGGCGCCCGCGTCGCGCGCGGCCAGCACGGCGAACCGGTCGTCTTCCAGCGCGGCCAGGCTGAACGGCCGGCCCGCCTCGAACAACGTGGCCGCCGCGAGCACGTGCCCGGAAAGCGGGTCCACGCGCCGCACCTCGCTGCGGCCGTCGGGCCGCCAGACCAGCACCAGCAGCCCGAGTGACGGACTGACCGCCAGCGCCACGGGGTCCTCGCCGGCAGCGAGCCAGCCGGCGGGCACCAGTTCCAGGCGCAACGGTTGCGGGTTTTCCGGCTCGGGCCGGAACATGTCCGGCGGGAAATCGCCCGGCGGTGGCGGCGGGAAAAGCCGGCCGTGCAGCCGCGCCAGTTGGCGGTGCGTCCGGTCCAGGACCCAGGCGCCGCCCGCGGGGTCCGGCGCCAGGCGCCAGGCCGCAACGCCCGCCCGGGCCACGGTCTGCGCGGGCCAGCGCCCGCGTTGATCGCGCACCAGCACCGCGCCGTCCACCGCCACGTAGAGGCAGCCGTCGAACCCGAGCGCGAGGTCGGTCACGCGGCCCGTGATTTCCAGCAGCGGGGTGGGCTCGAAACCGGGGCTGGTGGCCAGAATCGCCTGCCGCGCGGCGTCGTACCACGCGCGCCCGCCGAGGGCATCGCGGGCGCCGGGCACCAGGTCCAGCCGCGCCTGCGCCGCGGAGAGGTTTTCCGCCAGCCGGCGTGCCGGGCGCGCGCCGGCCAGGCGCAGGAAGCGGTCGTGGACCTCGAGCGTGCCGGGCGCCTCCGGCACCCAGGGCCGGCCACCGCGCGCGAGCCAGAAGCGTTGACCGTTGGCGTCCATCAGCAGACCTCCGGCACCACCGGGATGGGCAGGCCTTCCCGGGCCCGGGTGGGTTGGGGCGGTTTGACCGCGTCGGGCGCGGCGCCGGACGCGACCACCACCGCGAGCAGTTCGGGCAACTGCCATTCCCGCAGCGGGATTTCGGCGGATTCGTTGCCGTCGGCGGCCACGACCTTTTGCCAGCCGGCCTCCGTCCGGGTGAACAGGTTCGGGCCGTACACGCCGCTGACGCCGGGCACGCGCGACACGACGATCTCCAGCTCGCGGCGCCGCACGGTGCGGCCCAACGGCCAGCCCTGGCCCTCGGGGCCGCCGGGCGGCAGGGCGAAGAGGTACCGGCGCAACGCCTCCTGCACGGCGATGAACGTGGCCTGGCTGCCGGAGGGGTTGTCCAGGCCCACGCTCAGGGCCAGGGGCACGTATTCGCAGCCGATGACGTACAACTCGACGCCCAGCGGCTTGCGCGGCTCGAGCTGCGCGTACACCGCCTCGATGAACGGCCGGTCCACGCGCGGATACGGCGGCTCGAAGGTGTCCCGGGCGGGCAGCGCCATCACCGACACGACGCCCGGCACGTCGAAGCGGCGCTGTTGCGGCTTGAAGCGCGGGAGCACTTCGACGCGGCCGACGCGCACGCCCGGCGTGGCGCGGGTCAGTTCGGCGTAGTCCTCCGGCGTAATGGCGCGCTGGCGGTGGCGGAAGATGGCGGGGATGCGTTTCTCGGCCTCGGCGAGCGTCTCGGCGTCCTGACCGCCGCGGGCGGGTTGCGGTTGCCAGACCTTGAGCGGCGGACCGCCGGCCGTGTCCACCGCCGTGAGCACGCCGGCCGCCACGTTGCCGGCCCGGCCGCCGCCGGCGCGCGCCAGCGCCACCTTGATCCGCGCGCCGCGGGCGGGAATCCGGCCGCGCACGCCGTCGCCGAACCGCACCGTGCCGGCCTCGGGATCGAGCTGGAACACCGCCGCGTCCGACCCGGCCAGGGCGAGGTCCTCGATGGCTTCCCAGCGCAGGAAACCCCGGCCCGGCTCCTCGACTTCAAGCTGGAAGCTGGCTTCCTCGAGGCCCGTGGCCGGCAGCCGGACCTCGAGGTCGGCCGCGCCGGTGCCGGCGCCCACGACGAGCTGGGTCCACGTCTGGCGCTGCTCGATGCTGACGGCGTGGAGCGCGGCCCAGCTCACCTTGAACGCGTCGAGGTCGGCGGTGGGCCGCAGCCGCAGCCAGCCCAGCAGCCGCGCGGCCTTCTCGGGGTCGTCCAGCCGCGGCGGGCGTTCGCCGGTGCCGGCGTCCACGTCGGTCGCCACGTCGTTGGGCGGCACGTACAGGTCGGCGGCGTCCGGCAGGTAAAGCCGCACCACGCCCTCGGTGGTGAGGCCGCGGGTGGTGTCGGCGGCGACCTTCAGTTCGCGGTAGCCGACCGGCTGGGTGCCGGACTGGACGCAGACCTCCCAGACGTGGGGCACCGGCGGCCGTGGCGCGGCGCCTTCGCCGAATGCCGGCAGGGTCAGGGCCGGCGTGAAGCCGACGTTGAGAATCTGGGGCACGCCGTTGGCGGACGGGCTCAACGCCGCCCGGAGTTCGCCGAACTTCGGTTCCTTCACCGGGGGCGCGAGCAGCGCGAACCACAGGGCCTGGTCCACCGTCTCCCGCACCAGGTCCACGCCGTCGGGCTCGGGCCGGCCGTCGGAGCAGACGGGCGTGGTGACGTAAGGCACGGCCTCCCCGGCCGCGGGGTAAAGGCGCTGGAGCGCCTCGATCCGGGGGGCGAGCGCCTGCGCTTCGGCCGCGGTGAGGGGGCGTTTGCGGAAAAGCTCGCCCACGACGGGCAGCACGATGAGCTCCTCGCACGTCTCGAACGGCGTCGCGCCTCTGAGGCGGGTGCGCGGCGCGAGCCGGTGGGCCGCCGTTTCTGTCGGCTGCCCGAAGCCGATGCTGACCAGTGTCCGCGCCGGCGTGGCGGGCCGCAGGCGCACGCCCAGCAGGCGCAGGAAGGCCAGGCGCTGGCGCTCCGGGATGAGGTTCACCCGGTACAGCAACGTGTCTGCGAGCCAGGCGAACAGCTCGATCAACGTGCGGCCGGGGTCGCCGACCGCCGGGTTGGTCCATTCCGGCGTGTGGGCCGGGATGCGCGCGACCAGCTCCTCCACCAGGTCCGGGAAGGAGCGGTCGTCGAGATGGGGCACGGGGATGGGCATGGCGCGGTCAGCTTTCGAACTCGAGCGTGAGGCCGGTGCGGCGCAGGTTGCCGGTGCGGCGGACGCGGTAGGTGATTTCCACCCGCAGGCGATGGGGCGCGTCGGGCACTTCGAGCACCGCCACGTCCTCGACCTGGAGCCGCCGCTCCCAGGCGCGGAGCGACTCGACGATGCGGTCGCGGATGCGCCGCCGGGTGGTGAGGTGGTTGGGCTCGTGCAGGAAGTCCTCGAGCCCCGCGCCGAAGGTCGGGCGCATGAGCTGCTCGCCCGGCCGGGTGCGGAGGATGACCTGGACCTGCTGGGCCAGGCTCGACTCGAGCGCGGGCCAGGCGAGCCGCCCGTTGTCGTCGGGCAGCGGCAGCAACGGCCAGCCGATGGGTTCGCGGGTGGGCATCAGCGTTTGCGGGGGAACGGAATGCAAATCTTCACGAACGGCAGCCACCAGAAGATCAGGTTCAGGATCGTCAGGAGGAGGCTCAGCAGGATGAACGCGCAGAGGGTGATGATCGGGATGTTGAACCCGCACAGCCAGTCAAGCTGCAGCCCGGCCGGGCTGCCCTTGCCCTGGAGCAGGTCCTCCGGCCGGCCGCGCAGCAGATTGAACACGTCCCGGGGCACCGAGAACATCACGCCCGGCTTGAGGCGCCGCAGGTGCTCGCGGCTCAACTCGGGCAACTGGATGGGCGCCGGCGCCACCGGCCCGGCCGCGTGCCACGGGGCGATCTCGAACGGCTCGCCGGGCGCGCTCCACACCAGCTTGGGCGGGCAGCCCCCGGGCTGGCGCACCCGGATGAACGCCCGCGCCACGTACAGCCGGCCCGGCTCGTCGAAACGCCCCGGCGCGGCCAGCAGGGCTTTGCGCGCGGCCTCGACCGCGGCCTTCAACGCCCGGTCCAGCGCCGCCGCGGTCTCTGCCGACACCGCCGGCCACGCGCGCGGCGCGGGCAGGGCCGGACTGGCGGTCTCGCCTTCGAGCAGCACGCGCGCCGCGGCTTTCAAGTACTGGCCGGCCGGGCGGGTCGAGCCGTCGGCCAGTTCCACGGCAAGCCGGTCCAGTTCACGCCGGAGCGCTGCCGCTTCGGGCGAGTCCTCTTGGAACGCGCCGAATTCCTGGCCCAGTTGCTGGACGAGCTTGAAGAAATCGGTCGCCTGGAAAATCGCGGCGTTGTCCGCGTTGAACGGCGCGAGCGTGCCCGCCGGCCAGGACAGCGGGCGGCGGGGGCCGGCCTTGAGCCCTGGCGGCAGATGCTCCTGCCAGGCCGCCTCCCAGGCAGCCGCGTCCGCCGGCGCGGGCGGTTGGGGGGCCGCCTGTCCGGCGCGGGCGGTGCTGGTGACCGGCACCACGCCGAAGAGCAGGGTGCGGCCGCACCGCGCCGCCAGGTCCGGCGGCACGGGGAACAACGACGCGACCGCCTCGCTGTACTCGGTCGCCGCCGGCCAAAGCTGGCGGTCCAGGCCGGCGTGACCGGTGAGGCGCGGCCCGCACCGGCGTTCGGCCTGCGGGTCGCAGTCGGCCGTGACGCCGCCGGCCGGGAAGCGCACCCAGCCGGCCACCTGCGGTCCGAGCGTGCGCCAGCCCTCGAGCACGTAGCCGCCGCGCGCGTCGCGCTCGGGCTGGCCGTGGGTCTCGGCAATTCGGCGCACCACCAGCCCCGCGGACTCGATTTTGCGCGGGTCGAGGCGCGGCAGGCCGAAGGTCTGGCAGCGCGCCTCCAGCACCGCCAGGGTGAACACGCGGTGCACGGGTTGGAAGAGCCGCAGCCGCGAGTTGTCCGGCGGCGGGCGCACGCGGTGGCGGGCAATGGCCGCCGCCGCATCCGCCGAGTCCAGGTCGGCCAGCAGCGCGCGCACGAAGTCCTCTTCCGTGCGCTGGAGCAGTACCGGGCCGGGCGCGGTCTCGGGCGCCCAGGCGCCGCGCAGCTCGGTTTCGTGGGGGGCGTTGTGGGCGGTTACCATACGTTGCCGGCTCCGGGGGTGTAGGTGCTGGCGATGACCGTCGTGGCCTGCAAGACGTCGCAGCGCACGATGCCGGAGAAGTTCGACAGGGCGGCGTCCACTTGCACGGAGGCGGCGGACACGCTGACCTGGCTGGCGTTGACGGTGACCCGGGCCGAGGCGGTCACGGTGATGCCGGCGGATTCGAGCTTCACCGAGTTGCCGTTGCTGTCCTCGAGGGTGACCGCGCCCGGGCCGTCCTTGAGGGTGAGCTTCTGGCCACCGGGCGTTTCCACGAGGAACTGCTCCTGGCCCGCCTGGTCGTCGAGGGTGACCTGCACGCCGTTTTTCGAGCGGATGACCTTCAGCCGGTTCTGGCCGCCGGAGATCGTGGCCGGCGGCGCGGCGCGGCCGTTCCACAGCCCGCCCAGCACGACGGGGAAACGCGGGTCGCCCGCCACAAAGCTCACCAGCACCTCATCGCCCACGTCGGGGATGAAGAAAGCGCCGCGCTGGTCGCCCGCGAACGGCAGGGCCACGCGCGCCCAGAGTTCGGCGTTGCCTTCGCCGTCCAGCGCCAGCAGGCGGACCTTGACGCGATTGAGCCCTTCCGGGTCGTTCAGGTCGGTCACCTGGGCCAGGTGGCAGCCGCTGACCAGGCCGGTCGGACGCTCGACTGGAAGGCCCGCGCTCATGCGCCTCCCAGAAACGCGCACTCGGCGCGGAACTCCGTGCGATACCCCGACTCGAGGTCGAACAGGTGCCGCGCCTCGACCACGTAAAACGTGTTGGCAAACCACCGCCCCAACCCGGTGAGGCGCACGTGTGCGCCCACGCGCAGGGCGGGATGGCCGGCCGCCACCGCGTGGAGCGTGACCAACCGCCGCGCGCGGCCGTTGCGCGTGGCGCTCGCCAGCGCCCGCGCCTCCGCCTCCGTGCCCACGGCCAGATGCCCGGTGTGCTCGGCGCGGCGGCCCAGCGCCGGCTCGAGCAACGCGCCGCCGCGTTCGCCCCCGCCCGGTCCCAGCGCGTCCTCCGCGCCCTCGGCCGAGACCGCCTGCCCCTGGCGCGCGTCCCAGCCCTTCACGGTGGTGGCGGTGACCTGGTGCGCGAGGTCCGCCAGCACGCGCGCTTCGTGCAGGTCCAGCGCGGCGTCGAGCTCGACCTCGCCGCGGCGGACCTGGGCGCGCGGCGCCACGTGGAGTTCCTGGCCCACGACCTGCAGGTCGGCATCCACCCGCGCCAGCAGCCGACGCAGGAAGCCGAGGTCGGTTTCGTTCATCTGCACCTGCGGGCCGAAATCCTGGTCCAGCCCGGTGATCTGCGGGGTCAACCCGTGCTCGCCGGCGATGCGCCGGACGATGTCCGCGACCGTCACGTTCTCGAAGACCTGCGAGCGGCGCTTGAGCCGCGCTTTTTGCAGGGCGTCCTCGGCCAGCACCACCAGGGCGGGCGGGGCGCCGCGACGGTGCACCACCTCGAGGCCGGTGACCGTGCCGCGGAACAGTTCGACCGGACGGGCCGCGTTGCCGCCGCCCACGGTGATGGCCGCGCCGAGGTGCAGGTCGCCGCCGGCGTCGAAGGCCGTTTCCGCGCCCCCGTCGCTGAGGCTGGCGAGGTTGGTCAGCCGCAGCTCGAGCGAGGCCAGGCCGCCCTCGCGCTCGTGCAGGACCATGCCGGTCAGCAGCGCGGTCAGCCGCTCGGATTCCCGGCCGTCGAGCTGGACGGTCGGGCGTGCCGAGAACGGGCGGGAGCTGGGTTGGGCGGGCGGCATGGGGGTAGGGGTGGGGTTAGTCCGCGGCCAGGCGCTCGGCGCGCGCGGCCAGGCGTTCGAGTTCGCGGCGCAGGGCCTCGGGGTCGAAGTCCCGCGCCGGGCGGGTGCGGACTTCCGCGCCCGCCGCCGGCGGCGGGGCGGGCGTGACGTCCGCGGTCAGTTCGTCAATCTGGATGGGCATGGTCAGGGTTCATCAAAGCGCAGGCCGGGATTGACCTTGGCCCGGAAACCGGCCGGATCGGACACCAGCGCCCGGCCGCTGAGGTCGAATTGCGCGCCGGCGCGTGGCGCGGGCGGGCCGGCCTCGCCCAGCAGGCGGCGGGCATCCAGCGCGGTCAGGGAGGCGGCGGGCGGCGCCTGGCCCAGGGCGGCAAAGGCGCCCTCGGTGGCGGGAATACCCGCGGACATTTTGCCGCCGACCGGCCCCGCCGCGGCGGACGCGCCCGCGCCCAATCCCGGGCCGAATCCCGCGCCCGCGCCTCCGCCCGCGGCAAAGGACGCCGGCGGTTGGAGGGCCACGCCGGCGCTCACCGTGAGGCCGGCGCCCGTGCCGAAGCGCAGGCTTTCGAGGCCGTTGGCCGACGCGAGGGCGCGCGCGGCCTCCGGCACGCCGCTCGCCGCGGCCACGCTCGAAGGATCGCCGCCGGGCAGTTCCAGCCCGTCGCCTCCGCCGGCCGTGCGGCCGGGGTCGCCCTGCGCCTCGAAGACGTGCTCCTGGGAATTGAGCGTGAGCGACACGGTCGCGCGCAGCGGCACGCCGTTGGCGGCGAAGTAGTCCAGCGTTTCCTTGAACGACTCGACCATGCCCTGGAAGCGGAACGCGCCCCACTCGAACACGACGATCGGCGGCGCGCTCCGTGCCGCGCCCGCCGCGGATTCGCCGCCGGCGGGCTTCATGAGGCGGGCCACCGGGTTGGTGCGGGTGCGCACGTCCGCGCCGGTGTCGGTGGTGTCGAAGACCAGCTCGAGGCTGAGCTTGGCGCTGCTGGAGGCGACGTACTGCGCGGCCTGGCCGCCCTCGCCCTGGAGTTGGTTGGCGATGGTGTGCTCGAGCGAGACGGGGTTGAACTGCACTTCGAGGGGGGCGCCCGCGCCGCCCAGGACGGTGAACGTGGCCTTCGCCAGTGGGAGGTCGTCGGGCATGGTCAGAGGCGCAGGCTCAGGCCCTCGTGGGCCAGGTGGAGTTCCTCGACCGCCACTTCGCCGCTGCGGGCGTTGAGGTCGCCGGACTTGAACTTGACGGGGAGCGCGCGGCGGAGCTGCCAGGTGCGCACGCGCGAGCCGTCGAGGTCAAGATGCTCGATTTCCACGTCCATCCGGTACGCGTAGCCGCCGGCCCGGGTGGTCTGCTGGAACCAGCGCCAGAGGTGGTCGTTTGTGGTGATGCCGCGGCGGAGGATCACCGTGGCAAAGGTGGTGGTGCCGGCGCGCTGGTGGGCGCCGTAGTTGAGGCCGCCTTCGCGAATGACCTTCGGCTCGTGCGTCGCCTCCAGCCCGGTGCACTCGGCAAAGGCCCCGCCGGCGAGCGGGCGCTCCGCGCCGGCCGTGCTGTTCCCGCCGAGCGGATGCTCGCGGAAGGTCAACACGAACCGGAAGCTGCCGGCGGGGAAATCAGGGTCGCGGGGCATGGCGCGGGGGAAATCGTTCAGGCGCCGGCCAGGGCCACCGCGCGGCCGCCTTCGTTCAGGGTGAGCACCACGGTGATCCAGTTCACCGGCCCGGCGGGCGCAAAGCGCACCTGCGCCACGACCCGCCCGGCGTCGAGGTCGTTCTGGGTGGTCGTGGTGGCGTCGCATTGCACCTGGAACGCGTCCGCCGCGGTCTCGCCGCGGAAGGCGCCCAATTCGAAGAAGCCGGTCAGCAACGTCTCGAGCCCGCGGGTCACCCGCCGCCACAAGACCGGCCCGTTGTGATCGAACACCAGCTCCTCGGCCAGCCGCCGGGCGGCGCGCAGGATGGCCAGGGTCAACCGCTCGACCCCGCCCGGGCGAAAGGCCTCGAGGAGGCTGGTGTTCACGTCCGAAAGCACGCGCGGCCCGGCGGCCGAAGGTCCGAGCAGGGTAAGCCGGTCAATCAGGGCGTCCTCCGGGAGTGGCGGGCCGGACCAGGCGATCTCCTCCGGCTCGAGCGGGGGCTGGAACCCGGTGACGCCGCGCAACGGTTGCCGGCCCAGACTGAAGTGCGCGCCCCGGGCCAGCACCGAGCGGGCGAGCACCCCGGCCAACGGGCCGTCCGGCGGCTCGAGCCCGCCCGGCAGGTCCCGCGCGGACGGCGTGATCAGCCAGGGATAGACCACTTGCAGCGTGCGCGAGGCGGCGCCGCCGGCCTCGAGGTCGGCGGCCAGACGCGTCCTTGGCGAGGCGGGCGCCAGCCGTTGCAAAAGCCGCCCGGGCCGCACGGTGCCCGGCGCCGGCAAGGGCAGCGCCAGCAGCGCATCGGCCAGGATGCGGCCGCGATTGGCCTCGAGGAACCGGCCCACCGCGCGCGCGGCGGCAAACCAGGTGTCGAAGCCGGCCGCGGTGCAGGCCGGCGCCGGCGCGGGCCAGCGCCGCTCGATTTCCGGCGGCGTCGCGGGCTCGGCGCATTCCACGAAGACTTCCGGCGGCGGCGGCGGTTCGGCGAAGCCTTCGGGCGCGAGGGCGGCGTCGGCGGCCAGTTCCGGCAGGTCCGGGAAACACACCACCGCCGCCTCGGCCAGACCGTGCAGCACGCCGAGGCCTTCCCACGAAGGGCGGCGCGTGGGTTTGGCGTCGTCCCGCCACGGGTCGTCCGGGCGGGGCATCGCGCCGCCGTCGTAATGGGGGATCAGCGCGCAGAGGCGGGCCCGGCGCGCGGCTTCCGCCGCGTCGTTTTCCGCGGGGGTGCGGTCGCTGCGCGGCGCCGCGTAGGGCCAGGGGTCGCCGGCGCGCACCACCAGGCAGCGGGCGCCGCCCTGGGCGAAGAACGCGCGCACGGCCGCGCCGAGCCAGGTGGCGTGGTCCTCCGCCGCGGCGGTTCCGGCGCGGGTTTCCCAGGCAAACAGCCGGGCGAACTCCTCGAAGCTCTCGAGCGGCACCGGCGTTTGCAGCAGGTCATCGTCGTCGGCAATCCGGGCGGCGTCCGCGCGCCAGCCCTGCTCGGCCAGCCAGCGTTTGAGCTCGGGCGTAAGGGCGGTGGGTTGGCCGCGGCGCTGGCGGCGGGCCACAAAGCCGATGAAGCACACCACCTCGGCCCGGGTGGGCGCCGCCGCGGGGGAGCCGCTGCTTACCTGAAAGTCCAGGCCGTACACGGGCGAGCGGGGTGGGGGCGGGCGCGGGGCCGCCGGTTCAGGCCAGTTGCTCGGCTTCGAAGCCCTCGGCCGAGAGGACCAGCTCCTCGAGGGCCACGTCGCCGCCGCCCTTGGCCGCGAGGGTGGGCCCGGTGTATTTGAGCGGGAGCACGGCCTGGAGTTTCCAGGCGCGGACCGGTTTGCCGGTTTCGTCGCGGAGGGTGATGACCACGTCGCGTTTGGCCTCGAAGCCCTTGTCGCGGGTTTCCTTGATCCAGGCGAAGAAGGCCTGTGAGTCCACCACGCCGCGTTTGAGGGTGACGTCGCCCACCTTGTGCAGGCCGGGGAGTTTGCGGACGTGGTTGACCTTCGAGTTGCCGACGCGGTACTCGGCCATGACGAACTCGGTGACCAGGCCGGAGACGTCGGAGAAGCCGCCCAGCTCGGACTCGGGGTCCTCGCCGGAGTTGAGGTTCACGGTGAAGTTGAAGGCGCCGTAGGAAGTGGAGCGTGCCATGGGAGGAGGTCGGGTGGAGGGTTCAGCCGCGGGCGTCGGCCGTCTTCTGGCCGATGCGGAAGATGACGAACTCGGCGGGTTTGAGGACCGCGACGCCGATCAGGCAGATGAGCCGGCCGTTGTCGAGGTCGTTTTGGGTCATGGTGCTGCGGTCGCAGCGCACGAAGAAGGCCTGCTCCGGCTTGTCGCCGAGGAGCGCGCCGTTGACCCATTCGTTGAAGAGGAAGCTGGCGACCGTGTCGCGCACGTTGGCCCAGAGCCGTTCGCCGTTGGGCTCGAAGACCGCCCACTGCGTGCCGCGGTCAATCGAGTGTTCGAGGTAGTTGAAGTACCGGCGCACGTTCACGTACTTCCACTCGGGGTCTGAGGAGGTGGTGCGCGCGCCCCACACGCGGTGCCCCCGGCCGGGGAAGAAGCGCAGGCAGTTCACGCCCAGCGGATTCAACTGCTCCTGCTCGCCGGTGCTGATGAGGCGCTCGAACCGCAGGGCGGCGCGGATGACTTCGTTGGCCGGCGCCTTGAAGACGCCGCGCTCGATGTCGCTGCGCGCGTAGATGCCGCAGACAAAGCCCGAGGGCGGTAACTTGACCTCGCGGGGCACCTCCGGCCGGTCCGGGCGGGCCAGCGGATTGGCCGCGACGACCCACGGGTAGTACAGCGCGGCGTACTTGGAATCGAGTTTGGCCTTGAATTGCCGGGCGCCGCCGGGGGTGAGGTTCTGGTCCGTGTCGAGCACGGCGATGCGGTAGGCGCGGCGCTTTTCGGCGTGGCTGATCAAGGCCAGCGCCACGGCCTCGCGGTCGGCGTAGGCGCTGGCGCCCGGCGCGGCCACGATGGAAACGTCGTCCAGCGCCTCGACCAGGTCCAGCGCCCTGGTCCAGTCGCCCGAGCCGGGCGCGGCATCCGTGCCGCCGGTGAGGGGGACCTCCCTGGTGCGCTGGTTGGCCGCCGGCGCAAAGGCCGCCCGCAGATCGAAGGGCGTCACGGGGCCGGTCAGCTTGAGCGCCACCCATTGGGTGAGCTGGTCGTCGCGGCGGGCGGGGTTTTCGGCCAGCATCGCGCCGACGTAGCGCTTGTGCTGCGGGTCGTAGCCGAGGTCTTCATAGACGGTCGCGTTGCCGTCGGCGTCCACCGCGGTGACGGTGAGGGTGAGCAGCTCCAGCCCGCGGCTCTCTTCCGCGGCGTCGAAATCATGGGCGGCACCGTCGGTCTTCTGCCAGGCGCCGTTCCGCTTGACGAAGTATGCCTCGGCGATGACGGGATTGGCTTGGGCGTCGCCCTTGGCGCGCATCAGGCTGCCATCAACGGCTTTGGCGGCGGCGGCGCGCGAGCTGGCCACGGCGATTTCCTCGAGCACCACCTTGCCATTGCCGCCGCTGCCCTTGAAGCGGGCCACGAACTGCGCCGCCTTGGTGTCCGGGTTGTCGGCGATCACGTCCGCAGACGCGGCGCTGCCGCTGGCGTCGGCGCAGACGCGCGACACGTAAAGCCGCGCGCCGCCTTCGTTGAAGAAGTGGAAGACGGCGTGGGCCAGGTAGTTGGTTTTGGGCGGGGCGCCGTTGCCGCTGTAGTCGAGGTCGTTCAGCCCGCCATAGACGCGCTCGAAATCGCCGAAGCGGGTGAGCAGTTCGGAGACTTCGCCCACCGGCCCGCGACGAGTCGGGCCAATGAACGCGGCGGTGCTGGTGCTGACGCCTTCGATGGATTTGCTGCGGAAGCTCGTCTCCTCGACGAAGACTCCGGGGGCCAGGTATTCGGGCATGACAGGACTCCTGTGGGTTTGGGTTCAGGGTTTATGCGTTCACGGTAAGTTCGAGGGAAAGCCGGCGGGTGTCATCGAGGTGGCGGACGGTCTGGACATCGGCCGCCGACTCGAGCATTGCGGTCCAATCCACCACCGTCTGGCCGGCCGGCGGCGCCACCAGCTCCAGGGTCAGGTCCACTTCGGTGGGGGCCATTTTCCCGCTGACCGGATGCGGTTGGAACAGCGGCAGGCGGGTCAACACCACCAACGCCTCGCCGCGGGGGTCGGACATTCCCACGCCCAACCGGCGCGCGCCGGCGCCGTCGCCCAGGTCGCCCACCGCGCGCACCAGCACGTGGGGAAACGGCGCCCGGTTGTCCGCGCGGCGCAACGTGAGCCGCACCTCGGCCCAGCCGGCCTCCAGACGCGCCCGGGGACCCGGCAGCAACGCCACATCCACGGGTCGAAAAACCGAGTCCTCCGGCCAGGGGCGGGCGGCTTGCGGGTGACGCGGCAAGGCCAGCGTGAAGGTGCGGGGGAGGTATTCTTCGAGCGGATCGGAAACCTGGCCGGTGAGAGCGACCGGTGGCGCGGGCAGGGCGGGCTCCGGTCCGGGCAAGGGTGGGTCCACCGTGGCAGTGTAGCGCGCGAAGCGCCGGGCGCTCCACAGCACCGCCAGGTCGCCGGCGTTGCGGCGGAAACGCGCGCCGTCGGCGTGCACGGCCAACGCGCGGCGGATGGGCCGGCCGGTGAGCTGGTCCACCCAGCGCACGGCGCCCAGCACGCGTTGGTCGAGGCGCTCTTTCACGGTTGGCGCTCCTGGAGGTCGTCGGTGAAGGTCAGCCGCGTGGCGACGACGGGCGCGAATTCGGCGTCGGGCTTGGCCAGCCGCACCACGCGGGCCAGCAAGCCGCAGCTCAGCCGGTAGGGGCGGTTGACCGCGTCCCACAGCCGCACCAGGTCCTCCGCGCTCGGGTCGGCCGGCAGCAGAGCCACGGTCTCGTCCGCGGCCCAGCCTCCCTCGGCGTTGAGCAGGCTGGCGTCGAGCCAGGGGTGGTAGTGCAGTTCCCGCAAGACCCAGCCCAGGATGGTCTGCTCGGTGGCGGCCGTTTCGCCGTCCTTGCCCCAGACCGTGAGCAGGTAATGCAGGTCCAGCCCGAGCGGGCCGGCGGGCGGGCCCCGGCGCACGTTGCGGAGGTGGTGGTTGGTGCTGACGCGGTAGAGGTAGAGCGTGAGGGTGTTTTCGCTGAAGGTCTCGGTGCCGGCGAATTTCCAGGCCGGCAGCACCTCGAACTGACAGGCCGGCAGGCTCAACTCTCCGGCCGCGGCCTCGTAGCTTTGCTGGAGGAAATCCCGCAGGGACGCACTCAGCGCATGAATGGCAAGGTGATTGGCCATCGGGGAGGGGGAGTGCGCCCGGTCATATTGACGGCAGTTTGCACCGGTCTAAGAGGCGGTCAAAACAAACTTGCCGACACCTTATTCACTGGCGCGGCCGGCGTTTGCGCGCCCTTCCCCGGCGCGCGCTTTTCGCCTTCCGCGGCGGGCCGGCGGGCACTAGCGTGACGCCCGCTTTGGCCATGAGTTTGCGCCTGTTCAACACCCTCAGCCGCACGGTGGAACCCTTCACGCCGCTGGACCCCGCCGGCCGGCGCGTGGGCATGTACTGCTGCGGGCCCACCGTGTACGACTACGGCCACATCGGGAACTTCCGCACCTTTGTCTTCGCCGACCTGGTCCGGCGGCACCTCGAATTCCGCGGCTACGCGGTCACCCACGTCATGAACATCACCGACGTGGAGGACAAAATCATCCGCCGGGTGCGCGAGACCGGCCTGCCGCTGCGCGAGTACACGGACCGCTACACGCAGGCCTTTTTGGAGGACGCGCGGGCGTTGAACCTGCGCCCGCCCCATCACCTGCCCCGCGCCACCGAGCACATCGCCGACATCCTCGCCCTGATCGAGCGGCTCCTGGCCCGCGGCTTCGCCTACCGCGCCCCGGACGGCTCGGTCTATTTCAGCATCGAGAAGTACCGCGCCGCGGGGGGCTGCTACGGCAAGCTCAAACGCCTGGACTTCGACCGCCTCCGCGTGGGCGAGCGCGTGGCCGCCGACGAGTACGACAAGGAATCCGTGGTGGACTTCGCGCTCTGGAAGGCCCGCACGCCGGAGGACGGCGCGGTCTTCTGGCCCAGCCCCTGGGGCGAGGGCCGCCCGGGCTGGCACATCGAGTGCAGCGCCATGAGCATGAAACTGCTCGGGCCGAGCTTCGACCTGCACCTGGGCGGCGAGGACCTGATCTTCCCCCATCACGAGGACGAAATCGCCCAAAGCGAAGGCGCCGGGCTCCAACCGCCGGGCCGGCCGTTTGTGAAGCACTGGCTGCACGGCGCCTTCCTCCTGGTCGAGGGCCGCAAGATGAGCAAGTCCCTGGGCAACTTCTACACCCTGCGCGACCTGCTGGCCCGCGGGTTCTCCGGCCGCGAAATCCGCTACCTCCTGCTCACCGCCCATTACCGCGAGCCGTTCAACTTCACCCTCGAAGGCCTGGCCGGCGCGCGCGCGGCCCTGGCGCGCCTGGACGAATGCCTCGACAAACTCCGCGACCGGGCCGGCGGCCTGACCGCCCCGCCCGACCCCGCCCTGCCCGAACGCTTCGGCGCGGCGCTGGACGACGACCTGAACGTCTCGGCCGCCTGGGCCGCGGTCTTCGACTGGGTGCGCGACACCAACCGCGCGCTGGCCGAGGGCGCGCTGGCCCCGGCGCAGGCCGCCGCCCGGTTGGCCGCGTGGCAACAGGTGGACCAGGTGCTGGGCGTGGGCGCCGGCGGCGAACCCGAAGTGCCGGCGGAAATCCTGGCCCTGGCCGGGGCGCGGCAGGCCGCGCGGCAGGCGCGCAACTTTGCCGAGGCCGACCGCCTGCGCGCGGAACTCAAGGCCCGCGGCTGGCTGGTCGAAGACACGCCCAAAGGCCCGAAACTCAAACGGGCCTGAGCCGCGGACCGCACGCAGGACCGGCCCGCTGGCCGCCGCCGGCCCGGGTTTTCAGGCTGCCGCGTCCCAAACTCCCCTGCGCCGCCCTTGCGGCGGCGGGTTGGCGCCCTCTCCCCGCGGGCCAGTGGCCCGGTTTACTCCCGGCCAGACAGCGTCGTTCCGGCTCAGAAATTGAACGTGAGTTGGGCGTACACCCAGTCGGCGTCGCTGGAGCCGTAGCCGGGCGCGGCCAGGGATTGGCGGACGTAGTCGCCCGCGAAGAAATGGCCGTAGCCGGCCTGGGCGTTCAGCCAGGGCTGGGGCGCGTAGGTGAGCACGACGTCCAGCTCCGAGCCGACGAAGTTGTCGTAGCCGGGATTGCGGTCGTAGCCGGCGCCCGAGCCGGGCGGGGCGCCGCGGCGGGGCGCGCCGGAGGCGGCGTAGAAGTAGTCGGCGGTGTCGGCCAGCCAGAACAGGTGGTAGTCCAGGGTCACGGTCAGGCTCCGGGCCGGCTTGAAGCTGAGGTTGAAGCGGGGGTTGTGGAGGTTTTGCCAGGAGGCAAAGTCCATGTAGCCGTAAAATTTGTGGTTGGTGGGAAAGAGGTTGTCGAAGGTCTCGTGCTGGTCGTCGTTCGGGTCGCTGTCGCCGCTGGCGAAGTTGTATTCGAGGCCCAGGCGCGTGTTCATCGGGCAGGTGGGCACGGTGTAGCCGGCGCCGGCGGTGAGGGCGAAGGCCGCGTGGTCCAGCGCGGGTCCGGTGGCGGATTCCTTGAAGCGCCCGAACTGGCCGGCCGCCTCGAAGGTGTAGTCCCAGCCGTGGAGTTCGCCGGGCAGGGACTTGAAGCGCGTGCCGAAAGTGTAGATGTCGCGTGGAGTGGGCAGGCCCACCAATGGGTGGTCCACGGCGTGGGGCGAGCCGGCGCCGGTGTTGCGGGCCAGGAAGTAGAATTGCGTTTCCTGTTTGGGGCACAGGGCGCGGGTGGAGGCGTACAGGCCGCTGAACCAGTCGTAGTCGTTGGCCACGTTGAAGGCGTCATTCACGGGCACCACCACGCGCCCGACGAAGGCGTCCACCCACCAGCCCTCGGCCTGGTAGCGCGCTTTGGCGGCGTCGAACACCCGGCCGATGTTGTTCCAGTCGAAGCTGCCGATGAGGCGTTCGTCGCCGTAGCGCAGCTCCTGGCGGCCGACGGTGGCGGAGAGAGGAAAGCTTTGGCCGCCGCCCAGCGCCACGTAGGCCTGGTGCAGGTCCGCGCGGTCGGTCTCGGGGTTGGGGTTGCGGCGGTCGTTTTCGGTGAAGCTGTCGCGGCCCTCGGCGTACACGCGCAGCCAGTCGGCGGGGCTGTAGCCCAGGTGCACCTTGGTGCGGAACAGCCAGTAGGTGTTGCCGGTGGGGACGTTGTCGGCCCGAAAATCCACCGCGCCCGGGGTGCCGGGCACGGCGAAGTGTTCCTTGTGCTCGAGGCGCGGACGGAATTGCCCGCCCAGGTCCCAGCGCCCGAGTTCGGGGGCCTGTTGGCGCAGCCAGTCGTTGAGCAGGCCGGCCGAGGGCGGCGGCGTGGTCGGGGCGGGTTGGGCGTGGAGCGCGGCGGCCAGCGAGAGCGCCGCGGGTCCGGAGATGACGGCGGGTTTGATTTTCATGAGCGTTGGAACGGGTTCACCGGTGGTGGCAGCCACCGGGCGTGTGCATACCACGCGCGCATAGCGGTACACCTTGAGGCAAGTCAAGCCCTCCGACGTGGAACATTCACGGCCCGCGCCGGGGGACTACTCGCCCAGGTGCTGGCGAAGCAACGCCGCCAGGCGCGCCGGCGATTGCACGGTCAACACCCGCCCGCGCACCGAGAGCAACCCCTGCTCGCGCAGCTTGGCCAGGGTGCGGGAAAAGGTCTCGCTCACCGTGCCCAGTTCGGCGGCCAGCACGCGCTTGGTCATGGTCAATTCGATGTTCACCGGCGCGGTGCCGGCGGGGTCCGGGCACCGCTTGAGCAGCCAGTTGGCCAGGCGGGTCTCGACGTCCTTGAGGGTCAGGTCGTCGAGCCGGCCCACCAGCACGCGCAGGTGCAGGCTCATCGAGCTCAACATGCGCAGGGCCAGCTCGGGCTGCCGGCGCAGCAGCGCGATGAACTCGGGCTTCTGGACCAGCAGGACCTGGCTGGGCTCGATGGCGCGGGCATTGGCGGGGTAGCCCATCTCGGTGGCCAGGGTGACCTCGGCAAACGATTCCCCGGCCCGGAAGACGTGGATGACCTGCTCCTTGCCGGCGGGGCTGACGCGGTGGACGTTGATGGCGCCGCGTTGCACCACGTAGAACCCGCGCGTGGGGTCGCCCTGCCGGAACAGGTATTCGCCCTTGGCCAGCGGTTTGGGCACGGTGATGGCCGCCACGTTTTTGAGGTCCGCCGGTGGCAGGCCGGCAAACATCTGGCAGGCGCGCAGCGCGTTGATGATCGCCGCTTCTTTGAGTTCGCTCAGTTGGCTGGGGTTCATGGCCGCATCGGTCGCCCGCCCCACATCCCGCCGGGCGTCGCGGTCGTGTCGCGGGCCGGTGACTCGACGGCGGCTCCGCGCCCGCGCATCCCGGGGGCGCGCTGCATGTACACCCGGGCGGCGCCGGCGGCAACCCAAACCCCGCCGCCGGCCAGACCCGGGCTTGCCCGTCGCGGGGTGGCCCGGGCATCCTGCCGCCATGCGTGTTTTGACCCTCATGCCCGGCGTGGCCCTGTTGTGCGGCGGACTGCTGCTCCACGCCGCCGAAACCCGGACGCTGGCCGAGCGGCTGGGCTACCGCGCCAGTGACCGGCTGCTGATCATCAACGGCGACGACGCCGGCATGTGCCACGCGGCCAATGCCGGCACGCTCGAGGGCCTCGAACAGGGCCTCATCACTTCGGCCACGATGATGGTGCCCTGCCCGTGGTTCCCCGCCCTGGCCGATTACGCCCGACGGCACCCGCACCTGGACTTCGGCGTGCACCTCACGCACACCTCGGAATGGCAGTTCTATCGCTGGGGACCGGTGGCGCCGCGCGACGCCGTGCCCGGCCTGGTGGACCCGGACGGTTACCTCTGGCGCTCGGTGCCGGAGGTCTATGCCCACGCCACTCCCGAGGAGGCGCTCACCGAAGCCCGCGCCCAAATCCGCAAGGCCCTGGCCGCGGGCGTGGACGTGACGCACCTGGACTCGCACATGGGCACGCTCCAGCTCGACCTGCGCTACGTCGAGGTGTACCGGCAACTGGCGGTCGAGTTCGACCTGCCGGTGCGCATGGCCTCGCAGGCCACGCTCGAAAAGTACGGCCAACCCGAATTGCGCGCCCGCTTCGCCCGGGACGGGATCGTGTTCCCGGACCATTTCATCTACGAGGAACTCCAGGACGAGCCGGCCGACGTGAAGGGCTTCTGGCTGCGGGTGGTGCGCCAACTCAAACCCGGCGTGACCGAACTCTACATCCACGCCGCCAAGCCCACCGACGAACTGCGCGCCATCACCGGCAGTTGGAAGACCCGCGGCGAGGAATTCGCGCTGTTCACCCACGACGCCGACATGCGCCGCACCCTGACCGAGCTGGGCATCCGCCGCATCGGCTACCGGCCCCTGCGCGACCTGCAACGGGCCGAGCGCCGGGCCGTCACCCGCTGAAGCTCGTGGACCGGCCGCGCCCCGATTCGCCGCCGCCCTCCCGCCGGCGCCGCTGGCTGCGGGGCGGCTGGCTGGGCCTCCTCGGCTTCCTGCTCTCGCCGCTGTCGTGGTGGAACGACCTGTTCGTGAACGTCCCGCTGGCGCTGGGCTTTGCCTGGCTCGTGGCCCTGGTCTGGCCCGCCGCCTTCACGGCCGCGTTTGTCGTCGGCTACTGGCTCACCAACGTGCTGGGCCTGGTGCTGCTGACCCGCGCCGCGCGGGAGCTGCTGACCGGTCGGGCCGGACCGTACACGCGCCGCGAGCTGCTCAAAGACGCCCTCGTGGCCCTGGCTTACACGGCGCTCATCCTCGGACTGGTGCGCCTCAAGGTGCTCCAGCCCTTGCAGGACTACGGGCGTTGACCGTTCCCGGGCCGGGCCGCCGGGTCACGCTTTGGCGGCGAGGATTTTTTTGGCCGCGTCCACCAACGCCCGGGCTTCGGGGTCCTGGCCCACGGTGATGCGGAGGTAGGCGCGGGTCTCGGCGGTGTCGAACCAGCGGACCAGCACCTTGCGCGCGCGCAGTTTCTGATACCACACCTCGGCCGGGTGTTGCGGCGGGCGCACGAAGAGGAAGTTGGTCTGGCTGGGCAACACGGTGAAGCCCAGGTCGGCCAGCGCCCCCGCCAGCCAGGCGCGCGTGGCGCGGACCTTGGCGATGGTGTGGCGGTAGTACTCGGGGTCTTCGAGCGTGGCCCGGGCGGCGACCTGGGCCAGGCCGTTGACGTTGTAGCTGTCCTTGACCTTGAGCAGGGCGGCGATCAGCTCGGGGTGGCCCACCGCGTAGCCCACGCGCAGCGCGCACAGCGAGTAGGCCTTCGAGAAGGTGCGGAAGACCAGCACGTGCGGGTACTTGAGGGCCAGGGCGAGCGCGTCGGCCTCGGCAAAATCCACGTACGCCTCGTCGAGCACGACCACCCGTTCCTGGGCGCGGACGATGTCCTCGAGGGCCTCGAGCGGGTAGGCGCGGCCGGTGGGGGCGTTGGGGGTGGTGATGAAGGTGAGCGCGGCGGCGAAGTCCCACGCCTTGCTGCGGCGCAACTCGCTCACGGTGGGCAGGGCGAAGTCCATTTGCAGCGGCACCGGGTTTTTCTGCGCGCCGTGCAGGTCCGCCAGCACCGGGTAAAGGGTGTAGCTGGGGGTGAAGTACTGGACGGTGCGCTGGCTCACCTTGGAGGCGCCGTGGCTGTGGTAGTAGCGGTAGTGTTCGAGGGCGCCGGGCGGGGAGCAATCCACAAAGGCGCGCGTGGCCAGGGCCAGCAGTTCGTCCATGCCATTGCCCACGGCGATGTGGGCCGGGGTGCAGCGGTGGCGGCGGGCCAGGCTTTCGCGCAGGGCGTCCGCGGTGGGCGGCGGGTACAGGCGCAGGCGCTCGTCCACGGCCTCGCGCACGGCGCGGAGCACCTTGGGCGAGGGGCCGTAGGGGTTTTCGTTGGTGTTGAGCTTGATCACCCCGTCGCTCTTGGGTTGTTCCCCGGGGGTGTAGGGTTGCAGGTGGCGCACCAGCGGGCGCACCAGCTCGGCGGGGTTGAGGGTTTCGGGTTTGGGCTTCTTCATGACGGAGAGGAGCGCGGGCCGGCGCGGCGGGGTCGGCGGGTTTCCAGGCGGATCGCGGCCGAGCGGGCGTGGGCGTCCAGCCCCTCGAGCCCGGCCAGGGCGCGGAGCGCGGGCAGGGAGCGCCGCAGCGCCGCGCGGTCGTACTGCACCACGCTGGTGCGGCGTTGGAACTGGTCCACCGTCAGGCCGGCAAAACTGCGGCCGGCGCCGCCGGTGGGCAGGGTGTGACTGGGCCCGGCCAGGTAATCGCCCAGCACGGTGGGCGTCCACGGCCCCAGGAACAGCGCGCCGGCGGTGCGGATGCCCGCCGCCACGCGGGCCGGTTGGCGGGTGATCACTTCGCAATGCTCGGGGGCCAGCCGGTTCACCAGCGCCACGCCCTCAGCCAGCGAGCGCACGTGGATGAGCCAGCCGTGGCGCTCGAGCACCCGCTCGATGTACGCGCGCCGGCTCAGGCCGGGCAGTTGCCGGGCGATCTCGGTTTGCACCGCCCGCACGAGCCGGGCCGCGGGGGTGATCAACCACACCCGCTCGTGTCCCGAGCCGTGTTCGGCCTGGGCCAGGAGGTCCGCCGCGACAAAGGCGGGGTTGGCCGAGTCATCGGCCAGCACCAGCACCTCGCTCGGGCCGGGCAGCAGGTCAATCGCCACGTGCCCCACCAGCAGGCGTTTGGCGGTGACGACGTACGCGTTGCCGGGGCCGAAGATTTTCTGCACCGGCGCGATGGTCGCGGTGCCGAGCGCCATCGCGGCGACGGCCTGCGCGCCGCCCACGCGGTAAATCTCCGTGGCCCCGGCGCGGCGGGCGGCGAAGAGCAGATTTGGGTTCACCGCGCCCTGCGCGTCGCACGGCGTGCAGACCACGATCTGCGGGCACCCGGCCACGCGCGCCAGGAGCACGGTCATGAGGGCCGTGGACACCAGCGGCGCGGTGCCGCCGGGGATGTACACGCCCACGCGGTCAAAGGGATCGAACTTCTCGCCCACGCGGCCGCCCTGAGCGTTGCGGACCGACCAATCCCGCCGCAGCGCGCGGCGGCTGAACCGCTCGATGTTCCGGGCCGCCACGTCCAGCGTGCGGCGCAACTCCGGCCCCGCCCGCACCGCGCCCTGGAACAACTCGGCCTGCGTCACCGCCAACTGCTCCGGCCGCAGGTCCGCGCCGTCGAACCGCCGCGTCAACTCGCACAGCGCCGCGTCGCCGCGCTCGGCCACGGCCCGCAGGATGTCCCGGGTGCGCGCCTCGATCTCCGGGTCGAACAGGCTGGTGCCGCGCGTCAGCGCCTCCAGCGCCGCGGTGAAGCCCGGCTCATCGTGCCGAATGACGTTCATTTGGGGCAGCCTCTCCAAAAACGGCGCCGTTGTCAAAACCGGGCAACAGCACGGCTAAACGCTTTGCCGCTTTCGCCCAGGGCCGGTTTCTGGCAGGCTGCCGGGCATGAGCCAACACGCAGTGGTCACCGGCGCCGGCAGCGGCGTGGGGCGGGCCGTCGCGTTGCGCCTGGCCCGCGAGGGCTGGCAGGTCGCCCTGGTCGGCCGGCAGGTCGCGCCCCTGAACGAAACCGCCCGGCTGGCCGGCGAGCGCGCCGGGCAGCTCCGGCCCGTGCCGTGCGACATCCGCGACGCCGCGGCCGTGGCGCGCATGGCCGAGCGGGTGCACGCCGAGCTGGGCGAGGTGCACCTGCTGGTCAACGCCGCCGGCACCAACACCCCGCGCCGCGCGCTGGCCGAGTTGTCGCTCTTCGATTACCAGGACCTGCTGGGCACCAACCTGCACGGCGCCTTTTACTGCGTGCAGGCCTTCCTCCCCGAGATGCGCCGCCGCGGCGCCGGCACCATCGTCAACATCGTCTCCGACGGCGGCAAACAGGCCAGTCCCAAGGCCGGCCCCGCCTACGTCATGGCCAAGTTCGGCCTGGCCGGTCTGACCCAGAGCATCAATGCCGAGGAACGCCACCGCGGCATCCGCGCGTGCGCGATTTTCCCCGGTGACATTGACACGCCCTTGCTCGACAAACGCCCGGAGCCGCCCTCCGCCGAGGCCCGCGCCCGGATGCTCCGACCCGAGGACGTGGCCGAATGCGTTTGGCTGTGCGTGAGCCTGCCCCCGCACGCTATCGTCGAGGAACTGGTCATCCGTCCGCGCTGAGGGCCGGGCCGCCCGGCGCCCCGGGTTCACTCGCGCCACTCGCGGCTGTGCTGGCGCAGCCCGGCCAGCCAGGCGGCGATTTCATCCAGCTCGGCCCGCCCCGGCCGCTCGCCCCCGGCGTACTGATTGAGCAAGAGGGCAAACACCAGCGGCTCGCCCGCCGCGCTGGTCACGTAGCCGGCCAGGGCGTTGACCAGGTCCAGGCTGCCGGTTTTGGCGCGCAGGTTGCCCTCGGCGGGGGTGCCGCGCAGTCGCAGCCGCAGCGTGCCGTCCACGCCGGCCACGGGCAGGGCGGCGCGAAAGACCTCGGCGTGCGGATGCCGCGTCATGAATTCGAGCAGCCGCACCAGCGCCCGCGGCGTGACCACGTTGTGGCGGGAGAGCCCCGAGCCTTCTTCCAGGCGCACCTCGCCGGCCGGGATGCCGGCGCGCGCCAGAAAGGCGTTCATCGCCCGCCGCCCGGCCTGCTCGCTGGTCTCGTCCGGGCCGGCCGGGGCGAGCGTGGCGCCGGCCTGCAGGAACCAGAGTTGGGCGTGGAGGTTTTGCGAGGGCTTGAGCATCCGCGGCAGCAGTTCGCGCAACGGCGCGGAGTGACAGCCGCCCAGCTCGAACCACTCCCGGGCGGCCGCCGCGCCGGCGGACTCCGGCGTCGCCTCGAGCACGCGCACCGGCCCGCGCACGCTGATGCCGCGGCGCCCGAGCGCGCGCTTGAATTCCTCGCCGAACCACCGCGCCGGCTCGCGCACGGCCACCGTCTCGCTCACCCGTCCCGCGTCCAGCGGCAACGTGCCCCGGGCGTGCACCACGTTGGCCCGCGGCTCGCGCCACAGGCTCACCCGCCGCGGGCCGCCGGCCGCCACGGTGAGCAGGCGGTTGCTTACACTCACGAACGCCGTCGAAGGGTACAAAAAAACCCCGGCGGGCAACCCGGCCCGGGCCGCCGGCCGGGCCACCACCTCGAGGGCGTTGTTGTTGAGGCTCAGCGCGGAGACTTCGGCGCCGTAGTACCAGGTCAGATCGTCGTACTCCCAGCCCGAGCCGACGGGCGGCCCGCGGAAGTAACTGGCGTCCGCCACCAGCCCGCCCTGGACCTGTTTGAGGCCGGCCCGCACGGCCGCCTCGACCAGCGGCGCCAGCGCGCGGTCCCAATCGCCCCCCGCCGCGCCCACCAGAAACCCCGGGTCGCCGCGGCCGTACAGGCGCAGATCGCCCCGCAACGTGCCGTGCGCGTCCGGCCGCGCCGCGGCGTAGAGCGAGGTGCGGATGCGGAAGTCCGGCCCCAACACGTCCAGCGCCAGCGCGCCGGTGAAGAGCTTGGTGGTCGAGGCCGGCACGAACCATTTGTCGGCGTTGGCGGTGAAAAGCACCCGGCCGGTCTCCAGCGACACCAGGTGAATGCCCCAGTGCGCGCGGGCAAAGCGCGGCTGGGTCACGTGCGCCCAGATGCGCTCGCGCAACGCGGCGACCGTCTCCGGACCGGGCGCAGCGGCGCGGCCGGCTCCCAGCCCCAGCGCCAGCAATCCCAGCGCGAGCCGGGCCAGCACCGCGGCGGCGCGCCGGTCGGGGGGGCGCGACGGCGGGCGGGCCGGCCGGGGACCGGAGGCGGGAGAGGCGGCGCGGGAATTCGCGCCAGGTTTCCTGCAAAGCGGGGTGGCGTTCATGCGTGCGTGCGGCCGCGGTCGGCGGGCCGCGGCGGGGCTCCCAGCTTGGCGAGGGTCGGCGCGGGCGCCACAAAATTCCGCTTGGCAGGTTGGCGGCACCCGCCAAGGTTTTCGGCGTGCCGACACCGCTGGAGCCGCCGGATTCGCACCGCGTGAACGCGGCGCTGGGCTGGCTGGACCTGGGTAACCCCCGCGAGGCGGCGGCCGAGCTGGCGCAGCTTGCCCCGGCCGTGCAAGCCCACCCCGAGGTGCTCGAGGCGCGCTGGCGGTTGTGCGCGGCCGAGCGCCGCTGGGCCGATGCCCTGGCGGTGGCGCGCGCGCAGGTAACGGTGGCGCCGGACGATCCCACCGGCTGGGTGAACCAGTCCTACGCCCTGCACGAACTCCGGCGCACCGCCGAAGCGCGGGACCTGCTCCTGCCCAAGGCGGCGGAGTTCCCCCGGCAGAGCATCATCCCGTACAACCTGGCCTGTTACGCCTGTCAGTTGGGCGATCTCGAAGAAGCCCGCCGCTGGCTGCGGCGTTTCCTGCAACTGCGCAGCAAGGACGAATTGCGCCGCCTGGCCCTCAACGACCCGGACCTGCGGCCCTTGTGGCCGGAGATTCGCGTCTGGTAGCGCCGGCCGGGGCAGCGCCCAAACCGGGCTCCGGCCGTGCGCCCGGCGGCGTTTGACGCGCGAGACGGCGCTTGCGACAGTGCGCGCCCGCGATGGCGCACATCCATGAGCGCATTGACTTCACGGTGGCCGTGTTCGTCGTGCAGGACGCCCGGGTGCTGCTGGTGCACCACCGGCGGCTGGACCGCTGGCTGCCGCTGGGCGGCCACATCGAGCTGGACGAAGACCCCGAGCAGGCGGCGCGGCGCGAGGCCCGCGAGGAGAGCGGCCTGGACATCGAGCTGCTGGGCGAGCGACCGCCCACCACCGGGGCCGGCACGCGCGCGTTGATCGCGCCCCGCTTTCTGGACATTCACCGCATCCACGCCACGCACGAGCACATTGGGCTCATTTACTGGGCCCGCCCGCGTGGCGGCACCTTGACCCTGGCCGCGGCGGAGCATCACGACATCCGCTGGGTGAGCGCCGCCGAACTGGACATGCTGCAACCGCCCGTGAGCGACGCGGTGAAATGGTACGCCCGCCGCGCCCTGGAAGAAGTGCCCCGCGGCCGCTGGGAAGTGGTGGCCGGCGCCGCGCTTCCGCCCGAACCGACCCCGGTTTCCCGCGATGTTTAGCCCGCGCATCAAAGCCGGCGTGTTCGTCCTGGAAGGGCTCAACGCCTACGCCACGACGGTCTATTTCACGTACCTGTTCTTCTTCATGCGGGACCGGTTCGGCTTCGGGAACCTCGAGAACCTCGCCCTGGGCGCGCTCAACGGCGCCGTGTACGCGGTCTGGGTGGCCTTTGCCGGGCGCTACGCCCAGCGGCGCGGGTACTTTCACGCGCTCAAGCTGGGCTTTGCCGTCATGGGCGCGCTCATGGTGGTGGGCAGCACGCTCGACTCGGTGGCCGGACATCTGCTGACGATGCTGCTTTGGACCTTGGGCATCGGGCTGACCTGGCCGGCCCTGGAGGCCATCCCCAGCGAGCACGAACCGCCGGCGCGGCTGCAACGGCTCCTGGGCATTTACAACGTGGTGTGGTCCGCCGGCAGCGGCCTGGCCACGTTCTCCGGCGGCATCATTCTCGAACGCCTGGGCCCGCGCGGCATTTTCTTGCTGCCTGCCGCGCTGCACGCGGTCCAGGTGGTGTTGACCGTCGGGTTGGAACGGGCCCACCGGCGCGCGGGCGGCGCCGCCCGGCCCGGGCCGCAGCCTGGCGCCGAATCCGCCGCCGGCGCGGCGCCGCGGGCCGAACCGGGGCCGGTGCCGCGCGCGGTTTTTCTGCGCATGGCCTGGATCGCCAACCCGCTGGCCTACGTGGCGGTCAACGCGATCATCCCGGTCATTCCCGGGCTGGCGCACAAGTTCGCGCTCTCCCCGGCCTGGGCGGGGGTGTTTTGTTCGGCTTGGGCGCTGGCGCGGGCGGCGGGTTTCTGGGTGTTCTGGCTCTGGGCCGGCTGGCATTACCGCTTCCGCTGGCTGGCCGGGGCATACCTGGCCATGGTGATCAGCTTCGCCGTCGTGCTGCTGGGCAATCACCTGGGCGTGTTGGTGGCGGCGCAGGTGGTCTTCGGCCTGTGCCTGGCACTCATTTACTCCTCCTCGCTGTTTTACTCGATGGACGTGGGCGAAACCAAAGGCGAGCACGGCGGCCTGCACGAGGCGGCCATCGGCGCCGGCTTGTTCGGCGGACCGGCCTTGGGCGCGGCCTCGCTGTATTTCTTCCCGGGCGTGACGGCGGCCAACGCGTGGGCGGTGACCGCGGTGCTGCTGGGCGGGCTGGGGTGGTTGCTGGCCCTGCGGGCGCGCCACGGCCGCAGCCGCTGACCCGGCCGGGCAATTCCCGCTTACCTTCGCCCGGTCTCACGGGTAAAATCCCGGCCGTTGAAACCCGAGAAACATCCGCGCCAAGCCCCGGCCCGACCGGCCGCGGCGCCGCCGACCGCGTCCCGCGCCAACCCGCGTGTCCGCGCCGCCCTCTTGGGGGGCGCGCTCCTGGTGGGCGCGGCGCTGCTGGTGATCGTTCTGCCGCGGCGCGCCCCGGCGCCCAAGCCGGCTGCGACCCCGCCCGCGGCCCCGGCCTCGCCCGCCACGGCGGCGACCACGAACCGGCCCGCCGTCCCGCCGGCCCACCCCGACGAAATGGGGGCCGCCCTGATCGCCCGCGGCAATGAACAACTGGCCCGCGGCGACCTGGCCGGCGCGCTGGCCAGCTACCGGGCGGCGGAACGCCTCCTGCCCGAGGACGAGGACGTGTACTACAACCTGGGCATCGTGCTCTCCCGGCTGGGCCAGACCAACGAGGCCATCACCGCCTACGAAACGGCCCTCAAGCTCTTCCCCGACTACGCCGAAGCCCACAACAACCTGGGCAACCTCCTGCTCCGCGCCGGACGCACCGCGGAAGCGGTCGAGCGCTTCCGCGCCGCCATCGCGGCCCTGCCCGACTACCCGGCCGCGCACAACAATTTGGGCAACGCCCTGCGCCTGCTCGGCCAGACCAACGAGGCGCTCGAACACTTCGCCCGCGCGGTCACCCTGGACACCAACTACTGGGAAGCGCGCTTCAACCTCGCCCAGATGTACCGCGCCACCGGCCGGCCCGCCGAGGCCGAACGCGAATACCGCGAAGTACTCCGCCTCCAACCCGGCTTTCCGCCCGCCCGCGCGGCCCTCGAAGAACTCGCCACCTCGCCCCCGCCGCCGAAGCCTTAACCGGACAAGGCCCGCGGTTTCGGGTGGCACGGCCAAGTTGGCCGCACCACCCGGAGCACAACAGCGGCCGCAAACTGCCGCACACCACACACTGACGCGTGGTAGGGCCGGGCTGTGGCGCGGCACAACCCGGTAGGACCGGGCTGCGTCCCGGCCGGGGCCACCTCCGGTGGGGCGAGACTCCGTCGAGCCCAGCACCGTCGCGGACCGCGGCCGGTTGGGCGGCGCCGGCGCAGCGGCGCCCTGCCCAATCAGAAGTGAGAAGCGAGGAGTGAGGAGGGGGACGCCGGACGCCGGAGGCCCGAAGCCAGATACCGGATGCCGGATGCCAGATACCGGATGCCCGATGACGGATGCCGGATACCGGAAGCGCGAGTCGGGAGCGGCGGGCCACTCGCCAAGCAGCGCAGCGCCGATTGGCAATAGCCTGTAACGCCGACGGGCGTCGGCGTTACGGCAGGCCGGCCGTCTGCGCTGCGAGCCGTCGGCGCGCGACGTTGGCCCAAAGCCGCCTCTTCATCGGGCGTTCCAACCGCCGAACCTTTGAACCCGAAAAACTCAAGCCCGCGGCGCGCTCACGGGACCGTCACCTCCAGCCGACCGTCCACGTGCGCCCGCACTTCGCGCGCCTCTGACGGCAAGGCGTAGTCCCGCTGAAGTCTGCTCCGGTTGCGGTAGAGCTTCGTTTCCGCGCCGTTCTGGGTAACCACCAAGTCGGGCCGGCCATCGCCGTCGAAGTCCGCGGCAGCGCAACCCCGTTGCTCGCCGTAGATCGCAATGCCCGATTCCTGACCCGGCACCGCGTCAAGCGTCCCGTCGCCGCGTCCGCGCAATAAAAGGCCGCGTCCGGCGTCCATTCGCCAGGCCTCGCTGGGAAACGCGAAGAAGTTCTGGGCAAGAAATGCATCGAGGCGTCCATCGCCATCGAAGTCGCTGATACAGACGGCCATTACCGGTGCGAACTGAGCCTCCTGCGGGAGCGGCCGGGCCTCGAAGCCTCTGCCGCGGTTCAATAGGATGACCGAGGCGAGCGTGTTGGCGCGCAGAACGTGAGCAGTCTTGAAGTGGGTCCCCAGGATGCGCTCCACGCCGGCTCGCTGAACGCCCGGTGCGTGGCAAACCGCGTCTGCAACGCCGGCCAGGCCGTGCCCAGTTCCTCCCTCGTCCGCAGGGGTAGCAAGCGGCCAGTGGCGGGATCGGCCCGGGCTTCAATGATTTCTGTCACGCCGTCGCCATTGAAATCACCGCAATAAGCGAGCCACGGATGCTCCGGAGTTGCTTGGCGCACGCTATTCTCACCCCAATTGCCGGCGATGAGATCCAAGCGGCCGTCTCCATCAAAATCCCCTGCGGCTATGCATTGCCACAGTCCGAGAAGGTTCGCCGTGCCGAAGGCCTCGCTGGCTTCCTCGAACCGGCCAGCCGTGTTGCGGAAGATTCGCAGTGGGCCCCACTCGATCGCCAGCGCAAGTTCCGGCAGGCCGTCACCGGTCAAATCCGCGAAGACCGCACCCGAAACCAGGCCGATGTCCGCGAAGGGGCGAGAAGCCGGCTCATCTGGCGCGAGCCGCCCATCGCGGTTGATCCAAACCGTGCCGGGCGCGGCCGCCGGGTATTGCCCTGGCACGACCCCGCCGGACATGAAGACGTCCAGGTCGCCGTCACCGTCCACGTCGCCCACCGCCAGCACTCCCACCCCACCCGGACCGCCGGCGGGCAGCGTGTCTACCACCTCCACCGCATCCGGCGAGGCTCCCGCCGCCAGCAACCAGCCCGCGGGCAGGTTGGTCAGGGTCGTTTCGTAGCGTGTCAGCCCCAGCAGCAGGTGCGGCTTGCCGCCCAGCACCAGGCCGCAGACGGCGGGGGCGTCATCAGGCAGCGGCGGCAGTCCGTTGACGGTGAGTCGCGTGAAACATTGACCGTTCCACTGGAAAACGCCCGGTTGGTGGCCCCGGCTTCCTCCGATTACCAATTCTGGCCGGCCATCCCCATCCAGATCCTGCCATGCCACGCCAGGGCCGCGTTGGCTGAGCTTGCGCGGCAGCAGTGGCTGGCGCGCGAAATCGTCAAACGGCGGCTCTACATGGACATGCCCGAGCCGGTGGCTGACATCCTCGAACCACGGCGGCGGTGCGGCCTTCGGGCTGGCGGCCGCAGGTGCGTCCATGGGCTCCTCAATCTCGTAGAGGTGGTTGGCCTTTACACCGGACAGGATGGTTCTGCGCCCGCTACGCCAGAGAACCTCGATGGTCAACTGATTGGTCACCCGGCCCGCCGCAAACACCCGCGCCGGGTCGTCGCTCGACACGTATCGTCCCCCGGCGATGACCTCTTGGGTCTGCTCTGGAACCGCGCCGCCAAGGACCCGAATGCGCGCGCCGATCCCCCGCGTGTTGGGGGCGCGTCCTTTCAGCCGCACCGCCACACGCGGCTGGGGGCTGTCGTTGCGGAGCAGCAGCGGCGCGGCGCGGAGGCAGTTCACCACCGCGTCCAGATCGCCGTCATTGTCCAGATCGGCAAGGGCCATGCCATTGGAGACGTTGGTCGAATCGAATCCCCACGCGCGGCCGGTTTCCTCGAAGCGCAGCTCGCCGAGGTTGCGAAACGCCCGATTCGGCGTGGCCACGCGCGGGAACTTCTCCAGGCTCAATCCGGCGGCGCGAGCGTCGCGGTTCGGTCCGCCTTGGAGGGAGTCCAGGTCCAGCAAGTCGTGCATCGGCCCCGTGGTAATCAGCAGATCCTCGAAGCCGTCGAGATCCACGTCCACAAACACCGGCAGCCACGACCAATCACTCGCGGCGAGGCCGGCATACCATGCGACCTCGGCGAACGTACCGTCGCCCCGGCCGAGGAAAAGGGTGTTGCGGCCCGCCTGTGGCCAGGGGGCACCAAGGCCCGGCAGGGGCGGACGCAGTTCGTCCGGAGTCATCTGCCGCAAGCGCTCCGCCGGGTCGCGACTGAGCATCTCGACCACGAAGAAGTCCAGGTGGCCATCCCGATTCACGTCGGCGAAGTCCACCCCCATGGCGGCGTAACTCGATTTGCGCAAAGCCATGGCGGGCGGCGCGCGAAACCGGCCGCGACCATCGTTGATCCACACACGGTCCGGGGTGTGGAAATCGTTGCATACATAAATGTCCGGGGCGCCGTCGCCGGAGAAATCGCGCATCTGAACGGCGAGACCCCTATCCCACGGCGGAGGCTGCGCGGTGCCGTATTCGTCGGCGAAGTGTTCTTCCCACCGCACGGGCGCAAAGCGACCGTGCCCGTCGTTCAGAAAGAGCGCGTCGGGTTCGCCAAATTCGACCAGCTTGCCGTCCACGAACTTGACCCGGTTGGCCAGGCGGCCGATGACCACCGGCCGGCCGTTCACCATCTTTGTGGTGATGGTGCCGCCATCGCGCAGGACGGACCCGACCGCGAAGTTGGCTACGTACAGATCGAGATCGCCGTCGCCATCCACGTCGGCGAGTGCGAGCGACAGGCTCCCTGCTTGCGAAGTCAGACCGGCTTCGGCGGTGGCTTCCGCAAACCGGCCGCGGCCGTCATTGGTGAACAGACGCACCCCACCTCCGGTCGCCGTGACCAGCAGGTCCAGATCGCCGTCGCCATCCACGTCCGCCAGGGCGGCACCGCGCGAGAGCTGGCCGGGGCAAGCCACGCCGGCGGCGGTGGTGATATCCGCAAAGCGCCAGTTCCCAAGGTTGCGGAACAACGCGTTGTCCCCTTCAAGGTTGCACAAGTAGATGTCGCACCAGCCGTCACCGTCCACGTCGCCCAACGCCACCCCGGAACCGCTAATCAGGGCGGTATTACGATTCAACGCGACTTCCGAGAGCCGGTTCGTGAAATGGATGCCAGCGGCGGCAGGATCCAACAGGGTGAAGCCGGTTCGCCCTGCGCCGACGGGTTTGATCGCGCGACTGCGACCACCGGGAAAGGCGGTCCAACCCTCAGCAGCGTCAACAGCCAGCCCGGGGCTCACAATGACGAGGAGCGCGGCGAGCCACGGGCGGAACACACACCGCGCGGCCCGGGGCGGCATTGACCGCGGTGCCCGCCGACACTGGCGTCGTTGGCTCATGGGCTCACCTCCAGTTTGCCGGAAACGTGAACCGTCAATTCACGGGCTTCCGACGGCAGGGCGTATTCGCGAACCACCCCGCCCGGCCAGCGCACGCGCAACACGCCGGGCGGCGCCGGCATGGCCAGGACCTGGGTGAACCCGTCCTGCGACCAATACCCGCCGCCGGCGCGGACCTCGCGC
>Ga0272446_1000914_pt1 | contig 44936 bp, 25 predicted proteins | sample YNPCB0061_FD_194587 | JGI IMG/M metagenome (GOLD analysis project Ga0272446, IMG submission 194587) | Hot spring microbial mat communities from Yellowstone National Park, WY, United States - YNP-CB-006-1 | ecosystem: Environmental > Aquatic > Thermal springs > Hot (42-90C) > Sediment | place...
GGCGAAACGCTGCTTGCACCGAAGCCGCTCAAGAATAATCTACGCCGCTTGCGCCTCCGCTCCCGAAGGCATTCCAAAAAAGAAAAAGGTTCAAAGAATCGCCTCAAGTCTGCACAGAAACTTGCTTTGCTTCATGCACGTATCGCCAATGTTCGATATGATTTCTGGCATAAATTCACCTCCAAACTCTGCCGCGAGAACCAAGTGGTGGTAATTGAGGATTTGAATGTGCAGGGAATGATGCAGAACGAAAGACTTTCACGGGCGATTGCGGACGTGGGCATGAGCGAAGGCGGGCGACAACTCAAGTACAAAGCAAAACTGTATGGGACACGTCTGCTGATAGCCGACCGTTGGTATCCATCCAGTAAACTCTGTTCTTTTTGCGGTCAAAAGAAGGAAACACTCACTCTCAAAGAACGTGAATGGGAATGTGAGCATTGTCATTCACACCATGACCGCGACATGAATGCCGCCATAAACCTGCGGAATCTTGCCACGCTGGGGTCATCGTAAAATTTACTGTTTCAAAGAACTTTTCTACCCGTGGCTAACGGGAAAGTAACGCCTGTCAGATATGAATACTCAATAGAGATTCAGGGCAGGAACTAAGCGAAGTGTTCACTTTTATTCACTTTTTAGATAGCAGAATGTATGGCGAGCATTCGTTTGTTGCTGCTTAGTGCAGCATTCACATTTGGTGTAGGAAGCACGGCAGCATTTGGCGGAACGGGTCTAAATTTGAGTGCCAAAGGCGCGAAAACCTTCACGGTGAGCAATAAAGCCGGCAACAGTCAAGCGCAGTTTAGCAGTCAGGCACCATTGGAAAATATCGAGGGTGGCACGGCAGCCGTAACGGGGTCATTTACGCTTGACCCTGCAAATCTGGAAGCGACTACGGGAAAAATCATTATTCCTGTGGCAAGTATGCAAACAGGCATTGAAATGCGCGACAAGCACTTAAAAGAAAAAGACTGGTTGGATGCTGAAGCACATCCAAACATCATTTTTGAAGTCAAAAAACTCTCAGGCGTAACTGTAACAAGCAGTAGTGGTGGCAAGGGTGTAGCGAAAGCTCTCGCCGAAGGCACATTTACTATGCACGGTGTAACAAAACCCATGAGTGTTCCTGTGGAAATCACCTATGTTGAAAAAGCATCTGGTGATATTGTTATGGTAAGGGTTGACCAAATGGCTGTACCTATCAGAGAATACGGTATTCAGGGAAGAAAAGGCATTATTGGCTCAAAAGTCAGCGAGACAATAACCGTGAAAGTGACTATCTACGCTGGCGCGTAGAATGCTTGTGCATACTCAAAAAAAATAAGACATCTGGGTGAACCAGATGCCTTTCGTATTTGTGTATTGGATTGAATTGGATGTTTTTGTAGATTGAGGGGCTACTGGGCGAAGCACTGTTCAGCAAAAGCAAGTATGCTTAAGTATTCTCAACTCCTAACAACGGACGACTATGCGCTTGACAATTTTCCTGAAACTGTTATTAGGTTTTGTAATTGCACTAAGTTTGACCGCAACAATAGCGGCGATTGCAGTCTATAATCTTTCATCGCTGAGTTCGATGACCCAAAGCATCATCAACGAACAGAATATCAAATATTTAGCCTGCAAGGCGGAATCGCGACTTCGTCGTGCGATTGTCTACGAAAAAGAATTTATGCTTTCCCAAGATGAACAACGCGCCAAAGAATTCACGGCTTCTGCTAAAGCTGCGAAGGCTCTTGCCGACAGTATTGCTGCCATTGCCCGCGATACTACTATTCAGCAAAGTGCTAAAGAATTTGGCTCACAGGTGGAAAAGTACGCTATGGGCTTCAGTGATATTGTGTGGGAACTGTCGTCTAAAGCGCAAGGAAACGAAAATTTTGCCAGCGTGCTGCAACGTGACCAAAACATCCAAACGACATATAGTAACTATTCGGCAAATGCTCATGTTGCCAAACAACGTGCTGACGAGATTACAAGTCGTGCCGAAGAATTTGCAGATGCGTCGCTCAAAGAGCTTACCGAGCGCAGCACAGCCGTTCGGCAAACTTTGATAAGCATTGCCGCCGCCGCTTTGATGTTAGGGTTTGTTGTAGCATTTGTGCTGGCGCGGACAATTTCGCGTCCTATTTTAGAACTGAACCAAGCTGCCAAACAAGTTGCAGCAGGAAATCGTACCGTAAGCCTGAAAGTGAAAACACGCGATGAAATCCGTGAACTTGCCGAATCGTTTAGGACAATGCTCGATAGCATCGTGCATATGGTGGACGACTTACATATGGCCAATAAAAACATGGAAGCAGTGCTGGAGGAGGCTCAGGCCGCCAAGCGTGCTACGGAGGAATCTAAAGCCTATTTAGAGCATGAAGTGGGCAATTTGCTTGTGGCTATTGATGCTTTGGCAAAAGGCGACTTTTCTGCTGACATAGCCACAAGCCACAAAGACGATGAAATTGCAAAACTCCGATTGCAGCTGGGGAGTATGGTGCAGAGCTTACGCCATTTGCTCCATCAAGTGAAAAGTACTGTTGCTACTGTTGCGGACACTGCTGAGGCAATTAGCTCGGCTGCCGAAGAGGTTTCTGTTGGTGTGCAGCATCAAGCGCAGCAAACGGAGCAGGTTTCACAAGCAATGGACAAAATGACCACAACAATTGCCGAAAATTCGCGCAATGCCGCTCAAACTTCTGAGGTGGCAGTCAAAAACGGCGAAATTGCTCAACGAAGCAGTCAAATCGTTGCTGAAACAGTAGAAAAAATGAATGAAATTGCTCAGGTAGTGCAGCAGTCAGCACTAACCATAGAGCAATTGGGCGATTCCAGCGCACAAATTGGGGAGATTGTTTCGGTTATCACGGAAATTGCTGACCAGACAAACTTGCTTGCGCTCAACGCGGCTATCGAAGCCGCCCGTGCTGGTGAGCAAGGACGAGGCTTCGCCGTGGTGGCTGACGAGGTACGCAAACTTGCTGAACGTACCGCTCAAGCCACAAAACAGATTACCGCGATGATTAAAAGTATTCAAAAAGAGTCCTCTGGCGCAGTGGAAGCCATGCAGCGAGGCAGCGAAAAAGTTCGCGAAGGCATGAATTTAGTGCATAAAGCAGGGGAGTCCCTGCAAGAAGTCTTGCAAAGTTCGCAAGGCGTGCTGGCAATGGTGCAACAAATTGCCAATGCGAGCAATGAACAAACACTCGCCAGCGAAGGCATTGCCCTTAATGTTGAGCAAATTTCCCAAGTCTCATCGCAATCGGCTGCGGGTGTGGCAGAAATCGCTCGCAGCGCAAGCAACTTGCACCGCTATACGGAACAGTTAGAGCGTGAAATTGCCCAATTCACCGTTACTGCTGCCGAAGATAAACCAAGCCTCAAAGCAGCAAAGAATAGAGCATTACCAACGCCGTCGGTACGGCAATTACAGCAGTAAAGGAGACAATAGTGCAGACGCTCAACACAAAGGCGATAGTATTAAGGACTTACCGCACCGCCACGGGCAGACCTGTCTGAAGAGACTCTTCAGCAGCAAATGTGGCAAGCGTTACAGCACGAAGTGTGTGATACGCAATCGGCATGGGGCTGCCCGTGCGCACAGAGCGCACGACCTCTGCGATTTCCTCCGCATGACCTTTGCTGCCGTCGAACGAACGCCGAGTTGTCCGTTTGCCCGATGCAAGTGCTACGGTCGAAAAATTGTCCATTTGTGCTGTCTTGCCCGAACCAAAAACCTCGCAATATTCCTTACCCACGTTGCTATTGCCATTAGCGTAGTAATGTACTGTTCCTATTGAGCCGTCGGAAAACTTGAGGGAAATGCTCACCGTGTCGTGATGCTGTGCGTTACTGTTCGGTGTAGAAATCGTCTCAGCAAAGACATGTACGGGCGAAGCATCGGTGAGAAATGCCATACAATCAACAAAGTGGCAACATTCGCCGATGATGCGTCCGCCTTGAGCGGCATCTTGAATCCAGTGTTCGGGAGCAATTGCGCCAGCATTAACACGATACAGCATAGCAAGAGGTTCGGTGCGTCCTAAAAAGAAGTCTTTCATTGCTCGCAATGGTGCCGAAAAACGACGATTGAAACCCACCATGACGTGCGCGGGGTTCGCTTGTGCGGCAAGTTCGGCATCAATGCGCTCAAGCTGCTCACGGGAGATGGCAAGCGGTTTTTCGACAAATACGTGTTTGCCGCGCTTCAGAGCTTCAATGACATAGTCAGCATGGGAATCATGGCGCGAGGCACACACAACCAAATTGACCTCAGCGTCGGCAAAAACTTCCTCAGCACTGGTGGCATAGCCTTCAAACGCAAACCGTTCAGCAGCAGATTTCGCTGTTACGGGCTTTGTGGTAATGAGCGTTTTAAGGCGAACTCGTTCGCGCTGTAACGGCGGCAACAGCGATGCCTGAGCAAAGTTGCCTGCACCCACTACACCAACGCAAACGCTGCTGTGTGCATGGTGTCTGCTTGTCTGGCGTTGATGAATCTGGATGCGGCGCGGGTGTTCGCGCTCGGTTCGCGGGTATTCCAGCACGATAGCTCCACGTGGTTCACCGGATGCTTCTCCAGATGGTTCACGCAAACTGGTTGTGTCGCCTGTTATCAAGCGATAGGCTTCTGCTGCCTGCTGCACGGGAAAGCGATGGGTAATCATCGCGTTCACATCGAGTTTGCGTGCTGCTACTAAATCCAAGAATGCCTGCATATTGCGCTGTTCCGTCCAGCGCACGTAGCCAATCGGATAATCTATGCCCTGTTCTTCATAGACAGGGTCGTACCGCCCAGCACCATAGCTACACGAAATAGTAAACCGTAGTTCTTTTTCGTAAAACGGCGAGCGGGGAATGTTCATGCCCACGGCTCCTACCACCACCACCGAGCCACGTTTGCGGGTAATGTCTATCGCCAACTCCACTGGTGCGTTGGAATCTGTGGCAGCAGTAATGATAACGGCATCCACCCCCGTGCCGCGGGTGAAGCCCTGAATAGCTTTAGTGGCATCCACAATGTTCGGTGTTGTGCTTGGCAACACCAAATCTGCACCAAACTTCTGCGCTGTGGCAAACAGTGCGGGATTGACATCCAAACCGATGACACGACAGCCATTGGCTTTCAACAGTTGTACGGTCAGTTGTCCCAACAATCCCAAGCCAATAACCGCTACGGTAGCACCAAGTTCTGGTTGTGCTTGGCGAATACCCTGCATAGCAATTGCGCCCAGTGTGGTGATACTTGCTTCTTCAAAACTCACCCCGTCAGGCACTTTAACTACCAAGTTTTTGGGAACGCTAATATGCTCGGCATGAAAAGCATACGTGTTTCCCGCGCACGCTACGCGGTCGCCGGGGGAAAACTCCATGCAGCATGACTCTGTAACCACTCCTGCTGCGCTATATCCAAGTGGTTTATAGGAATCCAGCACCCCTTGAACTTTTCGGAGCGTTGCCGCCAGACCGTCTTTTTGTACACTGTCCAGCACCTTTTTGACCTCCTGCGGTTGCTTCAGCGCACGTTCCAGAAGCGAGGATTGTGCCTTGGCAACCGAAGCCCGCTCTGTGCCTGCGCTGATAAGCGAGTTGTGAACGTGAACGAGCACTCCGCCTTTCACACACTGCGGCAAAGGCATGTCTTCGACAAGAATTTCGCCAGAACTCTGGTGTTGTAGAACTTGTAGCATTGATTGTACGAGAATGTCAGACAAGCAATATAGCGGCAGAAATAAGGCAGGGAGACAGTCGCTTGGTGAAACCTGTCTCCCTGCAAGAAATCTGCCGTCATTTTTGGCGATCAGTCTTCGTTGTTTGAAGATTATTTGAATGTGAAGGATGCAAAGGATTTTTCAAACATTGGCAAGAAAAACTGCTGCTCAGGCTTGAACCACTGGACTGTGATGCGGTAGAGTTTGTTGTTTTTGATGGTGAAGTACGTACGGCGGCTTACGTCCTTGACAGGTGTGTCGGCGAGCAAAAAGGCTTTTTCGCCGCTAACCGTCGTTTCTGTTGGCTCTGCGCCTTTGTAATTGGCTTTGTTCTGGGCGACGATTTTTTCCAAGTTGCCCTGTTTGGAGGCATCAGTAACATCAACGCGGATGATGCAGTCCGACGGTCCGCCAATGCCTTTAAACTCCACTGCTTCGATGCCGCCGCTTTTTTTGCTGCCGCTAAAGTTGTCAGGAATTTGAATAGTGAAGTATTGTGCGCTATTGTATGCCGCAAGTGTCTCACTGGCTTTGAATGTTTCTGCTGGCTTTGCAGCCGTGTCCTTCACCACAGGCTTAAATACTGCTAATTCTGCCGAAGCGAGCATTTCATCAAATTTTGGTTTGAGAGCATCGAACGTACCGCTAAAGGCTTCAAATTTGATAACGGTCATTGCGGTGCTGTCTTTGGTAGCCACGTAGGTTTCGCCTTTGAATGTGCCGTCGCTGTAACTTACCTCGTAGCTCAATTTTTTTGCATCTACGCCGCCGACTTTGACGCTTTCAACGGGTTTATAGACGGAAGCATCGGAAAAGATTTTCGAGGCTTCAAGCACACTGTCTATATTTGCTACACCTTCAATTTTCGTGCCACTGATAAACACCTGTGCGCCGCTTGTTTCGGCATCTTTGTAATCAACGAACCGTTGAGCAATGGCTTCCGAAGAATAATACACTGCCAACTCGCCCGGTTTAGTGCTGGCTTTCCAGTTTTTTGGGAATTTTATCCCAAAGTTCAAGGTCTTGTCTTGGTACATTTCCAATTCGGCAACTGGTGGGGCTTCGGCAGCTTTCTTGCCGCATCCGGTCATCACCACGCCAACAGTGAGTGCGGCTACCGCCACCGTGCGTAACGCTGTTCTCATGGACACTCCTTCAAAGGGGTTAAGTGGAACATGAATTGTGAATTTCTGTGAATTTTGTTGGTTGGCACTGACAATCCCGTAATCTACTAAAGTTTGATTTTTACACCAAGTTTTTTGCGTGGTTTTGCGTCAATACGGTAGTGTACAAAAGGGGTTACTGTGCTGCTAAACGGCGGATGCTCTCGCCTTCCAAACGGTACGTGTCCCACTCGCTCATGCAGCGTGCGCCGAGCGACTGGTAAAATCTGATGGCAAGTTCGTTCCAGTCCAGTACCTGCCAGACAATACGAGCGCAATCGTTGTGCAACGCCACCGATGCTAAGGCTTTAAACAGTGCAAGACCAATGCCGCGCTTGCGGTGTTCGGGCAGGACAAATAAGTCTTCAAGGTAAATGCCCGGACGTGCTTCCCACGTGGAAAAGTTGTAAAAATACAACGCAAATCCTGCCGCTACGCCTTCCCATTCGGCAATCAAGCACTCAAAGCGTTTGGGTTCGGTGAATCCAAAGCGTCGAATGAGTTCTGGTGTAGTATTGACCTCGTGTGCTTCGGCGTTTTCATACACCGCCAGTGCGGTAATAAGATTGACAATCGTTTGTACATCGTTCGATGTCGCGGGGCGAATAGTGAGCATGATAGCGAATAGTATTGTGTGGTGGAAATGGCGTGCTGTCTTGTGAGGGAATGTCAGAACGGCGCATCGTCGCTTGCACTCAAGCTGTTTGCAGCAGAACGTGCCGAATTGCTAAAGTTCGAGATATTTCCAACGTACTCAGGCGGTGCTTCAAAACCAAAGGCAAGGTTTTCAAAGCGTGCATAGTCTTTTACGTAGCTCACGCGCACGGTGCCGACGGGTCCGTTGCGCTGCTTGCCGATGATAAGTTCAGCCGTACCCTCAGTGGGCGAACCGTCGTCGTAGGTGGTGATTTCATAGTATTCGGGGCGATGCACAAACATCACCACATCCGCGTCCTGTTCAATCGAACCCGATTCACGCAAATCCGAGAGCATGGGGCGTTTGTCTGAGCGCGACTCTACCGAGCGGTTGAGCTGCGACAGCGCGACAACGGGGATATCGAGCTCTTTGGCAATCTGCTTGAGCGACCGCGAAATTTGGGAAATTTCACGCTCGCGGCTTTCAGCTTTCGGACCGTGCATGAGTTGAAGGTAATCAACAATGACCAATCCGATATTTTTTTCCGCTTTCAGGCGACGGCATTTTGCGCGAAGTTCCATCACCGAAAGAGCTGCACTATCGTCAATAAAAATGGGGGCTTTGGCGAGTTTGTCCATTTTTTGTGCCAACTGCGGAAACTCATCGTCTTTGATGCGACCGTTGAGAATGCTGTGGGCATTGACTTTGGACTCTGCACTGAGCAAACGAATGGTCAGTTGTACGGCTGACATCTCAATAGAAAATACCGCTACAGGCACGTTCTTTTCCACAGCCGCGTTGCGAGCAATCGAAAGAGCCAGCGCGGTTTTTCCCATCGAAGGTCTAGCGGCAATGATGATTAAGTCTGATTTGCGAAATCCCCCCAGCATATCGTCTAATTTCGTGTATCCCGTTGCAACGCCCGTCAGTCCTTCTTTGTTGCCACTTGCCATTCGTGCCAGCATATCGAACGTTTCTTTGGCAAGTTTGTCCATGCCCACGTAGGTTTTGCGAAGGCGTTTTTCGGCGATATCAAAAATTGCCCTTTCTGCTTCGTCAATTTCATCCAGTGCGTCTGTTGCTGGGTCGTAGGCGCGATACAGAATTTGTGAGGAGGCTTGAATAAGTTGGCGCTTTAAATAATGTTCTTGTACAATGCGAGCATAATGCTCCACGTTTGCAGCCGTTGGCGTGTGGCGGTTGATTTCCGAGAGGTAGTACGACCCGCCTATAAGTTCCATCGTTCCTTGTCGCCGCAAATACTCGCTTAACGAGATGATGTCAATCGTCATATTGCGGTTCGACATCTCTATCATCGCCTCGAAAATTTTGCGGTGAATGTCTTTGTAGAAGCAGTCAGCTTGAATAACCTCTACGACTTTGCTAAAAGCCGTTTTGTCCAGCATAATGCTGCCCAGCACCGCCATTTCTGCGTCGTTGGAATGCGGTGGCACTCTGTCGCCCATTGGCGCAAGTTGTAGTACGGATGCGCCGCGTCGCTCGGGGCGATTGTTAGTAATTACCTTCGAGAAAAACGCATCGCCAGCGTACTCGTTGTCTTTGATAAAATTTGCCACCGTCGAACTCCTTTGTACGTCTTGTGTACACGCCTTTTGATACCTTGTGTGTCAAGTGAGAACGTTTCGCCAACCGCCAAACTCGTTATGCTGCTGTGTGTGAGGTCAAAATTGAGGGGCAGCAAATTACGGAAAAGTCTGGTTTGTTGCTGTACTGTGTTTTGCACGGTTTATCCAGAGGTTTTCCACTGAGAATATGCACTTTTCCACAGTATTTTCCACATGTTTTTACATCAGGTGAGCGACTTATTCAAAAACAATCGTTTTGTTGCCACTAAGGAAAACGCGCTCTTCCAACACCAATTTTAACGCTGTTGCAAGCACCAATTTTTCGACATCGCGCCCTGCCTGAGCCATTTCTGCCGGCGAACTGGCGTGGGTAGTGGGCACAACGCTTTGGGCGATGATAGGGCCTTTGTCCAATTCTTCCGTTACAAAATGCGACGTAGCACCGATAATCTTTACGCCACGCTCAAATGCTTGTTTGTAGGGGCTTGCACCGATAAATGCTGGCAACAACGAGTGATGAATGTTGATAATCCGATGCCGATACGCCGCAACGAATGGCGGCAAAAGCACTCGCATATATTTCGCCAGCACGATGTAGTCAAACGTGTAACGATTGATAACTTGCATCACGGCTGCTTCATGCTCCTCACGGCTTATGGACTCGTGGCTGATGTAGTGAAATGGTAGGTCAAATTTTTCCACAAGCGGTCGCAAGACTTCATGGTTAGCAACAACGGCAGCAATCTTGGCAGGAAGCTCGTTGTAAGCGGAGCGAATCAGCAATTCCGCCAAACAATGATGCTCTTTTGTTACCATCACTACTAACGTTCGTTTACCCGTGTGCGTGAGCCGCACGGATGCTGATGCAGGCAATACTGCTTGCAGTTCAGCAACCAAGTGCGGATGTGGTTCACCGACGAACTCCGTTCGCATGAAAAAGTGCTTGCGGTCTTCATCCACAAATTCTTGATTACTCAGCACATTGTAGGAATTGCGGTACAGCACGCCAGTAATCTTATGCACAAGCCCTGTTTCGTCAGGACATTCGATAAGCAAGATGTGCGTTGGAACGTTCATCGGAACTATTCTAATAACAGTTGAGCTCTTATCGGACTTCTGCGCCGCCGCCAATAGTGCTGTTTTCTGGTACAACCAGCGACAATGCACCGTCTTCGGCACTTGCTGACAAAATCATGCCTTGCGATTCCAAACCCATCAGTTTTGCAGGTTTGAGATTGACAACCACGGTAACGATTTTGCCAACCAGTTCTTCGGGCGTGTAGTATTTGGCGATGCCCGAAAGAATCTGACGGTGTTCTGGAGCGGCTTCTGTGCCGACATTGACGAGGAGTTTCAGCAGTTTATCGGATTTTGGAACACGGCTTGCTTCCAGAATTTTGCCTGTGCGAAGTTCCACTTTGCCAAACTCATCAATCGAAATGTGCTTATTACCAGCGCGTTCAGGCAACGAACTGGCAGAAGCGTTCTGGTGCGGTGCCGTTGTTGGGGTAGTTTTTGCAGCGTCTTGAGCAGCAGTGTTCCGAGACGGCGGTGCTTGTGGTGGTTGCTCGGCTGTTGAGCCTGTGCCGAGTTTTGCCACTTGTGCTTGCACCGTACTGTCCTCCACTTTGCTGAACAACAGCGTTGGCTCACGCAGCACGGTGCCTTCGGGTATGTGTGGAAAACTGAGTGTGTGCCAGACATCCCGATAATCCGCTGCATGAGTTGCTGGTGTTTGGGTTGCCGGCGTGCGCGGGGCGGCGTTCAGCATTGTCAGGATTGCCTGTGCAGTGTTGGGTATCACAGGGGCAAAGGCATAGCCCAGCGAGCGCATCAGTTGTGAGCAGATGTAGAGTGTTTTTGCACACACGTCGGGTGCTTCTTTGATGGTTTTCCAGGGCGCGGCATCGTTGAAATACTTGTTTGCAGCGCGAGCAATGTTCATCGTTTCCGTCACAGCATCGCGGAAACGGAAGGCACGATAATGTTTTTCCACAGACCGTAGGTGCGCCACTAACGCTACCAGCACGCGCACGTCGTCGGCAGAAAAATAGTGCAAGTATTTGGTGTGGAGCGTTTCAATGGCTGCCTCGTTGGAGTCAAACTGTTGAACAGCGAGGTCATCAACAAGAAGTTTCCACGCCTCGGGAATTTTTTGAAATTTTCCCGCAAGCGTGGGAACTTTGCCGCCAAAGTTTTTCTGCAAAAACTGGGCAGTGCGGTTCACGAAATTGCCCACAATAGCTGCCAGTTCATTGTTTACCCGTGCTTGAAAGTCTTTCCAAGTGAAGTCCGCGTCTTTGGTTTCGGGCATATTCATTGCCAGCGTGTAGCGCAGGGCATCGGCATGGTGCGGTTCAGGAAACGTGGCAAGGTAATCACGCACATCAATTGCCCAATTGCGTGATTTCGAGAACTTCTGCCCTTCCAAATTCAAAAATTCGTTTGCCGGGATGTTCGTCGGCAAGATGTAGTTCCCACGAGCGTGGAGCATGGCGGGAAACATGATTGTATGAAACACGATGTTGTCTTTGCCCAAAAACGCCACATAGTCAGTTGTTGAGCCGTCTTGCGGCTTGAGCCACCACTCTTTCCACGCCTCTGGTGTGCCGCGCAGCCGCGCCCATTCTTTGGTGATGGAAATGTAGCCCAACACTGCATCAAACCATACATAAATCACTTTGCCTTTGGCGCGTTCCAACGGCACTGGCACGCCCCACGTCAAATCACGGGTAATGGCGCGGTCTCCAAGTCCTTGTTTCAGCCATGACTGGCTTTGCTGCACGACGTTGTCTTTCCATTTACGCGCCGCGCCCGCGCTGATGTAGTGCTCAAGCCACTCTTGAAAATCGCCAAGTTTGAAATACCAGTGTGTAGTGTTTTTGACCACAGGTGCTTTGCCTGAAACGAGGCTGCGGGGGTTTTTGAGGTCAAGTTGGTTGTAGTACGCACCGCAGTTATCACACTGGTCGCCGCGAGCGCGGTCGTAGCCGCAATTTGGGCACGTTCCCTCCACATAGCGGTCGGGCAAAAACATCTGTGCATCGTCGTCGTAAAACTGCGCCTCTTCTTTTTCTGCCAGAAACCCTTTTTCGAGCAAATCGGTAAAAAATTCTTGCGTGGTCTCAATGTGCACCGGCAGCGACGTGCGCGAGTACAAGTCAAAACTCATACCAAGCCCGTTCAAGGCTTCGGCATTGGCAGTGTGGAAATGGTCAATAATCTCGCGGGGCGTAACGCCAGCTTTTTCGGCGGCAATGGAAATCGCCACGCCGTACTCGTCCGAACCACAGATGTACAGCACCTGTTCGCCAGCAAGCCGCATAAAACGGACGTAGAGGTCAGCAGGCAGAAATGAACCCGCCGCATGACCAAGATGCAGATAGCCGTTAGCGTAGGGCAGTGCTGAGGTAACAAGTGTGCGTTGAGTGTTCATGGATTTCAAAAGCGCGTTCAACAAAATGTGTACAGAAGCATCGCCTTCAGAACGGAGAATGTGGATGTGTCTCGTTTGCTGCCAAACGAGTGCAGAGGAGCAAAGATACACATTTCAGATGGATTTTTGTACGCGCTCTGCTGGAAAGTATGCCCTACAAGGAACATTTTTTTCCTGTGAATGGGGATGATGGTAGCATGGGGACAATACAATTGGTGACTCGCATCGCGTAACATGGTGGCTATGGGTGTTCTGCCAGAAACGCTTTCCAGTCGTGTTCTGCCTGTACGGCGTATTCTTGGGCATATTCCAGCACGGGTTTGCTCCAGCGTTCTACGTCCTCACCAAATGCTATGAGTTCGTCCGCACGTGCCGAACCTTGCCGCCCTGAGCTGCGAAGTTCTGCCCATGCCAGCACTTGTGCCATGATAAGCAAGACTTCTTCCACACGCTCTATGCTGCCTTTGGCAGTGCGAAAATCCACTTTGTCTTGAGTGGGTTGGAGTTCGCGCATAATAAATGATGTGCCTGTGGTTGTGTCCAACAGTGCTGCCATAAGTGCAGGAGAGATAGCTTGCATACGGCGTTGGATGGCAACACAGCGTTCGGCTTCGCTATTCCATGCAGGCTGTTGGATGCCTAATCCCCTGAGTGCGGGCATTACTGCGGACGATGTGGCTGCTTTGAGGTCTATCATAAAATTTTTGTTCGGCGAACCTTTACCCTCTACCAGCACAACATACCGCTCCACACCAAGGCTTCCTGTGCCAGCAATGCGCTGTGCTGCGTCAATGACGGTGTAAAATTCTGGCTTGAGAAAGTGCTTATCGTATAACGTGGCTATAAACGCATTGGTGGCTTTGGGCTGCTTGGCAAAGTCAGCAATAAGGCGTTCAACGGTGGCACGTTGTTCGGGGCTGCATGGTTCGTAGCGTTTGCCGTCATGCACAAAACGGCGTGTATCTTTAGTACCTTTGGTGCTATTGTCTCTGGTGCTTTTGCAGATTTCAGTGCGTTTGTTCAAAAAGTTCTCGCGGCGTTCTTCTTGCACGTGGCTCATCAAGTCTTGTACCATGCCGTGTGCGGTGTCGCGCTCTATGTACAGCGCTTTGCCATAGACCAATGCTTGGGCGTACCGTTCGATGCAACTTGATGCCAGCGAGCGCGATTGGTTGGGCGTAAGTCCCAGTTGCTCTGCAACAAGAAACACACTCGTTACAAAACGCGCCAGTTCAAACGTACAGGGTGCAAGGACGGCTTCGTCGAAATCGTTGATGTCAAAATAGACCAGACGGTTGTTGCCTTTGTAGCTACCAAAATTTTCTGCGTGCAAATCGCCGCATATCCACACTGCTGGCACGTGATGAAGATGCAAATGCCAGTCTTCGTAAAACAAGTGGCATGTGCCTCGAAAAAATCGAAACGCGCTTTCGGCCAGCAAGCGGTATTTGTAGGCAAGGCGTTCTGGTATGCGCCCGTGATTGTATGTTACGATGCGTTCGGTGATTGACGGCATAAACACTCCCTCCGGAGCAGAATTGTTGGCAATGTTTTTTGAGCAAGCATTGGTCGGTATTGGTAACGTTAGTCAGCATTGGCGTTACACGCGCCCAATGCGCGTCCACAAATGCCAACGGGCTATTTTGGGTTCATCGGGGCTTTCCCAAACTTCCCGAAGCAGGCGGGACAGTGGCTCAACGGGGTCGGTATGGTGCTGGCGTTTGTAGGCTTTAACCGACGACCACGTGTGAAGATACCCCAATACGTCGTCGAGCGACCATTCGGTGGTCATCGTAAAGAGTGGCTCTGGTGGTTCTTCGATGCGGTCAAACGGAAACGGCAAGGTCTGGTAGTGGTCATCAACCCAACGGCGTTCTGGAGGCCAGTAGGCATCCATTTGGCGGTAAAACTGCGCTAACGCCGCGTCTATGGTTGGCTCAATATCCATCGCGCTGTACGTCCAGACGGCAATCACGCCGCCGGGCTTTAGCACACGGCGCACTTCAGCATAAAACCGCTCGAAATCGAGCCAATGCACCGCCTGAGCCACCGTTACCACATCAACCGATGCTTCGGCAAGCCCTGAAGATTCTGCTGGAGCAACCTTGTAGCGAATGCGCGGGTGCTGAGGGGCTTGGGAAAGTTGGTCAGCGCTGGCATCGGTGGCAATCACCTGCGAGAAATAGTCTGCCATATCCGCTGCCGCCTGACCATTGCCCGTGGCGCAGTCCCATGCACACGCGCACGAAGGAGCTATACGGGCAAGATAAGCGTAGAGTTCACGCGGATAACGGGGTCGAAACCGCGCATATCCTTCAGCAAGCGAAGAAAAATGGTCTTTGAAGTCTGGTTGATTCATGATGTGTGGCAAACAAGCGCACCGCAGAAAAGAACATGAAGGAAGTACCTCGTTGCGCGTCATTGCGCGGTCTGTGCAGCACGCAATGCAGTGAGCAATGCAGGAATGTCCATCATCGGCTTGGTGTCGAAATGAGCAAACCGTACAACGCCGCCTTTGACCACAAGCGAAATGTGCAACTCTGTTTCTGAGCCGTCTTGTTCTTTATACACACCGCCCAACGCAGTGGCGGCAAGATTTGCGGGGTCAGACGCAAAGGTGAAGACCTCGCGGTCAAAACCGTATTTTTTCTGGACGGCAGCGTTTTCTTCGGCAGTGTCTTCGCTAAAGGCGACAATGTGCAGTCCCTGTGCTTTCAATTCGGCACTGTGCTTTTGCAGTTCTATTAACTGTTCAATACAATGCGAACACGAATAGCCCAAGTAGCGCACCACCAAAACGGGTTGTGTGGCAGAACGTTGAACAAGATTGATGACCGTGCCGTCAGCAGCGCGAATGGGCAGCGAGGGCAAGCCTTTGCCCAGAACGTTTGCCGCACAGCGTTTGTGGTCTTCACTAGTGGCGTGTGCATGAGGCTCGGCAGTACGCATGGCACTTGCCTGTTGTTGGGGCGCAGACGAGCGCAGCATCGCCACTACACCGCTCAGTCCAAGCATAACCAGCAGCGCAGCAAGCGCAAATCGTCGGGTAAGTGTGGTGTTCATTATCGTGAGAATGTATCGTGAGTGGTTCTGTTTCTGTGATGTGTGCCTCATATTCTATATTCCGCGTGGTTTGAAAGGCAGTTTGAACGTGAGTGTGGCAAAATCGCTTTCAAAACTGCTTTCACCATCGTTTCCAGCGTCTGTGCCAGATTCTGACGCAGGGCGCAGATGAGTGCATCGCACTAGCCATACACCAGATTTTCTGAGGACGATGTTGGCAACGCCTTCGGCATTGGTTTTCACCAGCACGCCCTTTGTACTGCCTTCGTGCGCCGCGCCCACCGATACTCCCACAAGCGGCTGTTTGTTGAACAACACTTTCACGAGCAGCGTATCACCTGCTTTGAGGAGCAACGGGTTGGCAAGCGGTACAAGTTCCAGCACTTGCCCAATCGGCTTAGAAAACGCAGTGTCGGCAGCCACAATGCTCCCAACGTCGTTGGGTGAACTGGCTACACACAGCAACGACTTGGCATGTTTGGCGTATGTTTCGCGCCAGCGCATGGTTTTGCTTGGCTTGTTCCATGCTGCTTGTAGCGAATCAGACGCGCCTATCTCTTGCAGATAATGACGAACTTGGTGGGGTTTCAGCGTAATAGTTCGGGGGCGTAGTACAACGTACGCTGTGGCTACGCCATACCCGCCAACCGTACCTTTGAGTTCAGTAGCCTTTGGTAATGCTGTGCCACCCAAGAGCAGAAAGCTACTTGTACCTATCCGAACGCCAACACTACTAATGCGCGATGCTTCGATAGGATGCTGAGGTTTGGGGAACGCTTCACCACTGGTGATGGTCATTGAAAATGGCTCAGAAGGCTTCATGACCCACTGTTTGGGTACTATCCAGGTATCGTGTGCGGACAAAGTAGTCCAGAACGCAATAACCAACAAAGAACTGCACAGCACACCGCGAGCAACATTACGAACAACGCTATGAACAACGTTATGAACAACATCACGAACGAAGGAACGCATAAAGAAGTGCCTCACATCAAATTATGGTTCAAAAAATCATGCAGCAGCAGTCTGCACATTGTCTTGTACAGCGTCGTCTTAAACTTTTGCGAATTCAACGTTGAGCGCAGAGAACGCAGAGTGTGCAGAGAGAGAAATGAAGCAGACCTTGTGTCCTGGTATTTAGGCGATGTTCATCTCCAATACGGCTTACGTACATCTTCTCTGTCTTACTCTTCCTCCGCGTTCTTTGCCCACCGAGACGTTACTCTGCGCTTCATGTTCTTTAACATTGAATTGGCGTAATTTTATGCTTTCCAAATTTGCTCTTGAGCAGCACCGAGCCCCTGCATTGCATTGCGTGTGTCCACAATGGTATCGCTCCATGCAAGCAATTCGCGGTAGTTGACAGACCTGTGATTGGTAACAATCACCACAGCATCGTAGCTGGAAATCACGTCTTTGCGCCACTGCACGGATGTTCGCCCCGTCCACGCTGCGTGTTCGCGCGTGGGAGGAATGGTGGGAATATAGGGGTCGTAGTAGTCCACATGGGCTTTTTCCCGTTCGAGCAAATCCATGACCACAAATGTTGGTGATTCGCGCATATCGTCCACATCGGGTTTATAGGCAAGCCCCACGCACAAAATACGACTGCCATTCATACATTTTTTGCGGTCATTCAGGGCTTCTATCGTTCGCCGAACAACAAACTGTGGCATGGCAGTATTGACTTCGCCAGCCAATTCAATAAACCGTGTGTGCAGCCCGTATTCTCGTGCCTTCCATGTAAGATAAAATGGGTCAATGGGAATACAATGCCCGCCAAGCCCAGGTCCGGGATAAAACGCCATAAAGCCGAACGGTTTTGTTTTTGCAGCTTCGATAACTTCATGGACATCAATGCCCATCGCATGAAAAACAAGTTTGAGCTCATTGACTAAGGCGATGTTCACCGAACGGAAAATATTTTCGAGCAGTTTGACGGCTTCGGCGGTTTTAGGATTGCTCACACGAACGGTGTTCACAATCGCCGATGAATACAGCGCGTCGGCGATTGCCAATGCTTCTGCTCCGTCGCCGCCGACAACTTTGGGGATAGTAGCTGTGCCAAAATGGGGATTGCCCGGGTCTTCGCGCTCAGGACTGAACGCGAAAAAGATATCCACACCAGAACGCAGACCCGAAACACGCTCGCAGGTGGGGCGGATGATTTCATCGGTTGTTCCCGGATAGGTCGTGGATTCCAGCACCACCAAATGCCCGCGCTTCAGATGCGGAGCAATGGCGTTTGTTGTGGAAATAATGTAGCTCATGTCTGGCTCGCGGTGCAGGTTGAGCGGCGTGGGAACGCACAAAATGATAGCATCCACGTCGTGAACAACCGAAAAATCTGCTGTGGCACTGCACCGCTGCGAACGCGAAAGCGTCTGCATTTGTTCCTGCGGAAAGTGCTTGATATAACTGTTGCCAGAACGCAAAGCGCGAATCTTCGCCTCGTCTATGTCAATGCCCACGACACGGAAGCCTTGTTGATGAAATACCCACAAGAGCGGCAAACCCACGTAGCCAAGCCCGACAATGCCAACAGTGTAATCACGACTGCCAATACGCTCCACGAGCTTTGCAGCCAGTGCTGGTGTCGAAAACGTTTCCAACAATGTTTTGTGCTTAGGTTAAAAATACAGACAATTGCAAGAGCGCAATATTACTGAATCCTTCGCTTACGGCAAAACGGCTTTTTTGGGGGAAATGCCTCAGCAAGATTCGGCAGAATCGTAGCAGAATCATAGCACACTCCGCACTCCTTGGCAGAACAGAATTTTAAGAGTTGCCGAAGCACGAAGCATTGTGTATTTTGCGTGGTTTGCTGTTTATGGAGTGTTGGATACTACCTGCGGAAGTATATGAATCACCGTTACAAGTCAAGTATTGTATCGCTGCTGTGTGCTGTGCTTATTGTTAGTCTTGTTGGCACAGTAACGCAATCGCCATTGGCTGCTCAATTGGCTGCTCAGCCAGTAAGCATTCAGGGTTTAGACAACATCGTTTCTTCCAAGCCTTTGGGATGTATTGTTACGCCAGAACAAACAACGTTTCGGCTGTTTGCACCGCGTGCCACGGCAGTTTCTCTGGTATTGTTTATGAACGCGAACGACACCAAAGGGCGCGAAATTTCAATGAAGCCCTCACCGCCCGATGCTACAACAGGAATGTGGGACGGTACGTGGGAATACACCGAACACAGCCTTGATAAAGAGTTCTACGGCAAACTATACTGCTATCGCGTTGATGGTCCCAAAACTGCCAACGAGTTTTTTCGTCCTTCTGTGCTTATCGCAGACCCGTACTCGCGGGCAGTTGTGAGCACCAACACGTTTCCGCAACGCCACAAAACCTTGATTCTTGACCCCAACGACAAGACAGGTAAACCCTATGACTGGGAGGGCGACAAATGGGTGATTCCAGCAAACCACAATACCCTTGTTATCTACGAAGCACATCTGCGCGACATGACTGCTCATCCAAGCTCAGGTGTCCGTGCAAAAGGCACGTTCAAGGGCATGACGGAACTGGGCAAACCCGGTGGGCTGTCATATCTCAAGCGACTTGGCATCAATGCCGTAGAATTTTTGCCCTTGCATGAATTTAACAACATCGAAATTCCCCACAAAGACAGCAGCACACTCCGCACCTTTGGTCAGTACAACGACTACAATCTCTACGCTCGTAATCACTGGGGCTATATGACCAGTTTTTATTTTGCGCCGGAGTCCTATTATGCTTCCGACGGTTCGCTTGCAGCCAAGAACCAAAGCGGTGTGCAGGGCAAAGCCGTGCAAGAGATGAAAGACCTGGTCAAAGCTCTGCACAAAGAGGGCATTGCGGTTATCTTGGATGTGGTGTACAACCACACCTCCGAATTTGAATACAACCCGCTCAAGCTCATTGACAAATTCTACTATTACCGCACCGATTCTGCGGGAAGATTCCTTAACACATCCTACTGTGGCAACGATTTCAAAACTGAGCGTGCTATGGCAAGGCGGCTGATTGTCGAAAGCGTACAATACTGGATGAAGGAATACCACATAGACGGCTTTCGCTTTGATTTAGCGGCAATGCTGGACTGGGAAACGTGCGAAGCCGTGCGCCAAGCCGCACAAAACATCAACCCCAGCGTTATCCTGATTGCTGAACCGTGGGGCGGCGGAAAGTATTCACCTGTGGGATTTAGTCAGATTGGCTGGGCATCGTGGAACGACCAGATTCGCAACGGCGTAAAAGGGCAAAATCCCCACGATGGCTTGGGATTTATTTTTGGCACTATGCAAGGCTCTACCACCAAACGCTCGTTGCAAGCCTTTATCAACGGCACATTAAGGGAGGATGGCGGCTTGTTCGTGCAAAAAGAACACAGCGTTAATTACCTCGAATCCCACGACGACGAAACAATGGGCGATTTTATTCGCCTTGGCTTGGGCGATGTAACAATGAACACGGTTATCAAGAACGTGAACACCCATGCAAAACTTACCCCTGCACAGCTTGCGCTTAACAAACTTGCCGCGCTGTTTTTGTTCTCGGCGCAAGGGCCGGTGATGATACATGCTGGTCAGGAATATGCCCGAAGCAAAGTGATTGCACCAGCAGAGAATAGAAACATCAAAGACCCAAACACGGGCAAACTTGACCGCAACAGTTACAACAAAGACAACGCCACAAACTACCTCAACTACGCCCACGCCGCGCTCAACAGCGAGCTTGTACGGTATTATCAAGGCTTGATAGCACTCCGCAAACGCTATCCAATGGCGTTTGGCAGCGCGACCAAAGATGCCGTCGAGTTTCTGGACACAGACGATGATGTCGCCCTTGCTTTTCGCATCACGAACCGTTCAGGAGAACCGCATCAACCCAAAAGTTTTATGGTGCTGCTGAACGGCAACCGCACAAAAGCCCTTGATATCACGCTGCCCGCAGGCAAATGGAGCGTTGTGGCTAACGGCACGGCAGTATCGCCCGAAAAGCCGCTTGGCACGTTGTCGGGCGGTGAAACGGTGCGTATTCCCTCCAGCACAGGATGGATTCTTGCCGAACACGACTAAGCACGCACTCACGCACTCATAACCACACAATAACCACACGCCATGAAATTTCTGCTGATAGATGCAATGGGACTGGTGTTTCGCGCCTACCATGCCATGAGCAAAATGGGTCTGCAAGCCCCAAACGGCGAGTCCACCAGTGCGATATTTGGGTTCGGCAATATACTGTCCACTCTTCTTACCAAAGAGCAGCCCGATTACCTGTGTGTTGCCTTCGATACTGCCGAACCCACGTTTCGCCATGAAAAATTTGACCAATACAAAGCGCACCGACCAGAATTTCCGCCAGACCTTGTGCCGCAGCTGCTCCGCATTAAGCAATTGGTGTCGCTGCTGAATATCAAGCAAGTCGAACTGGCGGGCTACGAGGCAGATGACATTATTGGCACGCTTGCCACCCGCGTAGTTCAGGCTTATCCAGAGATTGCCGTCTATTGTGTAACAAGCGACAAAGACTATTGCCAACTCGTCTCGGAGCGCATTAAACTGCTGCGTCCGGGATTTTCGCTTGGCGAATACGAAACGGTAGATGTTGCCGGCGTGGAGGCAAAATTTGGTGTTCGTCCTTGGCAAGTTGTGGATGTGCTGGCTCTTATTGGCGACGCTTCGGACAACGTGCCGGGTGTGAAAGGTATTGGCGAAAAAACGGCTATTCCGCTTATTCAGCAGTATGGTTCGCTCGAAGCTGTGTATCACCATCTGGCAGACATTAGCAAAGAAGCCGTTCGCAGGAAATTGGAGGCTGACCGTGCCATGGCAGCACTCTCCAAAGAACTCGTTACTATCCACACCGATGTTCCGATAGAGTATTCGTTGCAGGAATTTGCCGTCCAGCAACCCGATGTGGCGGCATTGAAGGAGTTTTTTTTGACGTTGGGCTTTAAGACCATGTTGGGAAAATTTATCCGCTCCAATACCGCCACTGCGTCCCCGCAAACTGGTACGCACTCAGGTAGTACGCACTTGGACGGCACACAGTCAGAAACATTCCCACCACCAACACCACTCAAACGCCTGAGCGATGTTCCGCACCACTACACCACAGCCCAAACAGCCGAAGAGATAGACGCTATGGTGAACGAATTGCGGGCAACGCTCGCACACGCCGCACGCAATCACCCAACAACGCCGCCGATGCTTGCATTTGACTGCGAGACAACGTCGTTGGACACCATGACCTGCGAGATTGTGGGGATGTCGTTTGCTGCCAGTGCTGGACGGGCGTTTTATGTGCCACTAACACCAGCGAATGCGTCCAGTGTGCCGAGTACTTCGTCGGAACTCAATCAAGCCGTGTCACCGCTTGTTCAGGGCAGTCTTTTTGATGCTGCGTCTGCTGCGCCGCCGTCTGCTGTGCAAGAGACACCACACCAGAACGCACCTCAGACGGTTGTACGACTTCCTGAGCCGCTTCAACGCCTGCTCGAAGACCCGACCATTCTCAAGTGTGGTCAGAACGCAAAGTTTGACGTGGTGATTCTCAGGCGGTACGGCGTAACTGTTACGCCCATTGCTTTTGATGCCATGCTGGCGAGTTATGTGCTGAACGCCGATGCACAGCACAGCATGGATGCGTTAGCGCAGCAGTGGCTTCACTACGCGCCTATACCGATTGCTGCTCTCATCGGCGAAAAGCCGTCGGGCAAACATAAACAGCCGCAACGCTCTATGCGCGATGTGGAATTGGAACGTATTGCTGAGTACGCCGCCGAGGATGCCGATGTAACGTTGCAGCTTGCGCACCGTTTGCGTCCTGAGTTGGAACGTGCTGGGCTGCTCAGTCTTGCCGAGCGCACAGAATTCGCGCTTGTGGAAGTGTTGGCAGAAATGGAGTTCAACGGTATTGCCATTGACACGGACGCGCTATGCGGTATTTCTGCGCTCTTGAAGGTGCAGATGGAAGACTTGAAGCGGAGGATTTTTCAGGAAGTCGCACGATTTGGTATTGCAGAGTTTAACGTGGATTCGCCCAAACAGCTTGGCGATATTTTGTTTGACACCATGAAGATTCCGCCCATCAAAAAAACAAAAACTGGTTACAGCACAGATTCTTCAGTGCTGGAAGAACTGGCTGCCGAACACCCAATAGCGGAATTGGTGCTGGAATACCGTCAGCTTGCCAAACTTCAATCTACCTACATCGAGGCGTTGCCCAAACTCGTTCGTCCGCACACTGGGCGCGTTCATACGACGTTCAATCAAACCGTAACCAGCACGGGGCGGCTGTCTTCTACTGACCCGAATTTGCAAAATATCCCGATTCGCACCGAACTGGGCAGGGAAATTCGCCGTGCTTTTATTGCCGCCAGAGCTGATACAGTCTTGCTTTCGGCGGACTATTCCCAAATTGAACTGCGCATCATGGCGCACATTTGTGGTGATGAAACCTTGATTGCGGCATTTCAGCAGGGTGTGGACATTCATGCCGCTACCGCCGCGACACTGTTCGATGTGCCTGTGGGCGAAGTCAGCCGTGAGCAACGCCGCGTGGCAAAAACGGTCAATTTTGGCGTAATATATGGCTTGGGCGCGTTTGGGCTGGCTCGGCGGCTGAACATTGCTCGTTCGGAGGGCAAAGAGATTATTGATAACTACTTCGCCAAGTATCCCCGCATCAAAGACTACATCGAATCCACGATTGCCTCCACACGGCAGCAGGGCTTTGCAAGCACGTTGCTGGGCAGACGCAAGTATTACCCCGACATCCAGAGCGCGAATCGTGTAGCCCGCACTGCGGCTGAACGCGCTGCTATCAATATGCCTATTCAAGGCACAGCTGCCGACATGATGAAACTTGCTATGGTCAGGATTCACCGCGCTATGAAAGAGCAACACCTGAAATCAACAATGCTGCTCCAAATCCACGATGAATTGGTGTTTGAAATGCCACAGCACGAAGCCGAGATTCTCCCGCCGCTTGTGAAGTCCTGTATGGAATCAGCATATTCACTGGGCGCAGTGCCAGTGGTTGCCGAGCTTGGCATAGGGAAAAACTGGGCTGAGGCACACTAAGAGGCAAACTAACTCAGTACTTTTGCGGTGTTGCTCAGACGGATGCATCAGAGAACTTTGAGTGCAACGAGCGCAATATCGTCGTTTTGCGGTTCGCCGCCAAGCCACGAAGCCGCCAACGTGTTTATATGACAAACAATTTCCTGAGCAGTGTGGTGACCAACATCGCGCAAACATTCCACCACGCGCTCCTCGCCAAGCATGTCGCCTTGGGCATTAAAGAGCTCTACAAGTCCGTCAGACATGAGCAGGAGTGTATCACCCGCATTCAGGGTGATGTGAACGGGCTGGTATTCAAAATCTGCCACAGCACCCGGGACAATTCCCCGTACAGCTACGTGTTCAACTGTGCCGTTATGAGCTCGATACAGCAGTGCCGGAGGCATTCCCGCACCAGCAAGTTCAAGCCTGCCGCGCAGCAGTTGAGAAGAAAGGCGTGTGTCAGAGCGTGCGTCAGAGAGCGTGCCAGAAACGCTATGAGCGGCATTCAGGGGTAAGCGTGTGTAGCGCAATACGGTTAAACACATGAACATCCGCTGTAAATTCATCCGCTTGATGTTGCGGGCAATGTGGCGCACAATCGTTGCCACATCTGTTGTGTCAGCAAGCGCATGAAAATTGCTTTTAACGATGGAAACCAGCATCCCGGCACGCACACCGTGTCCTGTGGCATCGCCAATGGCTACGGTCAGTGTGCCGTCGTGGGCGACGCTGTAATCGTAGTAATCGCCACCGACTTCTGTGGCGGTTTGCATAGAAAATGCGAGTTCTACATGGTCGAGTGAGGGGGTTTTTTTGGGCAGCATGGAAAGTTGCAGCAACCGTGCCTCCTCTAATTCTGAGGACTTCCGTGCGTGTTCTTGGGCAAGGAGTTCATAGGCGCGTTGGACTTCGTTGCGGGCGCGTTGTGTTTCGTCGAGCAATTGCTCCAGTTCTATGTTCTTGTCGGTGATTTCTTCAGTACGCAGAGCTACAATCTGCTCAAGTTGCTTTGCCCGCAATTGAATAGAATGCACACGCCATTGGTAGCCGCCAAAGATTGTTACCACTACGCCTACACCCACCAGTGCCTTGAACCACCACGTTTGCGACCATGGCGGGCGAATAATGATGCGAAGCTGTACGCCTTCATCGTTCCAGACACCGTTGTTATTGCTGGCTTTGATGTGCAGAGTGTATTCACCCGGGTCAAGATTGGTGAATCGAATCACTCGCTCGCTGTTGAGCATCACCCAACGGTCATCAAAGCCTTCCAAGCGATACGCATACTGGTTTTTAGCGGGTGCAGTAAAATCCAATGCTGCGACCTCGAAGGAAAAAGAATTGTCGGTGTGTTCCAACACCAGCAAGGATTTTTCGCTGATAACGCTGTCCAAGCCAACGGGCTGATTGAGTTTACGAAAGGTTGTGATGACCACCGAAGGCTTGTGAAGATTGTCGCGTAAACTGTCCGGGTGAAACGCAATAAAGCCGTTCGCCACGCCGAAATACAATGTTCCGTCCGTCCCGCAGTGAAATGCTCCCTTGCGAAATTCATCGCCCAAAAGCCCGTCGGAAGCGTCGTACACCCGAAGAGAGAATGGTTGTGCGGATTGTACAGGTTGTGTGCGTTGTGCTGCTGCGGCACTGTATTCTATCCGCGCCAGACCGCGCCCAGTGCTTACCCAAATGCGTCCGGCATGGTCTTGCAGAACACCATAGACGACGTTGTTGGGCAGTCCCTCGCGCTCGGTGATGTGCGTAAATACGCCTGTGGTGGGGTTGAGTATTGCCACACCGCCGCCATATGTGCCTACCCAGATGTTCCCGGCGCGGTCTTCGCACAACGACAGTGTGGAATTTTCGCTCAGGCTGTGAGCGTTGCAGTCAGCATGGCGGTAATTGACAAAACTGCCAGCGTTTGGTACGTATTTTGACAGACCACCACTGGTGGCTATCCACACATTGCGAGCGCGGTCTTCAAGGATTGCGAACACAAAATTGTCCGCCAGCGAGGATGAATCCATCATGTCGCTGCGAAACACACGGAATGTGCCCGTTTTGCTATCAAAGAGGTTCAAGCCGCCGCCGCTCGTGCCTATCCACAGGTTTCCAGCATGGTCTTGGTGCAAACAGTTGATGCCGTCATCGCTCAGGCTTTGAGGGTCATTGGCATTGTGGCGGTACACGCGCACAACCTTGTTGCGCGAGCGGGAGTAGTGATTTAATCCGTTTTGCGTGGCTATCCAGATGATGTCTGTGTTGAAACGGTCTTCAGCAAAAGCCGTGACAAGGTTATCGCTCAAACCGCCCTGCGTGTTGCTTAACACTGTTGTCCACACACCGCGCTCCAAAGGGGCTTGTAAAGCAACGGCACCGCCGTTTGTGCCTACCCAGAGTAAAGAATCCCGGCGGTGTTGGTAAAGTGCAGCAACGTACCCGGCAGTACGCTCGGCTTCAAACGCTTCTGCTGTGGCGAACTGATACGAACGAAAGAACGCTGTTTGGGGGACATACTTGTTGAGCCCGTTGCCCGACGTGCCAATCCACACCACCCCAGAACGGTCTTCATACACTGCAGAAACGTCGTTATCACTCAGGCTGCGTGGGTTGTCCGGGCGATTACGAACGATAGACCAATCCGTGCCTTCCACAGTACCTATGGTGAGTCCGTTACGCGTACCAACAAGCAGGCGGCTGTGCTTGGTTACGGCAAGACTTCGCACGGCATTGTCGGCAAGGTCTGGTGCGGAGTAATGCTTAATGTGCCATGTTGAGTATTCGTAGCGCAGGGCATTCAATCCACCGCGTGTGCCCACCCAAATGGTGCCTTGAGCATCCGACGTGATGGACAATATTGTGTTTTCAGCCAGTTTGGACGTATGAATTGCAGCCCCAGAAGGTGTGCCATTGCTGCGGAAAATCCTCATCTCGCCTGTGGTAGTGTTCAGCACATTCAAGCCAGCATTGCGAGTGCCTATCCAGAGCAGCGAACGAAGCGGTTCAGGGGTAATGTTGGCTGGCGCAGCGTACACTACGGTTATGTCGTTATCGCTCAAGCCGCTACCGAGCTTTTTTTTATGGCTTTTGACCACTGTAAACGCCCCAGTGCGTGGTGTGAAGCGGTTAATACCACGTTTAGTGCCTATCCAGAGAGTGCCATCTGCATCTGAGGTTATCGAAGAAATGTCGTTGCTCGAAAGGCTGTTTTTGTTCGTTGGGTTGTGCTGAAATCGGGTGAACGTCCCAAACGAACGATTGTAGCGGTGCAGTCCGTTGACCGTGCCTATCCAGAGCGTTCCTGAGCGGTCTTCGTGCAATGCTTTGATATTGTTGCTGGCTAAGGACAGGGAATCTTGAGCATCTTGCCGAAATACCGTGAATTCATAGCCATCGTAGCGATTCAGACCGTTTGGTGTTCCTACCCATAAAAATCCTCGATGGTCTTGGAGAATTGCCGTGATAGTTGTCTCTGATAGCCCTTGTAGCCGTCCTACACGCTCGACCATCATCGGCGACGACGATTGTGCCAGAATCCCTAAGGACTGTACGACTGCCGCCCAACTCACAAAAACAGCCACAATCAGAACCTTCAAACGTTCTGTTCGTGCAAAAACAGACCATATATCGGCGTATTGTCTCACGACATCAGCAGAGAATGCGGCGTTGAGCAACAGTACAAATGTATCATCTGTGCGGTTGTAGTGTGTGGTGTGCGTGTAGCGCGGTCAGTCTTTGCTTTTGATAATCGCCAACCCACTGGTTTCTTTGCGCACGGTCGAAGGTTTGCCAGAGTAAGAAATTTTCGACACACCCGACGCACTGGCGCAAATCTCGCGCACGACGTGAACATCAGCTTTGGAAGCACCGCAACTTTCCACTACGACCACCTCCGATTGTAACTCTTTGGCATTGACAAACGATGCACCCGAAATGCCCAGCCAGAGTTTTTTCACTTTGCCACTCAGTTCCAATTGGCAAGCACCCGACATGTCCACGGCAAATTCCTGCGTAGAAAGTTTGGCAATTTTGACCATCTGTGCGCCCGTCAGTTCAATGCTCTCGAGCGTTGGAACGCCAATTCTTATCACGAGATTACTGCCTCGTGCGGCAGCACCACCGAGCGTAAGAACGCCATCATCATCAACCTCGACGTTCAGCCCTTTGGTCGAAGAAAATCCCACAAAACTGATAGAAGGCTGCTGCTGACAGGTGACTTCGATTAAACACAACGCGCCGCTTGCTGATATTGCCGTAAAATTGGGCAATGGACGAGCTTCGCCCTGCTGCACGTCAAACTCTGGGATTTGCGGCATAGTGGATACAGAGGGTACAGATGGCGCAGCATGGGCAGGCATGGTTTCCGCAGTTTCCGCACTGCCAGTGCCAAAGCCTTCTGCTTTCGTCGTGATAATCACGCTTGACAATCCTGATGATAGCGTCTTGTGCACTTTGGGATTTGCGGCATTACTGGTATTGCTGTCTGTTGCAGGAACTGTGCTGTGGGCGTTTGCTGACAACGCACCCATGCTCATCATCACTGCTCCACATACAAGCGCGAACGACCTTTGTAAGGACATCAGTGGCATTGGGAGTGCCGAAACTAAGGAATTCATGGCGGTCTTTCGATGTAAAAGTAATGATGTTTGGTGTGAAATAAAGGGTGGTTGCTCCCTATGAATTATACGCAATGTTCAAGAAAAATGTTACGGTTGCACACAGAGCGTTTTCGCAACTTTTTCACAACTTTTTTACAACTTTTTTACAACATTGTCGCCTCAAAAATGCAGCCAAAACTATACATTTCCAATAGGAAGTTTGTAGATTTGCACTCTGAAAAAGTTTGACGAATCCTCAGACTATGAACACCGCCACAGCCCACATACCGCAGACAATCACTCTGCGACCATTTTCTGAAAAGCCTGTCATAGTGCTGGCGGGAGCAACGGCATCGGGCAAAACAGCGTTATCGCTTGCATTAGCAGAGCAATTGCCGACAATCCTCCCTGAACTTACGCCTGTTTGGAAGGGTGTGGAAATCATCTCGGCAGACTCACGGCAGATGTACCGATATTTGGACATTGGCACTGCAAAGCCTTTGCCCGAAGAACTCCAAGCCGTTCCCCACCACTGCATAGACATTAAAAATCCTGATGAACTGTACAGCGCGGGGCAGTTTGGTGTGGATGCAGCGCAAATAATAGATGATATCCACGCTCGCGGCAATCTTGCCGTAGTGGTGGGGGGGTCGGGGTTGTACATCAAAGCTCTGTGCGACGGGCTGTTTGAAGAACATGGTCAGCTTGACACCACAGCAGCCCGCGCAGCAGTGGAAAGGCGGCTTGGAGAGTATGGTTTGGCGGCATTGTACAAAGAATTGCAAGAAGTGGATATGGTATCGGCGGAAAAATACAACGACCTGAACCCCCGACGTTTGGTGCGAGCATTGGAATACTACTACACCACAGGCATTCCGCTTTCGCGGGCTCAGGAGCAATTTTCCTGCACGCGTGCGTTTCAAGCCCGATATATCGGTGTGTTTGTAGAACGGAACGAGCTGTATGAACGCATCAACAAGCGCACCGAGCAGATGTTCTTCCGACCGCACAAAACGATTATTGACGAAACCCAAGACGTGCTACGGTTGGGCTTCGAGCCAAATGCCAACGCGCTCAATACCGTAGGCTACAAAGAATGTCTTGAATACTTGCGTGGTGAATATTCTCGTGAGCGTGCGTTGGAACTTGCCCAGCAGCACACGCGCCACTATGCCAAACGCCAGATGACGTGGTTTCGCCGTGAACAGCGCATTCAGTGGCTTGCAGGCTCTACACAAGAACTTGTCAGCTATGTCGTTGCTGACCTAAGAAGGCGCATTGCTGAGTAAATGATGTTTGGGCGACGCAGAAAACTTGGCGTTCTGTGTGGAAAACTGTAAATTTACGTCTGCATATCGTTTACGTCGTTTGTGTCATTGTCGAATAGACAAGTAATGAACAAGTGCTGCTCCGTGCTTGCTTGTTGTGCTTCAAGTCATGCTTCAGCCGTGTTTCAGTCATGCTCATCTCCATCATGCTTCAATCATGGCATGGCTCTTAGTGCTTATCATGGCACGATCTTTGCGGCAGCATCGTATCACACACAAGCAGAGTATTGTTTGGTACTATCTTGTTCTTGTTACAGCGTGTTCTTTTTACAGTTTTTTTGGAGAAGATGATGCACTTCAGACACATCGTGACTGGCGGAATGCTTGTGGGCTGCGCTCTGCTTGCTTCGGTCTATACAGCACAGACGTATAATCCTGAGCAGCACACCGCCTCGCTATTTCCAGCACCAACACAAACGAATGCACCATCAAAGCGGGCTGCACAACGTGCTGAGCCAAGAGTAGTTTTGGCATCAACGGCGGCTCCGCTGCAATCTTTTATCCTGAACGCCACAGCAGCACGGTCTGCGCTGCGCGCGCCAGCACTGCCAGCAACAGCGGCAAAAACTGCTTTAACAAGCGTGGACAGTTTACGTGCAATCCAAACACTCCAACAGCAGATTAGCTCACTGCTGCAAGAAAAAGCCTCGCAAAAAGTGATGGAAAAAACCGATATAGGGCTTGCCGTGTACTCCATTACTCGTAATAAAGAACTATTTGCCCTGAACGCTTCCAATCCGCTCACGCCTGCTTCAACAACAAAACTTCTGCCAACCTTCAGTGCGCTTGAGCAGTTCGGCACGGAATATTTGGTGCGCACCAGTATTTGCACCGATGCCACCGAAGAAATCACAGACGGCGTACTGCGAGGCAACATCTACTTGGTTGGGCGTGGCGACCCGCTCTTGAACATCAACGACTTAGAAAATTTAGCTGTACAGCTCAAAAATATGGGCATTAGCCGCATCACTGGTGGTGTGTATGGTGATGACACATTCTTCGACCGTGTAACAAACCGTCAAGAGTATAGCGGCGACGACGACGAAGTGCAGCCCACAGGACCTATTAGTGCGTTATCGGTACAAAAAAACCTTATTACGGTCTTGGTCAGCAGCGGTTATGCCGAAAAACAACCTGTTCGTGTTCAGACGTTTCCCTCGTCGGATATATTCACGTTCACCGTGAATGCCGTTACGCAAACGCAGAAGCCCGTGAAAACAAAACGCCGTCGTTGGGCAAAGCCTTCGCTGAGCATTGTGGAATCTGGCGGTCACGCCAACGGCAAACAGCACTTTGTCATTAACGGTACGCTGAACCCCAACACCACCGTGTCAAAGCTGTTTTTTATTCATCATCCAGCACTTGCCGCAACAGATATGCTGCGCAAACGTATAGAGATGTTCGGCATTACTATTGAGGGAAAAACAGGCTTGCAAAAGACTCCCAACACGGCATTAGTACTGGCAGAATTTGCTCGTCCGTTGATGGAAATCGTTAAGTTGGTCAACAAAAAAAGCGATAATTTTTCCGCCGAACATCTGTTCAAAATGCTTGGCAGCCCGCTTTTGGCGAGCGATGGCAGCCAGATGATTTTTAACGCCGACGCAGAATACCGTTCTGCTCAAGCCTCCTTGCGCCAGATTCAAACCGTCCTGAAAGACCATGCTATCGACAACACCACGTGGACAATTAACGATGGTTCAGGACTTTCGCGGCGTAACAAAATTCCGCCTGCAACGCTGATTAAACTGCTGGTAGAAGCCAATCACGCGCCGTTTTCCGACGCATTCCGCAGCACACTTGCTGTGGCGGGCTTGGATGGTACACTCGAACACCGTATGCGGGGCACATCAGCAGAATACAACGTTACAGCCAAAACTGGCACCCACAAAAACGTCAGTGCCTTAGCGGGGTATCTTCGCACCAAAGACGGCGAGCTTTTAGCGTTTTCATTTATATTCAATGGTTGGGCTGTATGGCACTACAAGGGCTTGGAAAACCGACTTTGCCAGACTCTTGCGGAGTTTTCATATTATATGCCAACAGATAGCATTGCCGCTCAATAAATACCCTCTTCTCCTAGTAGCAAATGCAACATCAAGCTCTGCCACGTATTGTAGAGAATTTTCTCAGAGCATTACCGCGCATTACGTTGTATGCCGTGCTGCTGGCGGTGGCTGCGGGGATGATATTCCCTATGTTTTGGATGCTGATGATTGCCCTGCATGAACAGCCCCAAAGCTATCCCACATTTGTTGCAATGGTCTTTTCTTTGCCCTCGCTTAATAATTTTTACGAAACCATTTCCTCCGATGCGTTTGGGCGATATTTTTTAAACTCCACAGTGATTGCTGTTGTGGTAACGGCGGGCAATATTGTCTGTTGTTTTATGGCTGGCTATGCGCTTGCACGACGGGAATTTTTGGGCAAACAGGCATTGTTTAGCAGCATTCTTATCGTCTTGGTAATTCCGCCGCATGTCATCATGATTCCGTTGTATCGCATGATGGTTGCTTTTGGTTGGATCAATACCTATGCAGCACTCATCGTGCCTTGGCTTGTGAGCCCGTTTGGCATTTTTTTAGTCCGCCAGTACGTTCTCAATTTGCCGAAAGATGTGGAGGATGCTGCTCGTATTGACGGTGCAGGCGAATGGTACATTCTGTTTCGGATTGTGTTCCCGCTTTGCACCCCGATTTTGACGGTGCTGGGAATCTATGTGTTTTTGGCAAACTGGAACTCCTTTTTGTTTCCGTTCGTCTTTACCAACGATGAAGCGCACAGAACCTTGCCTGTGGGCTTGGCGTTCTATCAAGGCAAGCAGTCTATTGATTGGGGGCATTTAATGGCGGGAGCAAGCATATCAGCCGTGCCCATTTTAACAATGTTTGCGTTTTTTCAAAAAGAAATTATTCAAGGATTAACAGCAGGGGCATTGAAAGAATAAAAAAAATGCAGTGTGGAAAAATCCTGCAAAATGTTTGTATTGAAATGCTTACGGTGTTGATGACCCTGCGTTTTGCAGTACCACAATCAATACAATCAAAAAATCCTCGTATTTTTGCGGGCGGTAACACAGTACAACCTAATTGTAGAACCTGTCTGTAAAGAACGCTGCGCTCACATACGCACGATGTGCTTTACAGCAAACTGATAAAGGGCAAAACAAAACCCGTTCTTCATGCAGCACTGCCGGGCGAACGGGCTTTGTTATTTGTTGGTCCAGGCTTTCGCAAACCCAGCACGGGTAGCCCTCCGCGTGCGCGGGAAACGTCGCTCAAACCGTGATAGATACTAAACTCTCCGCAGTTCATCCCCGCGTGCGCGGGAAACGTACGAAGAGCGTGAAAACGGTTCGGACGGTCTACGGTTCGTTCCCGCGTGCGCGGGAAACGTATTTGTGTGCCTACGAAATCGTTGGCGAAATACGTTCGTTCCCGCGTGCGCGGGAAACGTAGATTTTGCCATTAAAAATGTGCCACTTGCCGCGGTTCATCCCCGCGTGCGCGGGAAACGTGGCATGAATACACTGACGAAGATACATTCGAGCGGTTCATCCCCGCGTGCGCGGGAAACGTACAGAGAGCCGCAATGCCGCTATAATTGCTATCGGTTCATCCCCGCGTGCGCGGGAAACGTGCCGCTCTGGACGGTTTGATGGCTCTTGTACCCGGTTCATCCCCGCGTGCGCGGGAAACGTCGAATGGGCTATTGGAGCGAGAGTTGGGACTGCGGTTCATCCCCGCGTGCGCGGGAAACGTTCGGCGGCGTTCGCCGCGGGGCTGGGTTTGCCCGGTTCATCCCCGCGTGCGCGGGAAACGTGTTGGTTCACAAATCTGGAACGAAACAGCCCACGGTTCATCCCCGCGTGCGCGGGAAACGTTAGGCATACCTGCTGCGTTGGCGTTGGACAAGCGGTTCATCCCCGCGTGCGCGGGAAACGTGATTTGATATATCCCATTGCATTACCACCTCCGGGTTCATCCCCGCGTGCGCGGGAAACGTGCAGTTGTCGTTTGCAAACGATGTTCAGGCGGCGGTTCATCCCCGCGTGCGCGGGAAACGTTGATTTTGTCATTCTCATTTGATTGGACAAACCGGTTCATCCCCGCGTGCGCGGGAAACGTACAGCCCGTAGGCATTGAAGGGGTGGAATATGCGGTTCATCCCCGCGTGCGCGGGAAACGTTAGGCATACCTGCTGCGTTGGCGTTGGACAGGCGGTTCATCCCCGCGTGCGCGGGAAACGTTACCCCAAGCCTCGCCTGTTATATCCGCAAAACGGTTCATCCCCGCGTGCGCGGGAAACGTAGCGCGAAACTGTTCGACACTTTTTGCAGTGCCGGTTCATCCCCGCGTGCGCGGGAAACGTCGGAAACTCCGCGAACAGTTTGGCGGGGACACCGGTTCATCCCCGCGTGCGCGGGAAACGTAACGCCCGATTCCAGCGACGATGCCGCTTGCGCGGTTCATCCCCGCGTGCGCGGGAAACGTGGGTTCGCATTTGGCAGCATACGAAGCAGCCTCGGTTCATCCCCGCGTGCGCGGGAAACGTGGGTTATCCCGTGCGCGTCTCAAATCAGATACCGGTTCATCCCCGCGTGCGCGGGAAACGTGCCCGTTCAACAATATCAATATCCAGCGCACGCGGTTCATCCCCGCGTGCGCGGGAAACGTTTCCACGTACTACCTATGCCAAAAAACATCATACGGTTCATCCCCGCGTGCGCGGGAAACGTCAACGGTGGAAATCGTTTCCTCACCAACAGCGCGGTTCATCCCCGCGTGCGCGGGAAACGTGATGGCGGTTTCGTAGAAACGATTTTCGTGGACGGTTCATCCCCGCGTGCGCGGGAAACGTAACACAGTGGCATCTGGTCGCCCACATAGCCGCGGTTCATCCCCGCGTGCGCGGGAAACGTACGGGAACGGGAGGTGCTTCGCTAATGGCTGTCGGTTCATCCCCGCGTGCGCGGGAAACGTATTACCAACGGGTGCGGGAATGGCGTACAAAGCGGTTCATCCCCGCGTGCGCGGGAAACGTAGCGCGAACCTGTTCGACACTTTTTGCAGTGCCGGTTCATCCCCGCGTGCGCGGGAAACGTTGCGTTGTGAAATTCTGTTACGCAGCCGTGTCCGGTTCATCCCCGCGTGCGCGGGAAACGTCTGCCCGTCAAATGGGAGCGCAAGCCGTTGCGCGGTTCATCCCCGCGTGCGCGGGAAACGTTGATACCGAACGTAATAGTTATTTGGGTTATTCGGTTCATCCCCGCGTGCGCGGGAAACGTAACGACACAAACAGCAACAACGGCATTGTGGTCGGTTCATCCCCGCGTGCGCGGGAAACGTGTGCGGAGACGCAGTTGATAGAATCGGACGCGCGGTTCATCCCCGCGTGCGCGGGAAACGTATCTTTTACGTAACGGATTTGCTGTGATAGGTCGGTTCATCCCCGCGTGCGCGGGAAACGTCATTTCGCAGTATATTGATATTGTGGGAAACGCGGTTCATCCCCGCGTGCGCGGGAAACGTTAGAGGCTACACACGGGACGGAAATTGCCGCACGGTTCATCCCCGCGTGCGCGGGAAACGTCTCTTCCTTTGCTTCACGTTTCCGTATGGTTTCGGTTCATCCCCGCGTGCGCGGGAAACGTATACTCTAACGCAATGAACCCGATGCTTGTCGCGGTTCATCCCCGCGTGCGCGGGAAACGTTTTACCATCGTCCCCGCGCTCTATTGGCAACGTGGTTCATCCCCGCGTGCGCGGGAAACGTTGCAGACGCCGATTGACCTTCATCAAACTGCTCGGTTCATCCCCGCGTGCGCGGGAAACGTCAATCATCGAAGCACACGTAAAAACCTTCATGCGGTTCATCCCCGCGTGCGCGGGAAACGTGATTTATGAAGTTTATTGATTGATATTCGCTGCGGTTCATCCCCGCGTGCGCGGGAAACGTATCGAACAGCCGTCCGCTTGACCTGAACGCATCGGTTCATCCCCGCGTGCGCGGGAAACGTACGTTGTTGTGAACAGTGTACGCCACGCACCGCGGTTCATCCCCGCGTGCGCGGGAAACGTCAAACGGGCTATTGGAGCGAGAGTTGGGGCTGCGGTTCATCCCCGCGTGCGCGGGAAACGTCACAATGCGCCCGATTTTCGCGCCCACGCCGACGGTTCATCCCCGCGTGCGCGGGAAACGTCTGAACCTCTTTAATCCACATTTTTTCGCTGCCGGTTCATCCCCGCGTGCGCGGGAAACGTTTGATAGGAGTATGTGCCAATGTTCATTGCTGCGGTTCATCCCCGCGTGCGCGGGAAACGTTGCGCGTGCAGCTGCCTGTGTTGCGGTGTTTGCGGTTCATCCCCGCGTGCGCGGGAAACGTACGGCTTTACCCACGCCTTTTTTTACCATTTCTGGTTCATCCCCGCGTGCGCGGGAAACGTTCAAAAAGGGCTATTTGTTCGAGAGGTATTTGCGGTTCATCCCCGCGTGCGCGGGAAACGTCTCAACGCACGTGTTTGGGAAATACACATTACCGGTTCATCCCCGCGTGCGCGGGAAACGTCTCAGCCCAATTGCCGCCAACGTCCTCGACGGCGGTTCATCCCCGCGTGCGCGGGAAACGTCGTGTGGTTTGCGGATTCCAGTAATGTGATTGCGGTTCATCCCCGCGTGCGCGGGAAACGTGTCCAGCCGTTCAACCCAACGCGGCATAGAGTCGGTTCATCCCCGCGTGCGCGGGAAACGTGCCGCGTTCTATTGCCGCTAATTCGGTTTGGAACGGTTCATCCCCGCGTGCGCGGGAAACGTAAACTACCGCAACACAGGCAGCAGCCCGTGCGCGGTTCATCCCCGCGTGCGCGGGAAACGTATCCGATTGGAAACATTTCCACGAACGCCGACCGGTTCATCCCCGCGTGCGCGGGAAACGTCAAACGGGCTATTGGAGCGAGAGTTGGGGCTGCGGTTCATCCCCGCGTGCGCGGGAAACGTAAAGCGCGTTTATTGTCCCCTGCCTCGACAGCCGGTTCATCCCCGCGTGCGCGGGAAACGTGGTTTTTGATTCCGCAGGTATTTGTGGCTGAACGGTTCATCCCCGCGTGCGCGGGAAACGTCTCAGCCCAATTGCCGCCAACGTCCTCGACGGCGGTTCATCCCCGCGTGCGCGGGAAACGTTTAGAGAATTTCTGGTTTGTTCGTTTGCTAATCGGTTCATCCCCGCGTGCGCGGGAAACGTCTCAGCCCAATTGCCGCCAACGTCCTCGACGGCGGTTCATCCCCGCGTGCGCGGGAAACGTCATGAGAATAAAGGTAAAAAAAAAACAAAACGCGGTTCATCCCCGCGTGCGCGGGAAACGTGTCAGGGTTTGCAGCCCACGTTTTCAGAACATCGGTTCATCCCCGCGTGCGCGGGAAACGTGCTACCAGTTTCCCACCCGCGTCAATAGTAGGCGGTTCATCCCCGCGTGCGCGGGAAACGTGCCCGTTCAACAATATCAATATCCAGCGCACGCGGTTCATCCCCGCGTGCGCGGGAAACGTCGACGTTTACGCCGTTTGCGTTTACGCCGACGCGGTTCATCCCCGCGTGCGCGGGAAACGTTGAGGCTGTTAGCATTTTCGGGTGCAGCCTCGCGGTTCATCCCCGCGTGCGCGGGAAACGTGTCAGGGTTTGCAGCCCACGTTTTCAGAACATCGGTTCATCCCCGCGTGCGCGGGAAACGTTTTCCCCCAAAGGTCGTAGAGTTCTGGTGCGGCGGTTCATCCCCGCGTGCGCGGGAAACGTAACCCGTTGCATGTGTTTAACGCCAATCCAGTCGGTTCATCCCCGCGTGCGCGGGAAACGTGTCAGGGTTTGCAGCCCACGTTTTCAGAACATCGGTTCATCCCCGCGTGCGCGGGAAACGTTCGATAGGAGTATGTGCCAATGTTCATTGTTGCGGTTCATCCCCGCGTGCGCGGGAAACGTAAGCCGTTGCCGTTGCGGCTTTTGAGGTGTATCGGTTCATCCCCGCGTGCGCGGGAAACGTTAAACAAAAAGGGGCGCTCACCCATAGCACCCCGGTTCATCCCCGCGTGCGCGGGAAACGTCTCAGCCCAATTGCCGCCAACGTCCTCGACGGCGGTTCATCCCCGCGTGCGCGGGAAACGTTTGCGGGAAATTGCGCCCATAGCGAAGAGCTGCGGTTCATCCCCGCGTGCGCGGGAAACGTTGGCTCAGTTTCCGCTTGGAGTTGCGACAATACGGTTCATCCCCGCGTGCGCGGGAAACGTAGTTGTATAAAGCATTTTGCGAAGAAAACGACCGGTTCATCCCCGCGTGCGCGGGAAACGTGCAGCTATATGCCCACGCATTTGCAGCTAATTCGGTTCATCCCCGCGTGCGCGGGAAACGTCGCTCCAACGATTTCAAAAATGTTCGGCAACGCGGTTCATCCCCGCGTGCGCGGGAAACGTCTTTGGCTGCGGAAACAAACGATTAAAATTTTCGGTTCATCCCCGCGTGCGCGGGAAACGTAAACTACCGCAACACAGGCAGCAGCCCGTGCGCGGTTCATCCCCGCGTGCGCGGGAAACGTGACGGCGGTATTCGTATGCCAGCACGTCCGTTCGGTTCATCCCCGCGTGCGCGGGAAACGTAAACTACCGCAACACAGGCAGCAGCCCGTGCGCGGTTCATCCCCGCGTGCGCGGGAAACGTCTTTGGCTGCGGAAACAAACGATTAAAATTTTCGGTTCATCCCCGCGTGCGCGGGAAACGTCACAATACGCCCGATTTTTGCGCCCACGCCGACGGTTCATCCCCGCGTGCGCGGGAAACGTATGGGGTCGCAGGTTGTTGCGCTCATTGATGAACGGTTCATCCCCGCGTGCGCGGGAAACGTAGAACGGAAATCGTATGAAGATGTTTTGAAAACGGTTCATCCCCGCGTGCGCGGGAAACGTCATAAAGACGATATTCCCTGAATCCGCACTATCGGTTCATCCCCGCGTGCGCGGGAAACGTTAGGCATACCGAAAGCGTTGGCGTTGGACAAACGGTTCATCCCCGCGTGCGCGGGAAACGTGCCAGCCACCTGACTGTATGCTGTATGAAAACCGGTTCATCCCCGCGTGCGCGGGAAACGTGACGGCGGAATCCGTATGCCAGCACGTCCGTTCGGTTCATCCCCGCGTGCGCGGGAAACGTTTCGGCAAACATGGCGGGTTCACATTTGGCAGCGGTTCATCCCCGCGTGCGCGGGAAACGTATGAACCGACCGCGCCTGCTGCTGCCGACACCAGGTTCATCCCCGCGTGCGCGGGAAACGTAAACTACCGCAACACAGGCAGCAGCCCGTGCGCGGTTCATCCCCGCGTGCGCGGGAAACGTTTGCTATTGTTCGTTTTCGTGTGGGAAAGATTCGGTTCATCCCCGCGTGCGCGGGAAACGTACAGCCCGTAGGTATTGAGGGGGTCGAATATCCGGTTCATCCCCGCGTGCGCGGGAAACGTCAGACGGGCTAAGGGAAATTTCGCTGAAATCTCGGTTCATCCCCGCGTGCGCGGGAAACGTCGATCAGGAATTTTCCTATATTTCCATTTACTCGGTTCATCCCCGCGTGCGCGGGAAACGTGAACGGACTAATATCGTAATTTTTTGCCGCGTCGGTTCATCCCCGCGTGCGCGGGAAACGTCGGCTAAACGGTTGAAAGAGCAAGAGTTAGAACGGTTCATCCCCGCGTGCGCGGGAAACGTCCGAAGGCATCAACGCTGGATTTTTGGGTAAACGGTTCATCCCCGCGTGCGCGGGAAACATCAGGGATGAGTTTTTTTTACGCGCATCGGATGCGGTTCATCCCCGCGTGCGCGGGAAACGTTGCTCCACAACCCAACAGCGCGTTTTGCCCGACGGTTCATCCCCGCGTGCGCGGGAAACGTAACGTCTGCATAACGTTGATTCGACAGTTTCTCGGTTCATCCCCGCGTGCGCGGGAAACGTGTCTTTAACACCATTAGCCCGCACCCAAACGCCGGTTCATCCCCGCGTGCGCGGGAAACGTCCACGTGGGCAGACGTTGAAAATTACGGCGCACGGTTCATCCCCGCGTGCGCGGGAAACGTCGCATCGCGCAAATCAGCCCCGCGCAAATTAGCGGTTCATCCCCGCGTGCGCGGGAAACGTTTCACGAAAGAAGTCCCCAAAAGCACACCACGCGGTTCATCCCCGCGTGCGCGGGAAACGTCCCGCACCTGTGGGCATACGCAGCAGCACCCGCGGTTCATCCCCGCGTGCGCGGGAAACGTAATTTGTTGTGTGCGGTCTTCGCGCCAATGCTCGGTTCATCCCCGCGTGCGCGGGAAACGTTTCCGCAGGTGTTTGTGGCAGAGTTGATAGAGCGGTTCATCCCCGCGTGCGCGGGAAACGTGTGAGGTTCGTATTCGGACACGTCAGGCACATCGGTTCATCCCCGCGTGCGCGGGAAACGTGTCCTTCTGTTGAGGCGCATGGTGTGCAGTTTCGGTTCATCCCCGCGTGCGCGGGAAACGTTTCTGCTACTGTCCGCAGCCACTCAAGAGCGTCGGTTCATCCCCGCGTGCGCGGGAAACGTATAGCGCTCGGTGCCGACGAAAATGCCAACACCGGTTCATCCCCGCGTGCGCGGGAAACGTAATATATCATTTTTCATGCGCTCATACCAACGCGGTTCATCCCCGCGTGCGCGGGAAACGTAAGCGGCGTTGATGGCAGAGCGGCGGCGGCAACGGTTCATCCCCGCGTGCGCGGGAAACGTAGTTACGGCAAGAGAAAACCTATTTAGAGCAGCGGTTCATCCCCGCGTGCGCGGGAAACGTCGCGTAGGCTATGAATAACCACGACAAACCAACGGTTCATCCCCGCGTGCGCGGGAAACGTTTTTAGTTTCCTCATTTTAGAAAATTCCTGATCGGTTCATCCCCGCGTGCGCGGGAAACGTCATTAACAGCGTCCCCCAGCGACGATATTGAACGGTTCATCCCCGCGTGCGCGGGAAACGTGAATTAAATATCCGCACTGAAACACAGCCTTCCGGTTCATCCCCGCGTGCGCGGGAAACGTCGCACCGCGCAAATCCGCACCGCACAAATCAGCGGTTCATCCCCGCGTGCGCGGGAAACGTCGTGCGTTAGAGCCACTGGTGCTGAGGCTGTACGGTTCATCCCCGCGTGCGCGGGAAACGTATTTGTGTGCCTACGAAATCGTTGGCGAAATACGGTTCATCCCCGCGTGCGCGGGAAACGTATGCCCCTCGCTGTTTGTGGCGATGGCGTGTACGGTTCATCCCCGCGTGCGCGGGAAACGTATGAGTTCTTGCAGCTAAAAGAAATTTAAGGACGGTTCATCCCCGCGTGCGCGGGAAACGTATCTCCGTAGAGTTTTGTTTGCGTTTTGGTGTCGGTTCATCCCCGCGTGCGCGGGAAACGTCAATGCGCTGCTTTCAATGGGAGAGTTTGACGCGGTTCATCCCCGCGTGCGCGGGAAACGTGGGCAGCGCGCAAATAATTTGTTGGGTGCGGTCGGTTCATCCCCGCGTGCGCGGGAAACGTTTTGACGGCGCAAATATTTGGGTTGTATGCTGCGGTTCATCCCCGCGTGCGCGGGAAACGTTCAAAATTAGTACCGATGTTGAGGAAAATGCTCGGTTCATCCCCGCGTGCGCGGGAAACGTATCTGATTGGAAACATTTCCACGAACGCCGACCGGTTCATCCCCGCGTGCGCGGGAAACGTCCCGCCAAACTGTGCGCGTAGCTTCTGTTCGTCGGTTCATCCCCGCGTGCGCGGGAAACGTACCGCCGCCGATTAAGCGGCGGCGGCGTGAGGCGGTTCATCCCCGCGTGCGCGGGAAACGTTTGCCGCCTGTAATACAGCACTCGGAATAAATCGGTTCATCCCCGCGTGCGCGGGAAACGTCGCGCATATACGGCGGTGTAAACGTTGCGCTGCGGTTCATCCCCGCGTGCGCGGGAAACGTTTGCCGCCTGTAATACAGCACTCGGAATAAATCGGTTCATCCCCGCGTGCGCGGGAAACGTCCCAGTATATCGGTGGAACAACATTGGGGGAACGGTTCATCCCCGCGTGCGCGGGAAACGTTGTGCTGCTTTACGACGTGGCGTAGTCAGTGCCGGTTCATCCCCGCGTGCGCGGGAAACGTCGGCGCTGGAATCCGTCCGTTGCGGCGTGAGCCGGTTCATCCCCGCGTGCGCGGGAAACGTTATCAATTATTCGGTGTTTGTCGAAGCACACGCGGTTCATCCCCGCGTGCGCGGGAAACGTCGATTTCCGCTCTGCTATGCCAACGGCAAATGCGGTTCATCCCCGCGTGCGCGGGAAACGTTTCGCCGCTTGCGGGCTATGCCCGAGATTGAACGGTTCATCCCCGCGTGCGCGGGAAACGTGGGAAGCAGCGTCGCCTCAGCCTGCGAAACATCGGTTCATCCCCGCGTGCGCGGGAAACGTTCCGTTTTTGAAGGCAATTATATCCGAAACGCCGGTTCATCCCCGCGTGCGCGGGAAACGTCAAATTCTCGCAGGGGCGGGGACGAACAAAAACGGTTCATCCCCGCGTGCGCGGGAAACGTAAGAATTAGTAGCACAGGCGCAACAAAAACTCCGGTTCATCCCCGCGTGCGCGGGAAACGTAGCAATAACAGTAACAACGACAATAATAGCAACGGTTCATCCCCGCGTGCGCGGGAAACGTGCTGTGCTGCTCTGTATAAACGTTTGAACGCGCGGTTCATCCCCGCGTGCGCGGGAAACGTCCGAAGGCATCAATGCTGGATTTTTGGGAAAGCGGTTCATCCCCGCGTGCGCGGGAAACGTCGTCATTGCCTGCTCTATTAGAGCGTCTATTGCGGTTCATCCCCGCGTGCGCGGGAAACGTGGGGCGCCGAAGGACGTAATGGGAAGGACACACGGTTCATCCCCGCGTGCGCGGGAAACGTTGTATCGAAAACACGGCAATGAAGGAAAAATTCGGTTCATCCCCGCGTGCGCGGGAAACGTAAACGGCTGTAAAAGTTTGTCCAACGCCAACGCGGTTCATCCCCGCGTGCGCGGGAAACGTCCCGAAATGTTGGCAGAGGAATATGGCGTGGTGGGTTCATCCCCGCGTGCGCGGGAAACGTAGATAACGATTTCCTGGCTGTGCGTGTAAATCAGGTTCATCCCCGCGTGCGCGGGAAACGTCGTGCGTTAGAGCCACTGGTGCTGAGGCTGTACGGTTCATCCCCGCGTGCGCGGGAAACGTACCCATTTCATACAGTTCCAGCATTTTCAGGGCGGTTCATCCCCGCGTGCGCGGGAAACGTCGTAACGGTTACATCAACGCCTGCGGGTACGCCGGTTCATCCCCGCGTGCGCGGGAAACGTACGACTTGAAGCTGTCCCGTTGTATCCTCATGCGGTTCATCCCCGCGTGCGCGGGAAACGTGTCTTCGTTAGTGTCGTAAAAATGGCTATGGGCGGTTCATCCCCGCGTGCGCGGGAAACGTAGCGGCTCTGCCTGGCGGCGGGGAGTTGCCTACGGTTCATCCCCGCGTGCGCGGGAAACGTATGTGTTGGTACAGGGACCAACGGAGCGAGAGCGGTTCATCCCCGCGTGCGCGGGAAACGTTGCCAGGCGTTAGAATAACGGGAATGCCAGAGCGGTTCATCCCCGCGTGCGCGGGAAACGTCGTTTACGTTTACGCCGATGGTGGTGGGGAATCGGTTCATCCCCGCGTGCGCGGGAAACGTCACGTGGTGTTTCTGAGCAGCAGCACAATGACCGGTTCATCCCCGCGTGCGCGGGAAACGTCATGCTAACGCCTACAACCGTTGTTACGTGTCCGGTTCATCCCCGCGTGCGCGGGAAACGTGTTTACGCTGTTTTTGATGCGGGACCCAAAAGCGGTTCATCCCCGCGTGCGCGGGAAACGTTTTTCGATGCGTTGCCGCACCCACGAAATTTCCGGTTCATCCCCGCGTGCGCGGGAAACGTATAAACATAAACGCGATTACGAGTTAGAAGAACGGTTCATCCCCGCGTGCGCGGGAAACGTCAATCGTTTCCTCACCATCCATAGTGCCTGTGCGGTTCATCCCCGCGTGCGCGGGAAACGTATATTCCAGCGCAATAAAACCAATACTTGTCGCGGTTCATCCCCGCGTGCGCGGGAAACGTTGTACAGCCGTTTAAACGCACTTTCGGGTTTGCGGTTCATCCCCGCGTGCGCGGGAAACGTAGCCGCGCTCCCTGGCGGCGGGGAGTTGCCTACGGTTCATCCCCGCGTGCGCGGGAAACGTATGAGGTTGGTAGATAGACAAAGCCGCGATTTCGGTTCATCCCCGCGTGCGCGGGAAACGTTCTACGGAGACGAATGGGACGCGGACCCAATGCGGTTCATCCCCGCGTGCGCGGGAAACGTACGAGGCGGATTTGTATGACCTAAACGCAGCTCGGTTCATCCCCGCGTGCGCGGGAAACGTGGAAAGTTCAACGTTTGCGGCGAAGCCCAGAACGGTTCATCCCCGCGTGCGCGGGAAACGTGGGGCGCCGAAGGACGTAATGGGAAGGACACCCGGTTCATCCCCGCGTGCGCGGGAAACGTAAAAGGGGCGCTCACCCTTAGCACCCCTTTTCCGGTTCATCCCCGCGTGCGCGGGAAACGTCAGCAGACGGTTCAGTTCACGCAATCGATGTGCGGTTCATCCCCGCGTGCGCGGGAAACGTGCGAAGCCAAGAATTTTTCCTTCATTGCCGTGCGGTTCATCCCCGCGTGCGCGGGAAACGTAGCGGCGCGGGGTACAGCACCGTGTTTACACGGGGTTCATCCCCGCGTGCGCGGGAAACGTCGGCGTGGGATGCGTTGTAGTGCTGCTGTTTTCGGTTCATCCCCGCGTGCGCGGGAAACGTTTTGCCTGGAGTAGTAAGAAGTTTCCCCAATTCGGTTCATCCCCGCGTGCGCGGGAAACGTCTAAAACATTAAACAACCGAAAAAACCGAAAACGGTTCATCCCCGCGTGCGCGGGAAACGTGAACGGCGGCGGCGGGAGGTTTTCATTAGTCGCGGTTCATCCCCGCGTGCGCGGGAAACGTCGTCAAATCAACCCAGCGAAAAGTCCGCACGCCGGTTCATCCCCGCGTGCGCGGGAAACGTGATTCGCAGCTAACAACCACAGCAACGCTCTCCGGTTCATCCCCGCGTGCGCGGGAAACGTTGCGGTTCGTAGGCGGTGCTGGCAGTCGATATCGGTTCATCCCCGCGTGCGCGGGAAACGTTTGGATTACTTGCTGTCTTTGCTCTTTGGCGGCGGTTCATCCCCGCGTGCGCGGGAAACGTAATATACAATATTTG
>Ga0272446_1000915_pt1 | contig 44919 bp, 40 predicted proteins | sample YNPCB0061_FD_194587 | JGI IMG/M metagenome (GOLD analysis project Ga0272446, IMG submission 194587) | Hot spring microbial mat communities from Yellowstone National Park, WY, United States - YNP-CB-006-1 | ecosystem: Environmental > Aquatic > Thermal springs > Hot (42-90C) > Sediment | place...
ACGCCGTGTTTTCTCATCCAGCGGCCCGCCGGATTCATGACATTTTTCGCCCAACTGCGAGAAAGCCTGCCAAACCTCCGGATAGGTCTTCTCAAATTTCTTCAGCGGTCTTGGTAAAGGTTGTCGCATGTCGTGTTCCTTCCGATTCGAGGGTAGTCATTCAGTGCAAGTTGCAGGCCGGCGCCGCCCATTTTCACTTCACCATACTACGCCGGTTTGCGATTCCGGAGGGCGGAACGTGCGCCGCCGGTTCAGAAAGGGAAAGCGGGCGGGTCTTAGACGGAGCAGAGGATTGGTGGACCTGGTCGGATTCGAACCGACGACCTCTTCAATGCCATTGAAGCGCGCTCCCAACTGCGCCACAGGCCCACAACAGTACTAGGGTAACACAAGCGCGCGCCGCCGGGACTCAGGCATGGATCCGCTGCGCGCCCTTCTTAAAACCCTCCAGCAAGGCCTCCACCACGCTCTTGCCCCGCTCCAACGCGGCCTGGTAGGCCTCTTTGCGCTCGGCGCGCGAAAGTCCGTATCCCAGGCGATGGTAGCGCTCGAGGCTCAGCCCCACCACGTAAGTGCCCGCCCAGGCGATCGCTCCCTTGGGGATGACGCCGCCGCCGAAGGGGATCTTTCCCACCAGTTCGCGGGCCAGCGTCCGCCATCCGAATGCGCCCGTGATGATGGACGCGATCTGGGCTTTCTGCTCCCGGTAACCCACCTCGTTGTCGCTGGCCGCGGCAATCAGAAAGGCCATGCGGATCTGATTCATGGTGAGCACCACGGTATCGGAGGCGAATTCACCGGCGGCCCAGGGGAGTTCGAAAATGCTCGGCACGAAGTTCGGCAGCGCGGTGGCGACCGCGAACAAGGCGTTCTCCCGGGCAATCGAATTGACGATACGGTCCACTACCGGACGGCGGAAGGGGACGAAATTGCGGGCCAGCGCCAGACCCAGGTCGCTTCGTTCGGCGAGAATTTCTTCTACCGTCTGCTGCGGGTTCCGGGCATAGAAGGGGAAGGCGTTCTTCTCGGCCAGGTCCAGGTTTTCCTCATGCAGGACCAGATCGAAATGCTCGGGCGCGCCGGGATCTCCCTCCCGATACAGGGTCTCCATCGCCTCCATGCGTTTCTCGTGAGAGACGCTGGCCGGCACCAGGAAGTCTTCCATGGCAACCAGCACTTCGGGCGAGTCGGCCGCCAGAGCCACGCGGATGGGGCGTTCGGCGGATTCGCGGACCTGGCTGGGATTCAGGTTCGCCAGCGCCGAACGAAGGTCTTTCATCAGTTGAAGCGACATGAATGGGAAATCAACCGGGCGATTGCGCGCCCTGCAAACGAAACATCACTTCGAGCTTACTCCGCCATTCTACCCCGACGCCGATTCGTTCCACAGCGATCCAGGGGGCGAAATAGCGGAGCAGGGTTTCGGTGGTGGGATGAAAATCGAGCGCCGGCGACACCAGCAACAAGCGCGGGGCGTCGCGCCGCAGTGAGATGCCCGTGAAATAGCCCCGCGCGGAGAACTCGTCGCGTTCGGCGTGCCACTTCACCCTCATCCAGTAATCGAGCGCCTGGAAGGGAAGCTGGAGATCGGCGGAAGCCTTCAACTCCAGGACGGCCAGGCGCCCGCTCCGGTCGCAGGCCAGCAAATCGATCACTCCCCGGTCGCCTCCGGCCATGGCCGGCACTTGCCCGTAGACCGGCGCGGGCAGCAGCGTGGCATCGAGGCGCTCGATTTGAGATCGCACCTGCGATTCCAGCCAGGCCTCGGGATTGCGCCAGTAGAGCGGGTTGCGCCTGTCCGGCGCGGCGGGCGAGCGGAAGCGGGCCAGTCCTGAGGCCAGGGCGACAATCTCGTCCAGGTGATGCTCACTTGCCGGGATGGGGTTCTCGAGGCCAAACAGGAATTCGTCCCCGGTAGCGCGGGCGAACTCGACTCCGCGAACCCGCAGGCTCGCCGAGCCGTCGCTTTTGGCGACACACTCAACGCCGGGCCGGCGCGCCACCTTCTCGACCCATGGATGCGGCCTGATGCGCCGCGCGACATCCAGCGAGGTGTCCAGATTGCCGAAGTCGGCCGGATCGAGCCGCGCGGCGTAGCCATCTTCGGAGTACGCAAAGACCTCGTAGCGCGCCACCTCGGAGTTGAGGAACGGCAGGCGCAGGCAGGTCTGGCGTTCACGGCCGGCAGGCAGGAACAGGGAAAGTCCTTCCACGGCGGTGCGCCTCTCGCGGCGGCGCAGATAATCGAGCCAGATCAGTCCGAAGGCCAGGGCTCCCGCGGGATCGGACGGGCCGGGCTCGGCGCCCATGGCGGCCCAACCCGCCTGACCTCGGGTGAGAAATGCGCGCGCGTAGGCCGGAGACAGGCTGTGCTCCAGGTCGGGCTCGCTGCTCAGTTCGGCGATCCGCCAGCCCGTAAACTGGCGGGCCAGAAACTGCCGGAAGCGCTCCCGAAATACGAGCCGGGCGCCGCGCCGTTCCCATTCCTTCGCCGCCGGCCGGGCCACGTCCAGGATCAGCAGTACTCCCCGCTTGTGCGCGAAGCGTTCAGTGGCAAGTTCGAGTTTCCCCGGCTTTTCGTCGCGGACCGCCGTGATGCGCCGGACCAGGTTGCGGGTTTGGTCCCAGGCCTGCAACGTGATCCGCGAGTCGCGCAGTTGGAGGGCATACTGATCCTGCCGGAGCGGCAGCAGATCTTCGCCCGGTTCCAGCAAGGCGGGTTCGCGGCAGGTTTCGAGGAAGCGCTCGATCGCCGCCAGGATCTCCCGCGCCGGACGGCCGGAAATCCCGGATGCGGACCGCACCATCCTTTTTATTGTACTGCGTGTGCGAAAATCGACGGTGGTGTCCGATCTGGCGTTTAACCTCGATCAGGTCCGGCGGCGCATGGAGCGGGCCGCTCTGCGCGCGGGCCGCTCTCCGGCCGAAGTGAAACTCATCGCCGTCTCCAAGGTTTTCCCCGCCTCGGCCATCCGCGAAGCATACTCGCTCGGCCTGCGCGACTTCGGGGAGAACTATGTTCAGGAGTTCGAAGGCAAGGCTCCGGAGTTGCGCGATCTCGACGGCGCGCGGTTCCACCTGATCGGCCATTTGCAGTCCAACAAGGCGAAGAAAGCGGCCGAACTCTTCGATTCCATCCAGACGGTGGACAGCGAGAAGCTGGCTCGCCGGCTGAACGAAGCAGGCAAGCCGCTGGAGGTGATGATCGAGGTGAAGCTCTCGCCCGAGGAGTCCAAGAGCGGCGCCGGCGCGGGAAACCTTGCGGCTGTCGTGGCCGCCGTTCGAGCCTGCCCCAACCTGCGGCTGGTGGGCTTGATGACCATGCCTCCGTGGTCGGAGGACGCCGAAGCATCGCGCCCGTACTTCCGGCGCTTGCGCGAGCTGGCCGCGCAATTTGGCCTCGCCCGGCTGTCCATGGGCATGTCGCACGATCTGGAGGTGGCGATCGAAGAGGGCGCCACCGACATTCGGGTCGGGACCGCATTATTCGGGCCGAGGAAGAGGGAGTGAGGGTCGGGTTTTTCTCACCGCTGCCGCCTTCGCGGACCGGGGTGGCCGACTATGGGGCGGCTCTGTTGCGGGCGCTGCGGGGATTCGGCTGCATTGACCTGGCCCGCGACGGCGACGTCAATCTCTATCACCTGGGCAACAACCAGACCCACCGCGCCATATATCAGACCGCGCTGGCCCGTCCCGGCGTGGCGGTGCTGCACGACGCCGTGCTCCAGCACTTCTTCCTGGGCGCGCTCGGCGAGGCCGCGTATGTCGAGGAGTTCGTTTACAACTACGGCGCCTGGAGCAGGCCGCAAGCCGAACAACTCTGGCGCGCCCGGGCGAGTTCGGGCGCTGATCCGCGCTACTATCAATACCCCATGGTCAGACGGATCGCCGAGCGATCCCGCGCCGTGGTGGTGCACAATCCCGCCGCGGCCGAAATCGTGCGCCGCCACGCACCGGCCGCCAGCGTTGTCGAGATCCCGCACCTCTGGGAGCCCCCGCCGCTTCCACCCGCGGCCGAATCGCTCCGGCTCCGCGCCCGGCTCGGGGTTCCCCCCGGTTCCTTCCTCTTCGCGGTGTTCGGATACCTGCGGGAGTCCAAGCGCCTGATGAGCGTGCTGCGGGCGTTCGAAGCGGTCAAGCGCGAGCGCCCGGACGCATTCCTGCTGATCAGCGGAGAGTTCGTCTCCTCCGACCTGGAGCGCTCGGCTGCGGCGCTGCTGGGCAAGCCGGGCATCCTTCGCCGCGGCTACGCGCCGGAGCCCGATTTCTGGGCTCTCGCTTCCGCGGTGGACGCCTGCATCAACCTGCGCTACCCGGCGGCGGGCGAAACATCCGGAATTACGCTGCGGCTTATGGGCGCCGCCAAACCCGTCTTCGTCACCGCCGGACTGGAGACCGCGCGGTTCCCCGAGACGGCCTGCGTGCGGATTGATCCGGGGCCGGCCGAGGAAGCCATGCTGGCGCATTATATGATGTATTTTACGGAGTTCCCCCAGGCCGCCCGCGCCATCGGCCGTGAAGGCGCCGGGTATGTTGGCGCCTTTCATACCCTGGAGCGCGCTGCCGCATTGTATTGGGAGACGCTGTGCGCACACCGAGGTTAGCCGTTCTCACGGGCTGGCTGTTGCTGCCCGCTTTGGGTCAAACTCCCGCGATCATCAAGGAATTCGGGCTGAGAGTGCCGATGCGCGATGGCGTGCACCTGGCAGCTAACGTCTTTCGCCCGGCTGCGCCCGGCCGTTATCCAGCGATTCTGGTCCGGACGCCATATGGCAAAGGCTCCGACATCACCCCGCACTACCGGGCCTTTGTCGATCACGGCTACGCCGTCGTGGTCCAGGACGTGCGCGGCCGCTATGCTTCCGAGGGCGTGTTCCAGCCGCTCGAGCAGGAACCCGAGGATGGCGATGACACCCTGAACTGGATCGCGCACCAGCCCTGGTGCGATGGCAAGATCGGCATGATGGGCGGTTCGTACCTCGGCATCGTGCAGTGGAAGGTGGCCGTGCTCAATAACCCCCACCTGAAGGCGATCTTTCCCGTTGTTTCCGGGTGGGACGATTACCGGGACCGCTTCTACTCGGAGGGCGGGGCCATGAAACTCGGCAATCGCCTTCTCTGGATGGCGGAGAATATGCGCGCCCCGAATTTCCGCCTGCCCGATTTCCGGCAGTTTATCTGGAGATTGCCCCTCCGGAGTCTGGACCTGGCGGCCACCGGGCAGCGCATCGCGATGTACCAGCATGCGCTCGATCACCCGTCCTACGACGCTTTCTGGCAAAGCATCAGCACGCGCATGCGCATCCAGCGGGTCCGCACGCCGGTTTTTTCCGTAGGGGGGTGGTACGACAACTTCGTGGAAAGCGACCTGGCTGCGTTCGCCGCGCTGCATCGCAATTCGGCGGTGCACCGCATCCTGATCGGGCCTTGGCCGCATAACATGTCGGTCAAATTTCCGGGCGTGGATTTCGGTCCGGAGTCCGCGGTGCCGTTGCGGGGCCTGCAACTCGAATGGTTCGACCAATGGTTGAAGGGGAAGGATACGACGCTGCTCTCGCGCCCGCCCGTGCGCATTTTCGTCATGGGCGTGAACCGCTGGCGCGACGAGCGGGAATGGCCCCTGGCGCGGGCCCGCCCGGTGGCCTTTTACCTGCACAGCCGCGGCCGCGCCAACACCCTCGCCGGTGACGGGGTTCTGGCGCCGGCGCCGGCCGGGAAGGAAACAGCCGACCGCTTCGTGTTTGACCCCGCGAAGCCGGTTCCGACCCTCGGCGGCGCCGTGTGCTGCGATTTCAGGATCTTCCCCTGGGGTCCCATGGACCAGCGTCCGGTGGAGAAACGCCAGGACGTGCTGGTGTACACCTCGAAGCCGCTCCACCGCGATCTGGAAGTCACCGGGCCTGTCTCGGTGGTGCTCTACGCCGCCACCTCGGCGCGGGATACCGATTTCACCGCGAAACTGGTGGACGTCTTCCCGGATGGCATGGCGCGCAATCTCGCCGATGGCATCCTGCGGCTGCGCTATCGCAATTCGCTCGAAAAAGCCGTTTTGGCGAAGCCGGGCGAGGTATACCGCCTCAACATCCCGGTAGGCGTCACCAGCAACGTGTTCCGCAAGGGCCACCGCATCCGGCTGGAAATCTCCAGCAGCAATTTTCCGCGCTTCGACCGGAATCCGAATACGGGCCGGCCGGTCGCCGACGAGCGCAAGTTACAGAAAGCCTCTCAAACCATTTACCACGACCGGCTCCGCCCGTCGCACGCGCTCCTGCCGGTTCTCGAATAGCGGCGGTCCGGAGCGCACGCCCCGGACCGCCATGCCACTACCAGTAAAGTTTTGCCGCCACCTGCAAAATGCGCGGATCGTACGTGCTGTTGACCAGTCCGAAATTGGACGGAATGTTCACCGTGGCGGAGATCCCCTTGAACTGGGTGTGGTTGAAGAAGTTGAACCACTCGGCGCGAATCTGCAATCGGGACGATTCGCCGAGTTTGGGAATGCTGAAGTTCTTGTTGACGCCGAGATCCCAGTTGTTAATGCCGAAGCCCTGTTGCGTGTTGCGCGCCAGGTTGCCATAAACTCCCTTGGCCGGCGTCTTGTAGGCGGAGGTATCGAAACCGAGCAGGTTGTGGGTGCGCGGATCGAACTTCTTCGGCGTAACTCCTGTCGCGTCGGCGCGCCGCTCACCGGCCAGCGTGTTGGTGAGATCGCCGCTGACACCGATGCTGAAGTACATGCCCGACCGGAAGTTGGTGATCCCGCTCAACTCCCACCCGCCGATAAAGGCGTCGAGGAAACCGTTCTGGATGTTGACCGCTTTTCCCCTGCCAATGGGCAGATCCCAGACGTAGGCGAACACGAAGTTGTGGGGAACATGGTTGCCCGCCAGCCCGCGTTCGGGACGGCGGTCGTACATGTTCTGGCCGGCAGCGCCGCTATCCATCAGCTTCGAGAAAGTGTAAGCGACGCTGTAGGACAAGTCGTGCCAGGGCCGCTGTTCCAGCTTCAGGAACCCGGCGTTGTAGTTACTCCACTGGTAGTTCGTGTTCTGGCTGAAGCCGGGCACCAGCAGGTTGGGATACGGGATCCGGCTCTGCCAGGGTTCCGGGTTATTGGGGTCCTTCGGCAGGCGAGGCTGGTTCAGCATCACCGAGCCATATTGCTTCTGCCCCGTGTTGCCCATGTAGCCGGTCTCGAACAGCAATCCGGGCCGGATCTGATGCTGGATATTGAAGTTGTAGTTGAACAGGTAGCCGGTCCGCTGGTTCAGATCCTGGTTGCTGCCCACCCCGGTAGTGCTCTTCTCGGGCGGGGGAAACAGGTCCGACATCCGGATTTCGGGTTTGGTCGGACTGGAGGACAAGCTTGCGTACACGAAGAACGGAGGGGTGCTGCTCATGGAATTCATCGCTGCCCCGGCGCCCGAGTAAGCGTAGAACACGCCGGCGCCGGATCGGATGGTCGTCTTAGAGCCCAGCCGGTACGCGAAGCCGACCCGCGGTCCGTAGTTGTTCAAGTCTGAGCGGACCGGAGGATTGGGCAGCAGCGGTTCCCCGCTGTACGTGAAGATGCCCTGGCCCGGCACATAGTATTCCGTTCTGCCTGCGAGCAGTTGCCGGCCGGTCGCCAGATCGAAGTTTGCCAGCCTGCCGCGGTACGGCGACTGATACTCCCAGCGCAAGCCCAGGTTCAAGGTCAGCCGGTCGGTGACCTTCCAGTCATCCTGCACGAACCAGAAGATCTGGTCGGTAAGTTTGTATTTGGAGACGCCGCCGTAATTCCCCAGGCTGCCCAGGCCGCCTGTGGCTCCGGCGGGCAGTCCGAGCAGGTAGTCGCCGAATGAATCGCCGGAGTAGTTCCCGCTGAAACTGATACTGCCGTTTTGATTGCTGCCCTGGTCAAAGCCAACCATCAGGTGCGAAAAGTCGCCGCCGATCTTCAGCGTGTGGTTGCCGCGAATCCAGGTGGCGGTCTCGCTGGCGCGGTAGTAGATGTTGTTCTGAACGATGCGAAGTCCGTATCCAACGAAACCGCTGGTGCCAGTCGGGTATCCCGGAGCATAACCGGTCAGTCCGATGTTGGGAAGCGTATAGTCGCCCGGTCCGGCAGCCAGGTTCTTCAGGCCCAGTTCGGCGGCGTAATTCTTCGAGTACCGGTCTCCATCGCTGGTGCGGGCCAGATAGGCCTTGAAGAACCCGAGGCGGGTATCGCTGATGAATGTGGGGCTGAACAGGTGAGTGTAACCCACCGAGAGGTGCTGGGTGCGATCCGGGCGGATCAGGCCGAGACCTTTGATGTAGGCGGCATTGCCCAGTTTGTCGTCCGCGAACGAGTAGCGTCCGAAAAAGTTGCCTCTCTCAGAGACCCGGTGATCGATGCGCGCGGTGAACTGATCGCGCCGCTCCCAGTCGCTCGGCGTCACCAGGAAGTTCACACCGGGCCGCCCCGTAAGGTTGGGAGCCGGGAAGTACTGGATCATCTTTTGGGTGATGGAATCGAAGCGGTCTTTGGGAATTATGTTGCCCGGGAATGGCACGTTGCCGTTCAAAGGGTCTTTGATGGTCTTGCCCGTCTTGGAAAAATCTCCCCCCAACATTTCCGTGGTGGGTACGAGGCCTTGCAGAATAACCCCCGTCCTGCGCCGCCGGCCCTCGTAATTCCCGAAGTAGAAGGTCTTGTCCTTGCGGATCGGTCCGCCGACGTTGAACCCGAACTGGTTATAGCTGAAGCGCGGGGCCCCGGTCGCGGGACGGAAGAACTGGCCTGCCTGGAAAGCGCGGTTGCGGACGAAATCGTAGGCCACGCCATGAAACGCGTTGCTGCCGCGCTTGGTCACCATATCGATGCCCGCCGCGCCGTGGCCGTAAGAGGCGTCCATGAAGTTGGTCTGAACTTTGAACTCCGACAGCGCGTCCAGCGACAGGGCGATGCCCGGGTTGTTCTGGTTGAGGACGGTGAAATCGACGCCGTCCAGGTTGGCGCCCGTCGAGGTATTGCGGACCCCCGCGATCTCGATCGAGCGCTCGTCCATGACGCTGGAAGTACCGAAGGTCTTCAAGGCGCCCGGAGTCAGAGCCACAAGGTCAAAGAAGTTGCGCGCGTTAAGCGGCAATTCCAGCATGGTGCGGTTGTCGATGACCGCTCCCATCACCGCCGTGTTGGTCTGCAACTGCGGAGTGACGTCCGCCACTTCCACGGTCTCGTTGACGGACCCCAACTGCATGGTAATGTCCGCGCGAACCTGCATGTTCACCTGGAGCACGAGGTTGGAGACCGTTGCGGTCCGGAAGGATGGAGCGGTGGCCGTGAGGGTGTAGGTCCCGCTCATCAGCGCGCTAAAGCGGTACGAGCCCTCAGCGTCGGTTTTGAAGGTACGGGTTTCGTTGGTCGCGGTGTTTTTTGCGGTTACCGTCGCTCCGGGAATGACTGCTCCGGTCGGGTCGGTGACCGTGCCGAGAATCGTGCCGGTGCCATATTGCCCCAGCAGAGCCGGCACCAGCGCCAGCGCGATAACGGCACTCAGCAGGAACACCCCCGGGTGACGGGCTAAACGGTTGCCTTCCATGGCGCCTCCCAATCGTTTCTTGGATGGAATTTTCACGTCCGTCCAGCGGACGGTAAAATCATATCATCACCCGTGCGGATTCGTGCCACTTATTTTGCTGCTGCCGGGCTACCGGCACTGCTCGGCCGCGAACGCCTTGGAGAACTGGGCTTTTTTGGCGGCGTCGCTGATCGCGAGCGAGCGCTTCAGCAGTTCGCAGGCCTCGCTCTTGCGCGCGGCTGACAGGGGTTGCGCGAGGATGGCCTCCGCGAGCCAGTACTGGGCCTCATAGTCGGCGGGGAAGGCTTCCACCAGCGCCCGGTACTGTTCTTCGGCGAGCGGATACTTCTTGTCTTCCAGGTAGATGGAGCCTAGATTGAAGCGCGCCTTACTGTTGGCGGGATTGTACTCGATGGCCTTGCGATAGGCCGACACGGCGACGTAAGTGTCCTTACGGTCTTCAGCCGCAATACCTTCCGCGGCATAGGCTTCGGCGATGCGCGAGCGCAGTTCGCGGGACTGCTGCGGAGAAAGCTTTCCGCCGGCTTTCTGCTCGATTTCGAGCAACTGGTCGAGGGTGGTAGCCGCGTTCACCTGGCATCCGAGGGCGACGGCCTGGGCTTCGGCCACGGGGAAGCCTCCTTCGGCCAGTTGTCCGGAAACCTCGAGCAGTTCGGCAGCATTGGCGCAGTTGCCGCCCGCCACCGCGGCCAGGTTCTGCCAGGCGCTTACCTGGGCGCGCGCGATCTCGCCCAGCCCGGCTTTGGGCGCCGCTCGAAACGCGGACTCGGCCTCCCGAAACTGTTTGCCGCGGTACAGCAGCAGACCCCGGTAATAATGCGCTTGTCCTACCGCCCAGGAGCTATCCCGGGTCCTGTCGGCCGTTTCGGCCGCGCGGGCGTAATCGGTCACCGCGTCCGGCTGGCCTTGCAGGTCTTTGGCCCTGGCGCGCAGGAACAGGGCATAGGAGTTCGTTGGATCCATTTCCAGGGCGGCGTTGAGCGAGGAGACGGCTCCGGAGTAATCCTCCAGGCGGTACCGCGCCACTCCGATCTCGTAATACACCCTAGCCAGATCGGGCTTCGGACCCAGCAACTGGAGGGTACTCGGCGCCGGACTCTCCGCGGCGGCGCGCCAGTTCTCCGCGGCCTTTTCCATCAGGGCGATGCCGTCCCGCCAGCGCCGTTCGGCCCATGCCTGGCGGCCGGCAAGCCAGAGGTTCCACGTGGATCCCGGCACGGGTCCCAGCAATCGCGCCGCATCCGCGGTTCTCTCCGAGCGGTAAGCGACCCACCCCAGCCACAGGCGGGCGACGTCCACCAATTCGCGGCAGAAGCTGGACTGCATCAGAGCCTCGTTGGAGCAGTCGCCCTGCTGGACGGCGGTTTCGAGCACCTTGACGGCTTCGGCGGGGATCTGTCCGGCCGCGGTTCCCATCCGGGCGATGCCCACCAGCGCGAGCAGGCCGGAAGAAACCGGCTGCACGCGCGCCGGCCACCTCTCCCAGGCCAGCGTAAACTCGCGGGCAGCTTCCTGGTAATCGTTCGCATCCCGGCTGACCGCGGCCCCGAACAGGGCGCAGTACCCGCGCCGGTAGTGGACCAGATAGCGTTCCTCGGGGCGAACCAGAGGAAGAAGCGCGGCGTGCGCCTGCATGCACTGCATGGTGTCCTGCAAGGCGGGCAGGCGCGCGGAATCGACCTTGTCAAATGCAGCCTTGGCCCTCTGGGCGGGCGACTCGGTCTGACTCCACGCCCCCACGCTCCCCAGAGTCACGCACAACCCAAGGATTCGAACCAACATGCCCATCATGAAGCATCCTCGCAGAAACCAGCCGGGGGAGTCCATAGCCCCTCGTTTGTACTCTGATTCTCCCGGACTGTCAATTCCCTTCCTGGTACAATCAACCTATGCGCGGTAACGACACGATCATCCAATACTTGAACGAAGTTTTGAAAGCGGAGCTTACCGCAATCAACCAGTATTTCCTGCACGCCAAAATGTGCGACAACTGGGGCTACCAGCGACTGGCGCATCACAGCCGGGAAGAGTCCATCGATGAGATGAAGCACGCCGAGATGTGCATCGAACGGATTCTGTTCCTGGAGGGGACACCGAACATGTCCGACATGTTCCCGATCAAGGTGGGCAGCAACGTCAAGGCCCAGCACGAAAACGATCTGGCCCTCGAGATCGCGGCCGTTGCGCGCCTGAACAAGGCCGTCAAGGCGGCCGTCGAGGAGGGTGACAACGCCTCGCGCGAGCTGTTCGAGAAGATCCTGATCGAGGAAGAGCATCACATCGACTGGCTCGAGGCCCAACTGGGAATGATCCGGGAGATCGGCATCGAGAACTACCTCGCGCAGCAGATGCACAAAGAGGACTGAAAGGGCCTCGGATTCCAACCGGGGCCGCGGTTTTGCGCGCCGGCGCCGGCCGGGCGTACAGTAGATGCTGGTCCCCATGAGCGCCTTTACGCCTTCGAGTCCCGAAGAACTCGCCGCCGTGCTGGGCGCGGCGGCGTCGCGCAGGCAGAGCATCGCGCTGGGCGGCCGGTTCTCCAAGCGGCGCATGGGCGGCTTCGTCCGGCCCTCCGAGGTGACCGTATCGACGGCCGCCCTCAACCGGGTCGTCGAATACGAGCCCAAGGACCTCACCATCAGCGTCGGAGCCGGCATGGCATGGTGCGAACTGGAGCGTACGCTGGCCGCCGAGCGCCAGATGATCCCGCTCGACCCGCCCTTCTCCGACAGTGCGACCGTCGGCGGCGTCATCGCCGCCAACTGCTCCGGGCCGCGCCGGCGGCTCTACGGAACGGCCCGCGACCTGGTCATTGGCATGAAGTTCGCAACCCTCGCGGGCAAGGTGGTGCAATCCGGAGGCATGGTGGTGAAGAATGTCGCCGGTCTCGACATGGCGAAGCTCATGATTGGCAGCTTCGGCACGCTCGCGGCCATCGCCTCCGTCAATTTCAAGGTGATCCCCATGCCGGCCGGCGAACGCACGTTCCTGCTCTCGTTCGACACGCTCGCGGCCGCGGTGGAGGCTCGCGATGCCGTGCTGCGCAGCGTGCTGCAACCAGCCGCCCTGGACCTGCTGAATCCCCCCGCCGCCGCGCGGCTGAGCCAGAGCGGCTACCTGCTGGCCGTCAGCGCCGGCGGCAATCCCGCGCTGATCGGGCGCTACGGCCGGGAACTCGGTTCCCTGGGCCGGCTGGCCACGCTCGAAGGTGACGTCCACGCGGCGTTCTGGCGTGGCGTGCGAAACTTCACTTCCGATTTCGTCTCCGCCTGCGCGGGCGGTGCGGTGGTCCGCATCTCCATCACCTTGTCGCGGCTTCGGGAAACCATGGAGTCTCTCGACGTCCCGGCTTTAGCCCGGGCCGGTTCCGGCGTCTGCTACGCTTTGTTCGAGGAGACCGCGGCGGCGTCCCGCTGGCTCTCCGAAGCCGCCCGCCGGGAATGGAAAGCTATAATGGAATTCGCTCCCGAGGAGCGGGCCGGCCTGACGCTGTGGCCCAAACCCGGTGAAGATTTCGCGATTTTCGAGCGGATCAAGCGTCAGTTCGATCCCGAGGGATTGCTCAATCGTGGCCGACTCTACAACCGCATCTGAAGCCCCCGCCACTCAGGGCCCGGTTGCCGGACCCCAGATCTGGGACCTGGACCGCTGTGTGCACTGCGGTCTGTGCCTGAACGCCTGCCCCACCTACCGTGTGCTGGGTTTGGAGATGGATTCGCCCCGTGGCCGGATTTATCAGATGGTGCAGGTTTCCACCGGCGCGGCCATCACTCCCAGCTACCGGGAGCACATCGGACTGTGCCTGGCCTGCCGGGCTTGCGAAACCGCCTGTCCCTCCGGCGTACAGTACGGGCGCCTCATCGAGTCCGCGCGGGAGCAAATCGAAAGCCAGACCAAACGCTCCCCCTTCCAACGATTCTGCCGCGACCTGATCTTCCGCCATCTGTTCACGTCCCCCGGTCTGCTCACCTTCCTGGGCGCTCTTCTCTGGATCTATCAGGCCAGCGGCCTCGAGAAGCTGGTCCGCATCTCCGGCGTCCTGAAGCTCTTCGGAAAGCTCGCGGATATCGAGCAACTGACGCCCACCTCCGATCCGCCGTTCTTCTTCAGCAAGATCGGCAAGACCTTCCCGGCCGAGGGCAAGACCCGTTACCGCGTCGCCTTCATGGCGGGCTGCGTCGCCAACGTATGCTTTGCGCGCATGAACGAAGCCACCGTGCGGGTCCTCCAGAAGAACGGCTGTGAGGTGGCGATTCCGGAAGGCCAGACCTGCTGCGGCGCCATCCACCTGCACATCGGCCTGCGCGAGGAGGCCCGAAAGATGGCGCGCCGGAACATCGACGCGATCCTGGACGGCAATTTTGACGCCATTATTACCAACGCAGCCGGGTGCGGCTCCACCCTGAAGGAGTACCACGAGTTGCTGGAGCACGACCCGGCTTACGCCGGGAAGGCCCGCCGGTTCTCGGCCCTCATGAAGGATATCAACGAGTTTCTGGCCGGCCTGGAACTGAACCCGGACATGGGACCGGTGGACGCCACCGTCACCTACCAGGACTCCTGCCACCTGGCCCACGGTCAAAGAGTCCGCATCCCGCCCAGAAAGCTGCTGGAGTCCGTGCCCGGCCTGAAGTACCGGGAGATGCCTCTGTCGGATATGTGCTGCGGCAGCGCCGGCATCTACAACGTGGTTCAGAACGAGATGGCGACCCAGATCCTGCAACGCAAGATGGAATCCGTCAACTCGACCGGAGCGGAGATCATCGCCACCGCGAATCCGGGGTGCATGCTGCAACTTCAGGCCGGCGCCCGGCGCTTTGGCAAGGGCCAGAGAGTCGCGCACGTGGTCGAGATCCTCGACGAAGCCTATCGCAACTTCAAAGGTTAGGAACTGGGCATTTCCGCGCGCTCGGTGAGGGCCGCTCCGGCGCGTTCCTGGTCTTTGTACTGCAACTGATAGAGCTTCCAGTAAATCCCCCGCAGCGCGAGGAGTTCCTGGTGGGTGCCCGATTCCCGCAGGCGTCCCTTGTGCATCACCAGGATACGGTCGGCGCGCTGGATGGTCGAGAGGCGGTGCGCAATGATGATCGAGGTCCGTCCCTCGACCATGCGCGCCAGCGCCTCCCGCACCTTGAACTCGGTCTCACTGTCCACGCTCGAGGTGGCTTCGTCCAGGATCAGGAAATGCGGGTTGTGAGCCAGGGCGCGCGCAAAGCTGATCAATTGCTTTTGCCCGGTGGACAATGAACTTCCCCGCTCTCGAATGGGTTGTTCGAAACCCTCCGGCAGCGAGCGGATGAAATCCATCAGGTTCACCTGGTCGGCCGCTTCGGCCACCTCCTCCTGGGTAATCCGGTCGGTGCCGAGCCGGATGTTGTCCTCGATGGTTCCGGTGAACAGGTAAGGATCTTGCAGGACCACGCCGAAGCGGCGCCGCAGATCCGCCGGGTCCAGTTGGCGGATGTCGACGCCCCCCACGCGGATGGCGCCCTTCTGCACGTCGTAGAACCGCATCAACAGGCTGATGAGGGTGGTCTTTCCCGCGCCGGTGTGGCCGACCACGGCGATGGTTTCGCCGGGCTCGATCGTGAAGCTCACGTCGCGCAGCACCCAATCTTCGTCCTTGTAGGCGAACCACACGTGGTCGAACTCGACCCGCGCCCGTCCCTCCGGCAGCGCCACCGGCCGCTCCGGCGCCGCGATCGTCACCGGCGTATCCAACAGCTTGAAGACCCGCTCGGAGGAAGCCATGGCGGATTGCAGGATGTTGTACTTCTCGCTGAGGTCCTGAATCGGCCGGAAGAAGCGCATGCCGTATTGCAGAAACGCCACCACCACGCCCAGCGTCAGCGTGCCGCGCTCCACCTGAAAACCGCCGTAGGAGAGCACCAGCGCCAGCGCCAGCATGGCCAGGAACTCCACCACCGGGTAGAACCAGCCATAGGCGGTGATCGCATCCTTGTAAGCGTCCATGTGCTCGCGGTTAATGCGTTCAAACTCCTCCTGGCTCTTGCGTTCCCGGTTGAAAAGCTGGAGCACGGCGATGCCTACCATGTGCTCCTGCAAGTACGCGTTGATGCGGGCGATGGCGATGCGGATGCGCCGGTAACTCTGCTGTACCGTGCGCCGGAACAGGATGGTGACCAGCATCACCACCGGCATCACGGCCAGCATCAGGGCGGTCAGACCCGGGCTGAGCTTCAGCATGGTGAAGACGATGAAACTCAGGGTCAGGACGTCCCCTACGATAGTCACCAGCCCGGAGGCGAACAGATCATTGAGCGTGTCCACGTCGGTGGTCACCCGGGTCACCAGGCGCCCCACCGGGTTGCGGTCGTAAAAGGCCACGTCCACGCGTTGCAGATGCTCCATCAACTGGCGGCGCAGGTCGAACATGGCCCGCTGCCCGGTGTACTGCATCACGTAGGTCTGCCCGAACTCGAACACGAAAATACCCGCCAGCACAGCCATGTAAATGAGCGCGATCTGCATCAGGCCGGTCCAGGGGTCGCGGGACAGGTACGGATCGAACAGAGTGGGAGTGCGGTTGGATGCCGGGACCAGGTAGCGGTCGATGGCCCCTTTGGTGAGCAGCGGCCCCATGACTTGCAGCACCGAGTTCACCAGCAGGCACACCAGGGAAACCAGGATGAGTCCGGTATACGGCCGCATGTAGCCCAGCAGCCGGCGCATCATGCGCGAATCGTAGGCCTTGCCGAGGACTTCCTCTTCCACTTAACTTGCAGTGTAACAGGCGCGGTTCAGCGTGCGCCATCGGGGGAAGAGACGATGCGTCCATCCCGCATGTGCACGATCCGGTGCCCGTAGGCGGCGGCGTCGGGATTGTGGGTAATCATGAGGATGGTCTGCCCGAGCCGCTCGTTGAGATCGCGGAGAACGTCCAGAACCGCCTGTGAGTTGGCCGAATCGAGATTCCCCGTGGGCTCGTCGGCCAGCAGGATGGCCGGACGGTTGACCACGGCGCGCGCGATGGCCACCCGCTGCTGCTCGCCGCCGGAAAGTTCGCTTGGCTTGTGGTCGAGGCGGTGGGCGATGCCCAGCAGTTTCAGGATTTCGCCAAAGGCCGGGTCTTCTCCGCGGGCGTTTCCGGCGATGTGCCGGGCGATGGCGATGTTGTCGGCCGCCGTAAGCGTAGGCAGCAGGTTGAACTTCTGGAAGACGAACCCGACCATGGTCTTCCTGAGGTTGGTTCGCCCGGCGTCGGAAAGTGCGGAGACGTCCTGGGAACCGATCCGCACCGTGCCCGAAGTGGGCGGCGTCAGCCCGCCGATGATGTGAAACAGGGTCGATTTGCCCGAGCCCGACGGTCCCACGATAGACACGAATTCACCGGGCTCCACTTCCAGGTCCACCCCCCGCAGCGCCTCCACGTCCACCTTGCCGACATGGAAGACCTTGCGCAGGTTCTCCACCCGAATGATGGGGCTACTCATAGGCCAGCGCCTCAATGGGATCCTGGCGGGCCGCCTGCATTCCCGGATACAATCCTCCGAGCAACGCCCCGATCAGAGCGATGCCCCCCGCAATCGGCCACCACTCCGGCACCACGGCCTGGGTCAGCGAGGCCCCCGCCAGGCGCCCGATCAGCCAGCGGGCGCCGAAGCTCAGGATAATGCCCAGCACCGTGCCGCCGATCGCCATGAGAAACGCTTCGCGCAGGATGATGTTCAGCACGTACCAGCGCGAAGCGCCCAGCGATTTCAGAATGCCGATCTCGCGCGTGCGTTGCAGCACCGAGGTGTACATGGACAGGAACACCACGGCGAATCCGATAATGATCCCGATCGCGATCACCACGTGTATGAAGCCCCGCAGCATGGGCACGTTGTTCACGGAAAAGTACGAGAGCAGTTCGTCCATCGGGTAGATGGGATAACCTTCCAGCTTCTGCTTCAGGGCGGCCACAACCGGGGCGACGTTCTCGGGCCGGTCCACCTTCAGGTAGATCTGGCTCAGTTTGCCCGTGTTGCCGGTCAGGTCCTGGAGCACGCGGAGCGGCAGGATGATGCGGGCCAGCTTTCCCCCTTCGATGATGCCGGCCACCCGCCAGTTCCGGTTCAGCAGGTTGATCGTGCCGCCCGCGTGGGCGTTCTCCTGGCGGGCGTAGAACTCGTCGATGATCACATCGTCCGGTCTGGCGAAAGGACCGCCCTCAAGGTACCGGAATCCGCCGCTCATCTTCGTGAAGGCATCCAGGTCCACTCCCGTGATGGAGTTGAACCCCGAAAGCGGCTGGATGACGGTTCCGGTCGCCACGGTGACGTGGGGCATCTCCCGAAGCATTCTGAGCATGCCCTCGGGCATGGGCGCGCTGCTCAGGCTGAGCAGCGACGAACCGCGCGGGCGAATCACGATGTCGGCGCCCACGCCGCGCTGCCGGCGGGCCGAATCCTCCAGGGTGCCTTTGCTCAGACCCACCAGAGTCAGGATCAGCGTCACCGGCACGGCGATGAGCAGCACGCTGAGCGATGTCCGGATGGGCCTCTGCTTGAGGTTCTCCAGGACCAGCTTATTGATCACCAGTACCTCTTCTTCGATTGGGGAGCATTCAGGGGGAGAGTCTTGTCGGGCTTGTCGTCCTGGGAAAGCGAGGCCATCCCGCCTCCGGCGCGGGCCGATCCGTTGCCCGTTTCACCGAGCACCGTCACCTGCACATCCGGCGGCCGCTCCAGGGAGAACTTGTCGTCGCTGATCGGCTTGTTGATCTCCGCCTTCACCACCGTCATCACCACGCCGTATTCGTCCTGAGGCCGGTTGATGTCGATCCGTTTTGGAAAGCGCACGCCATTGAAGACCCCCCAGTCCGCGTACCGGGCGTCGGACAGGATGTTGCCGTCGGCGTCGAAGATCTGCTGCCGCACCAGGTTCAGGTTCAGCCTGTCGAACCAGATATTGCGCGCCAGCACCGGCCTGCCGCCAACCTCGCGAAGAATGTGCAGAATGTAAACCGCGTTATCCTCGTCGGTCAGGTTCTCGAGCACCGCCGTCTCGTGAACGGGATCCACGGGGCGCACAATCATGGCTTCCAGAAAATGCTGCGGCCGCAGATTGGCCAGTTTGTTCTTCGAGTGCGTTTCCAGGTCGTTGCGCCCGATGACGAGGCGGTTCTTGGCGGGGATATACAGCTCGAACCTGGCGCCGTCCGAGACCATATCGAAGGCTTTGTTGCGCACTACCGGATACAACCCGATGATGCGGATATTGGCCGGCTTCCGGAAAAGCACGTACGCCCGGACGTCCTTGTACTCTGTGACCTTGCCCTTGTTCACCGTGCCCAGCGCCGGAACCATGTCCTCGGTGGCGGTGAAGCTCTGGATCACCCGGTAACGGTCCGCAATGCGCTTAATCAATGAATCCAGATCCGCGGAGAGTAAAATCTGTGTGGTTTTCCCGCCGTCACGCGTGATGACCCGCCGCCGAACCACGCAGGAAGTGGAAAGCGCCATGGTGACGGACACGGCCAGCAGAGACACAGAAAGAGCGCAGCGCTTTCGGACAAGCATCCATCCACCATTGTAGGCAAGCCTGCGCGCGCCATGTCAAACGCCGGTTCCCCTTGCGCTGCGCCACCAATTCGGCTCCGCGCCGAGAATTTGGCGCTTGCGTGCCGGCAGCAGCCTTTTGTTTTCAAGACCTTCCAAGCGGCAGCGAACGTGCCCAGAGACGGGCATGAACATCAACGCAGTCTCGAACTTGCTCCTGAGCGGCGTCGAACGGCGCAACGCGGTTGCGGCTGCCAACCCGCCGCGAGTTTCCTGGTCCTGGCCGCAGGACACTCCACCCACACTTTCCCCCCGGGCGCGTCTCTTAAGCAGGCTCCAGCAATACCAGGAGCAAAACCCGGATCAGTTCAAACAGATTGCCTCAAGTCTGGCGGAGCGTTTGCGGAAAGCCGCGGAGAATGCTCAGTCCAGCGGCAACACCTCGCGCGCCGAGCGGCTCACCAGGATCGCCGACCTGGTCCAGAAAGCGGCCGATGAGGGCAAGGTTCCCACTCTGGAGGACCTCCAGGAGGCCGGACTCTTCACCCGGCGGCAAAATGGGAACGCGTTCGGCTACTCGACTTTGTCGGGGACAGCCGAAGCCGGCAACATCCCGAGCCTGGCGGGCGACGCACTGATGATATGATGGCCCATCCGAGTGGCCATTGAAACCATCCAGTCTGAACGTGCCGGCCGGGTTTGGGTCCGGTGGGCGATCCTCATAGCGATCTATCTGACCGTGACCCTGGTGCTGCCGCGCCCTGCCACGGTTAAGCCGGAGGGCTGGCGGTTGCTGGGAATCTTCCTGGCGACCATTGGCGGGCTGATGCTGCATCCCATACCGGGGGGCGCCATCGTCCTGGTAGCCGTGGTGCTGGCGGCCCTGTTCGGCGGGCTCAGCATTCAATCGGCATTGGCCGGATATGGCGATCCCACCCTCTGGCTGGTGATGGCCGCGTTCTTTATCTCCAACGCGCTGATCCGGACGGGCCTTGCCCGGCGCATCGCCCTGGTCTTCGTGCGCGCCGTGGGCAAAAGTTCGCTCGGGCTGACCTACGCGCTTTCCCTGACCGACATGGTGCTGGCGGGCATCATTCCGTCCAACGCCGCCCGCTCCGGCGGTGTCGTATTGCCGGTTGCGCGCTCGATCGCGGAACTCTACGGGTCGCAACCGGGGGTCACCGCCACCCGGCTCGGCTCATTCCTCATTGCGGGCGTCTACCAGAACATTTGCGTCACCTCGGCAATGTTCCTCACCGGGCAGGCGAGCAACCCGCTGGCCGCCCAGATCGCGACCGAGACGCTCAAATATCCGGTCACCTGGACCAACTGGTTCCTGGCCGGGATTGTCCCGGGCTTGTGCTCCATTGCCGTGCTGCCGCTGGTGACGCGCTGGCTGAATCCACCCGTGATTCGCCACACGCCGGAGGCGGCGAGTTTCGCGGCGAGCGAACTGGAGCGCATGGGTCCCATGAGCTGGAGAGAGCGCGTCGTAGCCGCTCTCTTCACCGGCGTGTGCCTGATGTGGGCCACCTCGGCCTGGCACCGCATCGACATCACAGCCACGGCGCTGGTCGGATCGGCCGCCCTGCTGCTGAGCGGCATTCTGAAGTGGGAGCACGTGGCCAGTGACAAAGCGGCGTGGGACATCTTCATCTGGTACGGCGGCCTTGTGCGCCTGGGCAAAGCGCTGCACGAAGCCGGGGTGACAGGTGCCTTCGCGGACTGGGTGGGCTCGGCGCTCAGCGGCGCCGGATGGGTGGTCCTGTTGGGAGGCGCCCTGCTGATCTATTTCTACTCACACTACGGCTTCGCCAGCATCACCGCGCACCTGCTCTCGATGTTCGCGCCGTTCGCCGCGGTGCTGCTGGTCAAAGGCGCCCCGGCCGGCCTGGTGGTGTTCTCTTTCGCCTGCTTCGTCAGTCTCGCCGCGGGACTGACCCACTATGGCACCACGCCGTCGCCCATGTTTTACGGCCAGCATTACACCCCGTTCCACATGTGGTGGAAGATCGGGTTTGCCTGCTCGGTGGCCAACCTCCTGATCTGGTCGACGCTCGGCTTCGGATGGTGGAAGCTGATCGGCATCTGGTGAGGATGCTAGGTTGAAAAGGTGATCCGAACGCTGATTTTTGACCTGGGAAGAGTGCTGATTCCTTTTGATTTCACCCGTGGCTACGCCGGCCTGGCGCCGTACTGTCCCCACCCGCCGGAGGAGGTGCGCGCCCGGCTGAAGGCCACCGACCTCGTGTACCGCTTCGAGAGCGGCCTGGTCGAGCCGGCGGATTTTGTCGCCGAGGTGACCCGCATCCTGGAAATGCGCATCGAATACGGCCGGTTCTGCGAGATCTGGAGCAGCATCTTCCTCCCCGAGACGCTGATCCCGGAAAGCTGGCTGGCCGCGCTCCATGAACGCTTTCGCCTGCTGCTGCTCTCCAACACCAACGTGATTCACTTCACGATGGTCCGCGAAAACTACCCGATCATCCGGCATTTCGACGATTGCATTCTCTCCTACGAGGTGAAGGCGATGAAGCCCTCGCCGCGAATCTACGCGGCGGCGCTGGCCAAGGCCGGGTGCGCTCCCGGAGAGTGTTTCTACACCGACGACATACGGGAGTATGTCGACGCCGCCCGCGAGGCGGGCATCGACGCGGTGCAGTTTGAATCGGCGGAACAACTCAAGCGCGACCTTCAGGACCGCGGGATCGACTGGTAGAGCCGGCCGTTCCACCCGCGTTGGGGATATACTGCTCAAGACAATGCCGGCGATTCCACAGACGCGCAAGACGAGGCTGGCCGCTTTCGCAGCGCAGGCGGCGGGCGGCCGCAGCACAGGCCCTCTCGAAATCAGCGGATTACGGACTTTTCCCGTGCGCGAGCCCGTTTCCGGGCGCAGCTACACCGTGGTGAAGGTCGAAACCGCCAGCGGCCTGGCTGGATATGGAGAAACCGCACAGGCGGCCGGGGCCGAGGTAGCCCTCGCGGCGCGGGCGGTTCGAGGCAGGCAGGCCACCGAGTACGAAGTGTTGCGCCGGGAACTGGCGGCGCTTCCGTTCCTGGCGGCGGCGGTGAACATGGCCTTGCTGGACATTGTGGGCAAGTTCGCCAAGGCCCCGGTCTACCAGGTGCTCGGCGGGCCGACGCGCTTCAAGGCCCGGGCCCTGGCGCCTCTGGCGGGCGCGACCGATGATGCCCTCGTGTCTGATTGCCGGCGCGCCCGGGATGCCGGCTTCCGGGCTTTCCTGGTTCCGGCGCCGGCGGCGAAATCTCCGAACCAGGGTCAGAGCTTCGTCCTGGCGGCCAAACGGCGGCTGGAGGCTCTGCGCGCCGAGACGGGCGAGGAGATGGATTTTGTGCTTGACGCAGCGGGCCTTCTCACTCCTGGAGACGCGAGCATGCTCAGCGCCGCGCTGGAGCGTTTTCACCTGCTCTGGTTCGACGAGCCCTGCGCCGGGACGAGCCTCGGCGCCGCAAAAAAGATCGCCGCCGAGCGGGTAACACCCTTGGGCTTCGGACGCAACATCCGGCGCGGCAGCGAGTTTCAAGATCTGCTCCGCGAGGAGGCGATCGACATTCTGCGGCCCGACATCGGAGCCAGCGGCATCTCCGGAATCCGGCGGATGGCCGCCATCGCGGAGACCTACTATGTGGCCGTGGCCCCGTATCATGACGGCGGGCCCGTGGCCACCGCGGCGGCGTTACACCTGGCGGCGAGCCTGCCGAACTTCTTCATCCAGCAGATCCCTTTGCCGGCGGCCGGTCAGGACCGGCTCATGCGGGCCGAGATCGCCGGCGCCGGCCTGGAGACGGTGAAAGACGGCTTCGCCGCGCTGCCTTCCGGACCGGGCTTGGGCATCACGGTAAACGAGGCGGCCCTGGAGAGGTACAAGGCATGAAACGGCGCGAGTTTTTTGGCGGCATGGCGGGTGCGGCGATGGCCGGGCGAAGGGGCGCGGCCCCGGCGGATTGCGGGTGCGCGCCCTGGCTCCAGCGTGCCGCCCCACGGGATGTTTTCGCATCCACCGGCTCGAAAGTGAAGATCACGAATATGAAGGTGTTCGGGGTCACCCTCGCCTCGGACTCCGACCGGCCCTACGTGTTCGTGAAACTCGAGACCGATGCCGGCGTGGTGGGCTGGGGGGAGGGCACCCTGGAGGGCAAGGCTGGGGCGGTGATCGCCTGTGTCAACGACTTCCGCGACTTTCTCATCGGCGCGGACCCGATGCAGGTGGAGCATCACTGGCAATCCATGTACGTGCACAGCTTCTACCGGGCCGGCCCGGTGATGGGGTCGGCGATCTCCGGCATCGACCAGGCGTTGTGGGACGTGCGGGGCAAGCTCCTCGGGTTGCCCGTGTACAAACTGCTGGGCGGCCCGATGGACGCGCGCGGCGTGCGGGGCTACTATCACATGAACGCCCGCAGCCGCGAGGACCTGGCGCGCTTGCGGGAAAGCGCCGCGAGCCTCGGCGTTACCTGTTTCAAGACCGGACCGGCGGGCTATTTCGAGTGGATCGAAACCCACGCGAAGATTCAACGCGCCGTGCGGCAAATCGAGACGATTCGCGAGGCAATCGGACCGGACATCGACATCGCCGTCGATTTCCATGCCAAAACCAGCCCGAGCGTCGCCTCGATTCTGGTGAAGGAACTCGAACCGGTGAATCTGCTGTTCATCGAGGAGCCATGCCCGCCGGAGAACGTGAAGGCCATGGCGCGCATTGCGAAACGCTCCACCACGCCGATTGCCACCGGAGAACGGCTGATCGCCTCCTATGGATGCCGCGAGCTGATTGAGATGGGCGTGGCCGATATCCTCCAGCCCGACATCAATCACGCCGGCGGCATTACCGCGCTGTGGAAAGTGGGCGCAATGGCGGAGGCGTCGGGCATCTCGATGGCGCCGCACGCCTGCGAAGGCCCCATCGGCGGCATTGCCACCCTGCACGTCGACGCGGCCATGCCGAACTTCCTGGTGCAGGAGATTTGCAGCCTGGTCGAGCCGGGCGAGAAGGAGAAGATCTGGGCGGAGTGGCTGGGGTTCCCGGCCATGCGGATGGTGAACGGCCGCTTCCCGTTGCCGGAAAAGCCCGGGCTCGGTTTCGAACTCTCCGAGGAATCCCTGAAGAAGTACCCCTTCGCGGGCACACGCCCGATGGCGCGCGTGTTCCACCAGGATGGATCGGTTGCGGAGTGGTGAATCCGGCCATGCTAGGATGAAGAGAACCCCCTCATTCGCATGGACTTTCTGAAAGGTCTGAATCCGCCGCAGCGCGACGCGGTAGCCCACGTCGAGGGTCCTTTGCTGATCCTCGCCGGCGCGGGCAGCGGCAAAACCCGGGTAATCACCCACCGGGTGGCGCATATCATCGCCGCCCACCACGTGCCGCCGTCCGCGGTCCTGGCCGTGACTTTTACCAATAAGGCCGCCGGCGAGATGCGCGAGCGTGTGCTCTCGCTGCTCGAGGGCGCCCGGCTTTCCTCCCACCCGAACATCTCGACGTTTCACTCCTTCTGCGTGCGGCTTCTGCGGCGGGACGGCGCACCGCTGGCCGAGATCCGTCCCGGTTTCCGGCAGGACTTCTCCATCTACGACGAGGACGACCAGCTTGCCATTATCAAGGCCGCTTATCGCCGCCTCGGTCTGGACGAGAAGTTCATGCCCTGCCGGACGCTGCTCGCCCGCATCAGCCACGGCAAGAATCAGAAGCTGACTCCGGAAGACTTCTACAAGAACGCCAAGGACCCCAAGTCGGAGCGAATCGCCGTGGTCTATGAGGAGTACGAGAAGGAACTGCGCCGGGCCAACGCGCTCGACTTCGACGACCTGCTGCTCGAAACCGTCCGCCTGCTCTACCACGACGAGGTGACCCGCGCGGCTTACAACCGCCGCCTCAGCTACCTCATGGTGGACGAGTATCAGGACACCAACCGCACCCAGTACGAACTGATGCGGCTGCTCTCGGAGAGCCACCGCAACGTTTGCGTGGTGGGCGACGAGGACCAGTCCATTTACAGTTGGCGGGGCGCCGACATCCGCAACATCCTGGACTTCGAGAAGGACTTCCGGGACGCCAAGGTCATCCGCCTGGAGCAGAACTACCGTTCCACCCAGCGCATTCTTCAGGCTGCCGGGGCCGTCGTGGCCCACAATACCCAGCGCAAAGGCAAGCGGCTGTGGACCGATTCGGAGGCCGGCGAGCCGGTCACCGTCTACGCGGGCTTCGACGCTGAAAACGAAGCGCTGTTCATTGCCGACACCATCGAGCGCCTGGCCGCCCGGGAACCCGGAGACCACATCGCCGTCCTGTATCGCACCAACGCCCAGTCCCGCCAGATCGAAGAAGCGCTGCGGCGCTACGGGCGGAAGTACGTCGTCGTGGGGGGCTTCAGCTTCTACCAGCGCGCCGAAATCAAGGACGTGATGGCCTACCTGAAGCTGGCGGTCGCCCGCCAGGACTCGGTGGCTCTGCTGCGCATCATCAACACGCCGGCGCGGGGCATCGGAAAGACCACCGTCGAGCAGGTCGAGCGCTACGCGCGCGAACACGACCTGACGCTCTGGAGCGCCCTGTGCCAGCTCGCGGATGAGCGGCAATTCCCGGCGCGCGCGCAAGCGGCCATGAGCGGCTTTCGCGCGCTGATCGAGGAGCTCTCCGAAGCTGTGGCGTCCCGTCCGGTCGACGAGGCGTTACGCTTCGTTCTCGACCGCACCGGATACCGCCAGATGCTCGAAAAAGAGGATACGCCGGAATCCGAAGGACGTCTGGAGAACCTGAATGAGCTGGTCAACGCCGCGGCGGAGGCCGCCGACCGCGGCGAGAACATGACCGACTTCCTGGACCACGCCGCCCTGGTGGCCGACGCCGACGCCATGGATGAGCGCGCGCCGGTCGCGCTGCTGACCCTGCATAACGCCAAGGGCCTGGAGTTTCCGGTGGTCTTCATTGCCGGAATGGAGGAAGGACTTTTCCCGCACAGCCGCTCGTTCGGCTCCGAGGACATGATGGAAGAGGAGCGCCGCCTGTGCTACGTGGGGATGACCCGGGCCCGCAAGCGCCTGTTTCTCACCTGGGCGCGCTATCGGCGGCGGTTCGGCGGCGGCGAGCAGGAGCGCTCCATGCCTTCGCGCTTCCTGAGCGAGGTTCCCGCCGAGCTGATCGAGGACCTGACCGCCGAGATGCCGGCGCCTCAGGTGGACCTCACCGCCGAGCGCTGGGAGGTCCGCCAGACGGTCAAACGCAACACCTACACGGGCAAGACGTACAACTCGCTCGACAACATCCAGCAGTTCTTCGGCGAGCGCGGCAAGCCATTTTCGCCTGGCGGCGCGCTCCAGGCGGCGCTGCGCCATCCAACTCCCGCCGCCACCCAGCCGGTCCGGCCTTCCCAGCCCGCTGCCGCGCCGGGGAAGAAGAAATTCGGACCCGGCTCCTCCGTCGAGCACCCCAAGTACGGCACAGGCACCGTGCTGCGTCGCGAAGGCGAGGGCGATGATGCGAAAATAACGGTTAGTTTTCCCCGATACGGACTCAAGAAGCTGGTCGAGAAATACGCAGGACTGAAGAAGAGCTGATGAACACCAAGAACGTAACCGACAAGACCGAACGCAAGAAACTGAAACGGACCGCCCGCAAGAAGGCTGAAGAGGCCAAGCCCAAAGCCAAGCGCCCGGCCGATGTGGCCCGCGGTTCCCGAAAACGCAAGGTGAAGCAGATGGCCAAGGGCCAGCGGAAGCGCTGATCGTTCCCGCGCCGGCCGTGAAAGCCCTCGCCCGGCCTGGGTCGCTTGCCCCACCGTGAAATCTCTCTTTCGAACCAAGAGCATCGCGGCGCTGGTAGCCGCTTCCGAGGAGCCGGGCAAGCGCCTGCGCCGGACCCTGGGGCCGTGGAGCCTCACGGCCTTCGGAATCGGCGCGGTGATCGGTTCCGGGATTTTCATCCTCACCGGCACGGCGGCGGCTGGAGAGACGCTCCAGTTCCATTCCATCCTGCATGCCCCGGTGCTGGATCTTCTGCTCCACGGCCGCGATGCGGTTTCCACCATCGGGCGGCCCGGCGCCGGCCCGGCCATCTCCCTGTCGTTCCTGCTCACGGCGCTGGCGTGCAGCTTCGCGGCGTTGTGCTACGCCGAACTGGCTTCCACGATTCCCGTAGCCGGCAGCGCCTATACGTACGCCTATGCCACCCTGGGTGAGATTGTGGCCTGGATCATCGGATGGGACCTGATCCTGGAATACGCGGTCTCAAACATGGCGGTGGCGGTGGGTTTTTCGGCCTACTTCAACGACATTCTCGAAAGCATTTTCGGACTCCGGCTGCCCGACAAGCTTTCGGCGCCGATGATCTCCGGCGGGCGGATGACCGGCGCCTGGTTCAATCTGCCGGCCCTGCTGATTCTGCTGCTGCTCACCTACATCCTGGTGCGCGGCGTGCGGGAAAGCGCCGGGGCCAACAACGCCATGGTGCTGGTGAAACTGGTGGCCATCCTCATCTTTGTGCTCGGCGCCGCCCGCGCGGTCCGCGTCGAGCGCTGGCATCCCTTCATGCCCAACGGCTTTCCGGGCGTGCTCACCGGAGCGGCCATCGTCTTCTTCACCTACATCGGCTTCGATTCGGTGTCCACCGCGGCTGAGGAATGCCGCCGCCCCCAGCGCGACCTGCCCCTCGGCATCATCGGAACGCTGGTGATCAGCACCATTCTCTATGTCTCGGTGGCCCTGGTGCTGACGGGCATCGCCGACTACCGCACGCTGAACAATGCCGCGCCGGTGGTGAACGCCCTGAAGGGCCTGGGCTACGAGGGCATCCGGCAGTGGGTCGGGGTCGGCGCCATCGTAGGCATGATCTCTTCGCTGCTGGTCTTCCAATACGGGCAGGCGCGCGTCTGGTTCGCCATGTCCCGCGACGGCCTGCTGCCCCCCGCGTTTTCCAAGGTCCACCCGGAGCATAAGACTCCGCACATCAGCACCTGGGTCGCAGGCCTGTTCGTGGGCATTCCCGCGGGCGTGTGGGATATCGGCACCTTCGCGGACCTGTCCAATATCGGCACCCTGTTCGCGTTTGTGGTGGTTTCGGCTGGCGTGATCATGCTCCGCAGGTTAAACCCCGACAGGCCCCGCGGCTTCCGCGTGCCCTGGTGTCCCGTCCTGCCGCTGCTCTCGATCGCCAGTTGTTTCATTCTGATGCTGGGACTGCCCCTGGAGACCTGGCTCCGCTTCGTTGTCTGGCTCGTGATCGGGCTGGGGATCTTCTTCTTCTTCGGGCGCAGGCACAGCACGCTCCGGTAGGCGGCGCAGGAACGGGAAGCTATACTGAGTACAAATGCGGGTCTTTGTGCTTTTGGTCGCGGCATCCGCGCTCGCGTCCGCCCAGACCGGAGAATACCGGTCGCGGCGCGCCGAGCTGCGCAAGGCCCTCAAAGACGGTGTCGCGGTGCTCTTCGGCAACACGGAAAAGGAGGCCGGCGACGCCATCGGCGGATTCGCGCAGGAGCCGAACTTTTATTATTTGACCGGCTGGCAGGAGCCCGGCGCGGTCCTTCTGCTCGATCCCGGCCGGGAAATCCTCTTCCTGCCGCGCCGCAATCCGGAGCAGGAAAAGTGGACCGGCCGGAAGGCGGACCCGGAGAGCCCCGCGACCGGGCGGTCCACCGGGTTCGATTCCGTCATGCCGGTTGAGAAATTCGAGGAGGAGCTGCGCAGGAGCCTCGGCGAGCACGCCCGCCTCTACGCGCTTGCCGGCCATCCCGGGCGGGAGAAGCTGGCCGCCCTCGCCCCCTTGCGCGAGATGGTTCCCGCCGGCCCCTTGATCGCGAAGCTGCGCATGAAGAAGTCGCCCGGCGAGCTGGCGCTTATCGAGAGGTCCATCGCCGCCACCATCGAGGCGCACCGCGCCGCCTGGAAGCGGGCCGCGGCGGGCTTGTACGAGTACCAGATCGCCGCGGCGATGGCTGCCGTCTACCTGGACAAAGGCTGCGAGCGGCCCGCCTACGCGCCCATCGTCGGCTCGGGTCCGAACTCCACGGTGCTGCACTACTCGCGCAACTCGCGCCGCATGGACAAGGGGGAGGTGCTGCTGATGGACGTAGGCGCCGAGTGTGCCGGCTACGCGGCCGATATCACCCGCACCATCCCGGTGGGCGGCCGGTTCAGCCCCCGCCAGCGCGAAATCTACGAGATCGTGCTGGGCGCGGAGAAGGCCGTCATCGCCGCCTGCAAGCCGGGCGTGACCATCGGGCGCAATACGCCCAACAGCCTGTACCGAATCGCCTTCGACTACCTGGATTCGCACGGCAAGGATCGCGGCGGCAATTCGCTCGGCCGCTATTTCACGCACGGCATCTCGCACCACATCGGCCTTGAGGTGCACGATGCCAGCGACGCCGCGGCTCCTCTCGAGCCCGGCATGGTAATCTCGGTCGAGCCGGGCATTTACATTCCCGAGGAAGACTTGGGGATTCGGATCGAAGACATGGTGCTGGTGACCGAAACGGGGTGCAAGGTTCTCACCGGCGCGCTGCCCGCGGAGGCGGGGGAGGTCGAAAAGGTTCTCTCCCGGTAGACATGCGTTCTCCGAGCAGGCAAACCGTGTGGTATGCCGCCTCCGTGGCGGGCGCGTTCCTGGTCGCGCTGGCCGCCGGATGGACGCCGCTGGCGAGTGAAATCGACAACGCCGCCTACGACCTGATGTTCCGGATCCACCGGCCGCCCCATTGGCAAACGCATTCGGTCCTGCTGGCCATCGACGAGCAGACCTTGATGGAGTCCGGCGGCGTTCGCAGCCAGCGGAAGCTGCTGGCCGAGGCGCTGGAGCTTATCGCCCCGGCCAAGCCCAGGGCGGTGGCGATCGACATTATTCTTGCGGACCGGGGCGACCCGGCCGAGGATGCCCGTCTGGAACGCGCCCTCGAGCGCACGCCGAACCTGGTGCTTTCCTGCGACCTGCTGCCGGAAGGCTCGGCGTGGGACGACCCCCTGCCCCGGTTTCGCCGTCACGCGGCCGCTGTGGGTCACGTGCATGCCAACCCGGATCCGGTCTCCCGCTCCGTGCCGCTTGAGAAGGCCACGGCACGCGACCGCCGCTGGGCGCTGGCGCTGGAGGCGTACCGGGTCGGGCACGGCGCGCAGATTCTGGAGTCGCCCCGAGACCTCCAGATCGGGAACCTGATCATTCCCGCCGCGCGCGACGATGCCCGGGCCATGCGGATCCGCTACGTACCTCCGGACATGCCGCCCATCCCGCGCGTCTCCCTGAAACAGCTCAAGGCCGACCCCAGTCTGGCAAGCCTGTTCCGGGGCAAGACGGTGTTTGTCGGCATCACCGCGCCGACCGCCGCCCGCGACCGCCTGATGACCCCTTATCGCACCCTCGCCGTCGGGCTCGATATTCACGCCAATGCCTTTGAGACGATCGAGCAAGGGCAGTTTCTCACTTCGGCGCCGGAGTGGCAGGTTCTTCTGCTCTCGATCGGCCTGGCGGCCGCCGCGGGGCTTGCCTTTGGGCTGCTCTCGGGATGGCCGGCATACGCAACGGCGGCGCTGATCCTGGCCTCTGCCCACCTGGCGCCCTACTGGCTGTTCACCCAGGGTGTGGTTTTCCCCTATTCCCCGCCTGCCTCCGTGGCTTGGCTCACCCTGGTGACGGCCGCGGCATATCAGTACCTGGTGGTCCGCCGCCGCCTGCGCACGTCGGAGGCCGAAAAGACCCGCTATCAGCACGCAGTCCAGTTCGTCACCCACGAGATGCGCACGCCGCTCACCGCCATTCAGGGGTCCAGCGAACTGATGGGCCGTTATGCGCTGCCGGAAGAGAAGCGTAAACAGATCGCCGGGCTGATCCACTCCGAGTCCAAGCGCCTGGCGCGGATGATCGAGATCTTCCTCAACGTGGAGCGGCTCAGCGCCGGACAGATGGAGCTCAAACACGAGCATTTCCCGGTGCGGGATCTGGTGGAGACTTGCGTCGGGCGCGCGCGCCCCCTGGCTGAGCGCAAACAGATCCGCATCGAGGTGGAAGCGCTGGCCGAGGAAAACCTCACCGGCGACCGGGAGCTCATGGAATACGCCGTCTACAACCTGCTGACCAACGCCGTGAAATACTCCCCGCCCTCGACCACGGTGCGCGTCTCGGGATCGCGCGACCGGGACCGGTTCCGCCTGGCCGTGAAGGACGAGGGCATCGGCATGGACCGGCACGAGGTGAAGAAAATCTTTCAGAAGTTCTACCGCACCAGAAAGGCCGAGCAGTCCGGTGAAGCAGGCACCGGAATCGGGCTCTCCATCGTCGAACAGATCGTGATCCAGCACGGCGGTACCATTGAAGTATTGAGTAAACCGGGCCAGGGCTCCTGCTTCACGCTCGTCCTGCCAGCCCGGACTGCCGCGTTGACCGCGGAACGGAATTGATGGAACGTCTACTCGTAGTGGAAGACGATGCGGGTGTTCGCACCACGATCGTCACCTTTCTGGAAATGGAAGGGTATGAGGTGGACGCGGTGTCGTCGACCGCGGAAGCCATGGAGCGGCTGACCAAGACGGCCTACCCGATCGTGATCTCGGACATCTACATCGACAATCGTACCGGACTCGACGTGCTGGAAGCGGCCCGAAAGCGGGATCCCAACTGCTCGGTGATCCTGATGACCGCGCGCGGCACCATGGAAACCGTGATGCAGGCCACCCGCGGCGGAGCTTTCGACTACATTGCCAAGCCGTTCGAGCTGGACCGTATCCTGGAAACCGTCAAGCGGGCCGAAGCGGCCCGGGGCGAGCCGGAAGAAGAGGCCGAAGCCGAGGAATTGCCTGAAACCGAGATGATCGGCAGTTCGCCGGCCATGGTCGAGATCTACAAGACGGTTTCGCGGGTGGCCCCCACCGACGCCACCGTGGTGGTGGAGGGCGAGACGGGCACCGGCAAGGAACTGGTGGCCCGCATGATCCACCGCTTCAGCCCGCGCGCGGCCATGCCGTTCGTGCCCGTCGATTGCGGATCGATCGCCCCCACGCTGCTTGAAAGCGAGTTGTTCGGAGCCATGAAAGGCGCTTTCACCGGGGCTGATCGCGACCGGACCGGCCTGTTCGAAGCGGCCCACCGCGGCACCATTTTCCTGGACGAGATCGGCGACATCGAGCTGAACTTCCAGTTGAAGATGCTGCGCTTCTTGCAGGAGCGGGAAATCCGTCCCGTGGGTGCGTCGCGCTCCAAGCTCGTGGACGCGCGTGTGATCGCAGCCACCAACCGGGACCTGCAAAAGATGGTGGACGAGGGCAAGTTTCGCGAGGACCTCTGGTTTCGCCTGAACGTGGTGCGCATCACCATACCGCCCCTGCGCGAGAGGGGCGGCGACATCCCCCTGCTGGCGCGCTTTTTTGTGAACAAGTACAACGCCCGCTACCAAACCGATGCGCGGCTGATGGAATCCGGGCTCAAGGCTCTCCAGGAATGCACCTGGCCCGGCAACGTGCGGCAGTTGCAGCACCTGATCGAACGCCTCACGATTCTTGCGCCCGGCGGGCGTATCGACGGCGAGAACGTCCGTGACGCCCTGGCCGCCATGGAAGCCCGCGACCACGCCGCCGAGACCCTGGCCGACGCCGAAGCCGAGCAAATCCGCCGCGTCCTGGCTGCCACGGGCGGCAACAAGAGCCGCGCCGCCCAAATCCTGGGCATCGAGCGCAAGACCCTCTACCGCAAGCTCGAGCGAATGAAGACGTAGCGCATCAGGACCGCGCCAGCGGCAAACGCAGGCGGGCCTCGCAGCCGGGCCCCGGCGACCGGTTCTCCAGGGTCAGGGCGCCCCCGTGCGCTTCGGCGATCTGCCGGCTGAGCACCAGGCCGATGCCCGAGCCGCCGGGCTTGGTGGTGAAGAACGGAACGAACAGGTTGGCGTCATTCGGGATCCCCGGCCCCTCGTCCCGCACCCAGACTTCCGTAAAGTTTCCGGCCTGCTTCCAGCCGACCTCTACGCCGCCGCCGGTTTCCAGCGCGGCGTCGGCGGCGTTGCGCAGCAGGTTGATCAGCAGTTGATCGAGCTGATCCCCGTCCCCCCGGACGGTCAAATCGGGGCCCGGCGCCAGATCGACTTTCACGCGCCGCTCCAGGCTCACCACGCGCGGAATCCAGGCCGACAGGCGGACCGGCTCCTTGCGTGGCGGCGGCAGCTTGGCCAGGGCGGCATAGGCGCCCATGAAGCGGGTCAGCGCATCCGCCCTGCCCGCGATGATGGCCAGCCCGTGAGCCATGTCCTCCTTCCAGTCGGCGGCCCCCCGCTCCAGCACGCTCTGGAGGCTTCCAGCGATGGATTTGATGGGCGCCAGGGAATTGTTCAGCTCGTGCCCCAGGACCCGGACCAGCCGCTTCCAGGCTTCCAGTTCCTCTTCGCGCAAGGCCCGGGTCAGGTCCGTCAGCACCAGCAGGCGCTGCGGCAATCCCCGCTCCCAGAATGAACTCACCCGCACGCCCCAGCGCCCGGTGGCGCCGGGGAATGCCATCTGCACCGTGCGCGGCTCCCCATCGCCGAGGCAATCGGCCAGCCCAAGTTCCGCGGCGGTCTTCCCAAGAAGCCTGGCGGCCGGGGCGTCGAGGACGCGCTCTCCGGCCCGGTTCACTAACCGCAGCCTCTGGCCCTGGTCAAACGCGAAGACAGCCACGTCGATTTCGGCCATCACGGTGCGCAGCAAAGCGGCGGCCTCCATAGCGCCCAGGCGCTGGTCGCGCAGCACCCCGGCCAGCGAGTTGGCCTGCCGGAAGACCTCTCCCAATGCCCCTTCGGCCCGCCACCGGCTGGCCCGCACCGAGTAGTCTTCTTCCGCCAGTGAAGCCAGCAGATTCGAGAGCGTCTTCAGGTGCCGAACCGCCTGCCCGCGCAGCGAGAATGCGAACCCCCACCACGCGGCCAGAATCAGAGCCGTCAGGCTGCATTGCAGGCGGGAGGAATGCGCGCCTGTCCACAGCAACACCAAGGCAGCCACAACGGCGGGCAGGGCGGCGGCCAGGCACAGCGCCGCCAGCCGGTCTTCGTGCTTCATAGCCGGTGCCGTTCCAGGCGCCGGTAAAGGGCACTGCGGCTCAGCCCCAGCGCCTGCGCCGCCTGGCTGATGTTGCCGGCGTAGCGAGCCAGGGCCTTGCGGATCAGGATGCCTTCCACCTCCTCCAGGCTCATCTCCTCCAGGCGCGGGCCTTCCCGGGAGGGGCGCAGGCCCAGGTCCGCGGCCGCTATCTGAGCGCCCTCGGCCATCAGGACAGCCCGCTCGACGGCATGATCCAGTTCGCGGACGTTGCCCGGCCAGGCGTGTTCGAGGAGCGCCGCCACGGCCGAGGCGTCGAAGCCGCTCAAGCGCTTGCGGTACCGCGCCGCGTGCCGTTCCAGGAAATGGAGCGCCAGAGGCAGAACGTCCTCGCGGCGCTCGCGCAAAGGCGGGACCCGGATCTCGACCGTGTTCAGCCGGAATAGCAGGTCGGCGCGGAAGCGTCCCGCGGCCACTTCGGCGGACAGATCCGCGTTGGTGGCTGAAATCAGGCGCACGTTGACGCGCTCGGTGCGCGAGGAACCTACGCGCTCGAACTCCGAGGTCTCGATCACCCGCAGCAGTTTGGCCTGCTGGCCGGGTGGAATGTTGGCGATCTCGTCCAGAAACAGGGTGCCGCCGTCGGCCATTTCGAAACGGCCCACCCGGTCGGCCCGTGCGTCCGTGAAAGCCCCCTTGACGTGGCCAAACAATTCGCTCTCAAACAGAGTTTCCGACAGGCCTCCCGTGTTGACGGTCACCAGCGGCCCGGTGGCGCGCTTGGAAACGCCGTGCAGGGCCTGCGCCACTACGCCCTTACCCGCGCCGTGCTCACCGGTGATCAGCACGTTGGCGTCGGAAGGACCAACCCGGGCGATCATCTGGAGCACCGGCTGCATGGCCGGCGCCGCGGCGATCATGGCCGGCGCTGATTCTCCCCGCAACACCAGGTTTTCAGCCTCGAGGCGCCGGCCTCGGCGCAGCGCCCGCGCCAGTTCCACCTGGGTGCGGACAATCGCAATCAGCCGGGCGTTATCCCAGGGCTTCTGAATGAAATCCCGCGCGCCCCGGCGCATGGCCTCCACGGCCACCTCGATGCTCCCCCAGGCGGTCATGACCACTACGGGAAGGGTGCTGTCCAGCGACTGGATGCGGTTCAGCAGGTCGAGCCCTTCCTGACCTGAAGTGGTGTCCCGCGCGTAGTTCAGGTCCATCAGAACCAGGTCGAATTCCCGCGTCTCGATGGCCGCCAGTATACCGGCCGGCGACTTCGCCGTCTCGGTCTGGTACCCCTCGGTCTTCATCAGCAAGCGCAGGGCTTCCAGAACCTCCGGCTGGTCGTCGGCGATCAGGATGCGAGGGTTGGCCACCATCCGATATCTTACGCGCGCCGGGACGCTACCGTGGAAGCTACTGGCACCGGGCGCCTGCGCTCTCTTCCACCACCCGGCCGTCGAACAGGTGCAGGGTGCGCTGGGCGCAATCGGCGTAGCGGGGGTCGTGGGTCACCATGCAGATCGTGGCGCCGCCGCGGTGCAGGTCGGTAAGGAGTTCCATCACCGCTTCACCATTCTTCGAGTCCAGATTACCGGTAGGCTCGTCAGCCAGCAGGACAGCGGGCTCGCCTGCCAGCGCCCGAGCCACGGCCACGCGCTGCTGCTGGCCGCCGGAAAGCTGCGCGGGGAAATGCTTCATGCGGTGCGACATCCCCACCCGCTCGAGGGCGTCTTTCACCCGCCGTCTTCGTTCTCCGGGAGGCATATTCCGGTAGGTAAGCGGCAACTCCACGTTTTCCTCCACAGTAAGGTCGCCGATCAGGTTGAAGGCCTGAAACACAAATCCGATCTCGCGGTTGCGAATCCGCGCCCGCTCGGCCGGCTTCAAGCTCTCGACCGGCCGCGAGTGCAGCAGGTAGGTGCCGGAGGTGGGCGTATCCAGCAGCCCGATGATCGAAAGAAGAGTCGATTTCCCGCAGCCGGAGGGCCCGGCTATGGAAACGTACTCCCCGCGCCGGATCTCCAGGTTCACACCGGAGAGAGCATGGGTCTCCAACTCGTCGGTGAAAAAGACCTTGGTGACGCCTTCCAGGCGAATTAGCAGTTGGTCGGAATCGTTCATTGGTTGCTCGCTGATCTGCTTATTTCAAATCGATTCGATCATAGGCGTCCCACGCGGACATGTCCGAGAGGACCACCTGGTCTCCGGGCCGCACGCCGTCCAGCACCTCGATGACGCTGACCGAGCTGCGTCCCAGTTTGACGGGCACGCGCACGGCGCTCTTGCCGCCGTTTTCCAGCTTGAACAGCCCCACCACCGAATTGGGCTGGCCGGATGCAGGCCGGCCCACGTAGACCACGTCGGCCAGCCGTTCGAGCTCGATGGTGCCGTCCACGCTTAGGTCCGGACGCGCGCCCTGCGGCAAAGGACCTTCCAGTTTCGCATCCACCGTGACCGTGCCCTCGCGCACCGCCGGGTCGATGCGAATCACCCGTCCGGGAATGATGCCGTTCCGGGTGTCGATTTCACACTTCTGGCCGTATTGAACATCCTTGGCCTGCGTTTCCGGAATCTTCAGCTCGGCCTTGAGGCGAAGGGGTTGAGCCACCTTGGCCAGCGCCGTGCCGGCCGAGACGCGCTGCCCCACCTCGAAGGCCAGTTGCTGCAAAACTCCATCGGCGCCCGCCCGGACGTGCAGCGCTTCCACCTGTTTCCGCTTCAGCTCGAGCATCCCGCGCAGTTGGTCCAACCTGGCCTGCTGGTTGTCCAGTTGCGCCTCGGAAGCCTGCGAACTGAACGCCATGCGTTCCTTCTCAATCTGGTATCGTTCCAGCAACTGGTCGGCGGCAAGCCGCGAGATCTTGTAACGGATCTCCACCAGGAGGCCGGCTTTGAACAGGCCTTCATCCCGCTCGGCGGTGAGTTTGGCCTGGTTGTACTCGGAAAGGAGCCGGGCGGCTTCCGCCTTCTGGTTCAGATAGTCCTTCTGGAGCTGGATGCGGAGGTCCTTCAACTGGGCCTCTGCCTGGCGAAGCTGGAACTCCGCGTCGAGCGCCGCCTGCTCCGCCTCGGGATTGCTCAGCTCCAGAATGACGGTGCCGGCTCGCACTGGCGTTCCGGGCCGTACCAGGATTCGCTCGATGCGCCCTTCGGTGAGGGGTGCGACCCAGAGGATCTCCTCGGGGACCAGCGTGCCCAGGCCGCGGACCTGCCGCACCATCGGGCCGCGCTTCACGGACTCAATCCACAGGGTGGAGCGTTCCACATTCGGCGCGGCGACCTTCAGACGGGAAAGGCCCACCGAGGCCAGCGGCACCACCACGGCAACCGCGCCGATCCAGGCCATCCTGCGAATGGTCTTTCTTCGTGCGGCGCCGCTGCGCGGTACATCCATCGCTGCCGGATAGGGCACGCGGCCCTCCACAGCAATGCTTAGCTAACTCACAGAAAACAAATACCGCACAGGGAGGTGTCCGTCCGATTCCGGGATTCGGGTGTCCGGAATTGAACACTCGTCTGCGAGCTGTTTGGACCGGGTGCTAAGTTGGAAGAGTGCGGACCGCCATTCTGGTTCTTCTCGCCCTAACCCCCGCCGGCGCCCAGTTCCACCTCGGCGTGAAGGCGGGGGTTCCATTATCGGACGCCTTTGAGACGGCGCGTAGCGGAGCCTTCGGGGCGTCTTCGCCCATGGTCCGGTACACCGTCGGGCCCATGGTGGAGCTGAGCCTGCCCTTCGGGCTGGGCGTCGAAGCCGACGCCCTCTACAAGCGCCAGCACTTCAGCTCCTTTGGGCAGACCTTCGACGGCACGTCTTTCCACACCGACACTTACGCAAATTCCTGGGAGTTTCCACTCCTGCTCAAGAAGCGTTTCTGGCACGGGCCCCTGCGGCCCTATCTGGCCGGCGGAGTATCGATCAATACTATGGCCGGCGTCCACGAGATCAGCCGGACCTTCACGAACGCGTTTTCCAGTTCGGGTGAATCGGGCGGCAGTGCGCTGTTGGAGAACCGGACCCGCGCCGGCCTGGTGTTGGGAGGCGGGTTCGAGATCCGCGCACTATTTCTGCGCGTTGCGCCTGAGATCCGCTACACTCGATGGGGAAGCGAAAGTTTCCGGGACGCGAGCGGTTTCCTGCGATCCAACGACAACCAGGCCGAGGTGCTGCTCGGTCTGTCGTTCTAGCTCATGGCTCGTTCCAAGGATATCAGCGCCCGGCGGTACCTGATCCGCGGGCGGGTGCAGGGCGTGGGGTTTCGCTACTTCGCCCAGCGCATGGCCACTGAACTCGGCCTGACCGGTTATGCGCGCAACCTGGAGGACGGGCGCGTCGAGGTCTATGCCGCGGGAAAGCCGGAGGCCCTGCGGGAATTTTCGGGACTGATGTGGAAAGGGCCGCGCTTCTCCGATGTGCGCGGGGTTGAAGAACAGGAAGCCGCCGTGCAACAATACGGGTCTTTTACCATCGAATACTGACCGCGCGAGCCGCCGCTGATGGAACAACTCAAGAAACTGATCCGCGAAGTTCCCGACTTCCCCAAGCCGGGCATTCTGTTTTACGACATCACCACCCTGCTCAAGGACAAGACGGGTTTCAGGCAGGTGATCGATCTGCTGGCCGGCCACTACCGCGGGGCCGGCATTGACATGGTGCTGGGCATCGAGGCGCGCGGCTTCATCTTCGCGCCGGCCCTGGCCTACGCGCTCGGCGCCGGATTCGTCCCCGTGCGCAAACCCAAGAAGTTGCCTTCGGTTTGCGTCAGCGTCAGCTACGAACTCGAATACGGAACCGACAGCCTGGAAATCCACCGGGACGCGCTTCAGCCCGGAGCGCGGGTGCTGATTGTGGACGACCTGCTGGCCACCGGCGGAACCGCCGCGGCGACCATCCGGCTGGTGGAACAACTGGAGGCCAAAGTGGCCGGCGTGGGCTTCGTTGTGGAGCTGACCTTCCTCAATGGCAGGCAGCGGCTGGCCGGCTACGACGTCTTCTCGCTGCTTCAATACGACAAATGAGCCAGCCGCGGCGGGCGAGCTTGCGCGCGCTCGCCAAAATCAATCTCGATCTCCGGGTCGTCGGCAAACGGCCCGACGGATACCACGAGATTCGCACCATCTTTCAGACTATTTCGCTCGGTGACGATATCGAGGTTGCTTTCACGCCCTCGCGCCGGACCCGGATTGAGGTGACGGAGACGGATATTCCGGACAACCTGATGGCGCGAGCCGCACAGCTTTGCCTCGACGCGATGCGCGTCACCGGCACGATCGAATTCCGGCTGAGGAAGCGCATTCCCATGGGCGGCGGGCTGGGCGGCGGGTCATCGGATGCGGCGGCTGTGCTGCTAGCCTTGCCGGTGCTCGCCGGCAAGCGTCTGGAAATGCCCGCTCTGATCGCCCTGGCGGCGCAGTTGGGCAGCGACGTGGCGTTCTTTCTGCTGGGTGGCGCGGCAGTGGGCCTGGGGCGCGGCGAGGAACTCTACCCGTTGCCCGATTTCAAGCCCCTGGCAGGCCTTTTGGTGGCCCCGGGGCTGCACAGTTCCACGCGCGAGGCCTACGCCGCGATGGACCCCCGTTTGACAACGGAACTCAAACAAAATAACATAGTTAGTTTCGAGTCCGGCGCCTGGATGTCGTGCGGAGGGCTGGCCCGCGATCGCTTTCCCGCGAGTGGAATCAACGACTTTGAGCCATGGGTCTTCAAACAGTACCCCGTTGTCGGGCGGTTGAAACGCAAATTACAACGGCTCGGGGCGGCGCCGGCCATGATGTCCGGTAGCGGATCCTCTGTGTTCGGGCTCTTTCGTACCCGGCAGGAGGCGTCCCGGGCTGTATCGCTGATAGGAGATCCGGTGTTGCGTTCCAGTACTTTTCCGATCGCGCTTGTGAGCCGCTCCCAGTACCGCGGGATGTGGTGGCGCCGCTTGCAAGCCCATATGACGCATGACAGAGTATGGCCGCCGCTAAGCCGGTACGCGCGATGAATTTCGATCGAACCAAGATCTTCACGGGCAACGCGAACCCCGCCCTGGCGGCGGAGATCTGCCAGTCGCTGGGGACCGACCTGGGCAGAGCCATGGTCCGGTATTTCTCAGACGGTGAGATTTACCTTCAGATCAATGAGAACGTCAGGGGCGCCGACGTCTTCGTGGTGCAGCCCACCTGCACGCCGGTCGACCGGAACCTGATGGAACTGCTGCTCATGATCGACGCGCTGAAGCGGGCCTCAGCCGAGAGGATCACGGCGGTGCTGCCGTATTTCGGCTATGCGCGGCAGGACCGCAAAGACAAACCCCGGGTGCCGATCTCGGCGAAACTGGTGGCGAGCCTGATTGAAACCGCCGGCGCCGACCGCATTCTGGCGCTGGACCTGCATGCGGCCCAGATTCAGGGCTTTTTCGATATCCCGGTGGACCACCTGTTCGCTTCGCCGGTGATGATCGATTACTACCGGCGGTGCGCGATTCCGGACCTGACCGTGGTGTCGCCGGATGCCGGCGGCGTCGAGCGCGCCCGCGCTTTCGCCAAGCGGCTGAACGCTCCTCTGGCCATCATCGACAAGCGCCGCGAGGAGGCCAACGTGGCCGAAGTGATGAACGTGATCGGCAGCGTGCGCGGCCGGAATTGCCTGATGGTGGACGATCTGATCGACACCGCCGGCACATTGGTGAATGGCGCCCGGGCGCTGATTGAGCAGGGCGCCGCCAGCGTGTCGGCATGCGCGGCTCATGCCGTGCTCTCGGGTCCGGCCATAGACCGAATCGAAGCTTCGCCGCTCCAGGAAGTGGTGTTTTCGAATTCCATCCCGCTTTCCGAGCGGGCCCGCAATTCGAGCCGGATCCGGTCATTGTCGATCGCGCCGCTGCTGGCCCGCGCGATCCAGTCCATTCACGAGGAGACTTCGGTCAGCATTCTGTTTGTGTGAAGAGATTCCCGGCCGCAACCCACGTCGTTCCCCGTCACGGGACAAGCGGACTTGCGCAACCGGTTAAGGAGAAGAGATGAGAAAAGATATTACGGTCGCCGCTCAGGTGCGGGAGACTCGAGGCAAGAACGCAGCCCGGCGCGTGCGGCGCAACGGGATGATCCCGGCGGTGGTGTACGGAGCCTATAAGGAGGCCCTCCCGGTCAGCGTGAATCCCAAGGATATCGCCAGAATTCTGCACAGTTCCACCGGCCACAACACGATCTTCAACCTGGACATTCAGGGCAAAGAGAACGTTCCCGTCATGGTGGTGGACTGGCAGAACGACCCTATCCGCAGCAACCTGATCCACGCCGATCTGAAGCGGATCGATTTGAGCCGGCGGATCAAGGTATCGGTCCCGGTGATCACCACGGGCGAACCCAAGGGTGTGAAGGTCCAGGGCGGGTTGCTCGAAGCGGTGATCCGGGAAGTGGAAATCGAGTGTCTGCCTGACGATATTCCCGAGCACTTCATCGTGGACGTCTCGGACTTGCTGATCGGACAGAGCAAGCGGGTAAGCGACATCGAGATGTACGGCTCCATCAAGCTGATAGGCAATCCGGACAGCGTGGTGGCCCACGTGGTGGCCCTGCGCGCCGCCGCGGAAGCCGCTCCCGCCGCGGTTCCAGCCGAAGGCGCAGCGCCCGCCGCCGAGCCCGAAGTGATCAAGAAGGGCAAGAAGGAAGAAGAAGGCGAGGGCGAAGGCGAAGGCAAGGGCAAGAAGAAGTGAGCCCTCATGATTCTGGTGGTGGGGTTGGGGAACCCGGGCGAGCAGTATGCCGGCACCTATCACAACCTGGGTTTCCTGGCCGTGGACCGGCTGGCCGAGCGGCACGGAATCCGGGTCACGAGGCCTGATTCGAAGGCGCTCACCGGGGCAGGCGCCGTGGCTGGAAAGCCCGTCCTGCTGGCCAAGCCGCAGACCTATATGAATTTGAGCGGCGTCTCGGTGGCGCCGCTGATGGAGAAGCATTCGATTTCTCCGGCGGATCTGGTGGTCGTTTACGACGATCTGGACCTGCCGTGGATGAGTATCCGGGTCCGCCGGAAGGGCTCCGCGGGAGGACATCACGGCATGGAGTCGCTGATCCGCGAGCTGAAGACGGAAGATTTTGTGCGGGTGCGCCTGGGAATTCATCCGGGGCGCCCGGTGCGGGATGGCGCGGAGTTCGTGTTGTCGCCGTTCCGCCGGCCGCAACTGAAGGAACTGGACGAAGTGCTGGAGCGTGCCGCCGAGGCAATCGAGTCCATAATCGCCGAGGGCGTCGAAAAGTCCATGACGAAATTCAATCGTCGCGCCCCCGGTTTACAAGCCGAGGAAGAATGAGAGTCTACGAAGAACTGTTTATTGTCAAGCCGGACGCGCCCGAGGAGGAGGTGGACGGGTTTATCGAGAGCCTGCGCTCCTCGATCAGCTCGGCCGGCGGAACCCTGGACAAAGTCGAGAAATGGGGCAAGCGGAAGCTGGCCTACCGGGTGGAGCGTTACCACGAAGGCGCTTACGTGCTCCTGCAATTCTCTTCTGATAAGGCCGACACCGTGAAGGAGATCGAGCGCCGGTTGCGGGTTTCCGACCTGGTGATCAAGTTCCTGACGGTGCGGATCGACCACACGCTGAAGCGTCTGGAGAAGCGCAAGAAGCAGCGCGAGAAGAGGGCCCAGCGAAGGGCTGTGGCGGGTCCGGCGCCCGCGCAGCCGTCGGTGGCGCAACAGATGTTAGGCGAGTCCGCGGAGAAGGAGGCGTAAGGAATCATGACCGAGCAAAGGGGTGGAAGACCCGTCAGCGCGTCGCAAAGACCGACCGGCACGGACAAAGCGGTGGTCACCCAGAAGAAACAGTATTTCCGCCGCAAGAAGGTGTGCCGATTCTGCGTCGAGAAGATCGACGACATCAACTACAAAGACGTACGGATGCTCAACGCCTTCATCGCCGAGCGGGGCAAGATCATCCCGCGCCGCATCTCGGGCGTGTGCGCCCCGCACCAGCGGCGGCTGAGCGACGCCATCAAGAAAGCGCGGAACATCGCGCTGCTGCCGTTCGCGGCCAGCATCTAAGCGGAGGACATCGCCAATGGAAGTCATTCTCAGAGAAGACATTGAGAAACTCGGGCAGCGCGGCCAGGTGGTCAAAGTGGCGGCGGGTTACGCGCGCAATTTCCTGCTGCCCAAGCGCCTGGCCGTGGAGGCCACCGAGGCGAACAAGAAGATTGTGGAGCAGGAGCGCCAGGCCCACCTGCGCCGCGAGGCCAAGGCCAGGACCGACGCCGAGGAGCTTGCCAAACTCATGGCCGGCGTGAAGGTCACCATCGCTCAGAAAGCGGGCGAGAACGATCAGCTCTTCGGCTCGGTGACCGCGCAGGATGTGGCCCACGCGCTGGAGAAGCTCAACTACACCATCGACCGCCGCAAGGTGCAGCTCGAAGAGCCGATCAAGCAGCTCGGAACCTACACGGTGCCGCTCAAACTGCACCGTGAGGTCACTGCACAGATCACCGTGGAAGTGGTAAGAGAAGGATAATCATGTTCTTCGACCTGACCGGGCAAACCGCCATCGTGACGGGTTCGGCCACGGGCATTGGCGAGGCGATCGCCCGGCGCCTCGCGAAAGCCGGGGCCACGGTGGCCGTTGCCGATTTGGATTTCGAAGGCGCCGCCAAAGTCGCCGCCGATATCGGGGCGCCTTCGTTCCCCGTTCAAGTGGACATCACCAGCGCGGCGTCGGTCGAGGCGGCCGTCAATGAAGTGCTGAAGCGGACCGGGCGCATCGACGTGCTGGTGAACAACGCGGGCATCGCGGGCCGCGCCGCGCCTCTTTGGGAACAGACCCTGGAGGACTGGCACAAGATCATCGCCGTGAATATGGACGGCGTGTTCAATTTCTGCCGCGCCGTGATTTCACATATGCGGAGCCGGAAGTACGGGCGCATCGTCAACGTGGCCTCCATCGCGGGCAAAGAAGGCAATCCGAACATGACCGGATACTCCGCCACCAAGGGAGCGGTGATCGCCTTCACCAAGTCGCTGGCCAAGGAGGTGGCCACCGAGGGGATTTGCGTCAACTCGGTGACCCCGGCGGTGATCCGCACCAAGATCCTGGAGCAATTGACGCCCCAGCAGATCGCTTACATGACCGCGCGCATCCCCATCGGCAGGACCGGCACCCCGGAGGAAATCGCCGCCGTGGTGCACTTCCTGGCGAGCCCCGACTGTTCGTTCGTCACCGGCCAGTGCTACGACGCCAGCGGCGGGCGGGCGACTTACTGACCGCCAACGACGCCCGCGGTCAGGCCCTCCAGGGGCGGGTTCGTTTCGTCAGAGCGCCGAGCGTGTCTTTGGCGATACCCACGTCCTCGGCAATCTCAAAATCGAACATCCCGGCCAGCACGAAATCGGCCCCGCTTTCGAAGGCGTATCGGAAGGCATCCTTGGGAGGGATGGCGCCGGCGGCCATTACCTTGAACGCAATCCAGGGTCTCGAGACGGAGTTCATGAACTCGACGGTTTCCTGGGGCTTGCCGCACCAGTAGCCGGGGAATTCCCGGAAGTCGTCCGCCGCCTGGCCGGGCTTGGGAGCGGTCGGATAGTTGTGGTGATGCAGGGTTTTGACGTAGAAGTCCGGCGCCAGGCCGGCCTTCTCCGCTTCGGTGACGGTGTGGAGCGCGTGGCCGCCGATTCCCACAGGCAGCTTCGTTTCCCGCATGATGTCCAGCGCCCTGGCCATCAGGTCCATCTTGCCGGCCTTGGCGAGTTGATCGGCGCGCACGCCCCACAAATAAATCGCGTCAGCCCCGTGCTCCACCAGTTCGTGGACCCTGCGGCGGTGCTTTTCCATGTCCGCTTCGACGGGGGCGTCGCCGGGCGGTTCCGTGCTGAGGA
>Ga0272446_1000916_pt1 | contig 44896 bp, 41 predicted proteins | sample YNPCB0061_FD_194587 | JGI IMG/M metagenome (GOLD analysis project Ga0272446, IMG submission 194587) | Hot spring microbial mat communities from Yellowstone National Park, WY, United States - YNP-CB-006-1 | ecosystem: Environmental > Aquatic > Thermal springs > Hot (42-90C) > Sediment | place...
TCGCAGGCAGCGACGCATGACTCGGGGTCAACGTGGATAGCTATTCCTTTCGTTGTTTGGACTTTCACCATTTCACCTCGCCGGCTTTGACCGGCGCACAAGAGAGACCGATGGACGACCTTCGCAACGAGATCAAAGAGCTCATCATCACCAGCCTCAACCTCGAGGACATGACCCCCGAGCAGATCGCCGACGACGCGCCGCTGTTCCAGGAGGGGCTGGGGCTCGACTCGATCGACGCGCTCGAGCTGGCCGTCGCCATCGAGCGCAAGTTCAAGGTCACCATCCCCGACGAGCAGGTCGGCAAGAAGGCGTTCTCGTCGGTGAGCGCGCTCGCCGCCTACGTCGCCGAGCACCGCCCCGCCTGATCATGCGCCGCCTCGCCCTCGCCGCCCTGCTCGCGCTCGCCACCTCGGGCGGCGGCGCCATCGCCCGCGCCGCGGCGGCGCCCTCCGTCGACGTCGTGCTGCAGAAGCTGGCGGCCGGCGGGCGCGACAGCCGCCGCCTCGACGGCGAGTTCACGCAGCGCAACCGGGTGAAGCTCTTCAAGCAGGAGCTCCGCTCGACGGGGAAGTTCTCCTTCGAGAAGCCGCGCAAGGTGCGCTGGGAGTACGTCGACCCCGACCCGTCGGTGCTCGTGGTCGACGAGAAGCGCGCCACGCTGACCACGCCGGGCACGGCCCCGCAGGTCTTCGACCTCGAGCGCGACGCCACCATGCGCACGGTGTTCGACCAGCTCCTCCTGTGGATGGGCGCCGGCGGCAGCGACGGAGACGGCGCCAAGCTGCGCGCCGACTACGACCTGACCACCGCCGGCACCGACGCCCAGCCGACGCTGATCCTCACGCCGAAGGCCACCTCGCCGGTGGCGCGCGCCTTCACCCGCATCGAGCTCCGCGTCGACGCCAAGACCAACCTCCTCCGCTCCATCCTCCTCGTCGAGAAGAACGGCGACGAGAAGGAGATCACCTTCTCTTCCCTCAAGCGACCCTAGCGGGGTCACTCTCCTAAGTCGACCTAGGAGAGTGACCCCGGCAGGACTTCGCCGGCGATGACGCGGAGGGTGCGGCCGTCGGGGAGGCGGACGCGCAGGGCGCCGTCGTCGTCGAGGCCGTCGGCGATGCCGTCGGTGCGCCGCGCGCCGTCGACGAGGGCGATGGGCGCGCCGAAGAAGTCGGCGAACCCGCGCCACGCTGCCGCCACCGGCGCCGGCCCCTCGGCGACGAAGCGCTCGGTCCACGCCTCGAGCCGCTCGCACAGCGCCGCCGCGAACAGCGCGCGGTCGACGGCGCGCCCGCCGCGCTCGCGCCGCAGCGTCGTGGCGATGGCCGCGATCTCGTCGGGCAGCTCGGCGGCGTTGAGGTTCACGCCGATGCCGACGACCACCGCGTCGCCGACGAGCTCGGTCAGGATCCCCGCCAGCTTGCGCCCCCGCCCGCCGGGCCCGCCGTCGCCGGCGAGGACGTCGTTCGGCCACTTCAGCTGCGGCTGCACGTCGTGCCGCGCGACCGCCTCCGCCACCGCCACACCAGCGACGAGCGTGAGCGGCGGCAACCGCGCGGGCGGCAGCGGCGGCCGCAGCACGATCGACATCGCCAGCGACTCGCCCGGCGCCTGGTGCCAGCGACGGCCGTGCCGCCCGCGCCCGCGCTCCTGGATCTCGGTGACCACGACCGCCCCGTGCGGCGCGCGCCCCGCGCCCGGCGCCTCCGGAGCCTCCCCGCGCGCCCACGCCGCCGCCAGGTCGTTCGTCGAGCCGCAGGCCGCCACGTGCCACCAGGCGTGCCCCAGCCACCCCGTCCCGAGGAGCGGCCCGACCGTCGCGGCCGTGAGCTCGTCCGCGCTCACTCCACCTCGAGCGACAGATCGACCGCGCGCGCCGAGTGCGTGAGCGCCCCGACGCTGATCCGATCGGCGCCCGCCTCGGCGTAGGCTCGAATCGTGTCTAGCGTAATTCCCCCCGACAGCTCGACGACGGCGCGCCCGGCGATCAGCGCCACGCCCTCCTTCACCATCGCCGGCGACATATTGTCTAGCAGCACGACCTCCGCCCCCGCCGCCAGCGCCTCCTCGATCTGATCGAGCCGCGTCACCTCGACCTCCACGCGCAGCCCGTGCGGTGCGTAAGCCCGCGCCCGCTCGACGGCGGCGCGCACCGACCCGCAGGCCGCGATGTGGTTGTCCTTGATCAGCACCCCGCTCGCCAGGTCGGCGCGGTGGTTCGCCCCGCCGCCCGCGCGCACCGCCTGCTTGTCGAGGAGCCGCCACCCCGGCGTCGTCTTGCGCGTGTCGCAGACGCGCGTCCTCGTCCCGGCGATCGCGTCCACGTACCGCCGCGTCAGCGTCGCGACGCCCGAGAGCCGCTGCAGGAAGTTCAGCGCCGTCCGCTCCGCCGCCAGCACCGCGCGCGCCGTCCCGCTCACCTCGCAGACGACCTCGCCCTTCTGCATCGCCTGCCCGTCGGCGACCGCCAGATCGCAGCGCGTCGCCGCGTCGACGCGCAGGAACACCGCCCGCGCCACGTCGACGCCCGCCACCACCAGCGGCTCCTTGGCGATGATCCGCCCGCGCGCCGGCGCGTTCACGTCGAAGATCGCCTCCGACGTCACGTCCCCGCGCCCCAGATCCTCCTCGAGCGCGAGCTCGATCAACGCCATCACCGCAGGGCTCAATTCCATCTCAGCTCACCATTCCTCGACGGGCCAGCCGACGCGCCGCGCGTGCCGCTTGAGCCGCGTGTCGGGGTTGATGACCCGCTTCACGCCCACCCGCTCGAGCATCGGCAGGTCGCTGAACGAGTCGGTGTAGAAGAAGCTGGCGTCGAGATCGACGCCCTCCTTCCGCGCGAACTCCTCGGCCCAGTGCACCTTCCCGGCGCCGTAGCAGGCCGGCTTCACGTGCGTGCCGACGAAGCGCCCCTCGCCGTCGACGTGCAGCCGCGTGCACAGCACGTGCGCGATCCCGAGGTGGCGCGCCAGCGGCTCGGTCACGTACGGCGTCGACGACGACAGGATGGCGATCACGTGCCCGCGCTCGCGGTGCCACGCCAGCCGCTCGTGCGCCGCCGGCGCCACCTGATCGAGGATCTCGGCCTGGGTGAAGTGGAGGCACTTGTCGACGATGTCGCGCTCGCGCTCGCCGGCCATCGTCGCCGTCACGCGCCCGGTGACCGACTCCATGTCGAGGATCGCCAGCTTGTACTGCGCGATCCAGCCGAGCGCCTGCAGCATCTTCAGCCGCGAGATCTCGCCGCGCCGACGGAGATACCGGATCCACTGCGTGCCCGAGTTGCAGCGGAGCAGCGTGCGGTCCATGTCGAAGAAGGCGGCGGGGACCATGCGGCGGCTACCGAAGGAGGCTCGACGCTAGCACGTCCACGAGGAGGTTGCAGGCGGCGTGGAACAGCGCGCCGGCCAGCACCGAGCGCGTCTTGGCGAAGAGCCAGCCGAAGACGAGCCCGGGGAAGAAGGTGAGCAGCGTGCCCGGGTCGGCGACGACGACGAAGTGGCCGAGCGCGAACAGCCCGGCGGTGAGGAGCCAGCCCCAGCCGAGCTCCACGCCGAGGAGCCGCCAGCGCCGCGTCCCGGCGAACGCCTCCTCGAGCCGCGTCTGGAGGTAGCCGCGGAAGAAGAGCTCCTCGGGGAGCGCGACGACCACCAGCTGCGCCGCCGCCAGCATCGCGAAGTCGGGCGGCCAGCGCAGTGACGGGGCGTAGAGCCGCGCGCAGCGCCCCGGCACCCACGCCGGGTGGACCAGGCACAATATCCGATAGACAAGATAGGACGCCGCCGCGTAGATGGGCAGGAAGACAACCGACGCCAGCGCCGCCAGCTTCAGCCCCTTCCCGACGGGCCGCACGCGGAAGCCGTAGTCGATCTCCTCGCCGCGCCGTCGCAGGAGGAGGAGCTGCGGCAGCCCGAGGAACACCGCCGCGACGAGCGCGTGGAGGTTGGCGCGGATGAAGGGCACCGACTGCAGGCGGTAGAGCAGCGCCGCGATCGCGCTCGCGACCACCCAGGCCGCCACCGCCTCGACGAGCGCCCCGCGCCGTCGCTGCGCGCTATCGTCCAGGGCCATCCGCCTCCACCAGCTGTCGCGCGGTGCCGACGATCTCCGCCGCCGCGCGCGGCCCGAGCGAGTTCGTCTCCTCGTAGTGATCGCCCGCCGCCTCGTTCAGGTAGGGCACGCCCTCCTCCTCGCTGGCGAGCACGAAGTTGTAGGGCGGGATGATGTACCCGACGAAGTCCTGCGCCACGCCGAACAGCATGCGATGCTCGGGCGCGCCCTGAAGCAGCTCGCGCAGGTAGGGGGGCTTCGGCGCCAGCGTCGGGTCGGGCGCGTTCGGCCGCGCGGTGTCGATGAAGGGGTAGTTGAAGGCCGCGCTCCCGTCGTAGCCGCCGAGCCAGAGCTCGGGGAGGAGCTCGCCGGGGATGGTCACGAAGGAGACCTGATCGCCGAGGTGGACGTAGGCCAGCTCCGTCGGGATCGTCGGATATTTGTCGGTGCCGCCCTGCTCGCGCGCGAAGACGCCGAGGCGCCCGGCGAGCTGGAAGCGCAGCGAGTCGACGTGCACGTCGAGCTTGGTCGCGCTCACGCGCAGGCGCGGCGACGGATCGGTGATCACCGACGCGCCGCGCGCCGGATCGAGCGCCGCGACGGCGAAGCGGCCGATCGACCGCCCCCACGCCTCGCCGAAGTCGAAGCCGAAGGCGCGCCGCTCGAAGCGCTTCCCGTCGCTGGCGACCGGCCGGATGAGCCGCGGCCCGATCTGCCCGCCGAGCGCGCCCTGGACCGCGACCACCTCGCCGCCGCCCTTCTCCACCTCCTCGCGCACCCAGTGGACGTAGTCCGACGAGATCAGCCGGTTGTCGTCGCCCACCGACTCGGGGTGCGACGCCCAGTTGACCAGCGTGACGATGGGCTTGCCGTCGGGGGTGTCGAAGCGCAGCGCGTGCAGCCGGTTGTCGATGACCACCGGGTCGCGCGTGTCGGAGACGTAGGGCTCGACGTCGCGCCCCGGATCCTCGACGAGGATCGAGCCCGCCGTCAGTACCGCCGGCTGGAGCGCCCGCACCGCGTCGGCGATCGCCGCCACCATCCCGTCGCGCAGCGTCTCGCGCCACGGCTGGTTGATGCCGTTCTTGAATTCGTCCTCGCCCCAGCCGCCGATGGTGTCGGGGGCGTTGTGGTCGTGGAGCGCGGTCATGATGACGTAGTCCACGCCCAGCGACGGGTCGAGGCGCTTGCGCACCTCCTCGAGCTCGTCGTGGAAGAGCCCGACGCAGTCGACCGCGACGATGGCGATGGTCGTCTGGTTCTGCCGGAGCGCGATCGCCCGCGCCCAGATCGGATCGTGCACGCCCGTCGCGTAGCGGTTGTTGGCGAGCCCCGCGAGGTAGTAGAGGTCGAGCGCGCCGTTGCCGTTCGCGTCGACGAAGGGCTCGCCCGGATCCCACTTCTTGTTGCCGTTCTCGTCGGTGAACGTCTCCACGACCGGCGTCACGTCGCGCTTGCCCGCGCCCGCCTCGAGGACGCGCCCCGGCCCGTCGGGGCACTGGGGGTCGCCCGGGCAGCGCAGCGACACGCGCAGCCGGATCTCGTCGGGGCCGAGCGGCGGCGGCGAGTCGCACCCGGCGGCGCAGGTCGCAGCCACCAGGCCAAGGACGGTCATCGCGCGCGCCATCGGGGCGACGAGTATACGGAAATTTGCCGAGACGACAGGGACGGTCGATGGTGGGCGCATGCGCTCTCCTCCGCCGCGGATGGACGGAACCTCGCAGTGGGTCGCCGACAACGACGCAGACGGGACAGGCCAGGCGGCCCCGAAGTCCGCCGGACCGCGCCGCCGCCTCCGCGATCGCCTCGTCGAGCGCGAGGGGACGGCCAATCCGGCGCTGACCGAGCGCAGCGCGCTGCGGACCCAGCTCCTCCTCATCGACGACGACCTGCGCGAGGCGGCCCTGGGCCTCGGTGCCGTCGAGCAGTTCCTGGCCGACGCGGCCGATCTGCTGGAGAACGAGAAGGTCACGGCCGGGGATCTGGCCCGCCTCGCCGAGCGCGGCGACGCCATCGACCGCCTGGAGGGGCTGTCCGAGACCATCACCTCGCTCCGCCGCCGACTCCTGGCGGTCGCCTCCCAGCTGCGCTAAAATCTTAGCCTTTCTGATCTTGACAGGGAGCCGTGGCTCCCTAGGATCCGTCGTTCTTCCGGGGCCAAGGCCCCGGGAGGCCCCAGGGGGGGTGGGCCCCGTTGGGATTGGCTTGGGCAGCGAGGAGCAAGAGCGAGCTTGGGGCTGATCCCTGACGACAAGATCGCCGAGGTCCGTGATCGCACGGACATCGTGGCGTTGATCGGCGAATACGTGTCGCTGCGGAAGGCCGGGACCAGCTGGAAGGGGCTCTGCCCGTTCCACACCGAGAAGTCGCCCTCGTTCAACGTGAACCCTTCGAAGCAGTTCTTCCACTGCTTCGGGTGCGGGAAGTCGGGCGACGTGTTCACGTTCTTGAGGGAGATTGAAGGCAAGTCCTTCATCGAGGCGGCGCGCGAGCTGGCCAAGAAGGCCGGCGTCGACCTGCCCGAGCCGCGCTCCCCGAGAGAGGTCGAGCGCGCCCGCGAGGCCGACAACGAGCGCGCGCGCCTGGTGCGCCTGCACGACCTCGTCGCGACGTTCTACGAGGAGTGCCTGGCCAGCGACGCGGGCGCGGCGGCCCGGGCCTACGTCGACTCGCGCGGCCTCTCCGAGGAGACGCGCAAGGCGTTCCGCGTCGGATACGCCCCCGCGGGCTGGGAGGCGCTGGTGCGCCACCTCGCCGAGAAGAAGGTCCCCGCCGAGCTCGCCGAGCGCGCCGGGCTCATCCGCCGTCGGGAGCGCGCGGGCGCCCTGGCGCCGAACGCGCCGCCGTCGAAGCAGACGCACTTCGACGTGTTCGTCGATCGCGTGGTCTACGCGCTGACCTCGCCCGTCGGTGAGCCGATCGGCTTCGGCGGGCGCGTGCTGCCGGGTGCGCCGCCCGATCAGCCGAAGTACAAGAACTCGCCCGAGACGCTGCTCTACAAAAAAGGCGAGAACCTCTTCGGGCTGCACATCGCCAAGCACGCCATCCGCAAGGGTGGGCGCGCGCTCGTCGTCGAGGGCAACTTCGACGTGATGACGCTGCACGACGTCGGGCTCAACTTCACCGTCGCGCCGCAGGGGACCGCGATCACCGAGGCGCAGGTGGCGCTCCTCGGGCGCTTCGCCAAAGAGGTCGTCCTCATGCTCGACGCCGACCCGGCGGGGCGGGCGGCGACGATGAAGGTCATCCGCATGTTCCTCGAGGCGGACCTCCCGGTGAAGGTGGTCGAGCTCCGCGCCCGCGACGGGAAGAAGCAGGATCCCGACGAGCTGGCGCGCCGCGACCTGCCGCGGCTGCAGGCGCTCGTCGACAAGGCCGTCGACGGGGTGCGCTTCGCCTTCGACCAGCTCGTCGCCGCCTCCGAGCCGACGGTGCCCGGGAAGGTGCGCGCCGTCGAGGAGTGCGCGCCGCTCCTGCGCGCCGTCCGCCACCCGCTGGCGCGGGACGCCTACCTCGCCGAGCTGGCCGAGCTCCTCCGCCTCGACGTGGGCGCGGTGCAGCGGGCGATCCGCAGCGCCGCGGCGCCGCAGCAGACGACCACACCGACGAGGAGACCCAACGGTCCGGCGGACGGGCAGGGGCGTCCGACAGCTGGCGGCACGGCGAACGGCCCCGTCGAGGGCGCCCCGGTGCGGGCGGTCGCTCCCCGCCCAATCGACCGGCCCCTGGCAAACCTACTGGCGCTCCTCGCTCAGCATGGCACACTCCTCGCCGCCGTGACCCCAGCCGTCGTCGACTCCGTCGCTGACCCGGACGTGAAGTCGTTGCTCGCCTCGACGGTGGAGCGTGGGCGCTTCGAGGCGAGCCAGGTGCTGACCGACGCCGCGCCGCAGATCCGCGACGCCGTCGCCAAGGCGCTCCTCAGTGACGACTATCGCGCCGACGTGCTCGACATCGATCCGCGGCGCGCCCTCGACGACATCCTCGCCGCCGTGACGCGCCCGCGCGAGCGCGAGCGCCTCGAGGCGGAGCGCCGGCTCGCGCTGGCGCGCAACGACCACGCTCGGTTCGCCGAGCTGTCGATTCAACTTCGCAAGCTTTCGACTCACTCGAACCAGTCCAGCCACAGCACGACCAGAAGAGGACCATGAGCCGACCCAAGCGAGGCGCCGAGCCCACCGACGAGACTCCGAAGACGACGAAGGCGAACGGAGGCGGCCACGCTGCCGCTGCCGCGCCGCCTGCCGCCAAGAAGCCCGCCAACGGGCCGTCTGCGAGCGCGAAGGCCGACTCGGAGTCGAAGAAGCAGAAGCTCATCTCGATGGGCAAGGCCAAGGGCTACGTGACCTACGACGAGGTCAACGAGGCCATGCCCGAGGAGATCGTCTCGTCCGATCAGATCGACGACTGGCTGTCGACGCTGGGCGACGAGGGCATCGAGGTCGTCGACGCCGGCCAGGGCATGGCGTCGGCGGCGGTGAAGGTGCCGGCGAAGGGTGGCAACGCCGTCCCCGAGGTGGCCGAGGTCATCGAGGAGGAGGACGAGGACGAGAAGGAGGAGGAGGAGGCCGAGGACGACTTCGAGGGCTACTCGAAGACGAACGACCCGGTCCGCATGTACCTCCGCAAGATGGGCTCGGTCTCGCTCCTCACCCGCGAGGGTGAGGTCGAGATCGCCAAGCGCATCGAAGAGGGCGAGCGCCGCGTCCTGCAGGTCGTGCTCAACAGCTCGATCGCCGTCGAGGAGATCCTCGAGCTCGGCAACAAGCTGAAGGCGCAGAAGATCCGCGTAAAGGAGGTCGTCCGCGACGTCGACGAGGAGGACGCCGAGTTCGACGAGGAGTGGCACACCGAGCGCGTCTGCAAGATCATCGACAAGGTCAGAAAGTCGCAGCGCGAGAACGAGCAGATCCTCGAGACGCTGGAGAAGCTCCCCGAGCCGAAGAAGAAAAAGGCCAAGGAGAAGATCCAGGAGAACAAGCAGGAGATGTTCGACCAGCTCTCCGAGCTGCGCCTCAACAAGAAGCAGATCGAGAAGATCGTCCAGAAGCTGAAGGAGCTGGTCGTTCGGATCGAGAAGGCGGAGCAGGAGATCACCGAGGTCGAGCAGAAGATCTCGCTCTCGTCGAAGGACCTCCGGAAGACCCTCAAAGAGATCAAGACCGCGCCCGCCAAGGGCAAGGCGATCGCCAAGAAGCTCGGCCTCCAGCCGGAGGAGCTCGAGGCGGCGTCCGAGGTCATCGCCAACGCCCAGCGCAAGGTGAAGCGCGTCGAGGAGGAGGCGAAGCTGACCGAGGATCAGCTCCGCTCGACGTACAAGGACATCCACGAGGGCGAGCGGATGGCCGAGCGCGCGAAGAGCGAGCTCGTCGAGGCCAACCTCCGCCTGGTGGTGTCGATCGCCAAGAAGTACACGAACCGCGGCCTCCAGTTCCTCGACCTCATCCAGGAGGGGAACATCGGCCTCATGAAGGCCGTCGATAAGTTCGAGTACAAGCGCGGCTACAAGTTCTCGACGTACGCCACGTGGTGGATCCGGCAGGCGATCACGCGCGCGATCGCCGATCAGGCGCGCACGATCCGCATCCCGGTCCACATGATCGAGACCATCAACAAGCTCATCCGCACCTCGCGCTACCTCGTGCAGGAGCTCGGCCGCGAGCCGACCCCCGAGGAGATCGCCGAGAAGATGGAGCTCCCGCTCGACAAGGTCCGCAAGGTCCTCAAGATCGCGAAGGAGCCGATCTCCCTCGAGACGCCGATCGGCGAGGAGGAAGATTCGCACCTCGGCGACTTCATCGAGGACAAGGGCGTGATCTCGCCGTCGGACGCGGTGATCTCGATGAACCTCGCCGAGCAGACCCGCAAGGTGCTGGCGACGCTGACGCCGCGCGAGGAGAAGGTCCTCCGCATGCGCTTCGGCATCGGCGAGAAGAGCGACCACACCCTCGAGGAGGTCGGTCAGGACTTCGAGGTCACGCGCGAGCGCATCCGCCAGATCGAGGCGAAGGCGCTGCGCAAGCTGCGCCACCCGTCGCGCTCGAAGCGCCTCAAGTCCTTCGTCGAGAACTGATGGCGCGGAGGACCGACGAGCGCCCGCTCTTCGAGGTCCTCCGAACCGCCCACACCGGGATGGCGGTCCCGGACATCGACGCCATCCTCGCTCTTCCCGCTCAGCCGCGAATCCTGTCTATCGCAAATGTCCTGCGCCTCGCCACGTGGGTGGTCGAGCGCGCGCGGCCCATCACGCCGCGCGCGCCGCTCGACGCCGAGCTGGCCGAAGCGAAGAAGCAGGCCGGCTATGGGACCTATCCCTTCCTCGTCCTCGGCTCGGCCGGGAAGATCGTCGCGGCGGTGTCGGCCGGCTACCCCGTCGGTGCCGAGCGCAACGACTTCGTGCGGGCGATGCGCGCCGAAGCGGCGCGGCTCGAGGCGGAGGAGGTGCGCGACGAGCTCGGCGGTCGCGCACCGATCGCGCGCGTGGTGTGGAGCGCGCAGTCGGAGCTGCGCAAGCGCGCGGAGGCGTGGGTGGTGCGGCTCGACGACGGGAGGTGGGCCGCGATCGCCCGCGACCGCAAGCGCCCGTCGAAGCGGCTGTGGTTCGAGGGTGAGCGCGACGACGTGCTGGCGCTGATCCCCGACGCGCTCTTCGACGCGGCGGCGACGGCCGCGCGCGCCGAGAAATAGCGTCGAGCAAGAACGTCTCTGCTCCACCGGAGCAAAAATGCTCCGTGCGCCCGCACCGTCGCTCCCGCCGATCCGCCACAACTGCGCGAGATCGCGACGGCGGACGTGCTGGCACGCGGTCTGCTGTGGCCGAGCGCCATGCGGACCTTCATTCGACTTTCGATCCTGGTCGGTGTCCTCGTCGCTGGTGCAGCGGTCGCGCAGGCGCAGCAGCTCGGCGTCTCGCGCGCGGCGCGGCTCGCGGGCAAGAACGAGATCTCGACGCAGCTCGGATTTCAGGGCGGCCTCGGCGGCAACACCCCGGGCGGCGCCAAGCTCTTCTTCGACTACGCGCGCCAACTCTCCCAGTACGTGTGGCTGAACGTGCAGCTCAACCCGATGTTCTCGGCGACGGCGGCGCGCTGCATCGATCGCAACGGCTTCACCTACGACTGCGGCCTCGTCGGTGGCAACGGCCACGCCATCGACGCGCTCGTCGGCGTGCGGCTGAAGTTCCCGCTCTCGCGCGCGCCCGTCGTCCCCTACGCGCACATCTCGGGCGGCGTCGTCGGCATCTTCGACCGCCCCTACAACGACAACGGCGCCGCCGTCGTCGCGCGCTTCGGCGGCGGCTTCCGCTACTTCGTCACGCCGCACGTCGGGCTCGGCGCCGAGATGGCCTTCACCCTCGGCGGCGCGTTCTACGGCGACACATGCAACGGCTGCCGCGACGCGCACAACGAGCTCTACCGCGCCCTCGACATGGGCTTCGGCGCCGAGTTTGTGTTCTAGCGCTGCCGCAGTTTCTGCTGGACAGAAACGATGGCCGCCGGGTCGGTGAAGCTGCCGCGCGCGAACGCCGGGACGCTGTCTCCATACAGGTGCAGCTGCTTGAGGCTCCGCAGCGCGGCCACCGGCGAGTAGTCGGTCACGTTGGGGTTGTTCGTGATCCGCAGATCCTCGACGGCGGGCAGCCCCGCGAGCGGCGACAGATCGCGGAGGCGCGCGCACTGCGCGACGCTCAGGCTGCGGAGCCTCGGCGCCGCCGCCAGCCCGTCGAGCCGCTCGAGCGCGTCACAGCCGAGGATGTTGACGTCCTCGACGGCGGCCACCCCCGCGAGCCCCTCCAGCGACGTCAGCGCCTTGCACCACCATAGCGACAGATTCACCCGCTGGAGCCCGTCGAGCGCGATCTGCTCCGCCAGCCCCTCGAGCGAGGTCATCGTCGTGCCTGCCCGCGACGAGAGCGTCGTCACGCCCGGCTCGAACGGCGACGTCAGCGCATCGAAGCGCCGCGGCGGCGTCGACGGCAGCACCGCCCACCCGATCGCCGGCGCCACGCCCTCCGCCTCCGATCGCGCCACCCCGACGAAGCCGGCCACCAGCCGCATCGCGCGCTCGTCCCCGCCCGGCCCCACGCGCCAGGTGAAGGGCGCGCTGGCCATCCCCGTCGGGTAGTGGCCGAGCTTCGGCAGCTCGAGCTCGTTCGCCTCGTCGCCGCGCGCGAACCAGGCGTTGCGCGTGTCACCGCTCTCGTGGAGATAGGGGAAGAGCGCGTTCACCCACCCCGAGATCGCCTCGCCGCCCGAGGCGTGGTGGACCTTGTAGATCCGCTCCCACCAGCGACGGTCGACGCTCCCCGCCGCCGTCTCTGCGAGCTTCGCCAGCACGGGGTCGAGCGCCTCCGCCCACCAGCCGAGATCGAATTCGCCGAGCACGCGCGCGCGCCGGCGCACGTCGGCCCAATCGTCCGGCGTCCCGTCGAGGACCACGCGCGGGATGCCGCACAGGCTGGCCACCGAGTAGGTGAAGTACTTCTGCACCGCCCCGAGGAGCGTGATCTGCGACGCCGCCCGCGACGCCATCGTCGTCGTCGAGAAGCCGGCCACGAACAGATCGGCCCGCCCCCCGAGGTGTTCGCGCACCCGCTCGGCCAGGCCGTCGACGACGATCGCCCACTCGCGCACCGACGAGGGATCGACGAGGAGCTCGTCGCGCCGCACCTCGATCGCGAGCTGCCCTTGGTGGCGCACGAGGCGCGACCGCAGCGCCTCGGCGTGCTCGTCGACGTGACGAGCGAGGCCCTGCGCGATGCACAGCCAGACGTCGTCGGGGCGCAGCCGCAGCGGCCGGTGGCGCGTGTAGGCCAGGTGCAGCGCCATCACCAGGCCGTTCAGCGGCAGCGCATCGACGAGGAGCGCGCCGTCCGCGTCGCAGGCGACCAGGTTGCGCAGCCCGCGCGCCTCGAGCGCCCCAGCGACGGCGACCTCGACCAGCGGATCGCGATCGGGCTCGACGGACGTCACGTCGAAGGCGATGGCCATCCTGGGATGCTATCATCCGCTCGCGCACGCGTTGAAAACGCGCGGTCGCTAGGCTAAGCAAAGGGCCCATAGCTCAGTCGGTCAGAGCGGCCGGCTCATAACCGGTTGGTCCCTGGTTCAAGTCCAGGTGGGCCCACGGAAGGATGCAGACAGCGTGGAAGTGAAGGAACAACTCAAGCTCCTCATCGAGGTTCAACGTCACGACGCGCGCATCCAGGAGCTCGACGGGATGGTGAAGGCGTGGCCCGCGAAGCTCGACGGGATGCGCGCCGACCTCAAGAAGGTCGAAGCGATGCTGGCCCGCGAGCGCCAGCAGCTCGAAGACACCGAGGCGTGGCGGAAGCAGAAGGCGGACGCCGCGAAGGAGGAGGAGGACGCTCTCCTCCGCGCCAAGCAGCGCAGCTCGCTGGTCAAGAACGTGAAGGAGATGATGGCCAGCGAGCGCGAGCTCCAGGCCACCCGCAAGCTCCGCGAGGAGAGCGAGGCTGAGGTGGCCAAGCTCGTCTCGGTCGTCGAGGGCGCGAAGCAGTCGATCGCGCAGCACGAGGCCGAGCTCGAGGAGCTGCGCAAGCACGTCGCCGCCGAGGAGGAGGCCGCCAAGGCGAAGGTGGCCGAGCTCGAGGCGCAGATCGCGGCCGAGCGTCAGCTCCGCGAGGTGGCGGCCGGGCGCGTCGACGCGAGCGTGATGAAGAAGTACTCGCACATCCGCATGCGCCGCGGCCTGGCGCTGGCGCCGGTGAAGAACGGCACCTGTCAGGGCTGCAACATGAACATCCCGCCGCAGCTCTACAACACGCTCCAGCGCGGCAACTCCATCGAGCTCTGCGGCACCTGCAACCGCATCATCTACTGGGACAAGCTCCTCGCCGATCCCGACGGGGCCCCGGCCGAGAAGGCGGAGAAGCCCGAAAAGAAGGACACCAAGCCCGCCGGGGAGTGATTACACTCGCCTCCGGACGACGTCGTCGGAGAGGATGAGGTGGTCGCCGGCAGCGACGGTTCGCCGTCGCTGCGGGAGGAAAGTCCGGGCTCCACAGGGCAAGGTGCCGGCTAACGGCCGGTCGGGGTGACTCGAAGGACAGTGCAACAGAAAGCAGACCGCCTCCGGCAACGGAGGTAAGGGTGAAATGGTGCGGTAAGAGCGCACCGGGCCCTCGGTAACGAGGGTCGCTCAGGCAAACCCCACCTGGAGCAAGACCGAACAGGGGGCGCCGTCGGGAAACCGACGGCCGGCGCGGCCCGCGTCGCTGCCTCCGGGTTGAGGTCGCTCGAGCCAGCTGGCAACGGCTGGCCTAGATGAATGGCCACTACGCTCCGCAAGGGGCGCACAGAACCCGGCTTACGACCCTCTCCGACGCCGTCGTCCATTCTTGCTCGGGGCTTCGCCCCGAACCCGCGCGCGCTCGACCTTCGCGGCGCTCCGGTCTCCCCGCGCTGGAAGGTTCCGCGTCGCTTCCCGCACCGTCAGCCCCGACGCGCGCTCGCGCCGCGGCTCGATGTACTCGCGCACCAGCTCCGGCCGCTTCTTTCCTGTCTCGCGCAAAATCCAGCCGATCGCCTTGCGGATGAAGAACTCTTTTTCGTCCAGCATCATGTCGGCGTAGCGGGCGAACCGCGCGAAGTCGCCGCCGCCCTCTCGCAACCCCCGCAGGTGCGCGAGGAGCGCCGCGCGCCGGATCCAGAAATCCGGATCTCTCGCCCAGCGGTCGAGCGTCTTCTCGTCGGCGATCGCGCCCGCGACCTCCGTCGCCAGCGGGTCGACGAGCGCCCACGTCTTCGCCTCGCGCACCAGCCGCTCGACGAGCGGGAGCTGCCGCACGGTCAGCGCCGCGCGCGCCAGCACCAGGAGCTCGACCGCGGCGAGGCGGCGCTCGTAGATCGGCTCGGCCCACAGCTCCTCGACGGCAGCGACCACCGCCTTCGGGTCGTCCGCCAGGCGGTGCGTCTTCCAGGCCCGCTTCACGATCGCCCGCGTCGCCGGCACCCCGACGCCGAGGTGGCGGATCGCGCTCTTCAAGTACGCCTTCTCCTTCACCGCGCGCTCGCCGTCGCGCGCCGCGAGGAGCGCCTCGTGGATGTCGCTGACAACCTGCCCCATCTTCGGCATCGTAGCGCGCGTGAAGATCGTCAGCTGGAACGTCAATTCGATCCGCGCGCGCCTCGAGCGCGTGCTGCCGTGGCTCGAGGCCAACCGCCCCGACGTCGCCTGCCTGCAAGAGCTGAAGGTCGAGGAGGACAAGCTCCCGCGCGAGGAATTGTCGTCTATCGGATATCACGTGGCCGCGGTCTGCCAGAAGACCTACAACGGCGTGGCCATCCTCACGCGCGAGGCGCCCGCGACCGACGTGCTCGCGGGCCTCGACGACGGTGAGGAGGACACCCAGGCGCGCCTCATCGCCGCGACGGTGCGCGGGGTGCGCGTCCTCTCGGCCTACGTCCCGAACGGCCAGGAGGTCGGCTCGGACAAGTACGCCTACAAGCTGCGCTGGCTCGAGCGGCTGCGGGGCTATCTCGATCGGCGCTGCGATCCCGCGCAGCCGCTGATCCTGTGCGGCGACTTCAACGTCGCCCCCGAGCCGCGCGACGTCTACGCCCCCGAGAACTGGGAGGGGCAGACGCTCTTTCACATCGACTCGCGGCGCGCGCTGGCCCGCGTCGTCGCCTGGGGGCTCGTCGACACGGTGCGCCTGCACCACGCCGAGCCGGGGCTCTACTCGTGGTGGGACTACCGGATGCTGGGCTTCCCGAAGAACCGCGGCCTGCGCATCGACCACATCTTCGCCACGCGCGGCCTGGCCGAGCGCTGCACGGGCGCGTGGATCGATCGCGAGGCCCGGAAGGGCAAGGCCCCCTCCGACCACGCGCCCGTGCTGGCCGAGTTTTCCGTCTAGCGCAAACTACGCCGCCACCGCCTCCAGCTGTGCGCGCGACCGCGCCGCCGACGCCGCCCAGCCGCGCTTCTCGATGCGCCACCAGTAGACCAGCGACCCGGCGATGATCTCGGCGCACAGCCCGAGCCACCCGCCGAACGCGCCGAGCCCCAGCTTCCACCCGAGCAGCCACGTGAGCGGCGGCGTCAGCGCCCAGGCCGTGAGCACCCCGAACACCGCCGGGAAGCGCACGTCACCGGTGCCGCGCAACGTCGCGCGCGCGACGATGTTGGCGCCGTCGAACACCTGGAACACCGCCGCCACGTGGAGCAGCATCACCGCCGGCCCCGCGACGTTGGGATCGGAGGTGAAGCCGCGCACGATGAGCGGCGCCGCGACGGCGAACACCACCGTGCAGGCCCCGGTGTAGGCGCTGGCCGCCGCCAGCGCCTGGCGCGCCACCCGTCGCACGAGGTCGTCACGATCGGCCCCCACCGCCTGCCCCGCCAGCACCGACGCCGCCTCGGCGACGGCGAACGCCGGCAGGAACGAGAAGTGGATGACCTGCAGCGCGATCTGGTGCGCCGCCATCTGCACCTCGCTCATCGCCGCGACCATGGCTGCGAGGCAGCTGAAGGCGCCGACCTCCAGCGAGAACTGGATCCCCGTCGGGAGGCCGACGCGCCACAGCTCGCGCAGGTGGCGCCGCTCGACGGCGTCGACGCCCCAGCGCGCGCCGCGCAGCCGCCCGGCGACGATCACCACCGCCGCCTCTACGCCGTGCGCGATCACCGTCGCCCACGCCGCGCCCGCGACGCCCCAGCCGCGCCCGTAGATGAACCACGACGCCAGCGCGATGTTGACGAGGTTCGCCGTCACCGTCGCGAACATCGGCGAGAAGGAGTCCCCCTCGCCGTAGCGCACCTCGCGGAGGCCGACGTACAAGAGCGCGAGCGGTGCGCCGAGGTTGCGGATGGTGAGGTACGTCGACGCGTGCTGCCCCGCCGCCTGGCTGGCCGCGATGTGCGGCAGCGCGAAGGCGAGGAGCTGCCCCGCGGCGATCGACAGGACGCCGAGCACACCGACGGCGATCAGCGTCGCCGCGCGATAGGCCTCGACCTCACGCGGGCGGTGCGCGCCGATGGCCTGCGCGACGAGCGTCTTCACGCCGCGGAGCAGGCCGAACGAGAAACAGAGGACCGTGAAGGCAGCGGTGCCGGCGAGGCCGACCCCGGCGAGCTCGGCGGCACCGAGGTGACCGACGAGCAGCGTATCGACGAGCGTCATCACGCTGTACGACAGCGTCGAGATGGCGATCGGCCACGACAGCCGACCGAGCTCGGCGAACGAGCGATGTTCCCAGGCGATTGGTCTCCTACTTCCAGATGACTCGAGCACGACCTTCTCCCTTCGAGCGTTGCGTGCGTGTTGCCGGTTGCGTGATGGACAAAAAAAAACCGCCGGGCCTTGTGGGCGCCGGCGGCGGGAGATCGACCTTCTGTCGGGTGGGTCTACGTTGGACCCTCGAGGTCGGCTCCCGCACGACGGCGGCGACGCGAAACGACGCAAATCTGCGTCGTGATCGCGACGAACGGCGGCATGTACGAAAGTCGATCCATCGGTGGAATCCACCCTACAGGACGCGGGCCATCGAAGTAAAGCCGCGCGCGCTCTGACTACGGTCGGCGCGCGCGGTGCGCAAGTCTGACATTGATGTCGGGGCTTCGCCCCGAACCCCATCGCGTACCGGTCCTGCAGACAGTCCCGGGATCGCGATGTGTCAGAGCGGCGGGAACTCGCTGCGGGTCATCGCGAAGAAGCCGTCGAGCTCGTCGCCGACGGTCCAGTAGGTGACGCCGCGCGCGCCGTGCGCCTTGGCGGCGCGGATCTTCTCGATCATCGAGGCGACGTCCTCGAACCAGAGCGTGCCGTGGCCGGAGTCACAGTGCGGTGCGCGCCCGGCGGCGAAGTGATCGAAGGGGCACGACGCCATGTGGTCGGTCTCGGTGGCGACGGCGCCCCGACACTGCGTGAGCGCGTCGCGCGTGGTCGTGAAGTAGCCCGAGCCGATGGCGTAGTTGGCGAGCCCGAGGAGGAAGCGCTCGGGGTGCCCGGTCGCCTGCGCGCGCGCGAAGACCGCGTCGATCCAGCCGAGCGGCGCGAGCGGCCCGAGGTGCGACGACATGTTGTGGAAGTCGTAGCCCATGACGTGGATCGAATCGACGTCGGCCACGAGCTCCTCGTAGGCGTAGGCGTTGTCGTGGAGGTCGCTCCCCAGGCCGGGCGTGGCCATCGAGAGCTCCTTGCCGTTGGCGTGGAGCGCGGCGCCGAGCTCCTTCATGAAGGCGAGGAAAGGGGCGCGGTCGTCGATGCTCCAGAGGGCCTCGTAGTCGATGTCGATGCCGTCGTAATTATTGTCCATCACCAATTTGACGAGCACCTGGACGTGCGCGCTGCGCTTCGCCGGATCGTGAATCATCCGACGCAGGCGCGACGGGTCCATGTCCTGATCGATGAGCGGGATGATCTGGACGTTGTTCGCGCGCGCGGCGGCGATGACGCTCGGCTCGTTCCAGTGTCCGGCCTTGCGGACGCTCACGCCGTCGGACTCCAGCACCCACCACTTCGGGTGGATGGCGTCGAACTCGGCGACGTGCGCGACGAAGGACTGCTCGCCGACGGTCTCGCCGCCGCCGATCCAGCCGCAGCGCTTGTGGGTGCCGGGGCCGTGAGCGGCGGCGGCCGTGGGGGTGGGCGTGGTCGCGGGCGGCGTGGGAGGCGTGGCCGGCGCCGGCGTGGCCGTTGGTGCGGCGTGCGACGGGTCCATCGCCGTCGTGGTGTCGCTGGTGCCGGTGGTCCCCGGCGCGGTGCTGGTCGTCCGAGAGCCAGTCGAGGGCGAGCCGCTGCAGGCGGCGAGCACGACGAGCGCAGAAGTGCAGAGTTCGCATGGCGGCCGCCCTAGGCAACCCGCGAGCCAGCCCGGCCACCGAGCGGATCCCTGCACGCGTGGCGCGCTCACGCTCGCTCGCCCGACGGTCGAGCGCTCGCCCCGCTGTGGCGTCGCGGCCACGACGCTCGTCCTCGCTGAGGCCGCGCCGTTACGCGTCGCGCGTCACGCGGTCAGGCCCCGCGGCGGCGACGGCGGCGAGGGCGGAGACGAGCGGCGCGTGGATACGGCCGTTCGTCGCCACCGCGGCGCCGTCGTCGACGACGAGCGGGCCGTCGCGCCAGTCGGTGACGCGGCCGCCGGCCTCGGTGACGAGGAGCGCGCCGGCCGCGAGATCCCACGGCTTCAGCTTCATCTCCCAGTAGCCGTCGAGCCAGCCGGCGGCGACCATCGCCAGATCGAGCGCCGCGGCGCCCACGCGCCGCACGCCCTGCGCCCGTCGCTGCAGCGCCTCGAACTCGGCGAAGTTGTTCTGCGCCGAGGTCGCGCGGTCGTAGGGGAAGCCGGTCGCGAGGAGCGCGCGCCCGAGCTCGTCGGTGTCGCTCACGTGGATGGGCGCGCCGTTCAGCGTGGCGCCCGCCCCGCGCGCCGCCGCGAAGGTCCAACCGAGCGCCGGCGCCTCGACGACGCCGACCGCCATGCCCTGGGCGTCCTCGAGGGCGATCGACACGCAGAAGAAGGGCAGCCCGTGGGCGAAGTTCGTGGTGCCGTCGACGGGATCGATGAGCCAGCGCCGGGCGCCACCGGCGTTGCCGCGCGCCCCGCCCTCCTCGGCGACGATCGCGTCTAGCGGAAATTCGCGCTCGAGCGCGGCGACGATCAGCGCCTCGCTGCGCCGGTCGTACTCGGTGACGAGGTCGGTGGCCACGCGCTTCGACGTCGTGGCGTGGCTGCGAAACGCCGCCCCGCGCAGCAGCGCGCCCGCGTCGGCGGCGATGCGCAGCGCGACGTCCAGCTCGGCGGGCGGCATTTCTTGTCGACTACGAAAGGTCGAGGACCATCGTGGTGGCGTTCGCCGTCGTCGAGCGGAACTGCGACGACTCGAGCACCGCCGCGTCGACGAGCTCGCGCGCGACCACGCGGAAGCCAAACTTCTCGGCGAAGAAGTCGCTGGCGCTCTCGGTGACGAGGTAGACGCGCCGCGCTCCGCGACGGCGCGCGCGCCCGAGCGCCGCGTCCGCCAGCATCCAGCCGAGCCCCTCGCCGCGCCGCGACGGCGACGTGGCGAGCGCGCGCAGGAGCCCCGCCTCGTCGAACATCTCCATCGCCACGCTGCCGACGATGTGGCGCGCCGAGTCGCGCAGCACGAGGATCTCGCTGAGGTGCTCCTCGAGGTCCGGGTAGTTGAGGCCGGTCTCGTCGAGGAGATCGCGCAGCCCCTGGACGTCGGCGGGCCCCGCCGGGACCACGGCGTCGCCGAGGCGCGCCAGCAGCCGGTCGTGGATGTTCTCGAAGCCACCCGAGGTCATGATGACGACGGTGTCGCCCGCCCCCGCGCTCTCGGCGAGGTGCTCGATGATCTTGCCGACGTCGGCGAGGTGGCGCGCCTGGACACCGCGCGCGCGCAGATCGCTGGCCAGGCGCTCGGGATCGAAGCGATCGCCGGCCGGCGCCTTCTCGGGGTGGTTGACGGCGCCGATGACGATCTCGTCCGCCGTCGAGAAGGCGTCCGCGAAGTCGGCCTGGAACGTGGCGCGGCGGCTGGTCGCGCTGCGCGGCTCGTAGACGGCGATGAGGCGCCCGCCGCCGTAGCGGCCGCGCAGCGCCTTCAGCGTCTCGCGCACCGCCGTCGGGTGGTGCGCGAAGTCGTCGACGACGGTCACGCCCTGGGCCACGCCGCGCGTCTCCTGGCGGCGGCGGACGCCGGCGAAGCGACGCACGCCGCGCCCGATCTCGTCGACGCTGAGCCCGAGGTCGGCGCAGGCGGCGATGACCGCCAGCGCGTTGGCGACGTTGTACGCGCCGGGGAGGCCGGTGTCGAAGGTGCCGAAGGCGAGGCCGCGGCGGCTCACCTCGAACAGCGTGCGCCCCCCGGGGCGCTGCGCGAAGGGGCGCGCGATCCAGTCGGCCTCGACGGGCGGGTGCGCGTGCTCGCCGTGTCCGTTGCCGTTGCCGGTCGCCGGGCCGGGCGCGACCACGTAGGTCTCGACGCGGCAGCGCGCCGACTTCGCGACCTCCAGCGCGCCGGGGGAGTCGGCGGCGACGACGAGGAGCCCCGTCTCGGGGATCAGCTCGACGAACTTCCGGAACGCCGCCTTCACCGCGTCGAACGACGAGAAGATGTCGACGTGGTCGAGCTCGACTGAGGTGAGGATGGCGGTCTTCGGCTGGTAGTGGAAGAACTTCGATCCCTTGTCGAAGAAGGCGGTGTCGTACTCGTCGCCCTCGACGACGAAGAGCCCCTTGCCCCACTCGGGGCGGGCCGCGCCGCCGAGGCGCCAGCCGCGCCCGAAGTTCTGCGGCACGCCGCCGATGAGGAACGACGGATCGCGCCCCGCCGCCGTCAGCACGAACGCGGCGAGCGAGCTGGTGGTCGTCTTGCCGTGCGTCCCGGCGACGACGAAGGAGTGGCCCTCGCGCAGGAAGAGGTCCTCGAGGAGCGCGGGGAACGAGGTCAGCTTGAGCTTGCGCTCTTCGGCGGCGCGCACCTCGACGTGATCCTTCGAGGCGACGTTCCCGACGACGACGACGTCCGGGTTCCAGTCGAGGTTCTCGGGGCGATAGCCCTCGAAGACGGCGATGCCGCCCTCGGCGAGCTGGGTCGACATCGGCGGATACACGTCGGTGTCGGAGCCACGGACGTCGTGGCCGGCCGCCTTGAGCAGCCCGGCGAGCGAGCCCATGCCGGTGCCGCAGATGCCAATCAGGTGAATCTTCACTCGACTCCGCTCCCCGCGCGCAAAACGCCGCCGCGGTGTGTACCAGCCCGGACCGCCGCAAACAAGAGGGGATCTGCACCCTTGACGTCGATGGGCGAAGGGGTCGACGATAGACGGGATGGCCGAGTCGAAGCTCCCGAGCGCCGCGCGTGAGCGCCGCGGGCACTTCCGCGGCAAGCCCCGCCCTGGGCGGCGCGTCGAGGTGACCTTCCAGCTCGAAGCCGACGGGGCTGCGCAACCCGTGCACGCGGTCACCAAGAACATCGGGGTCGGGGGCGCGTTCGTCTCGACCACCGATCCGCCGCCGCCCGGCACCGCGCTGCGACTGTCGCTGGTCGTGCCAAAGGCGCAACAGCCGGGCGACGAGCGCAGCTCGTCGGGCGGGTTTCGCACGGTGATCGAGGTGCGCGCCGAGGTGCGCTGGATCGTCGACGGCAAGCACGACGAGCCCGAGAGCGAGTACGGCATGGGGGTGAAGTTCTCGGCGCTCGACGTCGAGCAGCTCATGCTCCTCAACGAGTACTTCGCCTCGCTGACGACCGCGGATCTCGTGGACCACGACGGGGACTGAGCGCATCGAAGCGATGGACATGTCCAGGCCACGGCCCCTCGTCCTCGTGTGCGAAGACGAGGAGCGCATCGTCGAGCTCCTCCGCACCATCACCGAGCCGCTCGGCGTCGACCTCGTCGCGGCGCAGGATGGGGCGGCCGCCCTCGCGCACCTCGCGGCGCGGCGGCCGTCGCTCCTCCTCCTCGATCTCGTGCTGCCGACCATCGACGGCTTCGGGATCCTCGAGCGCGTGCGGCAGCGGCCCGATCTCGACGACATGCCGATCGTCGTCGTCTCGGCGCTGTCGGACGCGGCGCACATCAAGCGCGCCTACGGCTACGGCGTCGTCGACTATGTGCTGAAGCCGTTCAACGTCGACCTCCTCGACGCCAAGCTGCGCGTGTTCCTGCGCATGCGGCGCCTCACCGAGGAGGTGAAGGCGCGCGAGGCGTTCCTCGAGGAGGTCGTCGACCACGTCTCGAGCGGGCTGCTCGTCGTCGACGCAGAGGGGACGGTGGTGAAGGTGAACGCGGCGGCGGCGACGATGCTGGCCACCCCGCCGGGCGCGATCGTCGGGAGGCGGCTGGGCGAGGCGCTGCCGGGGGCCGAGCCGCTGGTGCTGGTCGCCGGCGACGCCGCGCAGCGACGGGTGACGGTGCAGACGCCGCTCGGCCCGCGCACGCTCGGGTTCACCAACGCCACCGTCGACGTCGGCGGGGGGACGGGCGCGGTGGCGGTGTTCCGCGAGCTCTCCGCCGTCGAGGCCAAGCAGCGCGAGCAGGAGGAGCGGGCGCGCGCCGTCGAGCTGGCGCAGATGGCGCGCAGCTTCGCGCACGAGGTCCGCAACCCGCTGGCGGCGATCGGCGCGGCGGCGCAGGTCATCGCGCGCGAGGACTGCGAGCAGCCGATGCGGACGCGGCTGGCGCGCGCGATCGAGGCCGAGGCGGGGCGCGTGACGGGGCTCGTGCACGAGTACGTCGAGCGCCGGGCGGTGCCGCGCGAGGCGGCGGCGGTGGACGTGGGGGCGCTGCTCGTCGACATCGTCGAGGTGAACCTCCTCGGGTCGACGGCGCGCGAGCGCGTGTCGATCGAGCAGGCGGCCACGCTGCCGGCGGTGCGCGCCGACGCGGGGCGGCTCAAGCAGGTGGTGCTGAACCTGGTGCTCAACGCGGTGAACGCGACCGAGCAGGGCGGGCGGATTCAGCTCTCGGCGGCGCAGGAGGGCGCGGGCGTCGCGCTGCGCGTCGCCGACACCGGGCACGGCATCGCCGAGGGCGACCTGCCGCGCATCTTCGAGGAGAGCTTCTCGACGAGGCGGGGCGGCGGGCTGGGGCTGCCCATCTCGCGCCGCATCGTCGAGCAGCACGGCGGCACCATCCGCGTCGAGAGCCGCCCCGGCGAAGGCACCACCTTCACCGTCTGGCTCCCCGCCGCCTGACCGAGACAGAGTGATTTACAGGAGGGGGAGTGGGGAGTCAGAATCTGAGTCTGACTCCTTCCTCCCAACTCCTGTGAAATTTCTGTCTAGTCGTATTTGAGGGGGCGGACGCGCTTCAGCGCTTCGTCGAAGGCGACGTTGATGCCGACGGAGATGATCTGCGTGCGCGCCTGGTAGCGGCCGTTGTTGATGGCGCCGGTGAAGTTCCCGTCAGCGTCGCGGTCGAGGCCGGTCGAGCCGTCGAGGACGCCGACGCGGCCGTTGGTCACGATGCGCTCGGGCTCGTAGAGGTAGGCGTAGGCGACGTTGATCGCCACGCCGCGCACGCGATAGCCGAGGCCGATCGTCGGCGCGTACTTCGCGCCGGTGTTGAAGTCGAGGCGCGTGTCGTTCTTCGTCGTCGCCGCGCTGTCGAAGAAGAAGCCGAGGCGGAAGGTCAGGACGCCCGCCGGCAGCTTCAGATTGTACGCCCCACCGACGCGCACGCTGAAGGTGTCGCGGTAGCGGTGCCAGAGGCGCGCGTTGATGTCGCTGAAGATCGCCAGCCGCGGGATCTGGATGAGGTCACCCTCGCCCTGCGCCTGCGACCACGACTCGTAGGTGCCGTCGACCTCGATGTCGCCGTGCTCGAAGCCGTCGACCTTGTCGCGGTAGAAGGCGTAGCGGAGCCCGAGGCGCACCACCCACGGCAGCGTCGTCTTGAAGGTCGCGGGCGCGTCGTTGATCGGCAGCGGCTGCGCGGGCGGCGGCGTCGCGCCGGCGGTGCCCGAGGCCTCGAGGTAGACCGGGCCGCGCACGTTGAGGCCGATCGACAGCGCCTTCAGCGGGTGGAACATGAAGCCGAGCGACGCCGTCGCGGTCGCGCCGGTGAGGTTCAGCTTCACCTCGGAGTTGCAGCCGGTCGACTCCCAGCTCGGGCAGATCCCGGGGACCAGCAGGCCGACCTGCGAGACGTTCGAGAGGTTGAAGTGGCCGACGGCGATGTGGAGGGCGACGCCGATGTCGAGCCACTTGGTCGCGCGCACCGCCGCGGCCAGCGTCGGGTAGACGATCAAGAGATCTTCGTTGACGACGTCGAAGCGCGACGGCGACGGCCAGTCGACGCCGTTCACGCTGAGGGTGCCGGGGAACTGGCGCTTGCCGTACGACGACGGGCCGTAGACGCCGAGGCCGAAGGTCCAGCGATCGAGCTTGCCGAAGTCGGTGGTGATGCCGAGGAAGGGCGCGAAGAAGGGGCCGCCCTGGTTGCGCACCGTCGGGAAGGGCTGGCCGACCCAGGGCGCGCCCGCGTTCGACGCCGCCTCGGCCGGGTAGACGCCGGCGCGCGTGAACTCGTAGTCGTGGAGGATGATGTTGCCGTCGATGAGGACGCGCGTGCCGCGCTGCCGCGCCAGCCCGGCGACGTTGTAGTCGAGGGCCAACGGCGTGTCCGCCTTGGCGGTGAAGGTGCCGCCGCGCCCGAGCGCCTCGGTGCCGTTCGACGGGAACTCGTAGCCGCCGGCGAAGGCGGGGCGGCTGGGCGCCACCGTCGACGCCACCGCTGCACAGCCCACCGCGAGCAAAGCCAATCGTCTCTTCATCCGAGCCCCTCCTCCGGATCGCGCGTCAAGGGATGGTGTTTATTGTCTAGCGTTTTCATGGCCCGCAGGTGGACCATCAGAATCGAGATCGCCGCCGGCGTCACGCCGGGGATGCGGCTGGCCTGCCCGAGCGAGCGCGGCTGCACGCGCGTCAGCTTCTCGCGCGCCTCCGTCGAGAGGCCGGCGAGGCCGCGGTAGTCGAGCGAGGGCGGCAGCGCCACGTCGTCGAGGGCGCGGGCGCGCGCGGCGACGTCGGCCTCGCGCGTGATGTAGCCCGCGTACTTGACGCGCACCTCGACGCGCTCGGCGATGGCCGGCGCCAGCTCGGTCGTCGACGGCGCGAAGCCGCCCGCGCGCAGCGCCGCGTAGTCGAGCTCGGGGCGGCGCAGGAGCTCGAGGAGCGAGGTCGGCTTCTTGAGCGGCGCCGTGCCGAGGGCGACCACCCGCTCCTGCGTCGCCGTGGTCGGCGGCAGCACCGTCTCCTCGAGGCGGCGCAGCTCGGCCTCGACGGCGGCGCGGCGGCGCTCGAAGGCCGCCCAGCGCTCGTCGTCGACGAGCCCCAGCCGCCGCCCGAGCGGCGTCAGCCGCTCGTCGGCGTTGTCCTCGCGCAGCACCAGGCGGTGCTCGGCGCGCGAGGTCATCATGCGGTAGGGCTCGTCGGTGCCGCGCGTCGTCAGATCGTCGACGAGGACGCCGCCGTAGGCCTGGTCGCGCCGCAGCACGAGCGGCTCGCGCCCGAGCTGGGCGAGCGCCGCGTTCGCCCCCGCGAGCAGGCCCTGGATCGCCGCCTCCTCGTACCCTGAGGTCCCGTTGAGCTGCCCCGCGTGATAGAGGCCGCGCACGCGCTTGGTCTCCAGCGTCGGGTGCAGCTCTTGCGGGTCGCAGAAGTCGTACTCGACGGCGTACCCGGGGCGCATCATCTCGGCGCGCTCGAGCCCGGGGATGGTGCGGATCATCGCCAGCTGCACGTCGACGGGCAGCGACGTCGAGACGCCGTTCGGGTAGACCTCGATGGTGTCGAGCCCCTCGGGCTCGAGGAAGATCTGGTGGCGCGGCTTGTCGGAGAAGCGCACCACCTTGTCCTCGATCGACGGGCAGTAGCGCGGCCCGACGCCGGTGATGGCGCGGCTCTGGCCGTAGAGCGGCGAGAGGTGGAGGTTCGCGCGGATGAGGTCGTGGGTCGCCGCCGTGGTGTAGGTGACCGCGCAGGCCACCTGGCGCAGCGGCGGCGCCGGGCCATCCTCGGCGAACTGCGGGATGGGCGTGTCGCCCGGCTGCTGCTCGAGGCCCGCCCAGTCGATGGTCCGCCCGTCGAGGCGGCAGGGGGTCCCGGTCTTCAGGCGCGCCAGCGGGAAGCCGAGCGCGGCCAGCGACGCCGAGAGCCCGCGCGCCGGCGCCTCGCCCGCGCGTCCGCCGTCGGTCTGCGCGTCGCCGACGTGGATGCGCCCGCGGAGGAAGGTGCCGGTGGTGAGGATCACCGCGTCGGCCAGGAAGCGCAGCCCGATGGTGGTCTCGACCCCGTGAACGCGCCCGTCGTCGACGAGGAGCGCGGCGCCCTCATATTGCTTGACATCAAGTCCGGGCGCCCGCTCGACGACGGCGCGCATCGCCAGCCGGTAGCGCGCCTTGTCGCACTGCACGCGCGTCGCGCGCACCGCCGGCCCCTTCGACGTGTTCAGCCGCCGGAACTGGATGCCGGTCGCGTCGGTGACGCGGGCCATCGCGCCCCCGAGCGCCTCGATCTCCTTCACCAGGTGCCCCTTGCCGACGCCACCGACGGCGGGGTTGCAGGACATCTGCGCGATGGTGTCGAGGTTCCCGGTGAGCAGGAGCACGCGCCGCCCGAGGCGCGCCGCCGCGAGCGCGGCCTCGCAGCCGGCGTGGCCGGCGCCTACGACGATGACGTCGTAGCGATGAGGATGCTCGTGCGCGCGCACGGCACCGAGCCTTCCCGTCGCGCGCGTTCATGTCAAGCACACTTCGGCCAATCGGTGCGCTACGCTCCTCGGCCATGCCCTTCCTCATCCTCCTGGCCCTCGCCGGCGTCACGGGCGGGGGTGGCGGCGGTCCGACCGACTCCCCCGAGGCCATCGCGCGCGCCGTCGTCGCCGACCTGGCGGCGCGCCGCTTCGACGCCGTCGCGGCGCGCTTCGACGCGACGATGGCGACGGCGCTCCCCGTCGCCAAGCTCGCCGCGACCTGGGACGGGCTCGTCGCCATGAGCGGCGCCTTCCAGCGCGTCGAGTCGGCGGCGGTCCAGCCATCGGGCAAGGTCACGCGCGTCGTCCTCCCCTGTGCCTTCGCCAAGGGGCGCTTCGAGGTCGACGTCGTCCTCGACGGCGAGCGCAAGGTGACGGGGCTCTTCATCCGCCCCGCCGCCGCGCCCTGGTCGCCGCCGCCCTACGCGACGGGCTCAGTGCGCGAGAGCGAGGTCAAGGTCGCCGGCCTGCCCGGCACGCTGACGCTGCCAGCGACGGGAGAGGGCCCCTTCCCGGCGGTGGTCCTGGTGCACGGCTCGGGGCCGAACGATCGCGACGAGACCGTCTACGGGACGAAGGTCTTCGCCGATCTCGCGCGCGGGCTGGCGGCGCGCGGCGTGGCGACGCTGCGCTACGACAAGCGCACCAAGGTCGAGCCGCAGGCCTTCCCGCCGTCCGCGCGCTACACGGTGATGGAGGAGGTCGTCAACGACGCGCGCGCGGCGGTGAAGCTGCTGCACGAGACGCCGAAGATCGATCGCCTGCGCATCTACGCGCTCGGCCACAGCCTCGGCGGGTACGTCGCGCCGCGCATCATGCTGCCGTCGAGCGGCGAGCCGCGCCTCGCCGGGTTGGTGATCCTCGCGGGATCGACGCGGCCGCTCGACGTGCTCCTCCGCGAGCAGATCCCGGTCACCGCGCCAGGCAACACGCAGGCGGCCGCCGCCGTCGAGGCGTTCGCCAAGCAGATCAACGACCCGGCGCTCAAGGCGACCGACGTCGTCGACATGCTGGGGGCGAAGATCCCGGGGTCGTACTTCCTCGATCTGCGCAGCTACGATCCGGGGAAGACGGCGCAGGCCGTCGCCATCCCGGTGTTGGCGCTGCAGGGCGGACGCGACTACCAGGTGCGGCTGGCGGACCTCGACGGTTGGAAGCGCGCGGGCGCCACGACCAAGGTCTACCCGGCGCTCAACCACCTCTTCGTCGCGGGCAGCGGCCCGTCGACGCCCGCCGAGTACCTCGCCCCCGGGCAGCACGTCGCCGAGGAGGTCGTCGCCGACATCGCCGCCTTTGTTGCTGGACGGAAAAAGGGTCAGTAGCGGAGGCCGGTCCCCGCGGCGAGCGCGAAGGAGTGGCGCGGCAGCGGGGCGGTCGCGTCGAGGAGCGCGTCGTAGTCGAGGCGCGCGTGGATCATGAGGGCGGTGCGCCGCCCGAGCGGCACGACGTCGACGGTGGTGGCGAGGAAGGCGCCGGCCATCACCGCGCGCGCCACGTCGACGCGCACCTCCCCGGCAGCCGCCCCTGCGCGCAGGTGCACCGAGTCGGAGACGCGCACGTCGAGCGCCAGCCCACCCAGCCCCTCGAGGATGACGCGGCTCTTCTCCCCCTCGACGCCGATCATCATGCGGCCGTTCAGGACGACGCCGACCGGCCCCTTCAGCGTGAGCCCGAGGGTGAGGTCGGTCCCGCCCGACACCGACTGGAACCCGGGCGCCTGGCGGTCGTCTCCGACGACGATGCGCCAGCCGCCGGCCGCGATCAGCCACTCGACGATGCCGTGCTCGCGCACCCACGCCGCCGCCCGCGTGTCGGCGCGCGCCGACCCCGCGACGAAGAGCAGCAGCGCGAACGCGGCGGCGAGGCGCAGCATCCTACTCGGCGGCGGCGCCCGACGACGACGACGGCGACGGCCCCTTGCACTTCGGCGCCCCGTGCGGGAAGCGCGGCTCGAAGGGGTACACGTTCAGCGTGAATTCGACCTCGACCTCGGCCATCGTCGGCCCGCGCGGCGCCTTCTGCCCGGTCCACTTCATCCCCTGCACCTTCGTCGAGCCGCAGGGATCGAACAGCCCGCGCGGCGTCGCGCGCACCGTCTTCGCCCAGTCCTCGAGGTGCCCCTCGGCGCACATCCCGTCGCCGCCGCAGCGAAAGGCGAAGGTCCGGTACCAGGACTTCATCGCCCCGCTCCACTCGTAGACAAAAAAGGCCGGCTCCATCCCGGCCTCGACGTTGGCGGCCCTGGCGCGCACGACCACGCGGTGCTGCCCCGGCGGCAGATCGATGTAGCCGCAGCTCGGCTCGGGGCGCTCGGTCGACTTGTTCAGCGTCCCGCGCCCGTCGACGGTGATGCTGATCGGGTCGAGCCCGCGGCCGGTGCGCAGCTCGAACCGCTTCTGCCCGGCGGCCGGCGCCCCCTCGGGATCCTCCCCCTTGTCGGTCGCCGTCGGCTCGGCGGGCTCGCCGGCGTTGTCGACGGCGCGGCAGCGACACTCGCCGCCCGCGCAGCGCGTCCCGGCGGTGACGAGCGGCCCGGCGGGCTTGGCGGTCGGCGTCGAGGACGGCCCCGAGGCGCACGCGGCCAACGCGACTACAAAGACGAGAGTCCAATTCGGGCTCATGCGGAGGGCATCTTACCTCCTGTTTGACACAGCGCCGTCGGAGATCGCACCATGCACGCCTTCATGCGGTTACGCGTTCTCGTCATCGCCCTTCTCGCGCTCGGCGCGTGCGAGGGCGGCTCCAACTTCCTGAAGGGCACCGTCGCGCTCTACCCGACGGCGGAGAAGAACTACCAGCAGGGCGTGAAGGAGCTGAAGTCTGGCAACTGGCTCGCCGCGCTGCAGTACTTCCAGCACGTCCGCACCAACTTCGGCTTCTCGAAATACGCGACGCTGGCCGAGCTCGGCATCGCCGACGCCAACCTGGGCCGCGAGAAGTTCATCGAGGCCATCGACGGCTACAAGCAGTTCATCAAGGCGCACCCCAACCACGAGCACGTCCAGGACGGCTACGCCGGCTTCAAGATCGGCGAGACCTACCACAAGCAGATCCCGTCGGACTGGTTCCTCGCCCCGCCATCGTACGAGAAGGATCAGGGGCCGGTCATCGAGGCGCTGCGCGAGCTCGGCGCCTTCCTCGAGCAGTACGGCGACAGCCCCTACGCCCCGAAGGCGCGCAAGCTCCTCGGCGACTGCACGCGCCGCCTCGCCGACCACGAGCTCTACGTCGCGCGCTTCTACCTCGATCGCGACAAGCCCTACGCCGCCATCGGCCGCCTCGAGGGCGTCATCAAGGACTACCCCGGCGCCGACCGCGAGCCGGAGACGCTGCTCCTCCTCGGGAAGACCTACCTCAAAATGGAGAAACCGGCCCGCGCCCGCGAGATCTTCGCCAAGCTGGCGACGGACCATCCCAGCGATTTCCGCGCGGGAAAGGCGAAGCTGTATATTGAATTCATCGACAAACGGTGGGGACAGAATCCCCCCGCCGACGCGAGCGCTGCGAACGGCAAGCGCTAAGGGGGCCCATGGTCGACGATCGGCTGCGTCAGCTCATGCACCTCGCGCGTGAGCACTACGAGAACCGCGAGTACGACAAAGCCGAGCCGCTCCTCCAGGCCATCATCCGCGAGCACCGCGGGTTCGCCGACATGTTCAACATGCTCGGCGTCATTCAGCATCAGCAGGGGCAGTTCACGCAGGCGCAGGAGTCCTTCGAGGAGGCGCTGCGGATCAACCCCAACTACACCGAGGTCGCGCTGAACCTGGCGGTGACCTACAACGATCTCGGGAAGTATCGCGAGGCGCGCGAGGTCTATGCGCGGGCCATCGCGAACTCGAAGGCGCAGCCGCACCACCTCGATCCCTTCGCCAAGGGCAAGCTCGCGAACATGCACGCGCGCGTCGCCGACGCCTACGCCAGCCTCGGGCTGTATTCCGAGGCGGCGAAGGAGTTCCGCAAGGCGCTCGACCTCTGCCCGACCTTCCTCGACATCCGCACGCGGCTCGCGTCGGCGCTGCGCGACAACGGCGAGAAGGAGGCGGCGGTGCAGGAGTATCAGCTCGTCAAAGAGCAGAACCCCAATTACGTCCCGGCGCGGGTGAACCTCGGGGTGACGCTCTACTCGCTCGGGCGGCGCGACGACGCGCGCGCCGAGTGGGAGGCGGTGCTGCGCATCGATCCCGACAACAAGTCCTGTCGGATGTACCTCGAGATCCTCAAGGGCTGACCCCTCTCGATAGAGCGGTTCACAGGACGGAGGACGGAAGGAGTCAGAGTTTTTGTATAACAGAAATTCCGACTCCTTCCTCCCCCCTCCTGTAAAAAAATCTGTCTAGCGGCCGGGGAGGAGGCGCCCGCGGTTGCCGTTCGTGGCGACGGGCCGATGCAGCACGATCTCGCGCCCGGCAGCGCGGCCAGCGCCATGCGCCTCGGTGCGCTCGTTGCCGTAGCTGCGCCGCGTGACGATGCGCGGGTGGCGCTGGCGCAGGTAGCCCGTGAGGTCGGCGTCGCCGACCCAGACCAGCCCCTCGGCCTCGTGGCGACGGCGCGCGCTCTCCAGCTTGTCGCGAAAGCCGATCATCACGCCCGCGAGGAAGGTCTGGCGATCGCGGTTCGATCGAATGCGGCGCGCGGTCTTGTACTCGTCCCACAGCCGGTCGGCGGTGCGCGAGAGGAAGGCGTGGACGTGCTCGGCCATGTCGAGGTTCACCGTCGAGCCGCACACCTCGAGCACGCTCGCGCGCTTGCCCTCGGTGACGCGCCACACCGGCACCCAGATCACCTCGACGAAGAAGAACTCGTTGAGGAGGTTCGCCAGCACGCGCTCCGCCTCGGTGGTGCGCCCCGTCGGGCGGCCGAGGTGGCGGAACGAATAGCCGCGGCGCGAGACCGCCTCGAGGTTGTGGCGCAGCATGAGCCGCTGCGCCTCGGCCATCGCCGCCTCGGCCTCGTGGCGGTTCGAGCTCTCGGCGAGCGCCAGCAGCTTGGCGATGCGCGACAGCACGCGCGCGTCGTTCTCGCGCGGGGTGTCGCCCGCCGTCGGTGCGTCGGGGAGGCCGGCCGCCGCCGCGTCGATGCCGAGCGTCTCGCACACCTTGCGGAAGGCCGGCCCGTGCGCCGTCTCGTCGATGGCGCCGAGGATCTCGTGCGTGTACTGGTGCGCCATCTCGTGCTTGAGGACCTCGACGACCACGCCCCAGCCGCGCTCGACGACGAAGCGGCGTGACAGCGCGATCGAGCGCGACTCCGGCCGCCACTGGCCGAGGCGCGCGTCACTGTCGTCTAGCAAAAAAGCGGGCGGCTGCATGCGCCGCTTGAAGAAGGTCGCGTTGAGGTCGTGCCAGGTCTCGGCGATCGCGTGGAGCAGCGCGCGCTCGAGCTCTGCGGAGAGGTGGCCCTCGGTCACGCCGAGAGCTTGACGTCACCGCAGGCGACGGCGCAAGCCGAACGCGAGCGCGACCAGCGCGAAGACGATCGTCGCCGTCGCGCCGCGGTTGGGCGCGCCCGGCGCCGCGCTGCAGCCCACGCGGTTCGTCGAGTCGACGAAGCCGTTGCCGCCGTGGATCATCGCCACCGCCGAGAGCTGCCCGTACGACGCCGCCACCATGTGCGGCTTCTTGGGATCGTACGGGTAGCGGTAGAGGTCGCCGATGCCCGGCTCGCTCGCGCCGTCGACGTCCCAGCGGTACTCGGCGCCCCAGATCACGCGTGCTTGCGCGTCGCTGGCGACGGCGAGCGCGACCAGCCACTGACCGGCGCGCGCCTTCGACTCGTCCTCGCCATAGATGCGCACGTCGGTGACGTCGCTCGGCGGGACGGCGATCCCCTGCAGCGTCTGGATCACCTGCCCGCCGACGGTGAGCTCGACGGTGAAGGGGCCGGCGGCGGTCGGCGTGACCTGCAGCCAGTCGCGATCCTCGAACAGATAGGTGCGCAGGACCTCGACGGTGGCGCGGCCGCTGGCGACGCGCGCCGAGAGCGCGCCGTTGCCGGCCAGGCGATCGGGCCCGTCGAAGTAGCTGGCCAGGTAGGTCGAGGTCCCGCCGACGACGATGCGGCCGTCGCCCCAGTCGCTGCGCAGGTCGGGGCGGTGCACGAGGAGCGGCCCGTGGTGGTCGACGGCGATCGACGTCGGCAGCGCGACGGTGATCGGGATCGTACGCCGCACCGAGCCGCCGTCGTCGACGACGCGGAGGGTGGCGACGCCGGGCGCGAGGGCGTGACCGCGCGCGGTGCGGAAGTCGCCGCGGTCGTCGTACGACGGCGGATCGACGGTGAAGATGGACGGATCGGTCGACTCGATGGTCCAGCGGCGCGTGTTGCCGACCGACTGCGTCTCGAGATAGAGGCCCATCGAGCTGCCAACGACGTAGGGCGCGTGGAGCGCGTCCGAGGGGCCGAGGATCGGCGTGAAGTTCAGCTCGAAGTCGACGTCATCGACGACGGCGACCGACGGGCAGCCGGCGGCGCCGAGCGCGATCGCGGCGAGCGTGAGGGCGGGCAGGATTCGCATGCGCGGCCTCCAAGCAAACCAAGTGCCGACGTCCATCTTCGCACGGGAGGCGCGCCGACGCCGAATCCTCGACGATGGTGGTTGTCCCCGGCCATCGCGCTGTGGCACTCACACGGCGTGCGTACGACATCTTTGTCACTGTTCCTCCTGCTCGCCTCCGTCGCGGCGGGCTGCTCGACCACGAACCCCGGCGGCGGCGGCGGCAACGCGGTCGATCTCGGCGGTGGCGGCGACGGCGGCGGCGGTGGCGGCGGCGGCGGCGGTGGTGGCGGCAACACCGACGGTGGTGGCGGTGGCGGCGGCGGCGACCTGTCGATGCCCACCGTCCAGATGGGCCCCTACGACGTCGACGGCCCCGCCTCGGTCACCAAGATGACGATGATGCCCGGCTCGTTCTCCGTCGACGTGTACGTCCCGTCGACGATGGGGCCGCGCCCGGTGGTCATCATCAGCTCCGGCTTCTTCCAGCCCGGCAAGGCCTACGCGCCCTACGCCACCCGCCTCGCCAGCCACGGCGTGATCGCCATCACGCGCGACGATCCGAATGTCGGGGCGCAGACCTCGCAGCTGGCCACCGACATCGGGACCATGGTGAAGACCTGGCTCCCGGCGCAGAACGACAACGGTCCGCTGAAGGGCCGCATCGACGTCACCAAGATCGGCCTCGCCGGCCACTCGCGCGGCGGGCAGGCGTCGCTCCTCGCCGCCGGCGGCGACGCCAAGGGCAAGGTGCGCGCCTTCTTCGGCCTCGATCCGGTCGACTCGGCGCCGCCCTCGTTCCCGGGGCAGCCGCCGGCGACGCTGGCGCGCACGGTGGTGCCGCAGATGGGCATCCCGTCGGTGTTCCTCGGTGAGACCACCAACTCGATGTCGGGCGGCGGTCTGTTCTCGATGGCCTGCGCGCCCGAGGCCGACAACTACGCCATGCTCTACGGGATCGCGCCCACGCCGTCGGTGAAGATCACCGCGCTCGGCGCCGACCACACGCAGTTCGAAGATCCGGCGAGCTGCGCGCAGTGCAACCAGTGCAATCCGAAGGGGACGACCCCGACGGCGACGGTGCTGCGCTACTCGACGCGCTACCTGATGGCCTTCTTCGCCCGCGAGCTCCTCGGCGACGCCACCGTCGGCACCACGCTCGACGGCGCCGGCACCAGCAACGACGTCTCCGCCGGCCTGATTACTGTCGAGCACAAATAGCGCCGCCCTGCCCTACCGCTTCGGCGGCGTCTCGCCCCCCTCCAGCACCCACAGCACGTCGGCGGCGCGGTCGGTGATCGCGCGCTCCCGCTCCGACTCCAGCACCGGCAGCACCAGCAGCACCTCCCCGACGCCGCGACGCGCGACCCGCGCCGGCACCGCGGCGCGCCGCGTGTGCCCGTCGCCGGCGATCACCAGCATCCGCCGCGGCCCGCCCGGCGCGCCGAGCGCCGCGACGATCGTCTCGGCCATCGTCTCGTCCCACACCAGCTGCGCCTGATAGAAGCGCTCGAACTGCGCGTCGCGGAAGCGCCCGCCGTCGTGCCCGCCGAACGCCTCGCGCACCATCTCGCGGTGCGACGCCGGCCCCGGGCGCAGCTCCGGCAGCCGCTTGCGCTCCTCGTCGCCGAGGCCGTCGACGCCGCGCTTCGCCACCGCCTTCACCAGCGCGCGCTCCGCGTTCAGCGCGAACGCCGGCAGCTCGTGCGCGCGGGCGAAGGCCAGGAGCGGCCGATAGAGGCCGAACGGGAAGCCCCAATTCTCCTTCCAGGCCGCCGCGCGCGCGAACGCCTCGTCGTCGACGGTGGAGCCGGCGCGAACGTAGTCCGAGAGCGGCGCCTGCGCCGAGCGCGGCAGCATCTCGAGCCCGACGCCGAGGCTGGGGTCGGCCGCGTACGCCGCCTCGAGCACCTCGAGCTGCGCGGCGTGGTGGTGCGGGTTGGAGTGCTCCTCGCCGACGAAGATCACCCGCGCCGCGCGCAGCCGCGCCGCCAGCGCCTCGGGGGCGATCGGCTCGCCAGTGGCGCCGTCGACGACGCGGTGGGGCAGCGTCACCGGCACGGTCGCCCCCTTCTCGCCGTGCTTCGGCGGCGGCGTCACCGACGAGCGCGCGGCACAGCCGGCCACCATCGACAGCCCGATCGCGAGGGCAACACCAACACCAACACGCATGGTCGCCTCTATACTCCGCCCCGTGCGCCTCGTCACCCGCGACCTCCCCGGCACCGGCGGCCTCCACAAGGCCATCCCCGAAGACTTCGTCGTCGAGGAGATCCCCGCCTATCTCCCGTCGGGCGACGGCCCGCACACATTCCTGTCCATCGAAAAACGCGGCCTCGACACCGACGAGGCGGTCACCCGCATCGCCGCCGCGCTGGGGGTCGCCGCGCGCGACGTGGGCGTCGCCGGGCAGAAGGATCGCCAGGCGCTCACCCGGCAGTGGATCTCGGTCCCCAACGTCGACCCCGCCCGCGCGCTGGGGCTCACCCTCGACGGCATCCGCGTCCTTGGCGCCGAGCGCCACGGCAACAAGCTCCGCACCGGCCACCTCCGCGGCAACCGCTTCACGCTCACCCTCCGCGGCGTCGTCGACGACGCGCCCGCGCGCGCCCGCGCCATCCTCGACGGGCTGGTGGCTGCCGGCGGCCTCCCCAACTACTTCGGCCCGCAGCGCTTCGGCGCCCGCGGCGACAACGGCGAGCGCGGCAAGCGCCTCCTCCTCGGCGGTGGCGCCGCCAAGGGCAACCCCAAGCAGAACCGCTTCTTCGTCTCGGCCTACCAGGCGGAGCTCTTCAACCGCGCCCTCGACGCGCGCATCGACGACGGCCTCCTGCGCACCGCCCTCGTCGGCGACGTCCTCAAGAAGAGCGACACCGGCGGCCTCTTCACCGTCGATGACGCCGCGCTCGCCGACGCCCAGGCCCGCCTCGCGAGCGGCGCTGTCGTCGTCACCGGCCCGATGTTCGGCCATACCATGATGGCCCCGCCGGCCGGCACCCCCGCGGCCGCGCGCGAAGAGTCCATCCTCGCCCAGGAGGGCATCACCCCCGCCGCCTTCGCCACCCTCGGCAAGCTGGCCGAGGGCACGCGCCGCCCCCTCCTCGTCCCGATCGACCGCCCCGAGGCCCGCCCGGGCGACGAGCCGGGGACGCTGCTCCTCGCCTTTGGCCTCCCCAGCGGCAGCTACGCGACCACTCTCCTTGCCGAAGTGACGAAGTAGAGCGCAACCTTCGACCGACGTTTCGCGTCTTACAGCAAAGCGCGGCACTTGCCGCTATGGACATTCCGGAGTACATCACGCCGCGGGAGGCGCGCTCGCTTCATGCACATTACCGAAAAGTTCCTTTCATTCACGATGCTTGGAGCCGAGTGGGTCCTCTGGCTCCTGATCGGCCTGTCCGTGATCAGCCTCGCCATCATGATCGAGCGCGGCTGGTTCTTCATGAAGCACGGCTTCGACCTCGACTCCGTCGCTGCCGAGCTCAAGCGGCTCCTCAAGGCGGGCAAGATCGCCGAGGCCAAGAGCCTCCTCAAGGACAACGACGCCATCGAGGCCAAGGTGGTCGTCGCCGGCCTCGCCGAGGTCGAGCACGGCCCTGACGCGGTCTCCGAGTCGATGCTGGCGACCAAGGCGAAAGAGCGCCTCCGCCTCGAGCGCAACCTCGCGATCCTCGGCACCCTCGGCAACAACACCCCGTTCATCGGCCTCTTCGGCACCGTCCTCGGCATCATCAAGGCGTCGAAGGACCTCGCGGCGACGACGTCGGCCGGCGGGCAGGCGGCGAGCGCCGTCATGAACGGCGTCTTCGAGGCGCTCATCGCGACGGCCGTCGGCCTCATGGTCGCCATCCCGGCGGTCATCGGGTACAACTACTTCCAGCGCCGCGTCCGCGCGTCGGTGGGCCGGGTCGACTCGCTCGCCCACCTCGTGCTGGCGGTCCTCCGCGGTGAGGACGCAGGCACGACCGAAAAAGGGAAGCCCTCGCTCTCCGAGGTGAAGTGATGGCTGGCGGAGCGTCATCCTACGAGGATGAAGACGGCGGCGGGTTCATCGGCGACATCAACGTCACCCCGCTCGTCGACATCGTGCTCGTGCTCCTGATCGTGTTCATGATTACGGTACCGTCGATCGTGAACAACCCGTCGATCAAGGTCGAGCTGCCCAAGGCCGCCAAGGAGAACGTCGAGGACACCATGAAGTCGACGTTGGCGCTCACGCTGCAGAAGGACCCGGCGACGGGCTACGCGCTCTACCTGAACGGCGAGAAGACCGACGAGGCGGCGGTGAAGGCGAAGATCCCGTCGATGCTCGAGTCGAACAAGAACCTCCAGGCGATCATCGCCGCCGACAAGGGGATTGCGTATGGCGACGTCATCCATGTCGTCGATCTGGTGAAGTCGCTCGGCGTCACGAAGTTCGCGCTCAACACCGACGCCTCTCAGTAGGCGTTCATAGGGTTCGGATGTTCTCGCGCGTCGACCTCATAGCGGCCGTCACGGCGGTCGCCACCCACGTCGGCCTCGCGTACGGGCTGTCGCAGTTCCCCGATCGCGGCAAGCCGCCGAAGAAGACCATCGAGGTCGACGTCGTCAAGAAGAAGGTCGAGCTGCCGCCGGAGCCGCCCAAGCTCACGCCGCCCGAGCCGCCCAAGCCGCCGCCGCCCGAGCCGCCGCGCAAGGTGGCGGTGAAGATGCCGAAAGACATCCCGCCGCCGACGCAGCTGCCGCCGCCGAACCGCGAGCCGCCGAAGGAGCCGCCCAAGGAGCCGCCGAAGCCGGTGTTCGGCGTCACCATGGAGTCGACGACCGAGGGCGACTCGTCGTTCTCGGTCCCCCTCGGCAACACGACGATGATCGACCCCAAGAACTCGGCGAAGTCGACGGGCGGGCCGGTCGCGCCGCTGCCGGCGGCGCCGTCGATCCCGTCGAGGCCGGCGGAGTACAAGCCGGTGAGCGCCCTCGTGGTGAAGGACCAGCCCGAGATCGACAGCGAGGGGTGCGGCAAGAGCATCCAGTACCCGTCGGAGGCCGAGCAGCTCGGCATCGAGGGGCAGGTCATCCTGCGAATCGCGCTAGACGAAAAAGGCAGCGTCCACGACATCAAGCTCGTGAAGGGCCTCGGGCACGGCCTCGACGAGGTGGCGATGAAGGCGATGCGCTACCGCCGCGAGTGCAAGTTCAAGCCGGCCATCGCCAACGACGGCAAGAGCGTGCCGTTCGTCATCGAGCGCTACGTCTTCAACTTCGAAATCCCGAGGTAGTTTCGTACGGTAGTGGTGATGAGAGGCCCTTCCTTTTATGGGGAGGAGGGGAGGATGGGAGGTCGGAAGGAGGAGCTTTCTTGTTAGACAAGAACCTCCCTCCGAGCTCCCTTCCTCCCCTCCTCCCCATAAAAGGAAGCGCTACGAAAACACACCGCCGCTGCGATAAACTCGCGGGCCGTGCGCGCCCTGCTCGTCGCTGCCGTCCTCCTGTGCGGGGTGGCGTATGCGCAGCAGTTCGAGCCGCCGTCGGTCGAGACGCGGGTGGAGCCGCGCTACCCGGAGGGGGCGCTCGCCGAGGGGCGCTCGGCGGTGGTGCTGCTGGAGCTGGTGCTCGACGAGGAGGGCAAGGTCGCCGAGGCGAAGGTGCTGGCGCCGGCGGGGTACGGCTTCGACGAGGCGGCGCTGGAGGCGGCCCGGCAGATGCGCTTCCGGCCCGGGCGCGCCGACGGGAAGCCGGTGTCGGTGAAGGTCACCTGGCGGATGAAGTTCGCGCCGAAGACGGCGCCGCCTCCGTCGCTGACGGTGCCCTCGATCGCGACGCCCGAAGCGCCGCCCGCGCCGCCACCACCGCCCGTGCGCCTGCGCGGCGAGATCGTCGAGCGCGGCACACGCACCATCCTCGAGGGGGTGGCCGTCGTGGTGACCGACGCCGCCGGCGCGACGCTCGGCCGCGGCGACACCGACGCGGCCGGCCGCTTCGAGGTCCGCCTCCCCGCAGAGCTCGCCGGCCCCGTCACCGTCGTCATTGCCGCCGCCGACCACCGCACCCTCAAGCTCACCGAGACGCTGCGCCCGAAGGAGGCGCTCTCGGTCCGCTACGCGCTCCCGCGCACCACCTACGCGCGCTACGAGTCGACGGTGCGCGGCGCCCCCGTGCGCGAGGAGGTCGCCCGCGTCTCGCTCTCCGGCGACGAGATCCGCCGCATCCCCGGCACGCGCGGCGACGCCCTCGCCGCCGTCCTCAACCTGCCGTCGGTGTCGCGCTCGCCCTTCGATCTCGGGCAGCTCGTCATCCGCGGCTCGCAGCCGGGCGAGTCGGGCGCCTTCCTCCTCGGGATGGACGTCCCGCAGACCTTCCACTTCGGCCTCGGGACCTCGACCTTCAACAGTTATCTGCTAGACAGATTCGACCTCATCCCCTCGAACTTCTCGGTGCGCTACGGCCGCCTCGTCGGTGGCGTCGTCGACATGGTGCCGCGCGCGCCCAAACGCGACCGCTGGCACGGGGACATCAAGCTCGACATTTATGACGGCCACGTGATCGCCGAGGGCCCCGTCGGCAAGGGCGCGCTCGCGCTGTCGCTGCGCCGCTCGTGGGTCGACGCCATCCTCGGCGCCGTCCTCCCCGCCGGCTCGATCAGCGTCGCGCCGCGCTACTACGACTACCAGGGGCTGTTCGAGTACCCCGTCGGTGGCGGGCGCTTCCGGCTGGTGCTCTTCGGCTCCGACGACGAGCTGGCGCTCATCAACAAGGACGCGCCCGACTCCGACCCGGCGCTGCGCGGCCGCTTCGGCACCAAGCTCTCCTTCCACCAGGTCATCGCCAGCTGGGAGAAGCGCTGGCGCCGCGTCGAGCTCGACGCCTCGCTGAAGGTCGGCTACACGCACCAGGACGCGCTCGTCGCCCAGGCGGCGCAGTTCAACCTCGACGTGGTCAACGTCGACCTGCGCCTCGAGACGCGCATCCACGTCTCCAAGCGGCTGCGCCTCACCGCCGGGCTCGACCTCCAGACCGACTGGTTCGACGTCAGCGTCACCGCCCCGCGCCCGGTCACCGAGGAGAAGCCGCAGGGTCCATTGGCGCTAGACGAAAAGAAGAAGCTGTCGAACGGCGGCTACGAGGGCTCGCCGGCGATCTACCTCGCCGCCGACTGGCGCCCGCGCGAGTGGGCCTCGATCACCCCCGGCCTGCGCGTCGACTGGTTCGCGGGCTCGAGCCGCGCGCAGCCGCAGCCGCGCCTCCTCGCGCGCTTCCGCGTCGCGCGCACCGCCGAGACCTGGGTGAAATTCGGCGCCGGCCTCTACATCCAGCCGCCGCAGGCGCCCTACGACAACCCGGTGCTCGGGAACCCGCGCGTCCGCCCGACGCAGGCCATCCACCTCACCGTCGGTGTCGAGACGCGCCCCATCCCGAAATGGCCGGCCTTCAAGATCGAAGTGAATGGGTTCTACAAAGACCTCCGCTACGTGGTCGTGACCTCCGACGCGCTCGTCCAGCGCGACGGCGCCATCCGCCCCGAGGTCTACAGCGACCAGGGCGTGGGGCGCGTCTACGGCATCGACTTTCTTGTCAAGCACGATTCCCCCAAGTACGTCTTCGGCTGGATCGCCTACACGCTCACCAAATCCGAGCGGCAGGACGCGCCGAACGGCGCCTGGCGCCCCTTCCAGTACGACCAGACGCACATCCTCACCATCGTCGCCGGCGCCCACCTGCCGAAGGACTTCGACGTCGGGCTGCGCTTCCGCTGGGTGACCGGCAACCCCGAGACGCCGCTCCTCGCCAACGGCCTCACCCTCTACGCCAGCGACGTCGACACCTACCTGCCGCAGCCGGGCGCGCCCTTCTCGGGGCGGCTCCCCGACTTCGTCGCGCTCGACCTGCGCATCGACAAGCGCTTCGTCATGAAGTCGTGGATCCTGGCGGTCTACATCGACGTCGCGAACGTCACCAACCGCGCCAACGTCGAGGCGTACAACTATTCGTACGACTATTCGCGGCGCGCGCCGATCACCGGGCTGCCCATCGTCCCGTCGCTGGGGCTGCGCGCGAGCTTCTGACGGGGTAATCTTTGCGACGACGCGTGATGCGATGCTGAAGAGAGCGCTCCCGATCCTGACGCTGCTGGCGGCGTGCGGAGGAAACCTGCCGCCGCAGAGCTTCATCGAGAAGCTGCGCGTGCTCGCGGTGCAGGCCGATCCGCCGGAGGTCGCGCCCGACGAGGAGACGCGCCTCACGGTGCTCGCCGCCTCGCCGACGGTGGTGCAGCTCGACGACGGCGTCGTGCCCTCGCCGGTGTCGACGCTGTGGCTGGCCTGCACCGTCCCGCCGGGCGCGGCGTCGACGATCCCCTGCGGCGTGAACCCCGAGCGCGGCCTCGGCGCGGGCGGCGCCATCCCGCCGTCGTGCGACGAGGCGCCCGGCTCCGACCTGTGCGTGATCGGCGTCGGCCCGACGGGGCGCTTCCGCCCGGCGGCCTCGCTCCTCGGCGGCGGCGCCGCGACGACGCTCCTCATCACCGCCGTCGTCGCCGACACCGAGGGCGGGGCCATCGGCTGCCTCCAGGACGCCTTCGCCAACAACGGCGCCCCGACGACGCCCGACCACTGCGTCCTGTCGCTGAAGCGCCTGACGCTGTCCGATCCGGCGCGCCGCACCGCGGAGGCGAACCGCAACCCGCGCCTGGCCGATTTTCTGCTCGACGAATATGGCGTGCCGGTCTCGCTCGCCGACGGGCAGGCGCTCTTCGGCGCCGCCCCCGAGTCGAACCCGCGCGAGTACAGGCTGGTCGCCCGCCGCGCCGACGACGCCGCCCAGCAGTACCGCAAGCTCGACGACAAGGGGCAGCCGGGCGACCTCCTCTACGAGGCGCTCACGATCTCGTACTACACGACGAGCGGGAAGCTCGCCGGCCTCCGCGGCGCCTTCGATCCCGAGGGGTGCCTGACCGCCGCCGACTGCCCGACGAAGGTCCCGGGGATGGAGTCCACCGTCGGGTGGACCCCGCCCGCGCCGTCGGCGCTGGCCAAGACGACGACGCCCGCCGACCCGGCGGTGCGCATCTACGCCGTCCTGCGCGACGATCGCGGCGGCGTCTCCTGGATCGCCGGGCGCGCCACGCCGCGTTGACGAAGTCCAATCGGGGCGTCGGTGGTGTGTCGTGACGCGCGCCCCACCGCGGCGCGGATCGAGCTCAGATCGTCAGCTCGAGGCCCTCGTGGGCGACGACGACCTCGCCGCCGACTTTGTTGTCTAGCCAGAATGCCCTCGCCAGCTCCCCGACGGCGTCGAGCGCCGCGTCGTCGCGCTCGGGGTCGTGGTGGTAGATGGCCAGCCGCCGCGCCTCGGCCATGCGCGCCAGCTCGAGCACCTGCGCCACCGTCGAGTGGCCCCAGCCGCGCTTGAGCGGCATGTCCTCGTCGAGGTACTGGGCGTCGTGGACGAGGAGGTCGGCCCCCGCCGCGAAGCGCGCCAGCTCCGTCGTCGAGATGGTGCGCGCGCCCGGCGGCATGAGCTCGTTGTCGGTGAGGAACACCAGCGACTTCCCGTCGGCGTCGTCGATGCGGAAGCCGGTCGAGCCGCCCGGGTGGTTGAGGTTCACCCGCGTCACCGACGCCGAGCCGATGCGCCACGCCCCCGCCATCGGCTGCGGCCGCACCAGCTTCGACGGCAGCTGATGCATGCGCAGCGGGAAGTGCTGCCCGTCGAAGAGCTCGTCGTGCGCCAGCATGTGCGTCGGCGACTCCATCACCAGCGGGTGCAGGATCAGCGTCGTCGACGGCTGGTAGATGGGCGCGAAGAAGGGGATCCCGATGATGTGGTCCCAGTGGACGTGGGTGATGAGGAGGTGGATGGGATCGGCCGGCACCCCCTCGGCGAGCAGCCGCTTGCCGCAGCCGCGGATGCCGGTGCCGCCGTCGAGGATGACGATGGTCCCGTCGGCGAGCCGCACCTCGACGCAGCTGGTGTTGCCGCCGTAACGCACCGTCGACGGGCCGGGCGTGGGGATCGAGCCTCGCACGCCCCAGAAGGTCACGCGCACGTCCCACCGTACCACGCCGTGGCATACTCGGCGCGTGCAGAACGACCCCTTCATCGACGACGTCGTCGCCTGGCTCCGCTCGCTGCAAGACGGCATCTGCGCCGCGCTCGAGGCGCTCGAGGCCGAGCACGGCAGCCCCACGCGCTTTCGCCGCGACGCCTGGGAGCGCCCCGGCGGCGGCGGCGGCGAGTCGCGCGTCCTCGCCGACGGGGCGGTCTTCGAGAAGGCCGGCGTCAACTTCTCGCTCGTCCACGGGCAGTTCCGCCCCGAGCTCGCCGCGTCGATGCCGGGCGACGGCCTCGACTTCGTGGCGACGGGGGTCTCGCTGGTCATCCACCCGCGCAACCCCTACGTCCCGACAACGCACGCCAACTTCCGCTGCCTGCGGCGCGGCTCGGCGATGTGGTTCGGCGGCGGGGCCGACCTCACGCCCTACTACCCCTTCCGCGACGACGTCACCCATTTTCACCAGACCTGGCGCTCCGTCTGCGACCGCCACGATCCCGGCCACTACGCGCGCTTCAAGAAGTGGTGCGACGAGTACTTCTTCCTCCCGCACCGCGGCGAGACGCGCGGCGTGGGCGGCCTCTTCTTCGATTATTTGTCTAGCGACCGCGCGCGCGAGCTCGCCTTCGTGCGCGACTGCGGCGACGCCTTCGTGAGCGCCTACGTGCCGATCGTGCGCCGCCGCGTGGACATGCCCTACGGCGACCGCGAGCGCCAGTTCCAGCTCCTCCGCCGCGGGCGCTACGTCGAGTTCAACCTGCTCTACGATCGCGGCACCACCTTCGGCCTCCGCACCGACGGGCGCGTCGAGTCGATCCTCATGTCGCTCCCGCCGCTCGTGCGCTGGGAGTACGACGCGCGCTTCCCCGCGGGGTCGCGCGAGGCGCAGCTCGTCGAGTGGCTGCGCCCGCACGACTGGCTGGGCGGCGATTTTCCGCCTGACATCAATTCCGAGAGTCGGAGTAGAGATGACCATCGCTGATCACCCCCTCCACAGATCCCGGCGTGCGGCATTACCGCACCGGGCTCCTGCCTTGGGTGATGACGCCGAGTCGCTGCGAAGGCCAGGGATGGCAGA
>Ga0272446_1000917_pt1 | contig 44874 bp, 44 predicted proteins | sample YNPCB0061_FD_194587 | JGI IMG/M metagenome (GOLD analysis project Ga0272446, IMG submission 194587) | Hot spring microbial mat communities from Yellowstone National Park, WY, United States - YNP-CB-006-1 | ecosystem: Environmental > Aquatic > Thermal springs > Hot (42-90C) > Sediment | place...
TTCACCGCGAGCCGCCGCCGAACCTCCAGCTCCTGCTTCGTGCCTGTAGGTCTCATCCCATCGATAGATCAAACTCCGCCTCACCGCGCAAGTTCCTGATCCTTTGCCCGGTCGGAAGGTCAATAAGCCACTGGAGTAACAAACTCTTTCCAGTGCCTTGTGGACCAACCAGGACAGTGAGGTCGGCAAGCTCGACGGTAGCTTCCGAGATCTGTGCGAAATTTCGAACCGAGAGGACGGAAACAGCCATACGACCAAAATACCACGTAGACGAGCGTCGGCCCTTACTCGCGCAGAGAAGGCGGGAGGGAGACGAGGAGCGCGGCGCTGAGCGCGGAGGCCAGGACGAGCACGACGCCGATGGCGCGGAGGTGGCGCGGGTGGGGACGAAGCGCGAGCAGCGACAGCGCCGCGACGACGAGCGGCTCGGCGGCCCAGGCCTCGACGACGCCGGAGACGGCGAGACCGACCGCGGCGACGAGCGCGCCAGCGGCGAGCGTCCAGGCGACGCCGCGGTGTCCCGCCCGCCGCGCCGGCAGGAGCGCGCGCACCGCGGCGGTGATGGCGGTGAAGCCGAGGGCCCACGCGCCCCACGCCGAGAGCGCGCGCTCGACGGAGAGCCCGTCGGCGAGCGCCACCGGCAGCGCGCTCGCCGCCAGCGCCGAGGCCGCCGCGATCTCGCCGGCGAGCGAGCGCTCCTCGCCGCGCCCGATGGCCAGCGCCACCAGCGCCCCCAGCCCGACGGGCAGCGCCAGCCACGGCGCCACGCGCGGCGCGAGCACCAGCGCGCCCGCCGTCGCCGCCGCCGCGACGGTCGCGAGGATCCCCAGCCGCACCCGCGCCCGCGCGCCGTCCTCCGCCTGCGCGCGCTTGCCGCGCCGCCCGAGCGCGACGAGGAGCGGCTCGTGCGCGAAGAAGGCCGCGACGGCCGCGACGGCGAAGAGCCCGCCGGCGAGCGTCGGCCGCGCCGCCGCCAGCGCCGCCACCAGCGGCAGCCCGAGCTGCCCGTAGGCACCGTGCTCGTGCGGAGCGAGGGAGCACGAGGCCATCGGCCGTCAGCCTACCACCGGAATCTCGTCTAGCGAGAAATAGACCGGCTTCCCGGCGGCGCGGAACAGCGCCACCTCGTCGTCGGCGCCGCGCGACGGCCCGCCGATGCGCAGGCAGGCGTCGCAGCGCGCCGCCACCGCCAGCGAGATCGGCATCATCAGCTCGTCGAAGCGCGCCTCGCCCGCCACGCGAATGAGCGGCAGTGCGACGTTCACCCCGACGAGCGGCAGGTGGCCGCGCGCCAGCACCTCGAGGGACGCGCGGTTCATCGCCTCGAGGTTCGCTGCGCGCGCCTCGGCCGTCGGCGCGCCGGCGGTGTAGGGGCCGGAGACCATGATCCACATGCGCACGACTCTACCGCGCGGCCTTGCGCCGCGACGCCCTCGGCCTCAGTGTGAGGGGCCGTGCGTGACGACATCGACTGGAAGCGCCACGCCGTCTGGACGAACGACGGCTACTACCGCCTGGCGACCGAGGACACCGGCAGCGTCGAGGTGCGCCTCTTCTTGACCGAGCGCCTCCTTCAGGAGGCGGAGACGAAGCTCTATACGCAGATCGTCAACGCCACCCGCTTCCCGGGCGTCCGCCTCGTCGCCATCACCCCCGACGCGCACTTCGGCTACGGCGTGCCGGTCGGCAGCGTCATCGTCACCGATCGCGACGAGGGCGCCGTCGCCATGGGCCCGGTCGGCTTCGACATCGGCTGCGGCATGATGTCGGCGCGCTCGTCGGTGTCGGCCGATCTGGCCACGCCCGATCGCAAGCTGGCCTTCAACCGCGAGGTGACCGAGCGCGTCGCCCTCGGCTCGGGCGGCAAGGGCATGGCGCTGACCGAGAAGGAGCTCGTCGAGCTCGTCCACGGCGGCGCCGAATATTACGTAGACAAGTATGGCGCGCGCATCGACCGCGGCCGCGCCGAGCGGCAGCGCATCCCCGTCGACGATGCCTGGGATCCGCCGTGGGGCGGCCCGGGGCGGCCCGAGCGCGGGCTCGAGCAGCTGGGCACGCTCGGCGGCGGCAACCACTTCATCGAGCTGCAGCGCTGCGAGGAGACCGGCACGCTGTTCGTGCAGGTCCACACCGGCTCGCGCGGCTTCGGCCACGGCCTGGCGACGAACTACTTCGAGATGGCCAAGGCCGAGCACCCCGAGCGCGGCGCCGACATCGATCTCGGCTACTTCGCGCCCGACGACAAGCACCACCGCGAGTACCTGAACGCCGTCGGGGCGGGCGGGAACTTCGCGATCATCAACCGCCTCATCATCTTCGAGGCGGTGGCGGCGGCCTTCCGCAAGGTGTTCAAGGAGGAGCTCGAGCTCGTCTACGAGATCAGCCACAACCTCGTGCAGGCCGAGGAGCACCCCGAGCTCGGCAAGGTGTGGGTCCACCGCAAGGGCGCGACGCGCGCCTTCCCCGGCGGCCACCCGGCGCTCGTCGGGACGGCGTGGGAGAAGGAGGGGCACCCGGTGCTCATCCCGGGGTCGAACCGCGACTGGAGCTACATCCTCCGGCCGCGCCCCGGCGCGGTGCACAGCGGATTTTCTGTCAATCACGGCGCCGGGCGGCGGATGTCGCGCGGCGAGGCGGTGCGTACGCTCGATCAGCAGAAGGTGAACGAGCAGTACCGCCGCGACGGGATCCTGGTGAACCTCGACGGCGAGGTGCCGCTCGACGAGAGCGCGGCCTGCTACAAGTCGGCGGACGAGGTCGTCTCGGCGGTGGTCAACGCCGGGCTGGCGGTCATCGAGCACCGGCTGTGGCCGGTGGCGTCGCTGAAGGGCACCGACGAGGGCGGCTCGGCGCGGCGCGCGCGCAAGCAGAAGGACAAGCAGCGCGACAAGGATCGCGAGCGCGAGCGCGACGCCGCCCGCCGCGCCAAGGGCGACGGCTGATCGCGCGCGTCGGCGACGTCAGCGCTTCGCCCGATCGCGCCGCCGACCCCACGGCACGCCCTGCGGCAGCCGCACGACCGCCAGGCGATTGTCGACGGCGGTGACCCCGATCATCAGCCACGCCAGCTCCTCAACGTGGCGCTTGTCGCGCTCGTGGGCGACCGCCCCCGTGAGGGTCACCCGGCCCCCGTCGACGATGAAGTCGACGCCGCGCCAGTCGAGGTTGGGCTCGTCCTCGAGCGCCATCCGGAAGTAGTACTGGATGCGCGCGTCGGTGCGCTCCTCGCTCGGCGGGCGTCCGCGCAGCGCGGCCTCCCCCGGGCCGCCGAACGGTCCGCGGGCGGGCTCCGCCTCTTCTCGTCGATGTCGAACATCGCCATACGCGCCAGGAGGGAGTGCCATGCGGGCGAAGATGGGCCGCCTCCCACGCGCGCCAACCTCGCGTATGATGCCCGCGTGATCGAGAGAATCTCCGTCGAGGTCACGAACCGCTGCCACAAGGGGTGCGCGTTCTGCTACTCGTCCAGCAACCCCGAGGGCGAGAGCCGCTGGACGTCGGACGACCTGGTGGCGTTCGCCGCCGACTGCGCCGCGCACGGCGTGCGCGCGATGTCGCTCGGCGGCGGCGAGCCGCTCGAGTGGGCGCCGCTCCTCGACGTGCTGGCGCGCACGCGCGGCCTCTTGTTCCGCTCGATGACCACCAACGGCCTCCTCCTCGACGAGGGACGCCTCGACGCGCTGGCCGCGCCCGCGGTCGCGCCCGACAAGATCCACGTCTCCATCCACTTCCCCGAGCGCGAGCTCGAGGTGCGCCGCGCCATCCAGCGCTGCGCCGCGATCAGCGCGCGCGGCATCAAGTCGGGGGTCAACCTGCTCGTGCGCCGCTCCGGCCTCGAGGCCGCGCGCCGCGCCGCCGAGGCCCTCGCCGCCGCCGGCATCGGCCCCGAGCGCATCGTCTATCTGCCGATGCGCGGCGAGGACACGCCCTCGCCCGAGGAGGTCGCCCGCGTCGCTGGCGGCGCGCGCTTCCAGTCGATGTCCTGCCTCGGCGGCTGCGCGCGCAGCCCGCGCTTCTGCTCCATCGGCTGGGATCGCAGCGTCGCCTGGTGCTCGTACACCGGCGCGCGCCGCACCCTGGCCGCGCCCACCTGGGCCGCCCTCGTCGAGGCGCTCGACGGCGACGGCGGGCTCGGCCTCACCTTCTGCGGCGCCGACGGCGCCCTCCTCCCGTTGCGAAAGGCCAGCGCATGAGCGACGCCCCCACGACGATGGTCGACTTCCCGGCGGCGCACTCGATGGACTCGGCGTGGTTCGCCGTCGATCGCGACGGCCGCGTCGCCTACTTCTCGACGGGCGAGGCGGGCGCGATGCCCGAGGACGCCGCCGGCAGCGAGGAGCTCTACGGCGCGCTCGCCGCCCTGCCCAAGCGCGGCGAGGAGATCGTCGAGCCCTACCGCAACCTCCCGTCGGAGGAGGGGGCGGCGGCCGTGGCGCACGACGGGCTGACCTACGTCTCCGAGGAGCGCGGGACGTCGATCACGCTCATGCTCGCCGACCCGGCCCCGGTGCGCGAGGAGATCGAGGCCGGGCGCGCGCGCGTCTTCCGCGCGGCGAGCGGCTGCGCGGTCCACTTCGCCGAGCTCAACCACGCGACGTCGAAGCGCCTCCACGACGCCGGGCTCTGTCACGGCTGCTTCCTCGACTATCGCTCCTACGCCACCGCCGACGACGAGGGCGACGAGGACGACGCCGAGGGCGGCGGCGGGCGCGACTCGATGGCCACCCGCGGAATTTATGTCTACTCGCATACCTGCGAGAACTGGATCTCCGGCCCCTACGGCCGCGAGGCCGCGCCGTCGGTGCCGATCTCCGTCGACGATCTGCCGCCGGAGGTGCGCGCCGATCTCGTGCGCCTGCCGGTGTCGTTCCGCGACGACCCCTACATCCAGCCGGCCGAGCACGTCGACTGCGCCTCGTGGGAGTCGGCGTGGCTGGAGACCGACGGGCGCCACGTCCACGCCTTCGAGGGGCAGGAGGACGAGGTCGAGCAGATGTACGGCAAGGACGGCGACTACGCCGATCAGGGGCTCATCTTCGTGCGCGACGAAGGCGACGACGACGACGACGACGACGACAGCGACAGCGACGACGGCGCAGCCGACGCGTGAGCACCAGCGCCGCTCGCCCCGCCTCGCGCCTCGCGTCGATCGACATCGTCCGCGGCCTCGTGATCGTGCTGATGGCGCTCGATCACACGCGCGACTTCTTCGGCCCCGACGCCCACCACCTCGATGCTGCGACCACCCCGCCCGCGCTCTACCTCACGCGCTGGGTGACGCACCTCTGCGCGCCGACGTTCGTCTTCCTCGCCGGCGTCGGCGCCGCGCTCTCGTCGCTGCCGACGCGCGCCCTGGCCCGCTTCCTCGCGCTCCGCGGCCTCTTCCTCATCGCCCTCGAGCTCACGGTCATCGGCCGCTCGTGGACCTTCGAGCTCGCCTGGCGCTTCCAGCCGCTTCAGGTCATCTGGGCCCTCGGCGTCTCGATGGTGATCCTCGCCGGGCTCGTCTTCCTCCCGAAGCGCGTGGTGGCGATGCTCTCGATCGTCGTCATCGCGGGCCACAACCTCCTCGACGGCGTCCGCAGCGACGGCCTGGGGTGGACGCTCCTGCACCAGGAGCGCCCCGTCGAGCTGGCGCCCGGCCACACCCTCTTCGTCGCCTACCCGATCCTCCCCTGGGCGGCGGTGATGGCGCTCGGCTGGGCGCTCGGCGATCTGTGGAAGCGCGCCGACCGCCGCCGCCTCCTCACCATCGGTGGGGTCAGCCTCCTCGCGCTGTTCGCGCTGCTCCGCCTGCCCAACCTCTACGGCGACCCGCACCCCTGGGTCGCCCAGGAGAGCGCGGTCCGCACCGCGATGGCCATCTTCCGCGTCGAGAAATACCCGCCGTCGCTGGCCTACCTCTGCGTCACGCTCGGGATCACGCTCCTCGGCCTGGCCGCGCTCGATCGCGTTCGACGCGGCGGGCCCTTCGAGACCTTCGGCCGCGTCCCCCTGTTTTTCTATTTGATTCATTTGCCGGCGATCCACGGGGTGGCGGTGCTGATTCGCTCGCAGCTCCACCCCGAGCGGTTCGACCTCTTCGGCGTCTACGTCGCCTGGGTCGCCTGCACCGTCGGGCTCTACTTCCCCTGCGTCGCGTACGCGAGGTGGAAGGCGCGGCGGCCGGATCTGACGATCCTGCGCTACCTGTGAATCGATGTGTGTATCCCGAATGCACCGATTCGGGACAAATTGAATGGACGTCAAATTTTCTTTGACGCGCTGACTTTGCAGTCAGTACCGTGCGCGCCGTCGGTTCTCCCGTCGGAGAGAAAGGACTGGCGATGCAAACGACTGGTTGCACTGGTTGGCGGGTTGTCGTGGTGGGGGCATTTCTCGCAACGCTGCCCGGAGTCGCGAACGCCGCGCGCGCGCGCGTGGCGGCGGGCGAACTGAGCGCACCCTCGCGGCTGCGGCCCGACGCGATCGCCACGCGGTTCGTCGCCCAGCACCCGGAGCTCGCGGGCGCGTCGCTGGCCGCGCTCGGGGAGCCCGAGGTCCGCGCGGTCCCCGACGGGTACGGCTGGGTCGCGCGCTTCCGCCAGTCGGTGCGCGGCGTGCCGGTCATCGGCGGGGCGGTGGTCATCCGCATCGACGCCGAGGGGCGCGTGCGCCGCATCTCGTCGACGGCCGAGGCGCTCGACGCCGTCGACACCACGCCGCGCATCGTCGCCGCCGAGGCGCTCGCCGCGGCCAAGGCCCACGGCGCCAACGGCGTCTTCCATCCGAACTCGATGGCGCTGGCGATCGACCCGCGCGCCGCGTACGGCCCCCGCCTGGTGTGGGCGGTGCGCCTGCAGCCGGTGCCGCAGCTCCTGGAGAACGCGATTTATCTGATTGACGCGAATTCGGGCGCCTTCCTGAAGCGCATCGACCTCCTCAAGTACGGCAAGGCCAACGTCTTCAAGCAGAACCCGATGGAGGAGAACGCCCCCGAGGCGGCGGACTTCCCCGAGGGCTTCGTCCCGACCGAGGCGATGTCGTCGAGCGGCAGCCCGAACGTGAAGAAGCTGAAGTCGACGCTGCTCGAGGGGCTCAACTGCCTCGACGAGGAGAAGACGACCTCGTTCATGGGCATCCCGGTGCACATCTGCACGGTGCAGCCGACGGCGATGTCCAACGAGAGCGGCGACTTCACCAGCTACACGCCGGCCAGCGAGCCGTGGACCGCGCCGAACAACGGCTGCCCGAACGGCCTCATCGCCGGCGGCAACGGCGCGCGCCAGCCGAAGGACGAGTTCTCCGAGCAGCACATGTACTGGCACGTGGCCAACGCCTACGCCTTCTTCCGGACGCTCTTCGCCTCGGCGGGGATGCCCGACTTCACCCTCAAGGAGAAGCCGCTCCCGGTCGCCGTGAACCTCTGCACGCCCGACTTCTCGAACGGCTTCCAGAACCTCAGCGGGCCGCTCGTGCCGTTCGACAACGCCTTCTTCTCGCCGGGCATGAACAACCCGATCTCGCAGGCGCTCATCGGCGGGCGCGACGCGATCATGTTCGGCCAGGGGACGAAGTACGACTTCGCCTACGACGGCGACGTCATCGTCCACGAGTTCACGCACGCGGTCATCGACACGCTCGGCAAGCTCCAGGTCGGCGGCTTCGAGGACGAGCAGGGCATCCAGGGCGACCAGGGCGCGATGAACGAGGGGCTCGCCGACTACTTCTCGGGCGCGCTCGGCAAGGACGCGGCGCTCGGCGAGTACACGGGGCGCAACATCCCGAACGGCGGCGCCGAGGGCGCGATCCGCGACCTGCGCAACACCAAGCAGTGCGCGCTCGACCGCTGGGGCGAGGTGCACCAGGACTCGGAGGCCTTCTCGTCGAGCGTGTGGGGCGGGCGCGTCACCGTCGCGGGTGACCCGGCGAAGCCCGGCTTCGACGAGGCGAAGGCGACCAAGTACGACCGCGCGGTGCTGACGGCGCTCATGGGCTTCACCGACGCCGAGGACATGCCGAGCGCGGCGCAGGCGATCGCCGACGAGGTCGGGATGCTGATCGACGCGGCCGCCAAGCAGGCGGTCCTGACGAGCTTCGCGACGCACGGCTTCCAGCCGGGCTGCGAGCGCGTGATCCCGTGGAGCGGCAAGGCCAAGGACGTGCTGTTCCTCGACGGGACGGACTCGCAGTACGCGCCGTCGGGCGCGGGGCGCGTGCCGAGCTTCGTGCAGTTCCGCATCGAGGTGCCGGCGGGGAACGACTCGATCACGATGCGCATGAACGTGCGCTCGCAGGGCGGCGGCGGCGGCGGCGGGCTCTTCGGCGGCGGGATGGCGCCGGACCTGTCGCTCATCCGCGGCCCGGTGGGGCAGCCGATCAAGTGGGTGGTCGGCACCGACGACAGCAACGAGGAGGCAGCGGCGAAGTTCTCGGGCTCGAAGGGCGAGGTGTTCGCCACGCTGACCGGCGTGAAGCCGGGCACCTACAACGTGATGATCGTGAACGCGGGCGGCGGCGGGTCGATCGGGACCAACATCCGGCTCGAGACCAGCTGCTCCGACGCGAACGGCTGCGTGGTGGCGCCGCCGGACATGTCGCCCGATCCGGGGCAGATGCCGGCGGACGAGGGCTGCTCCTGCGACGTCGGCGGCCACGGCACCGGCGCGCCGGGGCTGGCGCTGGCGCTGCTCGGCCTGGTCGCGCTGGCGCAGCTCACGCGCCTCGCTCGTCGCCGCGCCCGCTAGCGCTGACGTCTTTTCTTTCCGCTAGACAGGTAGTACCCCTCCCATGATCTGTGACTGCTGCGGCGTCGACCTCGGCGAGATCCCGACGGACTTCGGCTTCCGGCGCCCCGTGCCCTTCTTCATGGTGCCGGAGGCCGAGCGCGCCGAGCGGGTGAAGGCCAACGACGATCTGTGCATGATCGACGGCAAGCTCTTCTACGTCCGCGGGATCATGACGGTGCCGATCGTCGACGGGGAGCCGGGCGCGAGCTTCGGTTGGGGGCTGTGGGCGGCGGTGAGCGAGCGGAGCTTCTGGCGCTACCGCGAGCTGTGGGACGTCGACGGCTCGGCGGAGCCGCCGTTCCGCGGGCTGCTGGCGGTGTCGCCGATCGGCTACCCCAACGCCCTCGACGCCGAGGTGCGCGTGCAGCTGCGGTCGGCCTCCGAGCGGCCGGCGATCCTGCCGGCGGCGTACGACCACCCGCTCTTCGTCGAGCAGCGCGACGGCATTTCTGTCAAGCGCTGGCACCAGATCGTGGCGACCATCCGCGCGGCGCAGCGGCCGGCCAGCGCCTAGCGCCGTAGTCGTCTGGTTGCAGCGACGGGGGCGGCGGGAAGGTGACGCACGACCGGCCGGTGTGCCGCCGGCGTGGCGGTGGTGCGGGCCGTCAGGGCGTGGACGCTCGGAACGGAGCGACGGCGCCTGCGGCGCCTGGCTGGGGCGATCCCCAGCCCCCCGCCTATGTGCCCGGTGGTCGTGCGATTCGGAGGGCGCGTTCGGCGCTCTGGAAAAGCCAGGTCTGCGGCGCGACGACGGCCGAGTCGAGCCAGGCGAGGCTGCTGCAGAAATCCTGCTCGACAAAAAAGTCGGGACGGGCCGGGTTGTGCTTCCAGCGGTTCTCGAGGACGTAGCGGAGCGCGTTCTTGACCTCGGTGGGCGTCTTCAGAATCCGCAGGTGATACCGGTCGGCGAAAACCCGCCCTTTCCGTCCGAGGACGCGGTTGATCGCGCGGGCGATGCGAATCGCGAGAGCGTGAAGCGCGCGAGAGAGCGCCTCGCGGTCGGCTGCTTCGACGACGAGGTGGAGGTGATCCTTCTGCACGCTGAAGTGGCAGAGACGGCCGCCGAACGCCTAGGCAGGCGGCGTACGAGGCGATACGTCACGTGGACGGGGAAGCGCGACGGAGCTTACGACCGGGCCGCCGCCGCTTCTTCGGCCGCCCGCTTACGAGCGCGAAACGAGAACGCGAGCTGCGGCGAGGCCCCGGTATTCATGAGACCATTTTAGTTGCCCAATCGCAAAAGCCAAGCGCCTCAGCGACGGGAAATGCATTCTTGCTATCACGAAGGACGCCTGCGTCTTGGTCAATGGCGGGGGCTGGGGATCGCTCCAGCCAGGCGCCGCAGGCGCCGTCGCTCCGTTCCGAGATCAGTGACTCTCATTGCGCCTCGATCGGGGTCCAGACGGCGGGGACGCGGCGGTACTGCGCGGGGAGGAGGCGCTGCGCGTCCTCGACGGTGGCGTAGTCGGCGTCCTGCTGCGTCTGCCAGGCGCGATCGCAGCTCAGGCGATAGACGGTGGCGGCGCCGGCGTAGCGGACGATGGCGAGGCCGTGGATGGGCACCTCGCCGACGAAGCCGAAGGGCGTGTCGTCGCCGGACCAGGCCCAGGCGAGGACCTCGGCGCCGTCGAGCTCGGGCGGGGGCGCGCTCATGCCGTCGAGGAGAGCAGCGCCTCAACAGCAGTCGCAGTCGTCGTAGCGGTAGGAGATCGACTCGACGCGCGGGTGGGCGCGCGGGCCGCTCCAGTCGATGAACCAGGAGAAGCTCGGCTTGGCCGGGTCGGTCAGCGTGACGTGGACCTCGTCGTTGAAGCGGTAGATCGTGAAGCCGCTCGCGTCGTCGGCGCAGCGACGGAGCGCGCGATCGACGTGGCGGCAGGCGCGGAGGAGCCGGCGCCGCCCGCCCTCGTCGCGCTCGCGGGCCGGCTCGGCGGCGCAGTAGGCGGCGAGGCTGGCGCGGAGCGCGTCCCACTCGGGCGAGCCGCAGGTCGGCTCCGCGGGAGTTGCTGCTTCCGGTCGCGACGGCGCGAGATCGGCGCGCGCCGGTCCGGCGACCACGAGCAGCGCGACGGCGAGGAGGAGCCGCGTCATGCCTCGAGTACGCCGCCGGCGCGGCGCACCTTCCCTCCAGCGAGCCGCTACCGGCCGAGGGCGCGCTCGAGCTCGGAGCGCGTCGGGGTGCCGCGGGTGCGGAGGAGGACGCGGCCGCTGGTGGTGTCGACGAGCAGCGTCGAGGGGAGGTCGGGGGTGCGCGCGAACAGCGCCTCGACGGCGGCGGCCGCGCGGGCGTCGTAGGGAGCGACCGGGTGGCGCGCGGAGACCTTGCGGCTCCAGGCGGCGACGGCGGCGGCGTCGTCCTTGGGCTCGACGGAGAGGCCGACCACCGAGGCGCGGCCGCCGAGCGCGGCGGCGAGGGCGTCGACGCGCGGGGCGTCGCTCGCGCAGGCCTCGCACCACGACGCGAACAGCGACACCAGCGAGAGGCGCGCGGTCGAGGCGGTGGCGCGGCGGACGGCGGCGGCGAGGGCGCGCCCCGTCGACGGGGCGCGCGCAGCGACGGGAGCGCGGCCACCGCCGTAGACGCCGGGGATCTCCTGGAGCCCTGCGCCCTCGGTGACGCGATAGAAGCGGCGCGCCGCGACCTTGGCGAAGCGGCGCCGCTCCCCCGACGGGAAGCGCACCGCCAGCTCGTCGATGGTCTCGCAGCGGTCGAGCCCCAGCGTGAGCACCGGCGAGTTGCCGCTGCCGAAGCCGACGCCGCGCGCCACCTCGGCGACGTGCAGCCGCCCGCAGGCGCGCGCCTCGACGCGGGCGCCGACGGGATCGCGCCGCCCCGCCGCCCCGACCAGCTCGAGCCCGACGAAGGCGCGCCCGCCGCGCGCGCCGGCGACATTCCGATAGACACGAATGAGCGGCGCGTTGCGGTTCACCACCACCAAGTCCTCGTGCCCGTCGCGGTCGAGGTCGGCCAGCGCCAGCGCGCGCGCGTCCTCGACGCCGTCCGCGCCCGAGAGGTACGACGCCTCGGCGACGCCTTTCCCGTCAAGCGACAAAAAGCACTTGTCGCGCTCGCGCCCCGACAGGTCCATCCGCGACGCCGCCCGCGGCCCCGCCCCCAACGCGCTCACCTGCTTCCCTTGCGAGGCGACCCCTCGCCAGTAGTCGCTTCACAAGTCGCGGACGAACGGGTCGTCCGGCGACAGCGACGAGGTGAAGAAGCCGTTCGGCGCGAAGAGGTCGCGCCACCCGTCGCCGTCGATGTCGATGAGCTGCCCGCCGTAGGCCCACTGCGCGCCGCGCGCCGGCGCCCACGCCGCCTCGGCGGTCGCGTCGGTGAAGCGCCCGCCCCCCTCGTTCCTGAGCAGCGTCGAGCCGCGCGCCGCCTCCTTGCGCGCGCGCCGCGCCTCGTCGCCGTGCTCGGCGGCGAAGTTGCGCTCGTCGGCCATGATGCGCGCGCCCGCCGACGACTGCATCGCCGACACGTAGAGGTCGAGGTCCCCGTCGCCGTCGACGTCGCCCCAGCTCGCGCCCATCCCGAAGTAGACGCGGTCGGCCTCGGCCGCGCGCGTGCCGTCCTCGAAGCGCGGCCGCCCCGGCGTCGAGCGATTGACAAAAAATGCCGCCGGGGCGAAGTCGTTGGCCAGGAAGAGGTCGGGGCGCCCGTCGCCGTCGGCGTCGCCGAAGGCGCCCTGCAGCGTATTTCTGTACAGCAACAATCCCGCCGCCGCGGTGACGTCCTCGAAGCGCCCGCCGCCGCGGTTGAGGAGGAGCGCGTTCGCCGGCCCCAGTTGGTCGACGTTGGCGTCGAGCCGCCCCGCCGCCGCCGCCGCCCGCGCCGCCGGCAACGCCGCCCGCAGCGCCGCCTGCTCCTCGGGGGCGAGATCGGCGATGGCCGCCTCGCCGCCCTCGAGCAGCCCGACGATCTTGGCGTGAAAGTCGTGCGCCGCCGTCGCGAAGAAGAGGTCGAGCCGCCCGTCGCCGTCGACGTCGGCCACCGACACCGAGGCCACCTGCGACGGCAGCCGCCCGTAGCGCCCGTGCCCACCGGCGAAGAAGCGCCCGCCGCGCCCCCAGCGGATCTCCGACGGCGCCGCCCAGTGCCCGATCACCGCATCGAGCGCGCCGTCGCCGTCGAGGTCGGCGAAGGCCGCCGCCGAGACGTCGCTCACGTCGAGCCCGACCTCCGAGGCCGCCTCGCGGAAGCCGCGCCCGCCCTCGTTCACCAGCAGCATCGCCGCGCCCTCCACGTCCCACACGAAGAGGTCGTCCCAGCGATCGCCGTTCACGTCGAGCGCCACCACCCCCGGGTGCGCGTCCATGGCCAGCGGCTGGAGGTGCGCCACCGTCGCGCCCTCCAATTTTCCGTCTAGCATCATTCGATGGCGCTCGTCCGAGGCCGAGCGCGCCGTCAGCCGCGCCCGCGTCGCCTCCGGCAGGCCCGCGAGCCAGGCGTCGGTCACGTCGTCGAAGAGCTTCTCGGCGGCGCGCTGCGTGCGCATCGCCGTCGTGTGCCACCGCGCGACGCGCCACCCGTCGGCGGTGCGGCGGAAGATCACCTCCGCCGCCCCCGCGTCGCGCCGCCAGCCGCCCGCCGCCGCGCGCCCGGCGAGCTCGATGGCCACCGTCGCCCGCAGCCCGTCGTCGCCGTCGAGCGCCGCGCCCTTCGGCTTCAGCACCACGCGCTCGAGCCAGGCGTAGGGCTGGAGCACCGTCGCCCACGCCGCCTCGACGCCCGCGCGCTCGACGACCGCCGCCGCCGCGGCCGGCTTCGCCTCGCGCTCGCGCACGCCGCCCGGCCGCTCGCTCCACCCGTCGCCGTCGACCGCCACCGCCGGCCACGACCACTCGACGCGCGCGGCGAAGAAGGGCGCCGCGGGGACCGCCAGATCGGCGATCGCCCGCTGGAGGTCCTGCACCAGCCCCTCGACGACGCGCACGCGGAACTCGACGGGCCAGCGGCGCTCGTACCCCGGCTCGCTGGCGTAGAGCGCCCGCGCGATCGCCTCGTAGTCGCGTGGCGGCGGCGCGATGGGGACGCGCCCCGCCGACGACGCCTGTGAGGCGCGGTCGCCGCCGCCACGACAGCCCACCGCCCCGACGAGCGCGACGGCGAACGCGACGGCGACGGCGACGGCGCGCACGGCTACTTCTTCAGCTCGTCGACGACCAGCTGGATCTCCGCGTCGCTGAGCTGCCCGAACCGCGGCGGCGGCATGCGCAGCCGCGTGTCCATCGGCAGCGTGAGCCGCTTGATGGCGAGATCCTTCTCGGCGCGCGGCATCGTGTCGAGCTTGGTCACGTCGAACTTCGCGCGCGTGATGGTCTGGTCGAGGTTCGGGTTGTGGCAGCGCTGGCACATGTGCTCGAGGATCTGCTTGCCCGACATCCCCGCCTTCGGACGGAAGCTGAGCGCCGGCAGCGCCGCGTCGAGGAACACCTCGCGGATGTCCATCAGCGCCCCGAGCGGCGACATCCCGGCCATCACCGCCTTGTAGCTGGCCGTCGCCGCCGCCACCTTCGCCGCGTCGGTGACCTTCACGTCGTGGTAGGGCACCGGGATGAACTGCCCGAGGACGACCTTGTCGTAGAGCGCCTGCCACGTCGCGCTGGTCCCCGGCGTCGAGTTGTCCTGCGGCTGGTTCGGCGACGAATTCGTCACCTCGTTCTCGATCGTGTTGGACGGAAATTCGTTCGGCTGCGGCGCGACCGAGTTGTTCTCGACGAGCCCCTCGAGCTGCGCCGGGTCGCTCTTGTCGATCATCGCCGCCGGGATCGGGCCGTAGTCCTCGGTCGTCCCGTGCGCCGCGTGGAAGTCGGCGAGCAGCGCCTGGCCGCCGGTGCGGTTGTTGCGGAACCAGTGGGTCCAGGGATTCACGCGCTCCTGCATTCGCAGGATTCGCTTGGTCGACGGCCCACCCGGCTGGTGGCAATGGGTGCAATCGAAGATCGTGTTCTTGAGGTCCACGTCCTGATAGATCGTGACCGACGTCCAGTCTTTCTCGACGGCCGGCGTGAGCAGCTCGCCGTTCGAGCAGCCGCCCGCGCGCGCGTTACAGGCTTGTTCGAAATGGACGAGATAGAAATTGATGTCCCCTTTTTGGGGATCGTGCGCGGCGATCTCGGCGAATTGCTCGCCGCGGGCGAAGCCCATCGCCACGAAGCCGGGGTTGGGGCGCGGGTTGGCGATGTTGTTGGGGCGCGGGCTGGGCGTGAAGACGACCGCGCGCGGGTTGATCGCGGAGACGAAGCGCGCCACCAGCGAGGACGAATGGCCGGTGAGCGCGAACCCCGGGTTGCCGCCCGCGGCGTTGTTCCCGGCCGGCGCGGCGAAGGCGAGGCCGAGCAGCGTCTGCAGCTCCTTGATGCTCGTCACCGTCGGTGGCGTGGTCGCGCACCACGACGTCGCCAGCTTGTCGCCGTTGCCGCGCGCGCACAGCGCCTGCTTCTGCGCCGCGCCCACGAGGAGCTTGGCGAAGGGATCGCGGTCGGTCAGATCGGGATCGGCCGCCGGGGTCGACGGGTTCGACGGGGTCGACGGCGACCCGCTGCCGCTCGGCGCACCCGAGCCCCCGCCGCCCGCACCGCCGCCACCGCCCGTCTCGTCCACCACGCCGGGATCGACCGGCATATTGTCGCCGTTTGACCCAGGCTGATTCACGTTGGGGTTTGCCCCCAAACATCCGCCCGCCGCGAATACGCCGGCGACCAGGACGGCACCACACCACGAACGCACGCTCATGCGGCCACCTCGACGGGCGTACCGCCTTTGCGACGCGCGTGCCGCGAGCCAAGCCCGCGATTAAACTGGCCTACATTGACTCCGAGGTGGGACGTCGGGGCACCACCCGACTGGGGGCGCTCCCCCCACCCCGTGGAGCCGCGTCCACGGATCCGGAAGAATACAACACGAACGTAAATGTCCCCGTCAGACGATATTCGTTCGTCCGGTGGTCAATCGCGGCGCGGACGTCCTCGTCGATCACGTGCGCCGAGCTCCCGCCGAGCCGCGCGACCTCGGCCGCGATGCGCGCCGTCGCCTCCTCCATCAGGCTCGGGTAGACCTCGTGCCAGAGGGCGTCGCGATCGGTGAAGCGGTAGGGGATGGCGCGACTCCTCGCGACCACCTCGTGCTCGCCCACCGGCTCCTCGGCGAGCGGCGGGAGCTCACGGTGCCAATAGACGACGCGCTTGGTCTCCATGACGCGGCGACCTCAGCCGGCGAGCCAGCGCATCACGTCGAGCGTCGAGAGGATGCCGACGACATGGCCGTCGTCGTCGACGATCGGCAGGCGATGCACGCCCTCGGTGGCCATCAGCGCGGCCGCCGTCGACAGCGACTCGGTCTGCACCAGCGTGAAGGCGATCGGCGTCATCACCTCACCGACGGTCGCGGTCGAGGCGGAGGCGCCGTCGAGGTGAAAGCCGCTGCGCAGCTCGTCGGGGAGCGGCGCGGAGCTCTCGACGACGTCTCCGCGCTCGAGGCGCTCGCGCAGGAGATCGGTCCGCGACACGACGCCGACCGGCATCCCCTCGGCGTCGACGACCGGCGCGCCGCTCACGTTCGCCTCCATCAGCATCGCGGCCGCCGCGTCGACCGAGACGTCGGAGGTCAGGCAGAGGACGCTGGCGGTCATGATGGTCGAGATGCGCGTGTGGTCGCCGAGCATCGTCGCCAGCTTGCGCTCGAAGGTGGTGCGGCGCGACACGCGCTTCGTCATTCGACAGTGGATGGCGACGGGGACGCCGCCCTCCTCCTCGACGGTGCCTCCGTTCAGGCACTTCTCGCAGCGCTTCGCCTCGACCATCTGCTCGCGCGACGGGCAGAGCACCATCTCGCGCTCGAACACGCCGTGCGTGCTCATGATGCGGCGTCTCGTGATCGGCAGTTCGTGCGACTTCGTCGTCGTCTCCGTCGGCGTGCTCATGACGGATGACGACTGCAAAGGATGTGACAGCTCACAACCCCGCGTCTCGACGCCGATCCCGCGGTCGTTCGCGCACCGCTTGCCGCACGACCCACGCGGCGAGCGCGGATTTTTCGCGAATCAGGCGGTCTGGATGCCGAGCGCGCGATTGCGCGCCATGCGCAAACCGTGCGCCGCGGTATGGTGGTTGGCGTGACGCGGAGCGCGGACGAGCTGCCGACGGTGGCGTTGACGGAGGTGGCGACGCTCGACGTCGCGGCGCCGAGCGGCCTGGTGATCGACGACGAGGGCGCGCTGTGCGTGGTCGCCGACGACGAGCTCACGCTACGGCGCTACGGCAGCGACGGGCGGCCGCGCGGGCGGGTGACGCTGTTCGCGGGTGACGCGCCGCTCCCCGAGGAGCCGGCGGCGCGCAAGCGGCGGAAGCCGGACCTCGAGGCGCTCGCGCGGCTGCCGGGCGGGCGGCTGCTCGCGCTGGGGTCGGGCTCGACGGCGGCGCGGCGGCGGGGGGCGCTCGTCGAGCCGGACGGCGCGGTGCGGGTGGTCGCGCTCGGGCCGCTCTACGACGCGCTCGCGGCGCGGCTGCCGGAGCTCAACATCGAGGGGGCGACGGTCGCGGGCGGGGTGCTGCTGCTGTTCCAGCGCGGAAACGGCGCGGGCGCCGCGAGCGCGGTGGTGCGCCTGACGCTCGCCGCCGTCGAGGAGGCGCTCGCGCGCGGCGCGCCGCTCGACGCCTCGATGATCGACGCCGTCGCCGTGGTGGAGCTGGGCGCGCTCGCGGGCTGCGCGCTCGGCTTCACCGACGCCACGCCGCTCGACCGCAGCGACGGGCGGGTGCTGTTCGCCGCGGCGGCCGAGGGCGGCGGCAGCACCTACGACGACGGCGCGGTGACCGGGTCGGTGCTGGGCCTCCTCGAGCCCGACGGGCGGGCGCGGCTGATCGCCCGCCTCGCGCCGGTCGCGAAGATCGAGGGGATCGCCCTCGCCCCCGACGGGCGGCGCCTCTACGCGGTGGCCGATCCCGACGACCCGCGGGCGCGCTCGCCGCTGTACGAGGCGACGCTCGACGCGGTTGCCCTTCGCCCGGAGTGACGTATGGTCGTTGGCGATGTGGCAAACGTTCGCGACGACCTTCCTGACGGTGTTCCTCGCCGAGCTCGGTGACAAGACGCAGCTCGCCACGCTGGGGCTCTCCGCCGAGGCGAAATCCAAGCTCGCGGTGTTCCTCGGCTCGGCCGCGGCGCTCGTCGCCACGAGCCTCATCGCGGTGCTCGCGGGCAGCGTGATCGCGAAGACGATCCCGCCGGTGTGGCTGCAGCGCGGCGCGGCGGTGCTGTTCGTCGTCCTCGGCGTCTGGACCTTCTGGAAGTCGTTCTCCGGCGGCGCCGGCTGATGCCCGCCATCCTCACCGTCCAGAACGTCGAGAAGAGCTTCGGCGCGCGGCGCGTCCTCGGGGGCGTGTCGTTCGCGGTGCACGAGCGCGATCGCGTCGGCTTCGTCGGGCTGAACGGCGCCGGGAAGTCGACGCTCTTGCGCATCGTCGCGGGCGGGGACGAGCCGGACCGCGGGCTGGTCACGCGGCAGCGCGGGCTGTCGCTGGGGTACGTGCCGCAGGAGCCGGTGCTCGACGGGGAGCGCACGGTGCTCGAGACGCTGCGCGAGGGGATGGCCGAGCACGCGGGGGCGCTGGCCGAGCTCGGCGCGCTGGAGGCGGAGATGCACGCGCTCGGCGGCGCGGCGCTCGACGACGCGCTCCACCGCCAGGCGGCGCTGCACCGGCGCATCGACGAGCTGGGCGGGTGGGATCGCGACCACGAGATCCGCGGCCTGGCGAGCGCGCTCGACCTGCCGCCGATGGAGGCGCTCGTCGGCAAGCTCTCGGGCGGCGAGCGGCGGCGGGTGGCGCTCGGGTGGGCGCTGCTGGCGCGGCCGGCGCTGCTGGCGCTCGACGAGCCCACCAACCACCTCGACGCGACGACGGTGGGGTGGCTGGAATCGCGCTTGACAGAATATCCGGGGGCGCTGCTCCTCGTCACGCACGACCGCTACTTCCTCGATCGCGTGGCCAACCGCATCCTCGAGCTCGATCGCGGGAACCTCTACGCCTACGAGGGCGGCTACACGCGGTTCCTCGAGCAGCAGGCCGAGCGGCTCGCCGAGGAGAGCGGGCGCGAGCGGGCGCGGCAGTCTTTCATCCGGCGCGAGCTCGACTGGATCCGGCGCGGGCCGGCGGCGCGCACCACCAAGCAGCAGGCGCGCATCGATCGCTTCGACGCGGCGGTGGCGGCGGCGCCGACGGCGGCCGACAAGCGCAGCGGGCCGATGGCGCTCCGGCTGCCGACGGGCGGGCGGCTGGGGAAGACCATCCTCGAGCTGAAGAGGGTCGGGCTCCAGATCAATGGGCGGCGCCTCGTGAGCGGGCTCGACCTCGTCATGAAGCCGGGCGATCGCATCGGCGTCGTCGGGCCGAACGGCGCTGGGAAGACGACGCTCATCCGGACGATCCTCGGGCTGCGCGCACCCGACGAGGGCGAGGTCGTCGTCGGGCAGAACACGCGCTTCGCCTACCTCGATCAGGTGCGCGAGGATCTGGCCCCCGAGCGGACCGTGCTCGAGGAGGTCGCCGACGGGAACGACCACGTCTTCCTCGAGGAGGGGTCGGTCCACGTGCGCACCTTCCTGCGCATGATGCTGTTCGACGACGGGTTCGCCGACACGCCGGTGGGGACGCTGTCGGGCGGCGAGCGCAACCGCGTGCAGCTGGCGAAGCTGCTGCGGCGGGGCGGGAATCTGCTGGTGCTCGACGAGCCGACCAACGATCTCGATCTCGTGACCCTGGGCGTCCTCGAAGATGCTTTACAGGAATTCCCGGGGTGCGCGCTGGTGGTCTCGCACGACCGCTGGTTCCTCGACAAGGTGGCGACGGCGATCCTGGCGTTCGAGGGCGACGGGCGGGTGGTGCTGTACGAGGGGGACTACTCGTCGTGGGCGGCGAAGCGCGCGGCGGCGGCGACGGCGGCGACGACGGCGAGCGCCCCGGTGGCCCGCGTGGAGAAGCCGGCGACGGCGACGGCGAGCGCCGCGCCGAAGAAGCTGAGCTTCAAAGAGAAGGAGGAGCTCAAGACGATGGAGGCGACCATCCTCGCCGCCGAGGCGCGCGTCGAGGAGCTCCAGGGCGCGCTCAACGATCCCAACGTGTACAAGGCGCGCTCGGCCGAGGTCCCCGCGATGGTGGCGGCGCTCGACGCGGCGAAGGCGGAGGTCGATCGCCTCTACGCGCGCTGGCAGGAGCTCGAGGGGCGCGCCGGCTGACGCTGCTCGATTTGCACATTTCGCAAATTCCTCGTTGACCACCGAGGGAGGCGCGCGTAAGAAGGCCCACGTCAGACGGCGCGCCATGACCGGTCCCGAGCCCGACTTCCGCGCTCTCTTCGAGGCGGCCCCCGAGGCGCTCGTCGCAGTACGCCCCGACGGCCCGCGGTTCACCATCGTCGCCGCCAGCGCCGCCTGGACCGGCCGGGCGGCGGTCGGGCCCGCCGACGTGGTTGGGCGCGGGCTCGGCGAGCTGCTCCCCGACGACGCGCACACGGCGGCGCTCCGCCGAGCGCTCGAGCGGGTCTCCCGCGAGCGCGCCCCCGACACCGTCGAGCTCGAGGAGGCGGACGGCGGCTGGTCGCGCGTCGTGACGACGCCCGTCGTCGGTGCCGACGGCGCGTTGACGGCGATCCTCCAGCGCACCGACGACCTCACCGAGCTCGTGCGGCTGCGGCGCGCCGAGGCGAAGGCCTCGGGCATCCTCGCCATCGCCCACGACGCCATCCTCTGCGTCGACGCGAACCTGACGATCACCCGCTTCAACCGCGCCGCCGAGCGCCTCTTCGGCTACCTCGCGGCCGAGGTCGTCGGCGGCCCGCTCGACCGACTACTGCCGACGCGGTACCACGACGACGCCCGCCCGACGGATCACCTGCGCGCCGTCGGGCTGCGCAAGAGCGGCGAGGAGTTCGCCGCCGAGGGCACCCTCTCCAGGCTCGAGGTCGACGGCGAGGTCGTCCTCACCGTGGCCCTGCGCGACGTCACCGAGCAGCGCCGTCACGAGCGCGAGCAGCGCTTCCTCGCCGACGTGGGCACCGTGCTGGCGTCGCTCGACTTCGACGCCACGCTGCGCAACGTCGTCGAGCTCGCCGTGCGCGACCTCGCCGAGCTCGCGGTCCTCTTCGCGCTCGACGAGGACGGCGACCTCCGCCGCGTCACCGCCGCCAGCCGCGATCCTCGGCTGGCCTGGTGCGCCGACGTGATGGTGCAGCTCCCGGCGATCGCGCCCGCCAACCACCCGATGTGGCAGGTCCTCCACAGCGGAATTCCCGTCCAGCGGAATCTCGATCCCGATCAGTACGAGACCGTCGCCGAGACGCCGGAGCACCTCGCCGCGCTGCGCGCCGCGCAGCCGCGCTCGATCATCGGGGTCCCGCTGCGCGTCGGGGCCAAGAGCCTCGGGGCGCTCTTCGTCGCGTCGACGTCGCGCCGCTACGACGCCGATGATCAGCGACTCACCGAGGCGCTGGCGCGGCGCTGCGCGCTGTTCATCGAGAACGCGCGCCTCCACCGCAGCGAGCAGCGCGCCATCCAGTCGCGCGACGACGTCCTCGGCATCGTCGCCCACGACCTGCGCAACCCGCTCGGGACCATCCTCATGCAGGCGGGGCTCCTCGCGCACCTCGGCGCGCTGAACGGACAGACGCGCCGCCCCGCCGAGGTGATCCAGCGCGCGGCGCGCCGCATGAACCGCATCATCCAGGATCTCCTCGACGTGACGCGCATGGAGTCGGGCCACCTGGTGCTCGATCGCGCGGCGCTCCCGACGGCGCAGGTGATCGCCGAGCTGGTCGAGTCGCAGCGCGCGCAGCTCCCCGCGACGGGGGCGCCGGCGATCCGCCTCGCCGCCGCGCGGGTCCTCCCCGAGGTGCTCGCCGACCGCGATCGGCTGCACCAGATCCTCGAGAACCTCGTCGGCAACGCGCTCAAGTTCACGCCCGCGGACGGCGAGATCACCGTCGGCGCGGCGCTCGACGGCGACGACCACGTGCGGCTGTGGGTCGCCGACACCGGGCCGGGGATCCCGCCCGAGCACCTGCCGCACCTGTTCGATCGCTTCTGGCAGGCGCGGCGCGTCGCTCGCACCGGCGGCGTCGGGCTCGGGCTGCCGATCGTGAAGGGGCTCGTCGAGGCGCACGGCGGTCGCGTGTGGGTCGACAGCCGCGTCGGCGCGGGCAGCACCTTCTGCTTCACCCTGCCCTGCGCGACGGCGCGGCGCGCGGCGCGGCGGGTGCTCGTCGCCGAGGATGACGCCGACGCGCGCGGGGCGCTGGTGACGATGTTCGAGCGCGCCGGCTACGACGTCGTCGCGGTGGCGAACGGCGCCGCGGCGCTGGCCGAGCTGCACCGGGCGCCGCGGCCGGCCCTGTTGGTGCTCGACCTCGGCCTGCCGATCCTCGACGGCTGGTCGGTGCTCGACGAGCGGGCGCGCGACCCGTCGCTGCGCACCATCCCGGTCATCGTCGCCTCGGGCGATGGCGAGGCCGAGCGCAAGGTCGTCCAGGACGGCACGCGCTTCCTCCCGAAGCCGGTGATCCCGCACCGCCTGCTCGCCCTGGTCGACGAGGTCATCGGGCACTAGGTCCACCGCATGCGAATCGCGTGTGTGGTGGGCCCCGAGTACGAAGACTCCGAGCTGCGCGTCCCGCTCGAGGCGTTCCGTCGGGCGGGGCACGAGGTGGTGATCGTCGGCACGAAGCGCGGCGCGACGCTACATGGCAAGCGCGGGCAGGACTCGGTCACGACCGACGCGTCGGTGGCCGACGTCGGGCCGCGCCAGTTCGACGCGCTCTTCATCCCGGGCGGCCACTCGCCCGACAACCTGCGCAGCGACGAGCGCGTGGTGCGCTTCGTTCAGGGCTTCCGCGATCGGCCGATCGTCGCGGTGTGCCACGGGCCGCAGCTCCTCATGTCGGCGGGGATGGTGCGCGGGCGGCGCCTCACCGCGTGGAAGACGATCCAGGGCGACCTCCGCTACACCGAGGCCGATGTCGTCGACGAGGAGGTGGTGCGCGACGAGAACCTCGTGACCAGCCGCCAGCCGTCGGATCTCGACGCCTTCGTGCGCGAGTCGCTGCGCCTGTTCGACGAGGCGGGCGCGGGCGCGCACGCGCCGCTGTGACGACGGGCGCCGGCGGCGCGGCGCGCGGCTTGCGTGGGCTGGGCCCATGCCCGTTCGCGACCTCATGACCAAAGACCCCGTCTCCTGCACCCGGGCCAGAGCATCGTCGACGTCGCCAAGCTGATGATCGACCACCACATCGGCGTCATCCCCGTCGTCGAGAGCGAGGCGACCCGCCGCGCGATCGGTTGCATCACCGACCGCGATCTGGTTGCGCGCGTCGTCGCCGCCGGGCGCAACCCGGCGCACGTGCGCGTCGAGCAGGCGATGTCGACCGACCTCGTGAGCTGCGGCCCCGACGACGACGTCGATCACGTGAAGGCGCTCATGCGGCAGCACCAGATCCGGCGCGTGCTGGTGCTCGACGAGCACCGCTCGCTCGTCGGGGTGGTGGGGATCGCCGACCTCGCGCGCGCGATGAACGAGCTCGAGGTGGGCGAGGCGGTGCGCGACATCTCGGCGCCGACCGACGAGGCGCGCACCTGAATTGAGATAGAACCGATGTCAGTCACTTCGCGTCTTCTTGCTGCGACGGGGGCGGCGTGAAGGTGACGCACAGAAATCCTGCTCGACAAAAATAGTCGGGGCGGGCCCGGTTGTGCTTCCAGCGGTTCTCGAGGACGTAGCGGAGCGCGTTCTTCAGAATCCGCATGTTGGTCGGCGAGAACCGCGGTCTCAGTGGGCGATGGCGCCGAGGAGCGAGCGTGCGACCTGCCCGAGGAGGTCGCTGAACGACATCACGGTGAAGACGAGCGGGACCATCGGCGCGACGACGGCGACGGCGAGCTGCAGGACCTCGCGCCGGGTGAAGACGAGCGGGCGGATCGACCGCACCTGCGCAAAGATGCTGTACATCTCGGAGAGCGGCTCGATGTCGCCCGAGCCGAGCAGCGCCGGGTCGTCGGTGCCCGGCGTCCCGTCGGTGAGCCAGCGCCCTGCGAACTGGCGCGCGTACGAGCAGGAGAGCGCCGCGTAGCGCTGCTGCCCCTCGAGGCGCAGCCGGACGAGCAGCGGCGCGAAGAGGACGAGCGGCCCGAGGCCCACCACCAGCACCGCCGCCAGCAGCGCACCCAGCGCCGGCGCCAGCGACGGGAGCGTCACCTGACCGGCGAGGAGCCGTGTCGCCCACGACGCCGAGACCACCGACGCGAGGCCGACCACACCGACGGCGAACGCGCCGGTCGGCAGCGCCAGCGAGAGCAGCCCGCCGACGCGATCGGCGTGCAGGACGAGCGGCGTGAGGCGCAGGCGCGCGATGCCGACGAGGGTCGCGCACCACAGCGCCCACGCCGCGATCAGCCGCCCGGCGACGAAGAGCGAGATCGGCAGCGTGGCGAAGACGTAGGCCCAGCGCGCCGCCGACGGCGTGGCGGCGTTCGCGTCGACGAGCCACCAGCGCGCTGCGCCGATGCCGGTGACGAGCGCCAGCGCGATCGTGAGGAGCGGCGAGCGATGGACGCGCCGCACGCGCGCCAGCAGCGCGTCGAGCCGTGGCAGCTCGTCGGGGGCGATCACGCCCTCGCGCGCCAGCGACGTCGAGATGCGCGCCACCAGCCGGCCGAGGAGCACCTCGGCGACGACGAGGAGCGGCACGGCGACGAGGCAGCGGGCGTGGATCGAGAGATCGCGCGCCATCGGCGGCAGGCGGGCGAGCGCCAGGCGATCGATGGCCACCGCCAGCGCGATCGGCGCGTAGGCGAGGGCGCCGATGGCGAACCCGCGGGTGAGCGCGCCGCGTGGGAGGGCGGCCCTCACCGGTGGTGGTCGCCGTCGTGGTCGTCGTAACTGCCCTCGCCACGGTGACCATGCTTCGATTCGTCCCACCCCCGCTCGACGCCGCGCTTGGTCGCTTCCCAGCCGCGCTCGGTCGCCTCGGTCGCGCGCTCGGCCGCGTGCCCGACCTTCTCGCCCGCGCGCTCGAGGCGCTGTTCTCCGTCGGCGCGCGCGGTCGTCACCAGGCCCGCCAGCGCCAGCGCTCCCACTCCGCCGATGAGCAGCCGCTCCATTGGTTCGCCTCCGCACGGCGAGCGCTTGCAAGAACGCCGCGCGCGCGCAGCGACGGGCGCCACGCGCTCGCACGCCGGCGCGCCGCGCGTAGCTCGATCGCATGCCCGCACGACGCCCCGCCTCCGTCGTCGCGCTCGCCGCCGCGCTCGTCGCCGCCGCCCCCGCCGTCGCCGCCACCGACGCCGACCGCGCCGCGCGCCCCGAGTGGCGCCGCGCGCTCAACGGCCACCTCTTCCTCCCGTCGCTGATCGCCGGCGAGCCCTTCGTCCCGACCGCCTTCACGCTCTCGACGGGCGGCGGCATCGCCGACGTGCGCGCGCCCGCGCCCGAGCTCGGCGGCTACCGCTTCGGCGACGGCGCCTACCGGCTCGGCGCGCTCGCCGAGGCGATCGGCTTCCAGGCGGGCATCACCCGCTGGCTCGGCGTGCGCCTCTTCGGCGTCGCCGACGGGTTCGGCGGCGTGGGCCTCGACGCCGCGGCCGCCGTCGGCGGCACGCTCTCCTACGCCACGCGCTTCGGCCTCACCGTCACCACGCCCCTCGGCCGCTTCGCGCGCCTCGGCCTCCTCACCGACGTCGAGTGGCGGCAGGCGCGCGCAGTCATCCCGCTCGACGGGCTGGCGCGCACGCTCCTCGCCGGGCGCGCCGACGCCTTCACGATCGACACCACGACGCGCACCGCGGTGGCGCTCCTGCCCGGGGTCAGCCTGGCCCTCGCGCCGCACGCCGCGCTGGGGCTGGTCGCCACCGCGCAGGTGGGCTGGGAGCGCATCGACGACGGCGCGGCCCGCACCGACGGGGGCCGCGCCCTCCTGTCGGTCGCGCTCGACCTCGATCTGCGCGCGCTCACCCGCGCGCTCCCCCTCGGCCTCCTCGGCGCCTACCGCGCCCAGCTCCCCTTCTCGTCGCCCGAGCGCGACGTGCACGACGTCGAGGGGGGCCTCTTCTACACCGGCCGCCCCGCGCTCGCGCTCGGCGTGGTCGCGCGCGCCCGCTGGTTCGAGCTCCGCCCCGGGCTCGACGCCACCGCCGTCGGCGGCGCGGTCCACGTGCGCACTTTTTTCCGCTAGACATGATCCGCCGCCGCCGCCGTCGCGCCCCCCAACGACTGGCGCGCGCGGAAGTACCCGGCCCAGGGATCGCCCCCCCAGCCGCGCCAGCCGCCGCGGCACCGTCGCCAGCGTGAAGCGCTCCGGCCGCGCGCGCCCCAGCTCGTCCCAGGCGAGCGGCGTCGACACCGTCGCCCCCGGCCGCGCGCGCAGCGACAGCGCCGCCACCGAGGTGTTGGTGCGGTTGTTCCGCAGATAGTCGACGAGGATCTTCCGCTCGCGCCCCGCCCGCGCCAGCGCCGTCGTGTAGCGCCGCGGATCGTGCGCCTCGAGCGCCCGGGCCACCCCGCGCGCGAAGCGCAGACAGACCGACCAGTCGGTCGGCTCGATCGGCACCATCACGTGCAGTCCGACCCCGCCGGTCGTCTTCACCCACGACGCCAGCCCGGCCGCCTCGAGCGCCCGCCGCAGCGCCCGCGCCGCCTCGATCACCGCCGCCCAGCCCACCTCCGGCCCCGGGTCGACGTCGAACACCACCCGGTCGGCGCGCTCGACGTCGCCCACGCGCGTGTTCCAGGTGTGCACCTCGACGACGTTCATCTGCGCCAGCGTCACCAGATCGGCCGCTTTCCCGATAGACAGATACTCCCCCACCCGTTCTTCCGGTCGGCGATGGTGGTCCGCGGCACGCTCCCCGAGCGCTCCCACCAGTTGTCGTCGTGGCGCGCGAAGGCGAACGTCGCGAGATCGCCGCTGCAGCGCCCTACCGTAAGCGGCCGCCCGACCACGTGCGGCAGCATCGCCTCGGCCACCGTCTCGTAGTAGCGCGCGACGTCGCCCTTGGTGATCCCGTCGGCGGGATAGACGACGCGATCGGCGTGGCTGATGCGCGGCCGCGTCGGCGACGGGCGCTCGCGCACCACCTCGCCCGCCGGCTTGTCCTCGCGCAGCCCCTGGAACGACGGGTGGCGGATGTGTCCGCTCGCCGTCCACTCGGTGAACGCGACCTCGGCGACGAGGCGCGGCTCGACCCAGCGCGCCTCCCGCCCGTCGCGCCCGCCCGGCGGCGGCGTGAAGGGGCAGCGCTCGGACGCGACGGCCTCGAGCGCGCGCCGCAGCTCGCGCCCGCGCGCGTGCGTCCAGCCGGTGCCCACCTTCCCGGCGTAGCGCAGCGTCCCGTCGCCGCCGTGCACCCCGAGGAGGAGCGCGCCCACGCCCATCGCCGACGCCGCTGGCTCGAGCCACCCGCCGACCACCAGCTCCTGGCGCGCCAGGCTCTTCGTCTTCAGCCAGTCGCCGCCCCGCACCGCGCGATAGGGCGCGCCGCGCCGCTTCGAGACGATCCCCTCGGCCCCGAGCCGGCAGGCCTCGGCCAGCACCTTCCGCCCCGGCGCCTCGAAGTGCTCGGCGTAGCGCAGCGTTGGGTCGGGACCTTCGACGAGCGCGCGCAGCCGCCGCTTGCGCTCCTCGAGCGGCAGCGGTCGCAGATCGTTTCCGTCCAGCATCAATAACAGTCGTTCTCGACGGACGGCGTGGGGCGGACCTACTTCGCCTTCGATAGGTCCGCCCGTCCGGCAGCAGCACCACCACCTCGCCGTCGAGCAGCGCCTCGCGCGCCGGCAGCCGCGCCGCCGCGCGCGCGATCTCCGGGAAGCGCGCGGTCCAGTCGTTTCCCCGCCGACTGACGAGCGTCACGCGCCCGCGCCGCCCCGCGCACCCGATGCGGTAGCCGTCGTACTTCAGCTCGTGCAGCCACTCCGCGCCGTCGGGCGGCTCCTTCACCAGCGTCGCGAGCTGCGGCGCGTACGCGATCGCAGCACCCACGCACGAGAAGATATGCTGCCGACGAGAAAGGCCAACGGCGGGGCCAACGCTCGCCGCCACCGCCGCCGCCTCCCGACTTCCGCAGGCACCCGACCGCTGACGGAGGCGACGATAGCGCGCGGGTCGCGCGGCTCAATAGGACAGGTGTACCGGGGCGACACATAAGAAGTATACGAACTAAGATAATTAAGTTGACCTTACGACGATTCTGTCGGCTCGTCGCCCTGATCGCGCTGGAAGCAGCGCCGCCCCGCGGCGCAGGCGTGCGGGTGGACGTACCCCTCGTCGGGGCCGAAGCACTCCATCGTCCCCAGGCACCAGTAGGCGGCGGTGGTCGACTCGCCGCGCTTCCACAGCGCCCCCGCCGCGTCGGCGCCGAAGGCGGTCTTCGTGCGCAGGAGGCGGCAGACCTGCGGCAGCGCGGGCTCGGCCTCCGGCGGCAGCCCCGGGCGCTCGTCGTCGCGGCGGCTCATCGCGCACCTCCTGCGGCCGGCGCCGCGACCGACGAGGCCAGCACCGCGCGCCGCACGACGGTCTCGAACAGCCGCAGCTTGTACCCATTTTTGTCTAGCGGCGTCGCCCCTTCGATCGCCGCCCGCGCCGCCGCGGCCGCCGTCTCGTCGTCGACGACGTGCCCGACCAGCGCCCGCTCCGCCGCCACCGCCCGCCGCGGCACCGACGCGGCCGCGCCGAGCACGATCGACGCGCGCTTGCACGCCCCGCCCGCCCCCGGCTCGAGCACCACCGCCACCTCGGCCAGCGGCCAGTCGTACGAGTCGCGGTGCCCCAGCTTGAGGTAGGCCGCGCGCGCCCCCGCCGCCGCCGGCAGCCGCACCTCGGTGATCAGCTCGTCGCGCCCGAGCACCGTCTCGCGCGTGGGATCCTCGCTCGACGACACGAAGAACTTCTCGAGCGGCACCACCCGCTCGCCGCCCGCCGCCGCGATCACCACCTGGGCGTCGTACGCCACCAACGCCGTCGCCACCGTCGAGGGGTGGATGATGGCGCAGACCGCGTTGTCGAAGATCGCGTGGAGCTCGTTCTCGCCGTGCTGCGCGAAACAGATCGCCCCGCCCTTCTTCTTGCAAGGGAAGTCGGCCGAGCGGAAGTACCAACAGCGCGGCCGCTGCGCGAGGTTGCCGCCGAGCGTCGCCAGCGCGCGCAGCTGCGGCGTCGCCGCGTGGGCCGCCGCCTCGACGACGGCCGGCCAGCGCGCGCGCAGCCCCTCGTCGCTCTCGAGCCGCGCCAGCGTCACCAGCGCCCCGATGCGCGCCGCGCCGTCGTCGCCGAGCTGCACCCGATCGAGCCCCGGCACCGTCGACAGATCGACGACACGCGCCGGCTCCTCCAGCCCCTCCTTCATCCGGTCGAGGAGATCGACGCCCCCCGCCTTGGCCACCACGCCCGGCGTGCGGAGCTGTACCAGCGCCTGCGCCACGCTCTCGGCGTGGGTGTACTCGAACGACTTCATCGCCCCCCTCCCCGCTTCGCCGCCGCCGCCAGCGCCGCCAGCACCACCGGCGGCGACATCGGCAGCCGCCGCATCCGCACCCCGATCGCGTTGTAGACGGCGTTGGCGATCGCCACCGCCGTCGCGATGTTGGCCGGCTCGCCGAGGCCGCTCACCTCCGTCGAGGTCCGCCCGTTTTCCTGCTCGACAAAAATCGTCTGCACGATGGGCGTCTCGCGCGCGCCCGCGATCTTGTACTGGTCGAAGTTGGCGTTCACCATCCGTCCCGTCTGTCGATCGAGCACGCGCTCCTCGAAGAGCGCCCACGAGAGCCCGTGCAGAACGCCGCCGTTCACCTGGCTCTGCGCCGCCAGCGGGTTCACCACGCGCCCGCAGTCGTGCACCGCCACCACCCGCTCGACGCGCACCAGGCCGGTCTCGGTGTCGACGAGCACCTCGACGAACTGCACGCCGCCGAGCCCGTCGCGCAGGTTGCCGCCGTAGTCGTCGAGGCGCGAGGCGCGCGCCGCCAGCTCCTCGCCGCGCATCTTGGCCGCCGCCTGCTTCCAGCCGAGCGACCCGCCGCCGCCGCGCACCGCGATCTTCCCGTCGCGGGCCACCAGCTGCTCGGGCTTCGCCCCCAGCGCCGGGGCCACCGCCGCGAACAATTGCTGCTTGACACGATAGGCGGCGGTGCGCGCCGGCGGGGTGATCGCGGTCAGCGTCTTCGAGCCGCCCGACGAGGGGCCGATGGGGAAGCGGGTGTCGCCGATGCGCATCGTCACCGCCGACGGCGCCACCCCCAGCTCTTCGGCCACCACCATCGCCAGCGCGGTGCGCGTGCCGGTGCCGATGTCCTGCACCGACGACGAGAGCTCGATCGAGCCGTCGCGGGTGACCCGCACCTCGCAGGCGGCGTCGAGGTCGACGATGCGCGGCCAGATCGACTGCGCCACGCCGACGCCGCGCTTTATCGGGCCGCGGTCGCTGGCCGGCGGGCGGCGACGCTTGGCCCAGCCGAAGGCCTCGGCGCCGATGGCCCGCTCGCGCCGCCGCGCCTCGCGATCGGCCCGCGCGTCGCCGGCGTCGAGCCGATCGCGCAGCGCCAGCGGGTCGAGCTTCAGCCGCTCCGCCAGCTCGTCGACGAGCTGCTCGACGGCGAACACGCCCTGGGGCGCGCCCGGCGCGCGGAACGCCGTCGACGGCGCCACGTGGGTGAAGACGTCCGACTGCTCGCCGCGGAAGGCCGGCGCCGGATAGAGGACCTCGGCCACGTTGCCGACGCCGGCGCCGGTGGCGATCCCCGCCGAGCCGAAGCTGCGCAGCGACACCGCGGTGAGCGCCCCGTCGCGCGTCGCGCCGAGGGTGACCTCCTGCACCGTCGACGGGCGGCTGCCGTGGTGGTGCTCCTCTTTTCTGTCTAGCACGAGGCGCACCGGCTTCCCGCTCTTCTTCGAGAGGTGGGTGGCGAGGACGCCGTACATCCCGGCGCCGAACTTCGCGCCGAAGCCTCCGCCCATGAAGTCGGTGATCACGCGGACCTTCGACTTCGGCAGGTCGAACACCGCCGCCAGCTCGTCGCGCACCGTCGCCGTCCCCTGCGTCGAGGCGTAGACGGTGAGCCCGTCGGGGCGCCAGTCGGCGACCACGCCGTGCGGCTCCATCGCCGAGTGCGTCTGCGCCTGGGTGTGGAACTCGCCGCTCACCGACAGCGCGGCCGCGCGCAGCCCGGCGGCGACGTCGCCGCGCTCCTTCACCGACGGCCCGCGCACGTTGCCGCGCTGCGGGAGCGCCTTCGCCGCGCCGCCGCCGCCCGCCGAGCCGGCCATCTCGACGGGACCCGGGAAGACCAGCGGCGCGTCGTCGCGGCGCGCCTCGTCGGGGTCGACCACGAAGGGCAGCTTCTCGTACTCGACGCGGACCAGCCGCGCCGCCTCCGCCGCGATCGCCGCCGAGGTCGCCGCCACCGCCGCGACGGTCTGCCCGGCGTAGCGGATCGTCGGCCAGCGGTCGGGTGACGACGGCGGGTTCACCAGCTGCGCCCCCTCGCGGTTGCGCTCGACGACATGGACCGCCTTCACGCCGGGGAGGCGCTCGGCGGCGCTCGTGTCGATCGACCTCACGCGCGCGTGCGCCCAGGGCGCGACCACGCGGCGCGCCCACAGCATCCCCGGGAGCTGCACGTCGGCGGTGAACTTCGCGGCGCCGGTCACCTTGGCGCGCCCGTCGAGGCGCGGGGTCGGCTTGCCGATGACGGCGAGCCCGTCGGGAGTCGGCCAGCGCGGCGGCTCGTCCGTCGGCGGCGCCGCGGGCGCGTCGCTGCGGAGGAGCGCCGCGCCGGTCTGCACCGCGCTCCCCTCGGGCAGCGCCTGCCCCGAGGCCGCCATCACCGCCGCGAAGACCTTGGGGTAGGTGCCGCAGCGGCAGAGGTTCCCGCACACCGCGCCCTTCACCTCGTCGAGCGACGGGCGCGGCTTCGACGCCAGGAGCGCCGCCGAGGCCATCACCATCCCCGGCGTGCAGTAGCCGCACTGGAGGGCGTCGTGCGCGATGAATTCTTGCTGGACAGGATGGAGCGCCTCGCCCTTGGCCAGCCCCTCGATCGTCGTCACCGCGCGGTCGCGCACGTCGAGCGCCAGCACCAGGCAGGAGGTCACCGCCTTGCCGTCGAGGTGCACGGTGCAGGCGGAGCAGGCGCCGCGATCGCAGCCGATCTTGGTCCCGGTGAGCCCGAGCTCGACGCGCAGCGCCTCGGCCAGCGTGGTGCGCGGCTCGACCTCGAGGCGGCGCACGACGCCGTTCACCTTCATGGTGATCGCCACCCGCCCGGGGCCGACCACCGTCGGAGGCTTCACGCTCCCCGCCGCCTGCGCCTCGCGCGCGCGGAGGAGCCCGGCCGCCGCCACGCCGAGGCCCGTGCTAGACAAAAATGCCCGGCGCGAGATCCCGCCCGGCGCCGACCCCTTCCCCTTGCCGTCGTCGTCGTCGCTCGTCATGATTCTTCCCGACGGCAGCTTATCCGATGACGACGCCCCCACGCACCGCCGAAACCGACCGTCCGCCGCGGCGCCCGCACCGCCGCTGGCGCCGCCTCGCGCTGGAGGTCGCGCTGGTGCTCGGCGTCGTCGCCGCGGTCGGCTGGTGGCAGACCCGCCGACATGCCCGCGGCCCGGTCCCGGCGCTCACGCTGCAGGCGCTCGGCGGCGGCTCGATGGCGCTGCGCGAGCAGCTCGTCGACCGCCCGACGCTGGTCACCTTCTTCGCGCCCTGGTGCGGCGTCTGCAAAGTGACCAGCCCCAACGTCCGCTGGATCCGCCAGCGCTTCGGCGATCGCGTCCGCGTCGTCACCATCGCCGCCGACTACGAGCACCCCGGCCAGGTCCGCGCCTACGCGTCGGCGCACGACGTGGCCGCGCCGATCCTCCTCGATCCGACCGGCGAGGCGACGCGCGCCTTCGGCGTGACCGCCTACCCGTCGTTCTTCTTCGTCGACCAGCGCGGGACGATCACCAGCTCGGCCATCGGCTACACGACGACGGTCGGCCTGCTGGCGCGCCTGTTCCTGTAAAGCAGGAATCAGAACGAGACGGAGACGCCCGCGGGGAGCGCGAACTGCACCCGCGCGACCGCGTGGCCCTCGGTGGGCTCGGCCGCTCCGATGACGTGCCCCGTGTAGGTCGAGGTCGCCGGGCCGATGAGCGCCATGAGTACGCCGATCGCCTGCAACATCCCATCGAGGGTGAGCGCGGCGGTCGCCAGCCCGTCGATGACCCGCGCGACGTCGCTCGCGCCGCTCGCCGCCGCCACGTCGGCGGGGACGCCGGCGGTCATCGCCGTCGTGTAGCGCTCGCCGCTGGCGATCTGGAGCCAGGGACCGGCGACGGGGATCGCCGAGCGCGAGGCCCCGGTCAGCCCGAGGCCGTAGTGCACGCCGACGTTCGCGCCATAGGACGCCGCGAACAGGAAGAGTCCCCCGCCGAAGACGCCCCACCGCCGTCGCTTGACGATCTCGACGCGCGGCGCCGCGGGTCGCGACGGCGGCGCGGCGACGAAGCGCGCGGGCCGTGACGGCAGCTCGTGGAGCTCCTCGGGGTTGGCGTGCGCGGGCGGGAGGTGCGCGGCGACGGCGAGCGCGAGCACGAGCGATGAGACACGCATCGAAGACGCGAATCGACCGCTGAGCGCCGACGTGAAGGGCGCGATCAGCCGAGCTGAACGGAGCGCCGCGTGAACGAGCCGTTGGCGAAGCCGGTGATCGGGAAGGTGACCGGGCCGGTGCCGTCGGCGGCGGCGCCGAGCGCGACGCACACCGGGACGAAGTGCTCGTGCGTCGGCAGCGCCTCGCGCACGCCAGGGGCGCGCCGTCGGTAGTCGGCGAGCGCGTCGACGTCGCGCCGCGCCAGCACCTCGGCCGCCCAGTGATCGAGCTCCGTCGCCCACGACTGCGGCGCCGCGCCCGGACGCGGATCGATGGCCCGCATGTTGTGGGTGAGGAAGCCGCTCCCGACGACGAGAACGCCCTCGCGACGCAAGGGCGCCAGCGCGCGCCCGAGCGCGAGGAGCGGCGCCGCCTCCATCGTCGGCAGCGAGAGCTGCAGCACCGGCACGTCTGCGCGCGGGTACATCGCCACGAGCGGCACCCAGGCGCCGTGATCGAGCCCGCGCTCGGGCGCGTCGATCACCGGCTGCGTCGCCCCGACGAGCGCGCGCACCCGCGCGGCGAGCTCGGGCGCGCCCGGCGCCGGGTAGGTCGCCTCGTAGAAGCGCGCCGGGAAGCCGGAGAAGTCGTAGACCAGCGGCACCGTGCGCGTCGCGCCGAGCGTCGCCGGGCGCGCCTCCCAGTGCGCCGAGATCATCAAGATAGCGCGCGGTCGCGGCAGCGCGCGCGCCCAGGCCGCGAGGTCGCCGACCCACCCCGCGTCGTCGAGCAGCATCGGGGAGCCGTGCGCGAGGAAGATCGACGGCATCGCCGTCCCGCTCGGAGCCGGCGCGCGCGCCCCCGACGACGACGCGCGGCCGCAGGCCCCCGCGGCGACCCCGAGGAGCCCGCCCGCCGCGAGACGCAACAGCGCGCGCCGCGTGAGCACGCTACCTCGTCTCCTCGATGTCCGTCGGTGCGTTCATCCGTGCTGCAGCTTCGCGCCGTCTCGTTCTGCGCACAACCAGCGCGCGTCGCAAAACAGTGTTGCGCCGCGGAAACAGCCCGCGACAGGCCAGCGAGAACGCGCCGGTGGCTGCCCCATCAATGACCAACACGCGGGCGTCTTTCTTGATGGACAAGAACACATTTCCCGTCGCTGAGACGCTTGACCTCTGCGATTGGGCAGCTAAAATCGTCTCATGAATCCCGGGGCCTCGCCGCAGCTCGCGTTCTCGTTTCGCGCTCGCAAGCGGCGGCCCAAGAAGTGGCGCAAGCCCGGTCGCAAGCCGGGGCCCGGTGGTCGCCGCGCCTTCAACGAGGGCCGCGAGGCGTTCGGCGGCCGCCTCTGCCACTTCAGCGTGCAGCGCGACCACCTCCACCTCGTCGTCGAGGCCGCGAACCGCGAAGCGCTCGCTCGCGCGCTTCACGCTCTCGCGATTCGCCTCGCCCGCACGATCAACCGCGTCCTCGGACGCAAAGGGCGGGTTTTCGCCGACCGCTACCACATGCGCATTCTGAAGACGCCCACCGAGGTCAAGAACGCGCTCCGCTACGTCCTCGAGAACCGCTGGAAGCACAACCCGTCGCGTCCCGACTATTTTGTCGAGCAGGATTTCTGCAGCAGCCTCGCCTGGCTCGACTCCGCGGTCGTCGCCCCCCAGACCTGGCTGCTCCAGAGCGCCGAACGAGCCCTCCGAATCGAACGTCCACACCCTGACGGCCCGCACCATCCGACGCCGGCGGCACACCGTCCGGTCGTGCGTCACCTTCACGCCGCCCCCGTCGCAGCCAAAGACGCTCAGTGACGGGCATTGGCTCGAGAAGGCTCTCAATCTAGAAGAAGATCGGATTCGACACGGCGAACGGCTTCCGCCCCGGCCAGAGCGGCGCCAGATCGCGGTTCCCGGCGCTCGCGTGCAGGACCACCCAGTGCCGGCCCGGCGTCGCCGGCGGCGTCACCGTCACCGACGCCTCGTAGCGGCGCCCCGGCCCGGTGCCGCCGGTGGTCTCCTGCAGCGGCAGCGTCCCCTGCGTCTGCCCGTCGACGATGACCTCCAGCGTCGTCGCCGCGCCCCAGCTCGGCGCCTGCACCACGACCTCGAGGTCGAGCGCGCCCGCCCCCGCCGGGACGGTGCCGCCCGGCCCGACGCCGCCCGGCCCGACGACCGACATCGTCAGGCCGCCCGAGACCACCGCCTTCCCGGCGCGCAGCGTGTCGCGCACGATCTCAGCCGAGAGGCGCGTCGGGTCGTCGTGCCCGAGCTGAAAGCAGGTCCGCGGATACCCGACGGGCGATCCGCTCAGCGAGTGGCTGTCGGAGTTCCCGACGGCCCACACCGTCTTGCCGGTGTTGAGGAGCGCGAACCAGTCGGCCACCGAGGCGTTGCGGTTCGACTCGAAGTCGCTGTCGTTGAAGACCTCGACCGCCTCGAAGTTGTCGCTCCACATATCGGGATCGCCGGTCGCGCTCGCCCGATCGAACGACGTCGCGGAGAAATATCCGCCGAAGCCGCTCGACGTGGGGTGATTCACGATCAGCACCGGCTGCTCCGGCAGCGAATTCACGATGCGGAAGACCTCCTCCGGTTTCTTTCCGATCCAGTCGACGGCGCCGTTATTCAATTTCCCCGGCTTCGGGAAAATCGGAATCACGCCGAAATGGCCCCAGGTAAACGTGGTCAATTCCTCCGACGGGAAGCCGAAGGCCCACTTCTTCAGGCCGAGCGACTCGATGATCGGCTGGAAGTCGACGATCCACTCGTGCTCCGACGAGACCGGGATCTCCAGCCCGTCGGCGATCGCGCCGCGCACCTTGTACTCGACGGGATCGCTGGAGTCGGCGGAGAAGAACGAGTGGATGTGGAAGTCGGCGCACATGACGCCCGTCGAGTCGACCGAGCGCGCAAGCGACGCGTCGACGACGGTGTTCTGCCCCGCGGTGATGGTGACGACGCGATCGACCATCTCGTACTCGGGGCCGCGGCTGACGATCACGCGGTGATCGCCGGGCGGCAGGTCGAGCGAGGCGGTGCCGTTGGCCGGGAAGATCTGATGGACGCGCCCGTTCGCCGGCATGCGGATGCCGAACGAGGGCGGCGGCGCGGACATGCTCGTCGTCGGGACGACCTGCACGCGCACCGGCAGCGGATCGCTCGTGACCGCCTCGCGCGCGTTCACCACCAGCGTCCCCTTGGCGGCGAGCTCGACGCGGACGTCGCCGCTCGCGAGCGTGTCGACGGTGGTCCCGGCGGGGATGGCGTAGCCCGGCTTCGACGGCACCACCTTCACCGCCTCGGGCGGCGCGTGCACCGTGAAGCGCCCGTCGGCGCCGACCACCGCGCGCGAGAAGTAGCGCATGCCGTCCGTCGAGGTGACGTGCACGTAGCCGCCGCCGACGGGCGCGCCGCCGGTCTCCTCGACGCGCCCCGTGAGCGTGCGCCAGGTGGTGTCCCCGTCGGAGCGGCGCAGCGCCGCGAGCGCGCCGTCGATGCCCGGCGAGCCGACGATGATCTCGGCGTAGTCGACCGTCGACTGCGTGCAGCCGGCGAGCGACAGGCCGCTCGTCTGGAAGAGCTGGAAGCCCGAGGCCTCGATGATGAACTTGAGGTCGCCGGTCAGCGTGCGGACCACGAAGCCCACATCGCCCCCGTCGAAGGCGACCCACGGCATCGTCCCGCCCGGCGACGCGAAGCCGGCGTTCGGGGTGAAGGTCTGGTTCCGCATCGTCTGGAAGAAGGCGACGTTCTGGTTGGTCGAGAGGTCCTGCGGGAGCTGCTCGGGGTTGGCGAGCGAGAGGCGGATGGTGACCTTCTCGGCGCCGGGCTCGAGGACGTAGTCGAGCGCCGCCGGGAAGTTGTACTCGTCGGGCGAGAGCGCCATGAACGTGTCGAGGAAGGGGATGTTGGCGAGCGTGCCGGAGACGCGCACGATCGCCGGGCCGCCGTCGCTGCCGTCGGCGAGCACGCCCGCGCTCTCGGGCTTGACGACCTGGCGCGAGATGGCGATGCCGCTCTCGTTGTACTGCGACAGGCCGCGCGGCGTGCCGTCGTCGCCGACGGGCTCGATGGAGAGGATGCCGCCACCGAACGGGAGGTAGGCGTCCGAAGGGCCGGTGCCCTCGACGTAGACCGCGATCTTGTCGTTGGCGAGGACGTAGTCGTCGGTGCCGACCTTCTCCTTCGCGTCGGGCGACTGGTGGATCATCGAGGCGTCGCGCACGCGCCCGGCGCGCGCCTGGGCGGCGGCCTTGGCGGCGAACGGCGCGGCGTGGCCGTCGCGATCGCCGGCGGGGAAGCGGAACGCCTGGGTGACGCCGTTGACGCCGCAGGCCGGGGGCGGCGCCGACGACGAACAGCCCGCCCCGATCCCGACGAGGACAGACGCACACACGACCACAGAGGAAGCCAAGCCAGCCCGCATCAGGGACCTCCGGGCGGCGGATGTTACCGGACGGTTAGTTCCTGGTCACCATCTTGTGACCATCCAGTCAACGCCCGATGACGTCCAGGCGGCCGGATTTTTTGTCTAGCTCGATCGCGAAGCGGACGGGGCGCTCGTGGCGGCCGTTGGTGTAATAGACGTGCGTCCCCTCGACGCGGGCGCGGTAGCGGTCGGGGCTGTTCTCCTCGTCGGTGAGGGTGAGGCGCGACTCGAGGTGCGCGTACGTCTTCACCAGCTCCGCCTCGACGACGAAGCGGGCCAGCGTGTGCGGCGGCCAGGGCGCCTTGGCGAAGGTGCCGAGGGTGTGGCGCGCGCCGGCCGCGAGCGCGGTGACGTCGACGCGCTCGACCGGGCCGAACCAGCGCGGGTTGAGGACCACGCGGCGACCGGCGCGATCGACGGCCAGCGGCTGCTCGCCAGCGACGGCGTAGGCGCGCAGCCGTTCAATGGTCTCGTAGGTCGGGAGGATCGGCGCGGCCGCGACGTGGAGGCCGCGCTGCTCCTCGGCCGCGCTGTCGGTGAGGCCGCTAAAGGGGCTGGTCCCGCGCGAGGCGGTGAGGGTGTCGGTGGTGCTCATGCCGGGGGGGCCGCTCTCGACGCAGCCGAGCCACCACGGCGGCTCGGTCCGCGCGCGCATCTCGGGCGCGACCGATTTGAGGTCGGCCTCCGACGGGCAGTAGCGCGCGACGAGCGGCTTTGCCATCGCCGCGTCGTCGAGCGGACCGGAGATCGCCCAGCTCTGCCCCGGGTGGACGACGCGCGCGGCGCGGAAGGCGAAGCCGCCGCAGGGCAGCTCCGACCAGAGCTTGGTCGGCTTGCCGTCGACGACGAGCACGTCGACCGGCTCGTCGCAGTGGAGGTTGGTCGCGCCGGTCACGAAGCGCATCGGCGTCGCGCCGCGCCAGGTGTGCAGGATCTCGTAGCGCCCCTTGTACGTCGAGAGGCGCACCTCGAGCCCCGGCGGCCCGGGCCGCCGCCCCGACGGCGTCGCGGGCGTCGTCATCCCCAGATCGAGCGGCAGCGCCGCGACGAGTAGCCAGAGGCTCATGCGATCATGGTACGCGTTCGAGGGTGATGGCCTTCTCGGGGCAGGCCACGACGCACAGCCCGCAGGCCTGGCAGGCGTCTGCCGCGACGGTGTAGGCGGTCTGGCGGCCGTGCGCGCGGGATTTCAGCTTGGCAAAAAATCCCAGCGCGGCGAAGTCGGCGTCGTCCATGCGGCGCACCTCGAAGACGTCGTGCGGGCAGACGGCGACGCAGTCGCGCTTGCCCTCGCAGCGCGCGCGGGCGACGACGGGGCGCCAGCGGCCGGGCGCGGCGCGGCACTCCTCGCCGGGGCGATCGGGGTGGGCCGCGGCGCGGCGGGTCTTGTCGACGTCGATGTGGGGCTTGGCCATGTCGTGACCCTCGCGCGCGGACGTGACGCAGTCATGGAGGGCGTGCAACGAACTGTAACGCGCCTCCACGCGCGCTGACCGCTTCCCAGTTGCCGTCGACGACGCGGTGCCGAGGACGATCGGGTGCCCGCGCGCGCCGCCCTCGTCTTCGTCGCCGCCGCCGTCGCTGCCGCGGCGCTCGGGTGTCGCCGCGGCGAGGCGCCCGCGCCCGCGCGCACCCGCACGCGCATCACCTTCGCCTACCAGGCGATGTGGGGCGACCCGGCCGTCCTGCGCGCCGCCGTCGCCGCCGTCGAGCGCGAGGATCCCTCGATCGAGATCACCACGCAGCTCCTGCCGAGCGCGTCGCAGGCGCTGCACCAGTACCTGGTCACCGCGCTCGAGGCGCGCACCGCCTCCTTCGACGTCTTCCCCATCGACGTCGTGTGGGTCCCCGAGCTCGCGCGCGCCGGCTGGATCGCCGACCTCACCGCCGACTTCCCGCCCGCGGCGATGGCCGCCGACATGCTCCCCGCCGTCGCCGAGGCGGTCGTCGTCGACGGGCGCACCTTGGCCGTCCCCTGGTTCATCGACGTCGGCCTCCTCTACTACCGCAGCGACCTCGTGCCGCGCGCGCCGCGGACCTTCGACGAGCTGGAGCGATTCGCGCTTGACGCGAAATCGCGCGCGGCGTCCCAGGGGCTCGCCGGCTTCGTCTTCACCGGCCGCCAGTACGAGGGGCTGGTCTGCGTCGGCTTCGAGGCGGCGTGGGGCTTCGGCGCGCCCGCCGACGCAGTCGCCCCCGACGGCCGCATCCTCGTCGACGGCGCGGCGATGCGGGCCGGCCTCGGCTGGCTGCGCCACGCGGTGGCGAGCGGCCTCGCGCCCCCGTCGGTGACCTCGGCCGGCGAGGAGGAGGTGCGCCACCTCTTCCAGTCGGGCCGCGCGCTCTTCATGCGCAACTGGCCCTACGCCTGGGTCGAGACGCAGGCCCCCGACTCGCCGGTGCGCGGGCGCGTGGGCGTGGCCCCGCTGCCGACGACGACCGGCGCCCCCGGCTTCGGCGCGCTCGGCGGCTGGCAGCTCGCGCTCAACGCCGCCACCCCGCCCGAGCGGCGCGCCGCCGCGCTCCGGCTGATTTCGCGCTTGACAGCAATCCCCACCAACGTCGACTTCGCCATCGCCTACAGCCGCCTCCCGCCGCGCCGCGCCGCCTACGACGACGCGCGCCTGCGCGCCGAGGCGCCCTTCGTCGCGCGGCTCGGCGCCATCGCCGCGCGCGCCCGCTCGCGCCCGGTGACGCCCTTCTACGTGATGCTCTCCGACACGCTGCAGGGCGAATTCTCGTCCATCGTCGCCGGCCTGCGCCCGCCCGCCGCCGCCCTCGAGGCCGCGCAGCGCACCGCCGACCGCCTGGTGGGGGAGCGATGACCTCCGAGCGGCGGTGGGCGCTCGTCCTGGTCGCGCCGGCGGTGATCATCCTCGTCGGCGTGGCGCTCTACCCGGTCGCGTCGGCGATGTGGCTGAGCCTGCACCGCTCGATCCTCGTCTTCCACGAGCAGCGCTTCATCGGCCTCGGCAACTACGCCTTCCTCGTCGGTGATTCGCGCTTCTGGGGCGCGCTCCGCAACACCTCCTACTTCGCGGTGGTGGCCGTCGCCGTCGAGCTCGCGCTCGGCCTCGCGATCGCGCTCCTCCTCGACGCGGCGACGCCGGGGCGCGGCCTCCTGCGCGCGTCGGTGCTGATCCCGTGGGCGGTGCCGACGGTGGTCTCGGCCAAGCTGTGGGCCTGGCTCTACAACCCCGACTATGGCCTGGTGACGCGGCTCCTCCCGGTGCACGACGTGAACTTCCTGGGGATGCCGGGCTGGGCGATGCACGCCGCCATCCTCGTCGACGTCTGGAAGACGACGCCGTTCGTGGCGCTGCTCTTGCTGGCCGGGCTGCAGACGATCCCGCGCGACCTCTACCGCGCCGCCGCCGTCGACGGGGCGTCGCCGGCGCGCACATTTCTGTCTATCACGCTCCCGCTCCTCCGCCCGACGATCGTGGTGACGCTGGTCTTCCGCACGCTCGACGCCTTCCGCGTGTTCGACGCGGTGTTCGTCCTCACCGACGGCGGGCCGGCCAACACCACCGAGACGCTGTCGATCTACGCCTACAAGACGCTGATGCGCATGGGCGACTTCGGCTACGGCTCGGCGCTGTCGGTGGCGACCTTCGCCTGCGTGATGCTGATCAGCCTCGGCTACGTGCGCCTCGTCGGGGTCGGGGTGGCGCGGTGAGGCGCGCGGTGGTGGGGTTCGCGGTGATCGCGGTGGTGACCTTCCTCGTCGGGCCGTTCCTCTGGCAGGTGCTCACGTCGCTGCGCCCCGAGGCCGAGCTGACGTCGACCGGCTGGCCGCGTGCGCTCTCGACGGAGAGCTGGTCCGACGTCTTGCGCCGCCCGCTGGTCCTGCGCGCGCTCGGCAACAGCCTCTTCGTCGCCGGCGCCACGACGCTCTTCTCGATCGCCATCGCCGCGGCGGCCGCCTTCGCCATCGCGCGGCTGCCGCTCCCGGGCAAGCGCGCGCTCCTCGCGCTGACGCTGTCGGTGTCGATGTTCCCGCCGATCGCGACGGTGAGCCCGCTCTACCTCATCATCCGCGCGCTCGGCCTGCTCGACTCGCCGGCGGGGCTGATTTTACCGTATACGACATTTTCGCTGCCGCTCGCGATCTGGATCCTCACCGGCTTCTTCCGCGATCTGCCCGAGGAGCTCTACCGCGCCGCCGTCGTCGACGGCTGCTCGCCCTGGCAGGCCTTCACCCGCGTCTACCTCCCGCTCGCCGCGCCGGCCATCGCCACGACGGCGATCCTGGTGTTCGTCTTCGCCTGGAACGAGCTCCTCTACGCGCTCACATTTTTGTCTACTCCCGAGAAGCGCACCGTCCCCGTGGCCATCGCCATGTTCGCCGGCGAGCACAAGGAGCCCTGGGGCGAGATCGCCGCCGCGTCGGTGCTGGCGACGCTGCCGCTGGTCGTCGCCACGCTGCTCTTCCAGCGCCGCATCGTCGCCGGGCTCACCGCCGGCGCGGTGAAGGGGTAGCGGCGCGTGGCCTCCGTCGAGCTGCGCGGGATCCGCAAGGCCTACGGCCCGCGCGCGCCCGAGGTCGTGCGCGGCATCGATCTCACCATCGCCGACGGCGAGCTGGTCACGCTGATCGGCCCGTCGGGGTGCGGCAAGTCGACGCTGCTCGGGATCATCGCCGGCCTCGAGCCGCCGACGGCGGGCCGCGTGCTCTTCGACGGCGTCGACGTCACCGCGCGCTCCCCGCGCGAGCGCGACGTCGCGCTGGTGTTCCAGTCGTACGCGCTCTACCCCCACATGACGGTGCGGCGGAACCTCGCCTTCCCGCTCGAGATCGCGCGCCTGCCGCGGGCCGAGATCGCGGCGCGCGTCGACGAGACCGCGACGCTCCTGGGGATCGAGCCGCTGCTAGACAGAAAACCGGCCGCGCTGTCGGGCGGCCAGCGCCAGCGCGTCGCGCTCGGTCGCGCGCTGGTGCGGCGCCCGCGCGTCTGCCTCTTCGACGAGCCGCTCTCGAACCTCGACGCCGCGCTGCGCGCGCAGATGCGCGCCGAGCTGAAGGCGCTGCACGCGCGGCTGCGGGCGACCTTCATCTACGTCACCCACGATCAGGCCGAGGCGATGACGCTCTCCGATCGCGTCGTCGTGTTGGAGGCGGGCGTCGTCCAGCAGATCGGCCCGCCGCGCGAGGTCTACGCCCGCCCGGCGAACGTTTTCGTCGCTGCGTTCCTGGGCTCGCCGCGCATCAACCTCGTCGCCCCCGAGTTCCTGGGCCTGCCGCCGGCGCCCGACGTCACCCTCGGCCTCCGCCCCGAGCACCTCACCGTCGGCGTCGGCGCGCCGCCCGCAGGCGCCCTCCCCGCGCGCGTCTACGTCGTCGAGCCGCTCGGCGCCGAGACCTGGGTCACCGTCGAGCGCGACGGCGCGCGCCTCACCGGCCGCGCCCCCAGCGACTTCACCGCCGCCCCCGGCACCCCCTGCTGGCTCGTCTACGAACGCGCCGCCCTCCTCACCTTCCCGCGCGCGCGCAGCGACCGAACGAAAATGAGATCGCGATCGCGCGCCGAGGTGTAAGCTGCGCCCCGGTGCGCGCGCTGGTGCTCATCGCGACGGTCGTCGGCTTCGCCTCGGGCTGCGTAGTGGTGCGGCCGTGGCAGCGTGAGGCGCTCGCGACGCCGGTGATGGTCGAGTCGCCGTTCGGCGATCCCTTCTTGGAGGCGCCCTTCCGCGACAAGGTCGTCCAGAGCACGACGGGAGGCGGCCTGCCGGGCGGCGCACCCGGCGGAGGCTGCGGCTGCACCCAATGAGCGCGCTTCGTCGCACGGCCTCGCTGTTCGTACTGCTGGCGCTTGCCTGGCAGTCGACGGGTGTCGCGACGGCGTTCGAGCGCGAGGGCCTCGTGCATTGTTGCTGTGGCGATCACGCCGCCGAGCACGCGTGCCGCTGTGCGAAGTGTCCGCGCGTCGGCAAGCTGCGGTTCATGCCTCCCCGTGAGAAGGCCTCTTCCGAGGAGCCCTCTCCGTACCCGACCGTCGACGACTGCCGAGGAAGCGGTCACGCGATCGCGCTGGCTCAGCTCGAGACGGCGCTCAGCCTCGTTCCGCCTCGGCTCGAAGCTCCTTCGTTCGCCGCCGCTCCGACGTTCTCCGAAGATGCTCGACTGCACGATCGGCTGATTGAATCGGTCCGTCCACCGCCTTAGTCCCTCGTCGTCTTTCACGAACCTAGCGGCTCGATTTTTCTGACTTTGACGACGGAGGATCCGTGATGGATCGACGTGTACTGATCGGTTGTGTGTTGTGGTTCGCCGCGTCGTGCGGCGGTGCGAATCAGAAGCTCCCCATCGGCTCGCCCTGCTCCGCGAGCGCGCAATGCGGAGACGACCCGTTCTTCTGCGAGAAGAGCCATCCGGGCGGATACTGCAAGCGCGACTGCAAGAGCGACGCGGACTGCCCGAGCGATTCGATCTGCGCCTTCAGCGGCGCGGTCGGTGAGTGCCACAAGAAGTGTGACACCGACGACGACTGCCGCGTCGCCGAGGGATATGACTGCGAGCCGGCGTCGACCGATCCGGATACGCACGCCTCGCACGCCTATTGCGACGTGAAGGAGGCGCTGCCGCAGACGCTCTACGTGGCGCACGAAGGGCTGGTCGCGTCCTACTCCCTCTCCGACGGGAGCGAGCGACCCGGGGAGGTCACCAACGTGACGGGGCCGGTCGATCTGCAGGCGCTCGCCGATGGGACGTTGCTCGTGAACCTCACCGGACGCGGCGAGGTGCTCGCGATCGACGGCGACACGATGCTGGAGAAGGCGCGCATCCCGTCGTCGGCGATGGGCGCCACTCGCCCGGTGCATTCGTACATCTCGCCCGCCCGCAACGGAAAGACGTACTGGATCTCGCTCAACGACGGGACCGACGCGAACACGTCGAGCGCGCGGTTCATCGACGTCACCGCCGGGAGCGCGACCTACCTCACCGCCGTCGGCGAGGTCAAAGCCGGCACCATCAGTGATCGGATAGCGATGGCTCACGGGCGGGCCTTTCCGACAGAGATGCGGTGCTGATACTGGGTGCCCGATTCGACACGCTGGCGGAGCAAGGCGC